>LSQX01141092.1_pt1 | contig 28028 bp, 28 predicted proteins | sample 654561 | NCBI WGS metagenome assembly LSQX01 (sample SAMN04489861, study PRJNA283612) | anaerobic digester metagenome | isolation source: 4 biogas reactors fed with cattle manure at either 37C or 55C with and... | place: Denmark: Kongens Lyngby | collected 2014
GCACGATTAACGTTCTCATGATAGTCTCCTTTACTATAGGGCAGGATTTACCTGCCCTAACGCTCCAATTCTAGTCTCTACGGGGATCACTCTCGTCTATCAGATCGTAGTACGTGATATGTGACGGTATCTCTGTACCGCTGCACGCATTCGTCAGGTAAATCTCCCGTTTATAAAGGTCATGACAGGTAGTGTCTCCCACATCCTCGAAATAGTCGAACCACTTGGTCATAACCATCTTGTCGTTATGACATTCGCCTGGCTCCTTCGCATTTTTGCACGTATACCACACATACGTTCTCTTGGAGTAATTCTTGCCAGTACGCGTCTTATTATCATCGCAATATGGGCAGGAGCATATATCGTTTTCGCCGTGCTTTTTGGTACACTCTCGTCCTCCCGCCGCACCAAACGCAGTGGTAGCAAAAATGCCGAGCAGGGCTACCCAAGCAATGAAGATTCTCATTTTGCCACCGCTTTCTGCTGCTCTTCTTTGCTAATCGCAATCATCTCTGCGGCATCCTTTTTGACATCGTTGCGGTCAAAGTTGATGCCTTCATTGGGGAAATCGGTGATGATAGAATTAAGCACCTTGATGGCTGTGGCATGCATGTTCCAGCGCTGATAAATGTCACCGCTCACTATCCGTCCCCACGCGGCTTGTTTTTTGTGGCGCGGGTCAATCTTCCTGAAAAGCTGCAGAGCTTCAAATACGTCTCCGCCCTTTTTGCAGCATAGGATTTCACCCAGCATCAGTTGTGCTGTTGCTTTAGACTCAGGGTCTTCGCAGCGCTCAATAAACTTCCGTGTGTCTTCTCTCCACAATTCCCAGCTATCGGCCATGGGAGAGAACAGGTACTGCGGGTGGTTCGGTGTGACTTCCCAGTCGAGGATGTTCTCGAACCTGATACCCAGCACCTCGACGTAAGCCGCATCGGTTCCCGCCAGATCAAATAGCTCGCGAGCCTGCTTCTTGTAAGCTATACGGGTTGCAGGGTATTTACCCGATGCTTGAGCAAGCGCGACATAGCACTTGCCGGCGCGGTAGTAGTATTCAGCGACATCTGCCTGTGCATTAGCTGTTTTGGCAGCCTCTTTGAAGTAATACGCAGCAGCTTCTTTGTCGTTCGCCCGAACGCAAAGATTCGCCTGGCTGCATAAAGCCTCTGATGCAATTTTAGGATCGCCGGAGCGTGCAGCAACAGCAAACCAACCAAAAGCATCACCTCCATGCCGGAGGCAGTAGTTACCGAGAGCGCGAGCAGCCACACCACAATCAGGGTCTTTGCTGTTATTCGCTCTCGCCGCCAGCGGCGCATAGTTGCCCGTTTTCGCGGCATCCAGATCGTGTAAAATGCTTGCGGACGCACTAACAGCAACGAGCAACACAAAGCATAGAACTACTACTCTCATCCTTCTGAACCTCCTTTTTATGAGTATCGAGTCTGCACCCGATATTGAAGTATACCATGTTGTGCCAGGCTGTCAACTGCTAAACACAATAATAAACAAGAATATTCCGGTTATCCCTGCTACATATCGAGCAATCGCTCTGTGACCGATAATATTATGCCCCGGCGTGGCAAATGTACTCATATCGGTACGTTGTTGACTCATATATTATGATTATTGTTCCCGCGCCCTCCCTCTCAAAGGAGAGGGGACATGCCGAACCCCAATTCTTTGATGCCTCAGGTTCAGCTTTATGGTAGAATACAAATGTAGGCTACAGGAGGTAAGCGCGTTGATTATTACCCAGACCCCTCTTCGAGTCAGCTTCGCAGGCGGCGGCACCGACTTCCGAGGTTTTTATGAACACGATTACGGAGCAGTTGTCTCTACGGCTATCGACAAATATATCTTCGTGGTGCTAAAGGAACGCTTTGACGACAAGATTCGTATAGGTTATACACAGACTGAAATGGTTGAGTCTGTTGACGATATACAACACGAACTCGCCCGAGAAGCTATGAGAAAGGTCGGCATTACCAAGGGCATCGAGATATCGACTATGGCCGATATACCTTCTGAGGGGTCGGGGTTGGGATCATCGAGCACGGTTACAGTCGGCATGCTGCACGCTCTTTACGCATATAAAGGCGAGACAGTGCCCGCTGAGGTGCTTGCCAGGCAGGCTTGCGAGATCGAAATCGATGTGCTCGGAAAGCCGATAGGCAAACAGGATCAATACATCGCGGCGTATGGCGGTTTGAGGCATTTCAAGTTTATGCCCGACGGCGGTGTTCAGGCAGCCGCAATTAAGCTGGATCCTGCCGCCAAACAAGCTCTCAGCGAGAGCCTGATGCTGTTTTTTACGGGGATAACGCGAAAAGCGTCGAGCGTTCTCACCGAGCAAAGCCGCAATATCGACAACAAGATGGAAGTTCTCAGGGAGATGCGGGATCAAGCGGATGACCTGGCGGCGGAACTGCAAAACGGAGCGGTTGTTTCACTTGGGAACACGCTTCACCAGGGATGGCTGAAAAAAAAGCAGTTGGCAGCCGGCATAACTAACGCGAACCTTGACGAAATGTTCGAGTTGGCTATGTCTGCAGGAGCGTTGGGCTGTAAGGTGACCGGGGCGGGCGGTGGTGGATTCTTCCTTGTCTGTGCGCCGCCGGAGAACCGCAGGGCCGTGCGAAAGAATTTGGCCCACCTGCGAGAACTACCGTTCAACCTGGAGCGTGACGGCTCCAAGGTAATATTTAACGTTAGAAGGTAGGCGATAATATGTCTATGATAAATGAATACCTGGGTCTGTTGACGCAGGCAATTGAAGAACTGCCGGAAGATAAGATACAGGATGTCATAGATATCCTCAAAGCTGCTCACTCCGACGGCCGACAGGTCTTTTTGCTTGGTAATGGAGGCAGTGCGTCCACGGCAAGCCACATAGCTTGTGACTTCCAAAAGGGTCTAAAGGAATGCACCGGAAAGCGGTTCCGCGCCTCAGCTATGACAGACAACGTGGCGGTGATGACAGCCTGGGCTAACGATACGGATTATGAGAATATCTTTGCCGAACAACTCGACAGCCTGCTTGAAAGCGGGGATGTGGTGTTGGCAATCAGCGGCAGTGGCAACTCTCCGAACGTTATTAAGGCGGTCGAGAGAGCAAATCAGATGGGCGCGATCACGATCGGCTGGTCTGGTTTTGCGGGTGGCAAGCTGGCACAGGTTGCTCAGAAGTCGATCGTGGTCAACAGCGACAATATGCAGCGCATTGAAGATGTGCATATGGTGCTGGGGCATCTGGTATTTGCGTGCCTCATGCGGCAGTGCGAGAAAGCCCCTGCCTAGTGAAGGCTGTATTTTTGGACAGGGACGGGGTTATCAACTCCGACCGCGACGACTACGTAAAAAATACGGATGAGCTGGAAATATATCCGTTCGCGCCGGCGGCTGTGAAAAAGCTCAACGAAGCCGGCTGGCCGGTTTTTGTGGTCTCCAATCAGCAGGGAGTCGCAAAAGGAATCATCAAGCCTGATGATCTTGCAGCTATGGAGCTGGAGATCGTTCGGCAGCTTGCCAGCATCGGCGCTAAAATTACCGAGTTTTTCTACTGCAAACACCTCGCTTCGGAGGGATGCTCGTGCCGTAAACCTCAGCCGGGGATGATCCTGGAGGCGGCTGATAAGTATGGCATCGTTCTTGCGGAATCAATTATGGTCGGCGATACGGCACATGATATCGCCGCCGGCAAATCCGTGGGATGCAAAACAATTCTTGTGCTTACGGGAAAGTTGGCGCGATCCGATGTGGAGTTGCTTTCATGCAAGCCCGACGCTGTCGCGGAGAACCTTGCTGAGGCGGCCGATATTATCCTGCGCTGGTATGGTCAATAAATCGAATTGTGCGGAAAACAAGACCGGTAGTCAAAAGCAAAACTGGAAGTGAGAGATGATTATAGCTACCGCGCCGGGTAGATGCGGCATTGTAGGCAACCCAACCGATATGTATGGCGGATCCGTTATTTCGTGCTCGACGGTCGAGAGGGCACACTGCACGATTATGGATGCGCCGGATCTCACTTTGTCTGTTTCCGGATTTGTTCAGGTGATCAGATCGGCTGAAGATATACGACTGCGGGGCAACTACCTCGACATTCTCAAGGCCGTGCTCATTTACTTTGGGCTTGACCACACTAATTTCCGATGCCGCTTGAGCGCCAACTCTGAGATACCGGAATCCGCCGGCCTGGCAGGGTCAACTGCGCTTGTGGTTGCGGTGTTGGGGGCAGTGTTGGAGAAACTCGGAATACACATGGATCGCTTTGCGATCGCCGAAACCGCTCGTAAGATCGAATATCGGGTAATGGGGATCACTTGTGGATATCAGGACCAGCACATGGCGGCGTTTGGTGGGTTGAACTATATGGACTTTCGCGGCAAGGAACGGCTGGCTCAAGATGAAAACGAGCCTTTGGCTACCGTTGAGCCGCTGCATCCCAGCGTTGCTGATCTGCCCATAGTTGTCGCTCATACCGGGGTCCGCCGCAATTCAGGAGTTGTGCACAAGAGTATCCGAGATCGCTGGCTGGACGGCGAGTCTGAGGTAGTCGAAGGCTATTTGCGAATAGCCGAGCTTGCGCGGCTGGGCAAAAAGGCGATTTTCAGTCGCGATTGGGAGAGTCTGGGCGCTTTGATGAATGAGAACCACTCGATTCAGCGCAGGCTGGGAGGTTCCGGGCCGCAGAACGATTATCTAATCGATGCTTGTCTTGCCGATGGGGCGCTCGGGGCCAAGCTGGCGGGGGCGGGGCAGGGCGGCACTATAGTCGCTCTAACCATCAAACCGGACCGCACGGTGCAAGCTCTGAGAAACGCCGGCGCCCAAAGAATTGTGTGGCCAAGGCCGGTCGAAGGTCTAAACATAGAAGCCACTTGGCAGCAGCTAATCCACGAATACACCGCAAGTTGAGCCAGGGGGGTTGCCTTTCTGCGTTTGTGGTGGAGTTTTTCTCCCTCTCCCTCTAAGGTCCCAGCTTCCCTTCTTTGCGCAGCTTGAAAAACTCAAACGCCAGCATCGTGCTTGGGATCTCGACCACAGTAGCGAACTTCTCGAACACCCTCGCCAACGCTCGTTTTTCTATCTCCTCCGAGGCGTCGCTGTAGCCCATATTGTCAACAGCTTCGTTTATAATCTCGAAAGCCGACCAGATAAAATCAGCGCGCTGTTGGGCGAGCTGCCGAAGGTGGAGCTTCGCATACATTCTGGTGATTTGCTCGCCGACCTGGTCCCACGCCTGGATTACCCGCCGTTCTTTCTCCCTTTGCACGTTAAGTGTGACGTGGGTTTGTTCTCGGGCCTGCTGTTGTTTCTTATAGTGCTCGTAATCCTCAACCGTAGTCCCTTCGATGATCCGCACTCGCACTTTGCGCTTGAGGACCTCGCTGACGCACTGGTCAACTATCGCTCGGTGCTGTGCGCTGCGAAGGTGGCCCGCCATGGGTATGTCTTGGTTGGCAAAGCCCAATATAAACTCGTTTCCATCGACCGCAATCCCGACCGGAAGCTCCAGCGCCCGATACAGCGTCGGCGCTATCACCCTATCTTTAACCTTTTCAGCAGCAGTCAACCATATTTGATGGGCTTGTTGTTGCGTGAATTCAGCCATTTTATTATCTATTATCTCCCGCTAATCAATACTGTTTTCGATATGTATACAGCATGCGATGCAACGCTGGACACCGGCTTTGCGAATATTAGAAAAGCCAACGTGAGCGCCAACGTCGCCACTACGGCTGTATTGATCGCCACGGTTCCCCGTATTTTATGATCAACCGCCGCGGGCGCAAAGAACATCAGCCGCACCACATTAAAGTAATAATATACGGAAATGACGCTGTTCACAACGCCCAGAACCGCCAATACGATCAGCTCAGGGTGGCCCATCAAGCCGACCTTCACCGCAGCCCCAAACACGAACAGTTTCCCCATAAATCCCGCAGTCGGTGGTATACCCGCCAAAGATGCAAAAAACACAACCAGCGCACCGGCATAAAGTGGCGCACGTTTCATTAAGCCCCGATAATCCTCTATATTATCCGAACCGATTCTTTTGCCGACAGCGACTATCACAGCAAATGCGCCGAGGTTCATCAGCAAATAAGCGACCAGAAAGATCAGCACACCCTGCATTCCCCACGGCAGCCCCTCAGCCCCAGAGACATTCGCCCGAACCATCGCATCGGATGTGTTGGCTCTCGTGAAGATGTGCATCTCCGCCAGCACCCCGATCATCAGATAACCGACCTGCGCGATGCTCGAATATGCCATCATCCTCTTTATATTGCGCTGAGGGATCGCCACCAGGTTCCCCCAAAACATACTCAGCGCACACATCAACACTAATATCCAATACCAGCTCATTGAAGCCGGCGCCCCAGGGTTTGCCACAACCATCAAAAACCGCACGAGCACAGCAAGTCCTGCGGCCTTGCTCACCACAGACAAAAACGCGGTCACTGGCGTCGGCGAACCTTCATAGACATCCGGCGCCCAAAACTGGAACGGCACCAAAGCCAACTTGAATCCCAGCCCCACAAGCACGAACATTACCCCGACCCAGCCCGCCCCGGTCTGTGCCGGCCCGAACGGCAAGATCCCCGACGTACCCGTAAAAAATCCTTCAGCGATCCCCTCAAGCGAAGTGTGGCCGCCGCTGACGCCAAATAGAATCGACATCCCATACAGCATAATCGCCGAACACCCAGCGCCGTAAAGGAAATATTTCAGCCCCGCCTCACCGGATCGGCGGTCGGACTTCGCATACGCCGCCAAAATATAGCTGACCAGGCTCAAAAACTCTATGCACAGCAAGATAGCGATCATGTCCGACGCCGCCGCCGCGAGGCTGGCAGCGGCAGTTGCAAACATTAGCAGTGCGTAGTATTCCGCCTTGTGCTTTTGAAACTCGCCGAAGTGATCAATCGACATCAGCATCACAATCAGCGTTCCCGCAACAGCCACAACCGATATTATCGCCGCAAACGGATCGACCGTAAGCTGCGCAAAACCTCCGGCGGTCACGAACAAGCCGACCGCGGGGACTTTGGTGACGACATCGTTTATGACTGTGCTCTGCCAGGTCGATGCAAGCGCGGAGGATAAATATACCACCCCTCCCGCAAGCACAAGCGCTGGAACCATCAGAGCCGGGGCGAAATAATGCGCCGAAAGATAGTGCTCCAGCCGACCCTTTGGGTTGGCCGCCGCAAACACTCCGACCAGCAGCACGGCCACAGCCGCGGCAATCAGATATAGAGCCGGCGATATTAAAATTAAATTACCTATGTGCATATTAAATCGTCAGAATCTCTCAGCCGAACAATGCCAGAATAGCCGTTGACGCATTGGAGAAGAACGCCAGCACCGGGCCTGGCACCACGCCGAATACCAGCATAAGAGCCATCAACGGAACCAGGCTGACTATCTCCCTGGCGTTGGCGTCCGGCATCTTTTCCCACTTGGGGTTAAGCGGCCCAAGCAGCACGCGCTGCATCATCCACAGCATGTAAGCCGCCGTCATCACGATGCCGATCAGCGACAGGCCCGCAAACAACGGGCTGATGTTATAGGTCCCGACCAGCACCGAAAGCTCCGCGATAAACCCTGTCATCCCCGGCAGTCCCAATGAAGCGAAGCTGCAAAACGCGAGCATCCCGGCGAAAATGGGCACCTTCGCCCCCAATCCTCCGAAATCTGCAAGGTCACGAGTGTGTGTGCGTTCATACACTATCCCAACCAAAAAGAACAAAGCTCCTGTGATCAGCCCATGGCTGAACGCCTGCATCTGCGCGCCGTTCAGAGCAAGCACTTTGGCCTGCTCGCTGACTCCGGCGATACTCGCTCCGGCTGCCGCACATCCCAAGGTCACATAGCCCATGTGGTTTACCGACGAATACGCGATCAGTTTCTTGAGGTCGCGCTGCGCCATCGCGACAAAAGCCCCATAAATTATTGCCACCACGGAAATCGCAGCGATTATCCACCAATACTGCCTGAATTGATTCGGCATAATCGGCATCAATATTCTCAGGAAACCATAAGTCCCCATTTTCAGCAGCACCCCGGCAAGTATAACCGAGCCTGCCGTCGGAGCTTCGACGTGTGCGTCGGGGAGCCACGTATGGAACGGGAACATCGGTGTTTTGACCGCGAATCCCAAAAACAATCCCCAAAATACCAGCGACCCGATCAGCGACGGCGAGGCGAAGGGATGTGCCAGCGCGACCTTTTGCATATCAAACGTGCTGCCGCTGGTGAAATACAACGCCAATATCGCCAGCAGCATCGCCATACTCGCGACCATTGTGTAGATAAAGAATTTAATCGCGGCATATTCTCTTCGCGGCCCGCCCCAGATCCCGATCAGGAAATACATCGGAACCAGCGAGACTTCCCAAAACACGAAGAACAGCACGAAATCAAGCGCGGTAAATACCCCGAGCATTCCTGTTTCGAGCAGCAAAAACATCCAGAAGTATTCTTTGGGCCGCACTTCGATGAACGTGGAATAGATCAGGCTCAACGTGGTCAGCAGGGTGGTCAAGAAGATCAGCGGCACGCTTAGGCCATCCACCCCCATCTTAAAAGACACGCCCAAAGACGGTATCCAATGTGCGTTAATTCCGAACTGACTGCCGTTGGGGAACGCGGCTCCCGATCGATCATACGCGCACCACAGCCAAATCGAAATCCCCAGCGGCACAATGCTGACTAAAATCGATGTCAATTTGATGATCGATGGCCGTTCCTTGGGAAGAAATAACAATATCGCCGCCCCGACAAGCGGGAAAAACGTTAAAATCGGAAGGATAAATGAATCCATGCTGCCTCCGGATTATTGCCGCCAAACATCGTCGCACCCAGCACTGCCAGGCTTGTAATCAAAATCGCAGTCGCCAGCAAGAACACATACTGCTGCGTAACCCCGGTCTGTAAATATCTCAAACAGCGACCCGCAGACCCGGTGATCCAGCCGACGAGATTAACGACCCCATCAATCACCGTCCTATCGAACCAGCCCCACAGCGCCGATGCGAGCACAGTCAGATAGCCGACACCGTTGACTATCACGTAGTCGATCGCCCACTTGTCAAACCAATACATTACCGCCGCGCAGACCATCAGACCGCGGATCAAAGTGGCCTGATAAATCTCGTCGATGTAGTACTTATTCTCGACCAGCTTCGCCAGCCAGCCGAAGCCCCGCTCCAACTTCTCGATCTTGAGAATCGGCTTCAGCCAGATGATCGACGCAAGGCCGATCCCGGCCAGCGCCGCAAACGTGGCGATCGAGAACACAGTCCAATTGAACTCCGCCACATAGCCTGCCATCGCGTGTTCAAGGACCCCTGCGAAGCGCTCGCCCAGAACAGGCATCATCTTATGTTCAAAAATATTATTGAACGGAGTTCCGACGAACCCGGCGAAGATCGCCAGCCCGGCGAGGATCACCAGAGGCACGATCATAACAGCAGGAGACTCGTGGGCGCGGACTTCTTTTCTGCGCGGCTGCCCGTGGAACGTCTTAAACACTAGTCGGAACATGTAAAAACTGGTGGCAAATGCGCCGATTACCCCGGCCCAAAAGACAACCGGGTTGGTGTGCCACGCCACCGCGAGAATCTCTTCTTTGCTCCATCCGCCTGCCGTCACAAACGGGATCCCGCACAGCGAGAGCGTCGAGATCAAGAACGTCCAGTAGGTCCACGGCATCTTCTTTCGCAGGCCGCCCATCTCGCGGATATCCTGCGTGCCTGTTCCGTGAATGACGCTGCCGGAGCCCAAAAAAAGCTGCGCCTTGAAGAAAGCGTGTGTCATCAAGTGGAAGATCGCCGCAGCGTAGCCGAACACCCCCAGCGCCATTATCATATATCCGAGCTGGCTGACGGTCGAATACGCCAACACACGCTTGATATCGTTCTGTGCGATGCCTATAGAGGCCGCAAACAAAGCTGTAAACGCCCCGACATAGGCGACTGTTTGCAGAGCCACCCCACTCGTGTCCGCCAAAAACACCGGATACATCCTCGCGACCAGATATACCCCTGCCGCCACCATAGTCGCCGCATGGATCAATGCAGACACCGGGGTAGGGCCTTCCATAGCATCCGGCAGCCACACGTGCAGTGGAAATTGCGCACTTTTGCCGATAGCTCCACAAAACAGCAGCAGCCCAGCGAGTCCCGCGAGAGTCAAGCCAAGTGGGCCGACTACCTGCATCTTCGTCAAGTTCTCAAATATGCCGCTCGCGCCAAACAAATCGAACGACCCCGTGTGCAGGAAGATCAGTATCAGCCCGGCCAGAAATCCGACATCCCCGACTCTGGTCACAAGAAACGCCTTCTTCGCAGCACGCATCGCCGATGGTTTCTCGAACCAGAATCCGATCAGCAGATACGAAGTCAGCCCCACCAACTCCCAACTCATGAACATCAGCAAGATATTGTTCGCGATCACAAGTGTCAGCATCGCCGCGGCAAACAGCGACAGATAGGCGTAGTACCTCGGGTATCGCTTGTCGCCGTGCATATAGCCGATGGAGTAGATCATCACCATCGATGCGACAATCGTAACCACCAGCAGCATAACGCAGCTCAGCGCATCGACGCTGTAGCCCATGTTGACGTTCAGCCCCGGCATCCAGTTGGCCGACACGCTGAACGGCTCCGTTCGGGTCCCGCTAAACCACTGCCAGGCAAGCGCTATCGACATGATAAGGGAGCCAAGCATTGCCCCAATCGCCACATAAGCCCCTTGTCCGGGCAGCCTGCGGCCGAACGCGATAATCAGCGCGAACGCGGCAACTGGTATTGTTGGTATTAGCCAGGCGTATTGAGTCATTTGATTATAATTTCATCGCGGTCATCTTATCCGCGTCAATATGTTGCTCTATGCGATATATATTGATCACTATCGCCAGCCCTACTGCGGCTTCCGCCGCCGCCAGCATAATTACAAAGATCGTGAATATCTGCCCGGCTATGACCGGGGTTTTCAGGTATGATCCGAAAGCTACCAGGTTGATATTCGCCGCGTTGAGCATCAATTCGATTGATAGCAGCATCCCCACCGCGCTTCGGCGTATCATCAAACCCATCAGCCCAATGCAAAACAGCATCGCCCCCACAGCCAAAAACCACCATATCGGGATCCCGTAGACGCTATGCATCGGTTCGATTCTCCTTGGCGATCACCACTGCCCCAACCAACACCGCCAGCAGCAGCACAGAAGCCAGCTCAAATGGAAAGACATACGGCTGCAGCAAAGCCCGAGATATCGCCTCCACCCCAACATCGCTGTTGGCCGGCCCGCCCGCCGCAATACTCTTTGGGTCATTGATCCAGACGGAGTTCACGACAGTTATAAACAGAAACGCGAATAAAAGCCCCGCAACTCCCGCAGCCAGAATCGGGTTATAAATCGCCTGCGAAAAGCCGATATTCATGACTCGATTGGACAAAAAGATCGCGAGAATTATCATGGTGGTGATCGCGCCGACGTAGATCATTATCTGCACAGCGGCAAGGAAAGGCGCATTCATCAGCACGAACAGCCCCGCCACCCCCACAAGTGTCAAACCCAACAGCAACGCCGCGCGCAGTATATTCGGGACAAGTACAACCCCCAGTGCCGCGACAACGCTTATCCCCGCCAGCGCCACAAACGCCACTTGATATCCGGTTATGCTTGATAGGTTCATTCGCTTCCTTTAATCACTCAAGACTTTCGGGTGCAAAAGCCCGAAAGCTAAAAAGTAGGAATATATCATTCTTCCGTCTTCTTATTCTTCGCGTCTACAGACTCAGGTTTCGGCAATTCTCCACCAAGTTCCATCAGTTTTTCCAGGTCATAGACCATTGCATCGCGGTCGTAGCAGGCCAGCTCAAACGTTCGGCCGGGCAGCAGGCACTTGGTCGGGCAGACCTCCATGCAAAGCCCACACCACATACATCGCGATATATTTATCTCAAATTTCGCCGGCTTTTTGTCCTTGGGATCGGACTTATCCATCTCCACCGTAATAATATGCTCCGGGCAAATCCTTGCGCACGCGCCGCACGCGATACACCCCGACCGGCCCGTATCCGGGTCCACCGGCAGAGTGGGTAGACCTCGATAGTTCTCCGGGAGGTCCGGCAGATCCTCCGGGTATAGCTCAGTCACCGACGGGCGCAACACGCTCCAGTGGGTCACTGTCACCCACATCCCTTTGGCTATGCTCACAAACGAATTGGCGATATCCTTTATGAGTCTTGCTTTCACTTGGCCATCCAAAACGCGACATAAGCGCCGGTCAGCAGCAAATTGACCAACCCCGCCGGGATCAGCGCCTTCCAGCTCAGGTTCATAAGCTGATCCATCCGCACCCGCGGCAGAGTCGACCGAATCCACATAATCCCAAGCACCACCACCCAGCACTTAAACAAGAACCAAAACAGGGAAATAAACGAAAACAACGGGATAACCCCGAAGAGCTTGGCGGTGATCTGCGCCCCCAGGATATGCAGCGGTGGCTGGTATCCTCCCAAAAACAGGGTAACTATAATCGCAGAGAGGGTGAAGCTGGCCGCGAACTCGGCAAGGAAGAAAAGCGCGAACTTCATCCCGGAATACTCCGTGTTGAACCCCGCCACAAGCTCACTCTCCGCCTCCATTATGTCAAATGGCGCCACGTTTATCTCAGCCAGCCCAGCTATCAGCAAAATTAAAAACGCAAGCGGCAGCATCGGCAGCCCTTGAAATATATTCCAGCGCCAAAACCCTCCCGCCTGCGCCTGCACTATTTTATCGAGATCAAGGGTTCCGGTTATCAAAATTGGCGCGGCAAGGGCAAGGATGATCGGCACTTCATATGCAATCAACTGGCTGGCGCCTCTAAACGCGCCCAGCAGCGACCATTTGTTGTTGGAAGCCCATCCTGCGACGATGATCCCGATCACGCCGATGCTGGATATCGCGCTGATGTATATCGCGCCGACATTGAGGCTTCTTGCGGTAAGCCCTTCTCCAAACGGGATGACCACATACACCAGGTAAGCGGGCACGAAGACGATCGCAGGGGCGATAGTGAACAGCCACCGATCAGCCCCGCAGGGGATAATATCTTCTTTTTGAAACAGCTTCAGCGCATCAGCAACGGTCTGCGCCACTCCCCAAGGCCCGGTGCGATTAGGCCCCAGCCGGGATTGGATTCGAGCTATCACCCACCGTAACTTAAGAACCAGATACAACACAACGACCAAAACGAACAGCAAAACCGCTATCGCAATGGCAGCAATAACACCCAGTTCTTTGATTAGCCCAAGAAGATCCATCTAGCGAAGACCGTCCGTGAAGGTAATCCGTATGGAGAGGGCGCTTTGCGCTGACTTCTATATAAACAATCGCCTCTCAGGATCGAAGTCACGCTGTCCAGTCCACGCAATTATACTCCCGCCCCCACTCAGCGTCAAGGACATACGCGAATCCCCTTCAGGCAGTTCGCAGGAGGCTGATTTCTCTTAGCGGCTGCAACACTACGCCAAATCCACCACCACAAGCTCATACAAACCAAGGGTGGGGGCGACAAACTCGATCAGGTCTCCGCAGCGCTCAAACGACAAATCCACCCCCGCTCGCAAAGCCCGTATCCTTTTGACGTTATTTTGCCTCAAGCCGATTTTTACGCCGGCAATCGGGATGATCTCCGAGATCGGACGCTGCATATCCCCGGTGTTGTTCACCATATGGATCAGCAGCAGCCTGCCATCGGCGCTGCGTCGAACTTCAACCTCCAAAGTGGCCGGAGCATCCACCTCAATCGCTATCGGGTCGCTGTGTGCCCAGCGAATCACATCGTCTATCAACCTCTGATATTGAGCCATCTTAAGTCGGCCATAGAACTCCCCCACAAGCGACGGGAGATAGACGGTTCTTCCCTCTTTTGAATCGCTGGCGATTAGAGCCGGGATGTTCGATTCCCCTTTAAGCGGCATATAATTGCCGGCGATTTCATTCAAAAAGACCGATGGGGTCTGAACATCTTCAGCCGCCTCACACTTCAGGCTATAGACCGGCCTCGGGATGAACTCGCCTTCTCTGAATCCGGTCAGAATCGCGCTTTGCGAGCGCACGCGCACATACTCCTCGGCGGAGCGAGGCGTCATCATCTCTCCGACCCCATTCACCCCAAACAGATCAAGCAGCGGATTTGTCTGCCGAGGTTTGCCCATCTCATCATAAGCCCCAGTCTCGAACTCCGCGACCACCGAGCCGCCACATCGCACGAATTCTCGTATATTTTCTATCTGATCGTCCGACAAGCACGCTGAGTTTGGCAGTATCAGTGTTTTATATTTTGAAAGCCCCTCCGCTGAGATATGTCCATCCAGGATCACATCAAATGGAATATGAGAGCGCGTCATCGCCGAAAAGTAACCGATATAAGAATTGTTGACAGTCGCCTCACAGGTCTCCTTGCGCATCTTCCAATCGACGGTCCTCGCGCCCCCTCCCGCATCTACGCCGAGGTTCACTTCTTTGCCGCTGCCCGCCTCTCCATAAAACTGCGGACGATTCGACACATAATAGGTTGCCGTCTGCGACGAGTTCAGCAGCGCTACGCTTGCGCACGATTCGGTCTGGGTATAAAACTGCTCATTTTCGGCCAGGAAGCTCTGCATCTCTTTGATCGGCTCGATAGCCGCGGCTCTGCTGTGGTCCAGCGCATAATCAAACACTGCAAACCACGGGTTCGCTCCGCAAGCCACGGTCTGAGCAATTGCCAACTCGGCTTCATATTTCGCCAGTGGAATATAATGCCAGGCCCCAAGGGTATGATGGCTGAAGACAACCGAGGGCTTGCCGCCTGCAGCCATATATTTGCCGGTTGCAGCCCATCCCAACAGAAAATTGCTGTGCCCAGGATGGAAGAACTCCTCCGCTCCGTTGAAATCCTCATAATCGCTGACCGCGTCCAGACACCTCGCATACCGCCACGTGTTCACATGCCATGTGCCGGCGTTCAAGAACGCAACAGCCTCAGGATTGACAGACTTCGCCGCCTCCCTGCTGTCTCGCATAAACTCCGCCAGCGAATCCGACCGGAATTGCACAAAATTGAGCCAGTTCGGATCCGACCAATCCTCCGTCTGCGGCAGATCTTCGCCATATCGCCGGGCGAATTTTTCCCGACAAGCGTCGCAGTAGCAGCATCCGGGGAAGATCACCGGCCCATCGAGAAAGACTCCGTCGATCCCGGTTTTCATCGCCTCTCGAATAATCTCCATCCCCCAATCACGCCAGCCGCCGTTCACGCACAGCGTGGTTCCGCTGCCATAAAGCGGGAATTTGCTTCCATACGAAACCCCATCATTTGTCAACTGCTCCCAGCCCGGATGTTTTGCCGCGAAATCAAATGAAAACCAATGCATGTTCATATACGCCAGCACCCGAAGGCCATACTTCCTGGCATAAGGCAGATATTCTCTGATGACGTCGAAATCCCCGAGGGAGGGAGTCTTATCGAATTTGGGGGTGTTGAATGTGGTCTGATAGGCCAGTCCAGGGGCCGAGCCGAGGGTGCCCACCACCCATTCGCAGTTGATATGCCATTCATCGCGCTTGCTTCGCGCCAGCGCATCGAGGTCATCTTCACGCATCCGGTTCATCTCGCCCAGATAATCCAACCGCATCATACGCACGGGCCGTTCATACCATTTGAGATCAGCCAATTCTTCCACCTCTACCGGTCTTTCCGACATCTTAACCCTCCCCCGCCTTCGCGTCAACAAAAAAAGCCCCGACATTTGTATGCCGAGGCCGAAAATCAATAGTATTCTCTTGGGTTTGTCTCCTGGGCGCTACTGCAGCGGTTCTTTTTGGAGCAACTTCAGCTCCCATGAAGCACACTCGTGAGTCTCCTTAGTTGCAGGCAGCTTTAGCGCCTCTTCATACTCGGCAATAGCCAACTCTCTCCACGGCTTGGTTGTAAGATGTTTGCCGTTAGCCGAGACAGTTCGACCCTTACACATGTAGGCTTTGCCAAGAAACCGGTGAGCGCGAGCCCATTTCGGGCGCACAAGAACCAGCCTTTGCAGAGTCTCTATCGACGCATCCACCTCAGAAGGCTTCTTGTTCAAATAAGCGCCGCCAAGCCACAACATCGCCTCCACGTTTCCCGGATCACTTTTTAATAGCTTCTCGAGTATCTTTATGGCCCGTGGAGGATCGGTCGCGAAAACGTGGGCGCCAAGCGTCAATGCGGCAGCGCTCAACGTCGGGTCGAGCTGGAGGGCCTTTTCAAGCTCCGAGAATGCCTTTTCGAGCTGATCATGATGGTAGACCCCCGCTTCTGAAGCCTGTACATATTCGTAGCTGTTCGCCAGAAGATAGGCATAACCCAGTTGGAAGTGTTTGAGCGCAGACTTTGGCTCTTTTTTGACTTGCCTTTCGTAGCCGGGAATTTCCTCCGCCAGTTTCAGCTTTTGGGCTGCATCAAGTATAGAAACCACAATGCTCTCAGCGGCGGTCCGCTTGGTAGTTAACCCTTCGTTAGCTTCCATGCCGGCAAATACCGGTAAACCGCTGTTTTTCCCTGGGTCCCACCCCTGTGAATTTACGGCATAAACAACACCCAATCCTACACCTGCAGCCACGAACACAATCAAGAGTGCAATTTTCGCAGTAGTCATTAAATTATCCTCCATTTTATAGATCGTGGTTCTCCACGTGATAAACTGGTCTATCAGGAACTTTGACCTTGAAGCCGGATATCGCCGCGGCTTTGTCCCCGGCTGCCCATTTCTTGTTCGGATCGGCCAAAACCGAAACTTGCGCCGCCAAAGAAAAAATGAGCAGTGCTACACATACAATCACAAATACCCTCAATTTAGTACCTCCCTCTTCAATATAGATCCCGATGACCGTAGTGTATAGCAGGAATAACCCTGTGTCAAGGGGTGCAATGAGAAAAAAACGTTATAATTACCCCCCCCGTATGACAATGTTGGCTGATGTAGTCTTGCTTGGCGCTAATCATGCACAAAAAACAGCCGCCAAAGCAGCAAATTGAGGTGAGAATAAAGTCATTGCAGCGGGCTAATTACATTGAATGAGCACAGAGCAGGGACTCTGCGGCCGTCGACGCGCCCGAGGATATGCTGAGGATAAATCGAGTCCGCTTTGCGGACCTAGACCTTGGTCACTTCGATTTTGGTCACCCTGGCCTCCGGCAGCAGCCTGTCCACATCGTCTTTCTTTCCGATATCGGTGCCATCGCTGAGAGCAGTCGCCGCCCCAGCCGCGCAGCCGAGAGCCAGACAATCCTCGATTGGAAGCCCCCTCTCCAAACCGCACACCACCCCTGCGATCAATGAATCGCCGGACCCAATCGTGCTCTTCGGCTCGACTTTCGGAGTAGTCGCGTCGTATATCGAGCCTTCATAACACGCGATTGCCCCCTGCTTGCCCAGCGATATGATCACAAGCTCGATTCCTAACTCCGACAGTTGCAAAGCCGCACGCGCCACATCGGATTTCGACTCCAAAGTCTTGCCAAGCAGCCTCTGCGCCTCGTCGATGTTCGGTTTGATCATAAACGGCCTGGCCTTGACCCCCTCGGTGAACGCATCGCCATCAGCATCCAGCACAGCCTTCGCCCCGCCGGCTTTGGCAATTTGAACGAGAACATTCTTGACATCCGGGTTGACCCCCAGCGGCACACTCCCGCCAAGCACCATATAGCTGCTCTCCCTCGCCAGATCCTTCGCCCTCTCAAAAAACTCCACCAACTCCTTGTGTTCGATCGGGCCGCCTCTCTCATTAAGAGTGGTCGGGGGCTTGCCGGTCGACTCTTCTATGCAAACGTTGGTGCGGGTCTCCGAGACGGTCGGCACCACCACCGACCCTACGCCCTGTCTATCCAGAACGAACTTGACATAATCCCCCGCTTCCCCGCCGAAAAACGCAAGCGCGGTGGTCTCCGAACCCAACTCCCGGATCATTCGTGAGCAGTTGATTCCTTTGCCGCCGGCGTCGATCTCGACTTTCAGAATGCGGTTGGTGTCGTAGCACAAGAGCTTGTCTACATATACGGTTCTATCGAGGCAAGGGTTTAGTGTGATGCTTGATATCATTGGATTGAATGTCCCGAATCCGATATGACGCCGCCCGGCTTCAACGAGCGGCGTCTAATTTATACGATGAGTTGCTTTATTTGTTGAGCGCGGCTCTCACTTCGTCAAGATTGCCGGCGGAGCCGAGCAATTTATTGCGGCTGGCGATAAATTTGGCATATTCTTCCTGGAATATCTTGCCAACCGGGCGGAAGTCGAAAACCTCCGGCTTATCGCGGAAGAACTCGCGGTGGACCCTCGTCCACACAAGTCTGCCGTCAGTATCAATGTTGATCTTGCACACGCCGAGTTTGGCAGCCGGCAAATACTGGTTCGGGTCAACACCCTTAGCGCCTTTGAGCGCGCCTCCCGCTGCGTTGATTCGCTCGACTTCATCCTGCGGAACCGAGCTGGAACCATGCAGAACCAACGGGTATCCCGGGACAAGTTTCTGGATGGCTTCGACGATCTCGAAGTGCAGTCCCTGGCTACCGCTGAATTTGAACGCTCCGTGGCTGGTCCCGATCGCGCAGGCCAGGCTGTCGCATCCCGTGCGCTTTATGAACTCCGCGGCTTGGGCCGGGTCTGTGAGGTGAGCGTGATCCTCGCTTACCGATATGTCCTCTTCGACTCCGCCGAGCTGCCCCAGTTCCGCCTCAACACTGATTCCTTTGGGGTGCGCTTTGTCGACAACCCTCTTGGTTATAGCGATATTCTCTTCAAAAGACTCGTGGCTGGCATCGATCATAACCGACGAATAAAACCCGCTGTCGATGCAGTCATAACAGGTCTGCTCATCGCCGTGGTCGAGGTGTACCGCGAAGACCGCCTCCGGAAAAATCTCGTCGGCCGCTCGGATCATTCCTTCGAGCATAAGTTTGTTGGTATACGAACGCGCGCCCTTGGAAATCTGAATAATAAACGGCGCTTTTGATTCGAGATTGCCTTGGAACAAGCCCATAGTCTGCTCGGCATTGTTGATGTTATATGCGCCTAATGCATATTTGCCGTAGGCCAGTTCAAAAAGCTGCTTGGTAGTTACGATCATCTGTTGGACTCCTTTTATAATATCCGCTTGCCGCCGTACATCAAAAAACCGTCCTGCGAGAGCTTATCAAGCTTGACCCGAACGGCCGTGCCTTGCGGCATCTTTGGCGTCGCTTCAGTTGTATAGGCCAAAGCGACGCTCGGTGACGGCGGATTTATGCGGGCTCTATCAGTCCGTAGTTTCCGTCTTCACGCAAATATATTACATTAACTTCCTCAGTCTCCGCATTGCGGAACACAAAGAAGCTATGGTGCAAAAGCTCCATCTGCTGGGCAGCTTCTTCCGGGGTCATCGGCTTCAGCGCAAAGCGTTTTGTGCGAACCAGCGAAGGCATATCTTCTTCGATATCATCTTCAGCGCCATAAGCTTCGACCCTGGCCTGATCCCGCACCAACTGTCGCGCTTTGGGTCCCTCTTCGATGCTCTTATCCCGTTTGCGCTTGAACTTTTTGACGCGCCCCTCCAGCTTTTCGACCACTTCGTCTATGCTGGCATACATATCATTGACCCGGCGCTCCTCGCCGCGCAGCAGGATTCCGTCGCCTTCAAGCTGGACTTCCACCATCTGCATCCCGCGCTGCACACTCAAAACAACGTTGGCTTCGCGGATATCCTGGAAATACTTCTCCAGCTTGGGCAATTTTTTCTCTATATAGCTTCTGAGGGCATCGGTGACTTCCACATTCTTGCCCTTAATATTGATCAACATCGGTAGAGGGACTCCTTTCACAGGCTCGTCAAACCAAACCCACCAAGTTTAGCATACCCAATGCCGCCTGTCAACCACGAATTGGCTTCGCTCACCACGCAAAACACGTCACATCCCACTCTGTTCGCACACGTAATAAACGAAATAATTGCGTCTCGGATCGATAAAACGAACTGATCCCGGTTGCAGACACAAACGAACCGACAGGAGGGACCCAGCCGACGTTTTCCATCGAGACGCGCAAACCCGGAGGCATCCCCAAGCTTGCATCAGGAACCTTATAATCATCAACACCCGAGCCATCGTTCAGATAGAAATAATCCGCACCCGCAAAGCTGACAACGCCTGCCGCTTTCACCAACAGCCCGTTGTTGCTAAGCCCCACAACATCAGACCACACCCGCGCCGAGATATCGTCCTCCTTTATCCACCTCCATGCGCCGGCTCCACTGCCTAGAGAGCGGGAACTGATAAAAAGAGGGGTGATCGGCGTGTTAGTCCTGCCGGTCACGGTCAGGGTTGCGGCGGTTAGAATCCGTTCCTGGTTTGCGGCGGTCTCCATTCGACCTACCGCATTTACTTCATCGCCGATGCTGACTGCCTCCGGCCAAGCTGTGCAAATCGCCGCCGAGCGATCTTGGGCTTCGATATAAATGGAATTCACCGATTCACTTTCGGGAAATACCCCGACGACGCACCCGGATATCGCTCCTATCCGGGTGTCCGCGAGCGCTTTCACCACAGATATGGGTTGTATGGGGTGCAAGTTGAAGTTGACAGTGACGGCTTTGTTTACTACGACCGTTTTATCTGCAATGCCATGCGTCGCGAACCCCGGCGCACTCGCGCTGACGGTGAATGTTCCGACGGGGACTGTGAACGTATAATTTCCGCTCGGTTCAGCCTGCGTGGAATATCCACCCGGCGTTGCAGTTATTGTGGCGCCCCCAAGACCGGTTCCGTCGGCCTTTTTCACTCGCCCGAGTATGCGGCCGGTCTCCGGCTCCCAGGTGGTCTTCATATAATCTGCCACCGAAGTGCCTATGACTTCATAGTTTGACCAGGAAGTTTGGTCTCCCTGTTGGAATACGAATACCGCCACCACCTCGTTCGCGCAGCCGGCTCGATAGATTTTCATCTGGTCGATATATTGTTGCTCGCTGAGCTTGTTTCTATCCCGCCACCCCGTTCGGAAAAGACCATCCCCACAGTATTTACACGGCCCCCAATCCACATCACTGCCGAATTCGCCGATAAACCACGGCTTGCCGCGCAGGTAGGAATTGTTCGCTATGGCGATGTCACGATGTCGGAAACATCGATTCGGCAGGCAGCAGTTTACCTCAAAATCGAAGTATTCGTGGGTTTCGACGGCATCAGCCGCGTTGACTGCCGCCATCAGATCCGGGTCTTGCCAAGTCGCTGCGCTGATCCAATCGGGCGGAAACGAGCCGAACACTATTTGTCCCGCATATCCAAGCTGCCGCAGCCGATTTTTATAGTTGACAAACTCTGCGCAGGTTCTTTTGGCTTTCGTGGGATTAGACCAATCGAATTCGTTGCGATAGCTGACCGCATCCGGTTTTTTAGCCAGATTGGCTATTTTCGCCCACACCAGATCCGCATAGCTGGAGCCTGTTCGCTGGTCGGGAAGATAGCCATTCTCCCAATAAACGGTATCCGCGGTGAACGGCCGATAAAAGACTTTTGATCCAGTCGCCTGGGCGGGAGGGATGTCGTTTTCAAATATTACCTTGATCCAAGTCGCGCCCTGCGCCCAACGATCGATTTCGTTATTCCATCCGATTACGTGTGGGCACATCGGCGGGTTGATGGCCAGGCATCTGCCCGTTGCGAGCAGGCACAATGCGATTGACACCACCGCCAAAACAAGTCTATTTTGCATATTTTCACTCTCTTGAAATCACTGCCTGCAGTATACAACAAAAAAACGATTGTCGCAGGAATCCGAACGTATTCCGATTAACCTTTCAGGAACAATCGACAATGCTCACTCGTAATGGATTTCAGGGCTTGCGCTAAAGCCTTTTGCCGCCGATAATAGACCTGTCTGGAGGTGGTCTGTTCCGTGGAAGAAACCAATCTGCTTGATAAAATCGAAAAACTCAAAGAAAAACTGAATCGAACCACCCGCCGAATGACGGGGCTGAAAGAAAAAAGCAGACTGCTGGAGATGCAATACGAAGATGCCAGAAGCCGTGAACAAAACTCCAACACAGTGGTAGGCGAACTCCTCGAACGCCAGCGCGAACTCAATGTTATGCTCAACAGGGCGAATATTATGCTCAACCGCACCCAGGAAGCTATGGCGCTAAGCTCGATGGAATTAAACGAAATGGCTAAAGCCCTTCCTGAGCCAAAAAAGGCTGAGTGGGCGGATCGAGTCTCGCGAGTTAATGAACTATTCAAACAGACCGGCATTCAGGACGCCGAACTCGGCGCGTTGGGCAGCGGATTATCGTCTACTGATTCATTTGGCGATTCCAATATGAAAAAGCAGTCCGAAGAGGCCTTCGGCGCCAGGCGCTCCGTCTGGGATTCCCCTCAAAGACGAGAACCCCCAAGGGTGCAGGCCGAACTAGTCGAAGAAGAACCCCAGCCTACTGAGCCGATTCAATTGGTGGCGGACGAAAATGACCGGCAAGAGCAGCCCCCGGAGGATCATGTGGATTGTCGGATGGATGAGCAGCCCGGCGATGAAGATCCGGCTGAGCAGCGTCGCAGATCCTGGTGGCGAAGATTTGCTTGATCGACACCCCAGTGCCTGTCCCGGCCGGCGCGGATGAGGATTTTGCGACAGGCGGATTGGCTCGACTTCGGGCCTGGCCTTGTATCACAACGGCTCAAGACCACAGCCGGCTTGACGATAACATTGCACAACGCATAGAATAGGCTGGCGATGAGGTGTTGGGGGAGTGCATTGCGGGAAAAGGCGTAAAAAGGCTTTTCCCGGTTTTGCGTGCGTGGGGTGAAAACAATGACGAATTGGCGTTGTGTCTGGGCGAGCCTATCGGTCGTCTTGACGCTTTTATACGTGGCTGCTTCGGCGCAAGCCGATTTCAAACCGAGGGTTTCGTGTTCGGCGACGGGCAACACCGGCTCGGTAGTTATAAATGGAGATGTCGCTGTCCGCTTTCAGGTTTCAAATGGCAGCCTGAGCGGCCTGGAACGCGCGAAAATAACCAGCGACCGACTCGCGGCGTTGGTTAACGCGAAGTTCAATCCCTCGACGATCCGCGTGCAGGGCGATAAAAGCTCGGCCAGGGTTTTGTCCGGCGATCAACTGATATGTATTGCGACGGCAGGTGACGCCAAATCGGCGAAAAGTACTCCCCTCGATCTGGCTGGCAAATGGGCGTCGCAGATGCGCTCTCTGCTTCTTCTGCCGCCAATCGCTCTGTCCCCGGCCGAAGTCACTGTTCCTGTCGGTGAAAATCGTCAGGTCGAGGTTAAAGGAGCCGCTTCTGGGCCTGTCTCGGCACGCATCGACGATGAGGAACTTGCTTCTGTGCAGCCGGATGGCAGACGGTTGACGGTTTTGGGCAAGAAGCTCGGCAGAGCGCTTGTCGAGGTAGATATACAAGGAGAACGAGCCACCCTCGTAGTCAACGTAAAAAAATACGCCGGTGCGATTCCGGGATTGATTATAGGGCAGGTGACGGGAAACCCGTGTCCGGCTCAGCTTGTGTGTTACTCTGCCCGCCAGGCTACCGCACAAGCGGCCGCCCTTGAACCGGGGGCAAACATCGAGATCGGCGAGGTCGTTTGCCCGAAAGAACCGCTGAGTTCAGGCAAAGGCAGATATATCAAAGTCAATGCGCGCATAAGTGGATACGATTATATTCCTGTATCAACAACCGCTAATGTCGAAGTGCAAAACATCGTTCTGCCTCGGGAAGATGCCGTTCAGCTTTTCTATAGCAATGACCCTGAAAGCATTCGCAAATATCAGCCGCTATACGCAGCGCGGGTCGAACCCGACAAAGTGACGCGAATCCTATATCACCATCAAAGCGAAATGTCCCAGCGGGTGCATGTTATCGTCGAGCTGACCAACCCCAACGATACCGCCGCCAAAGTAAGGATTTTCCGCGGCATATCGCCGCCGTCTGTCGATACCATCTATGTCGGCCACGTAGCGGCCAATGCGTTTATGAGGGATTATGCCAACGATATCAGCGTTGTAGAGACGATTCCTCCGCAGTCGAGGCTCGTGCTGGTCTCCGATATGTTGTCAAAAAAACAAACCTCCAGCGGGATACTGCAAATTAAGCAGATAGCCGGGCAAAGCGCTTATGTGCGCATAACTGCGGCTGAGCCGGGAATCGACAATGTTGATAAGGGGTCTATGGCGAAGGCCTCTGACCCCCGCGTGCTGCAGTTGTCCGATCACGTATATCCATCCCCTATAAAGACGGTGGATGCGGAATATGAAGTTGGGTCGCGTTGGGCGTTTATCTCGATTGGCAAACACGCGTTGACCGATTCCACCGCTCAAAAAACACTATACGGCAACTATGGCGTTACATACAACATCAACGTGCGTGTGCACAATCCCACTGGCGAATCCAAAAAGATCAACTTTGTGTTCGACCCCACCGCAGGCCCTTGTTCTGCGGTGTTCATAGTCAATGGCAAGTTCGCGCCGGTGAAATATGCCCAGCCGCCAAGCGAGATAACCCTGGACAGTATAACGCTGAACCCTGGGGAAACTCGCATGTGTCGCGTTATCACGGTTCCGTTGGCCGGCTCAAACTATCCGGCAACCCTTATCGTCAGATCATAGGTATCAACAACCTGCGAAATATGGAAAATTAAGACAGAACAGACCCCCGTCGGGGTCTGTGTTGTTGTGCAGTAGTTGATGATATATCATTGTGCGCAGAGAGAGCTAAATGTTTATACGGATTCTACAGGCAGGGATAGCGTTAATGTTCATCAATTCAGCTTCAGTTGCAGACGGTGTTGCGGGATCGCTCGCTCGGCAGGAGGGAGCACAGGCGCGGGTGATGTGGTTCGATGCGGAAGCCAACATGAAAACCCTCTCCTCTCAATCAGGCGTGCAGGATATGGTCGAGAAATGCAAATCCGCCAATATAAACACGATTATAGTCGACGTGAAGCCGTTAGCCGGCACGGTTCTTTATAACAGCGAGATCGCTCCAAAAATCAATGCTGCCCGTTATCCGAAGGGCTACGATTTGCTGCAGACAATGATCGACGAATGCAAAAAAGCGCGAATACCCGTCTATGCGGCTATCAATGTCTTTTCTGAAGGGTCAAAAAAAGCGCCGGGCGGGCCTGCGTATAAGCATCTGGACTGGCAATGCATACAATACGAAGTCGAACGGGTGTTGAGCGTCGAAGGCGCGGAACCGATTCTCCTGACACGCCCGAATACCTTGTTACGCAAAGGAGAAGTTTGTTTATACGGAATCAGTTCCGAACCCGCCGGCAAACTGCCTGAAAACACCTTCTACGTCCGAGTCTCTCACAAAGGGGCCTCATTGCAAAGCGGAACGGCCAGCGGAAAGGCCAAAATATCCGCGCCGGAGGATGGTTATCTGTTGATCGGATCAGGTAAAGCGGGTGATTGGCTGCGCGATGCGGTCTCTGCTGGCAAGCGCTTCCAGCTCGATACCAGGGATACGCTGGTCAGGGCAGGGGAGGCGGCCGACATGCACCAGGCCATTTTCGTAAACCCGCTGCACCCCGAGGTCAGAAGTTATGCTTTGAGCATCATCGAGGAGATATGCACTAAATATCAGGTGGACGGGATAGTCCTGGACAGAATGCGATACCCCGGCCTCTACGCCGATTTCAGCGATCTTTCCAGGCAGGCATTCGAGAAGCAGCTTGGCCGGCCAGTGGAGAACTGGCCGCGCGACATCATAGTGCGAACCCCGACGGGCTGCCAGGACCCCGAACGAGGCCCATTGTTCAAAGATTGGTTGAAGTTCCGCGCCCAAACGATGCGAGATTTCCTTGCTGAAGCGCGCTCGACGGTTAAGGCCGTCAAACCTGCGGCCCGTTTGGGAATATACGTGGGTTCGTGGTATCCATTGTATTACGATGTTGGTGTGAATTGGGGCAGCCCAACAAACGCTGCGGGATATGAGTGGTGGCCGGAGGGCTACGAAGCCACCGGTTATGCCGATCAGGTCGACTTTATGTGTACGGGGTGCTATTATACCCATCCCACCCGCAAGGACGCTATCAGAGCCGGGGATCCGGAGTGGATGAGCGTGGAAGCTGCGGCCCAGGAATCAGTCAACGCGGTCAAAGACGACACATTCGTATATGCAAGCCTATACCTCCTCCAGTATCAACGCAGGCCGCAGGCTTTCGCTAAGGCGATCGCGGAGTGCCTGTCCAACAGCCAGGGCTGCATGCTCTTCGATCTGGTCTATGCGCGCGACTACGATTGGTGGGATGTGCTCAAATCCTCATTCCCAACCTCCACCAAAGCGCCGCACGAAGTGCACGGATTGCTCGAAAAAGTTCGATCCGCCAATAAACGTCAGGCAAGCAGATAAAATAACGCGCCGGCGATTCTGAATTTATGTCGCGTTAGGCAGATATAGCCGTTCGCCACCCTCAGAACCTCTCTTTTCTATAGTCTTTTCTCACCTTCAGACCCTAACTGGCATTTTGCACAGCCGGTGAGGGCACGCATCTTGAAGATACTATACGTAGATGCCTGGAGGAAGGAAAAGTATGAAGGTTCGAGTTAGCGGTGAGAGTATAGTCCTGGTCATGATCTGCCTTGCTGATATGCTTTCAACCCTCTTCTTCGTTCTGAGAGGATCCGCCGTCGAGCAAAACCCCATTATGGCGGCTTGCCTGGATAAAGGGCCGTGGGTGTTTGTGCTCGTGAAAATCGCCAGTTTTGTGCCATTTGTAGTTGCGGTCGAGCTATATCGGAAACGAAACGCCGCATTTGCTCGGCTGGCCTGTCGGAGCGCGATAATAATCTACGTTGTGACATTCACTGTGTTGACCGTCGGTCTGAATGTATGACGCGCCGTTTTATGTAACTTTTAATTCATCCAATTAATTGCTTGTTGTCTCTCTTCTCCACGTCGCTCTTGATCGGCCGACCGGCTTGTAACCGGTCGGTCGATCGCATACCAAGGCATTCTATGGATTATGCCGATTCGGCCAACGCGACACCCGGTTCACCTCGCTCAGATATACCTCATACCAACCGGCATACGGCCCTTGCAGATAGGCTGCGCGGATGTGTCGTTTTGCAATTCTCAGCCGCTGCTTTACCACTCTCCTCTTGATACCCAGCATCTCGGAGATGCGCTTGCCGGTAAATCCCGCAATCCACAAGCGCCATATTATCTTCTCGATCTCGTTCAAGTCGGCCGCATCAATCAATTCGTCTATCTGCCGATCAAAGGCAAGTTCGATCGTCGGCTCATAGAGATCATCCTCATGCAGGGACTCGAGTCTTTTGCGCTCGTCTCGAATCTTGCGGTTGAGTCGCGTATTGGTATAGATGCCGCTTTGTGCGCCGAATTTAACGCAGGTCTCCAGCAACTGGTCGGCACGCGATTCGATTTCTTCTTCTGTCAGGTCGCTGTTGGCGCTTGGGTCTGCTTGCGGAGTCAAAATCGGATTGGTGGACTGCAGGAGCGGGACGATCATTGTCTTCACCTCTGTGTGGTTTTTTTGCTGCTATAACTAGACGTTAGTCTACTATGTTCACAGCCAGTAGTCAACAATTTCACGCAAGTTTTTTAGAGGCAAAAAANNGGCGGGAACGCTGAGCTGCGATCCCGCTGTAAATCTGAATGAGAGGTTAAATGATTTCCAGATAATCCTTATCCGGCAATTCGGGGAACGGCGCGGTCGGCAGGGTTTGATACCAATACGCACATGAGGCGATGTCATCTTGCAGCGGCAAATAGCGGCCACCGGACCTCCAGCCCAGCGCCTGCATCGTCACCCTCAGGTCGCTTTCAAATCGCACCGGATCCATTATATGCCACCGATACAGGCCGAATCGCTCCTGTGCTTGCAGCGCCCCATCCGGACGGATCACCTGCGGCATCCCCGCATATGGGGTGGTGAACTCCGTATATTTGCCCTCCTCAAGGAAACAATACGATCCGCAGAAATAGTCCTCAGTGCCGG
>LSQX01042772.1_pt1 | contig 28023 bp, 27 predicted proteins | sample 654561 | NCBI WGS metagenome assembly LSQX01 (sample SAMN04489861, study PRJNA283612) | anaerobic digester metagenome | isolation source: 4 biogas reactors fed with cattle manure at either 37C or 55C with and... | place: Denmark: Kongens Lyngby | collected 2014
CCGACTCAAAGGCCAGGTGGACACATTCCACGATCTGGGCCACGTTGTTCATGAAGGGATTGTAGCAGACCGGCTTCAGGCCCATAGCCTCCGCGGCCGCCATGCCCTCGGGCCGGAGCTGGGCGTGGTTGACGTTGAACCGGGCGAGGGCGCCGACCATGTAAGCGCCGGTCTCGATCTCCGCATGCTTGGCGGTGGAGTGCGGCACCACGTACTCCTGGAACAGGCTCTTGTAGTCCGGGACGGGAGCTTCCAGACCGTTGGCGGTGCGGATGAGGTCGCCGTCGAGCATGGCGTACTCGTCNNGGATGATACAGCGCCAGGTAATCCGTCTCGCGTTCGAAGGCCGGGAGCTCAAGACTGGCAAGCAGCTCCACGGTGGCCTGCAAGTCAGGCACCGCCTCCAGAAGCCGATCGCGCAAGCTGGCCAGCGCCTCCTTGGTGGGGATCTTGGAGAGACCGCCCACCCGCATGGAGACCGGATGGATGTGCCGCCCCCCGATGACCGCGCACATGTCGTTGGCCAGACGCTTGAGCCGCAAGGCCCGCTTCACCACGTCGGCATGTGTCTCGATCAGGGGAAAGACGCTGGGCGCGCCCAGCAGGTCCGGGGCGGCCAGGAAGTAGACGTGCAGCAGGTGGCTCTGCAGCGTCTCCCCGGCGTGCGCAATGCGCCGCAGCAACTCGGTCTGTNNCAGATGCCGCAGATGCGGCAGGTGATATGCGTGGCCTCGTACCACTTGCGGCCCACCAGCATGGCCTCATAGAAGCGCGGCGACTCGGTGATCTCCAACCGCAACTCCTCTATCTTGCCCGCCTTGACATTGAGGACAATGTTCCCGTGCCCCTCCACGCGGGTGACGTCATGGACTTCGATCTTGCCATCTTGCATATCCCGGCGCCTCTCTTTCAGTGCCTGCGGCAGGTTGGACCTCCCGCCCGACCATGAGGACGGGCGAGAGGCCCGTCCTACCGGTGGTTAGATCTGGCTTTCGTCGTAGGAGTTGAACAGGTTGAAGTAGTTCATGACCTCCTGAACGGTCAAGCCATGTTCCTTCAGGGTTTCCTGATGGGCCTGCTCGTTGGGGTGATCCACAAAGCCGCGGCAGCCCTCGCAGTAGTCGCCGTTGCTGGGGCAGATAGCCCCACAGCCGGCGCGCGTGACTGGCCCCATGCACTTCATGCCCTTCCAGAACACGCAGTCATTGCCCGCCCGCTTGCATTCGACACACAGCGGGTAGTCAGGGAGCCTGGGGGTGCGGCCCAGCACCAGGTCACGTACGGTGCGCAGGAACTCCTCCCGGTCAATGGGACACTGGGGCAGGGCGAAGTCCACCGGCACCACGGCGCTGACGGGACGCGCGGGGATGGTGTCAAACTGCGCGCCGTCAGGCCCATAGACCATCTCCTTGACCTCACCCATCCCGTAACGGTTCTTGAGGGCATTGAGGCCGGCGTTGTAGGCGCAGGCGCCGATGGGAATGACCAGTTTGGCCATCTCGCGGATCTGCTTGATCTTGCGCACATCGCTGTGCGTGGAGATGCTGCCGTCCACGAAGGCGATGTCAATGTCATCGCTGGTCTCGGTCATGGCTTCCCGCCAGCGCACGAACTGCACCAGGTTAACAATGTCGAGCAGTTCATTCTCGCACTCGAGAATGGTCAGGCTACAGCCCTCGCAGCAGGTGAATGAGAATACCGCCACACGTGGCTTCAACTAGATCGCCTCCCACATGTGCTTGACTTCGCTGAAGCTGAAGACTGGTCCGTCGGTGCACACGTACTTGCCGTTGATCTGACAGTGCCCGCATTTGCCCACTCCACAGCGCATGCGCCGCTCCAGAGACATCAGGATGTTGTCGTCGACCAACCCTTTGAGCCGGCACTCGGTGAGCACGAACTGGTACATGATGGGGGGGCCGACCACGAGCGCCTTGGTGCGCTGGGGAACGACCTCCAGGGCCGGGAAGAGCGTGGTGATGACGCCGACGTGGCCGTCCCAGTCCGGATGCGGGCGGTCTATGGTCAAGCGCACGTCCATGGTCTGGGCCCAAGCCTCCAGGTCAGCGGCGAACAGACGCTCCACCGGGGCCTTGAAGCCATAGAGCACGGTGATCTTCTCGAAGTCGTCGCGGTGTTCGGCGAGGTGCTGGATGACCGAACGCAGGGGGACCAGTCCGATGCCTCCGGCGACGATCAACAGATCAAAGCCCTTCAGTTCGTCCATGTTGAAGCCGTTGCCGAAGGGGCCGCGCACGCCGACGTGTTCCCCCGGCTGGAGCTTGTGCACCGCGCCGGTTACATCCCCGAGCCGCCGGACACAGAGGTCAAAGCTGGCGTCCGGCTTGCCCGCCGAGGAGGCCAGCCCGAAAGGGGCCTCGCCGATCGCCGGCAGGTAGAGCTGTACGAACTGACCGGGCACATGGCCCAGGTCCTCGCCGCTCTCCAGTCGCAGCCGCACCAGAGTCTCCATGGAGGTCTGAGGCTCTACCAACACCACCTGTGCCGGTCGCGGCACGTACAGGTCCGACTCCATGTCGCAAGGGGTCAGCTCAAGCGCCATGGGTCACGCCTCCCTTCTCATGCTCTTCGAGCAGGTCATTGATGATCTCCACCGGGTCAATGTGCACCAGACACTGACGCACGCACCGCCCACAGCCACAGCAGTAGGGGCGCCCAAACTTGGTGAAGAGATATGCGTACTTGCGGAAATGGCGGTGCCGCAGCCGCTGGAAGCGCTCCTCGCGGAAGTTCTCGCCCGAGGCCACTTCCGCGAAGGGCTCCAGCATGCACCCGTCCCAGACGCGGTCGCGCCGCGTCTCGCTCAGGTCGAGCTTGATCTCATCCAGCACGTCGAAGCACATGCACAGAGGACAGGTCAACACGCAGGTGCCGCAACTATAGCAGCGCTCGGCGTGCTTTTCCCAGACCGGAGAGTTGGCGGCGCCGGCGAAGCGCAAGGGCAGATTGTGGTAGTCGGTGTGGATCTTGTGGTCCTGATCGAGCTTCTTGGCCAGGCGCCGCTTGACCTCCTTGATCTCCGCCGCCGTCGGTTCGCGAGTCGTGATCCCCTCGAGCATGGCCTCCCCGGCCTCGGTCCCCACCTCGACCAGATATTCGCCGTCGAGGGGAGTGAGAAAGAGGTCGTAGCCGGAGTCCACGCTGGCGGTGCCCATGGAGGCGCAGAAACACCACTCATCCGGCACGCAGTCCACCCCGACGATGCGCATCTGCTGGCGCCGGGCCACGTAGTTCGGATCCACGTGTTCGTGGCAGTAGGCGATATCCAGACTCTGCAACCCGTAGATATCGCAGGGATGCACACCGAAGAGCACCAGCGGCTCCACCTCCACCACCGGCTCCGCCTGCACCGGGCCTTCCCCCAGCCGGGCGCGAATCAGAGTCTCGCGCGGGGGCCAGGCAAACTGCTTCGGAGGGAGGGTGGTGGTGGTGTACTCCAGGGTAATCAGATCCGGGTCGGTCACCTCCTGAAAGGCCCACTGATCGCGCCCCTCGCGCCGATGGGGAGCGACGACCTTGGCCTCCTGCTGGAGCTTCTCGACCAGTTGCCGGATCCCCGCTTGGTCAATCACACGTACGCTCATACACACTCCTCCTGGTACGGCAAGCTAGACTCCTGACGATTGCCCGCCTAAGGCTGTCCTGCCAGCCAGTGGGCTAGCTGGTGGTATTTCTCGTGCACTCCCGCGCCGGTCTCCTCCACTTCCAGACGCTCGAAGGCCTCGGTGAGAGCCGCCTGATCCCCGGCAGTGAGCACCCGGTCGGTCAGCGGGAAGAGCTGGCTATTCTCTTTCCCGATGTGCAGGCGCAGCAGAGCCACATACCCGGAGAGCTCGGAGGCGATTTGCGCGGCAGCTTCGCTGTCACCCTGAAGGGCCTTCGGGAGGGCCTCGGCCACCTTTCGCATGTGCTGGCGGCCTTGCTCATGCTCGGCCAGCAATTCCTCAACTAACCCGGCGTCCTCCGCGGCTATCTGGGCCTCAGCCAACTTTGGGAAGAGATGCTTCTCCTCCTTGCCATGATGGCAAGCCTCGGTGAAGTTACGGGCAAAGTCCAGGATCCTCTCCACCACCTCACCGCGCACAGTCCCCTCGGCCTGTATGGCCCGGGCCTCGCGTCCCGCTCCCTGGAGCGCGAAGCTGATGACCTTATGTTCCTCTCGCAGTGTGTCCGTGGCCGTCATGGGTCCTCCTCTCGTGTTCCGGCCCACGTATAGCTAAGCTCGCCGCCTGCGCCAGTCGCCCGGGCGTAGAGCTGCTCCGCATAGTGCATGAATTCCGCGTACAGGTCAACGCGGCCCGCCGCACGCTGACTTCTTACCGAGTACCGCCCTGAGTCCCTTGCCGCCAGCTTGACCGGGGTCAGCAGATTCTGGGCAGCAACTCCCCGCTGGGGGAGTCCACAATCCTGCGCGTCCCCAGTACCGTTCTCAGCGTAACTCGTCCCGCCGGGCCCTCCAGAGCCTCGCCGATGAGGGCGGCCTGGCGTCCGGATGCATGGCCTCGCATGGCCTCCAGCACGGGCTCGGCGACCTCCGGCGCGACCAGGGCCACCAGCTTGCCCTCGTTAGCCACTTGCAGCCGGTCCAGGCCCAGCAGGTCGCAAGCCCCCTCGACCCCGGGATCACGCGGAAAGTTGCGCTCAGATACCTCGACGGCCACGCCGGCGGTCTGGGCAATCTCGTTCAGCGCCGCGGCCAATCCGCCCCGCGTCGGGTCGTGCAAAGTATGCACGCCGTCGCCCCCGGCCTCCAGCAGGGCCTCCACCAGATCAGAGAGCGGAGCGCAGTCGCTCTCCACAGTGGCTTGCAGGGTCAGCTCACCGCGAGCCGCCAGGATGGCCACCCCGTGCTGGCCGAGCGGCCCGTTGAGGAGCACCTTGTCGCCGGGCCGCGCACGGCTGACCGAGGGCGCCGACCTGCTCCGCAGGAATCCGACGCCGGTGGTGTTGGCAAAGATCCCGTCGCCGCTGTGCTTCTCCACGACCTTGAAGTCTCCAGTGACCAGCTTTACACCGGTTTCCACGCAGGTCTTCTGCACGGAACGCATCACGGTCCGGAGCAGCTCGATCTCCGTCCCCTCCTCGACGATCAGGCCCAGGCTCAGATAGGCTGGCTGGGCGCCGCGCATGGCCAGGTCATTGACGGTGCCGCAGACCGCGAGCCGGCCCAGATCGCCGCCGGGAAAGACTGCCGGCCGGACCACATAGCTATCGGTGGTCAGGACGATTCTCTCGGCCCCCGGAAGCAAGGCTGCGTCCTCCAGCGCACGCCCCAGTGTCTCATCGCACGCCGGCAGGAGCTCGCGACGAATCAACTCCTGCATCTGCACGCCGCCGCCACCATGGGCCAGGGTGATGCGTTCGGCCATAGGCTACTTTCCGATCCTCTCGTATCGGTAGGAGGCTGCGCACGCCCCCTCGGAGGACACCATGCAGGGCCCCAGGGGGTGTTCGGGGGTGCAAGCGTCCGCGAAAGCAGGGCAGTCCAGCGGCCGCCGCACGCCGCGCAGGACCTCGCCGCAGTGGCAGAGGGGGTGCTCCCCGGCGTTGCTGGGGCGCAAGCCGTACCGGCGGACAGCATCGAACCGCGCGTACTTCTCGCGGAGCGCATAGCCGCTCTGGGGCAGGACACCGAGACCACGCCAGCGCGCATCCACGATTTCAAAGACCTCTTCCATCACGGCGCGAGCCAGGGGATTCCCCTCCGGGCGCACGGTGCGTTCGTATTCATTCTCGACTGCGACGCGTTTCTCCCGCACCTGCCTGGCCAGCGCCAGGAGAGCTCGCAAGATATCGTGCGCCTCGAACCCGGCGACCACGCAAGGCACATGATACTCATCCGCCACAGCCTGGTACGGCTCCAGCCCCAGAATGGCGCTCACGTGCCCCGGCGCCAGGAACCCGTCAATCCGCACCTCCCCGGCGGCGAGCAGCGCCCGCATGGCCGGCGGAATGAGCTTGTGACAGCAAAGAACACTGAAGTTGTCTGCCCCCTGGCGAGCCGCGGTCTGGATGGTCGCTGCCACCGTCGGCGCGGTGGTCTCGAACCCCACCCCGATGAAGACCCACTGCCGGTCGGAATGCTCGACGGCCAGCTCCAGGGCCTGCATCGGCGAATACACGACCTGTATGTTCGCGCCCTGCGCCCGCAGGTCCGCCAGGCTCTGTCGGGAGCCGGGCACCCGTATCATATCCCCGAAGGTGGCGACGGTGATCTCGGGCGTGGCCGCCAGCTCCAGCGCCCAGTCAATCTCTCCGGTCGGCGTCACGCATACCGGGCAGCCCGGCCCGGAGAGTAGCGTCAGCTTCTCGGGCAGGAGCTGACGAAGACCCAACCGCCCCACCGCGTGCGCATGGGTGCCACAAACCTCCATGAACTGAACGGGCTTCTTTACCGCCCGCGCGATCTGCCTGGCCAGTGCCCGCACTTCCTTGGCCAGCGCGACTTCTTCAGGCAAGTTGACGGGCCTCCTCCAGCAGGGCGAGAGTCTCGGTGGCGGCCTCCGCGTCCAGGACCTGCAACGCAAATCCCGCGTGCACCAGCACATAGTCCCCGACCCGGGCCTCGGGAACCAGGTCCAGGCGACAGGCAAGCTGGGCGCCGGCGACCTGCACGGTGGCTCGCGGGTCTTCAATCGCGATTATCTTCGACGGTACTGCAACACACATGGCAGCTCCTCAAGTCTCCATCGCTTGCCCTGCGGCCGCCGCGACCAGCGCCTGCCCCAGGGCGAGGCCACCGTCATTCGGCGGCACGTTCCGGTGCCAGATTGGTCTCAGGCCTCTCAACTCTATCAACTCACACGACCGTTCCAGCAGGAAGCGGTTCTGGAAGGTTCCCCCGGAAAGCGCGATTACCTGCAAGCGGCGCTCCTCCGCCACCGCCGCAGCCAAGTCCACCATCATCATCGCGAAGCTGGCCTGGAAGCGCGCTGCGATCTCTCCGGCCGGTCTTCCCTCCCGCAAATCCTCCACGAGGCTCCGAATCATGGGCCTCACATCCGCCACGCACATGCCCTGCTCCCTGGAAGTCTCCCATGGATACTCTGCACCGGCGACCTGCGACTGGCGACTCGCGACCGCCTCGACGGCCATGGCGGGCTCGCCCTCGTACCGGGACTCCCAGGCCAGGCCCAACAGCACCGCCACGGCGTCGAACAACCGGCCCGCCGAGGAGGCCAGCGGAGTCCGCACACCGCGCTCCAACATCTGCTCGATGACTACCCACTTGTCAAGGTCCAGGAGCCGGCAGAACTCCAGGTCGGCCAGCTCCCGGGGGAAGTCCGGCCCATATGCCTCTCGCAGGTACGTGCCGGCCACCCTCCAGGGCTCCCGGATGGCCTGCTCCCCCCCGGGAAGCGGCAAGTTGCGCAGATGAGCCGCCCGCTCATAACCGCGCTCATCGCCCACCAGCACCTCACAGCCCCAACTGGTGCCGTCGGCGCCGTAGCCGGTGCCGTCACAGATGAGTCCTACCGCCGGCCCGCACTGGTGGCAGTCAGCCAGGACCGAGACCAAGTGCGCGTGGTGATGCTGCACCGCCACCAGTGGCAGCCCCTCCGCCTCTGACCGCCGTCGGGCGTACCGGGTGGAGAGATAGTCGGGGTGGAGATCGCAGGCCAGGATCTCCGGCCGGGTCTGCCAGACCGCCTCCAAATGCGTTACGCAACGCTCGAAATACTCCAGATTATCGGCATCGGCCAGGTCGCCGATGTGCTGGCTGAGGAAGGCATGACGCCCGCTGGTGAGGCAGAAAGTGTTCTTGTAGTGCCCGCCCACCGCCAGCACCGGCGATAGCCCCCGGTCCAGCGTCACCGGCAAGGGAGCATAGCCTCGCGAGCGGCGCAAAAGAATCGGCCCGCGCCGGGTAGCGCGCAAAACCGAATCGTCACAGCCGGTCACGATCGTCCGGTTGTGCTCCAGGAAGGCGTCCGCGACACCCTCGAGCCGCCGGTGCGCCTCGTGGTTGTCAGTCGCCAGCGGCTCCTCGCTCAGGTTCCCGCTGGTCATGATCAGCGCCGGGAGGCCCAGACCGTCCAGAAGCAGCAGGTGCACCGGCGTGTAGGGCAGCATGACCCCGTAGTCGGCACTGTCCGGGGCGAGAGAGAGCGCCAGGCCCTCCGGTTCGCGCTTTCGGGCCAGGACGATTGGCGCTCGTGGTCCAGTCAGAAGCTCCCGCGAGGACTCGTCCAATTCCACCAGACGTTCGGCGGTCGCCAGCGAGTCCACCATCACGGCGAGGGGCTTGCTTTCCCGGCCCTTGCGCCGGCGCAGACGTTGCACCGCCTCCTCACGGCTGGCGTCGCAGGCCAGATGGAACCCGCCGAGGCCCTTCACCGCCACGATCTTTCCCGTCCGCAACAGCTCCTGGGCCGCCCGAAGCGCCTCGTCGCCCTGCAGCAGGGGCAGAGTGGTCAGAGGCGTGAAGAGGGTAAGACCCGGTCCACACTGCGGGCAGGCCACGGGCTGGGCATGGTAGCGCCGATCACTGAGGTCCTCATACTCCGCCCGGCAACGGGCACACATGGGAAACTCGGCCATGGAGGTCAGCGGACGGTCATAGGGCACGGCGCGGACCAGAGTGAAGCGCGGCCCGCAGTTGGTGCAGTTGATGAACGGGTGCCGGTAGCGCCGATCACGTGGGTCGAACAGCTCGCGGCGGCAGTCCGCACAGGTGGCGACCTCCGGCGAGACCAGGATCGGCCCGGCCTGCTCCTCGCGGCTGGGGACAATGACGAAATCCAGGCTGCCCTGGGGAAGCAGGATCTCCGCTTCCAGGTTTTCAAGGTACGCCAGCGGCGGAAGCTCACGGGGCAGACGCTGGCAGAACTCCTCGACCCGCTCCGGCGGCCCCTCGACCTCGACTTGCACGCCGCCCGTGAAGTTGAAGACCTCCCCGCTCAGGCCCAGCTCCTGCGCCAGGCGGTGCAAGAAGGGCCGGAAGCCCACGCCTTGAACAATGCCCTGAACAATGATACGCCGCCGCTCCAGTGAGGCCGGAGTTGCCTGGTGCGTGCTCATCCCCCTGTGGGCTCCCCGGCAGAGCAGACGGAGACCTCCTCGATCAGCACCGTCTCCCCGCCGCACAGGGTCACCTCGCCACTCCCGCAAGCGCCGCAGACCAAATCATCGCTGACCGGTGTGACCGTCCCACAGTCCCGACAGCGTCCCAGCAGACCCTCGGTGAGTACCTCCAGCCGGATGGGGGGGGCCTCATGTTGCTCATGGGCATGGTCCAGGGCCGCCTGCAAGGCCTCCGAGGTCAGACCGGAGATTTCGGAGACCCGTGCGCGAACGCGCAGGCACCCGCCGGCAGGCACCGTGGGGAAGTAGTGTTCCAAGTCATGCAGAATCAGATCACCGACGCCGTGCTCATGCATTTCAATCGTTACCGATAGAATAGCTAAATAACCGGCCGCGCTGGACGGTCGTCGTGGCCATAATAGAGGGCCGAGCTTTGGCTGTCAAGAACTTTGTGAAGTAGTTCACAAAGTATCTGTAAGCCCATGCTACGTCACGGGTGCCAGAGGCTTATTCAAACCCGAGGGCGAGATTTCCACCTCTCGCCGCACAGGAGGGAGACAAGACCCTCCGTTGCGCTCGTCGGGTTCCGTCCCTATCTCTGCGAGACCCGATGTCCGCTCTCCCCTACTCACTGACGACGAAAGGCCGGAGACGTTGGATCATCCGGGGATGCACCCGCACCTTGGCCACGACATGCTCGTACTCATAGCGCGTGTCCAGAAGTTGTCCCAGACCGGGCGGCAAGCTCAGCAACTCGAGGCGATCATAGGGCAGGTGCAGGGTCAATGGCACCAACTCCAGACCCAGTTGTCGCCGTAACTCTTCACGCAGCTCCTCCAGGCCCAATCCAGTGAGAGCGGAGAGGGGCAGCGCCGCCGGAAACCGCGCGGTCAGCTCCCGACGCCGCTGCTCGCCAGTGAGGTCCCACTTGTTCAGGGCCAGCAGTCGCGGCGTGTCCTCCAGCACTCCCAAGTCCCCGAGCACCTCCTCGACCGTCTCGTGCTGGGCCTCAGCGAGAGGATCGGCAGCATCCAGAACCTCGACCAGCAGGTCCGCCTGCACGGTCTCCTCCAGAGTGGCGCGGAAGGCTGCGATCAAGTCGGTGGGGAGACGGTCAATGAAGCCCACCGTATCGCTGACCAGCGCCTCCGCGTGGCGGCCGAGGTCAATACGGCGGATGGAGGTGTCCAGAGTCTCAAACAGCCGGTTGTTTGCGCGGGCTACCTCTTCCCCGGCCAAGGCGTTGAGCAACGAAGACTTCCCAGCGTTGGTGTAGCCGACCAGGCCGACCAGCGGCAGGCCTGAGCGCTGGCGCTCGCCGCGCTCCACCTCCCGGCGGCGCGCGGTCTCGGCGAGGCGCTGCTCCAGACGCCGCATGCGGCGCCGCAGCGTGCGCCGATTCATCTCCAGCTTCGTTTCACCGGGACCACGCACACCCATCCCCGCCGCGGTGCGCCCCCCGGCGATCTGGGACATGTCCTTGCCCGCTCCAATCAGGCGAGGCAACAGATAGCGCAGGCGGGCCAGCTCCACCTGCAGCTTCCCCTCCGCGGTGTGCGCATGCTGGGAGAAGACTTCCAGGATGACCTCGGTGCGGTCGAGCAACCGACAATGGACCCGCTCTTCAAGCGTGGCGGCCTGTCGGGGAGACAACTCACCGTTGAAGATGAGAGTATCGGCCTCGCCAGCGGCCACCCGGGCTTCCAGCTCTTCGACTCGGCCCTTGCCGACAAAGGTGCGCTGGTGGGGCGCCTCCCGACGCTGGAGGATTTCGCCTACCGGTTGCAGGCCAATGGTGCGCGTAAGCTGTGCCAGCTCCTGCAGCGAGCGCGAGGCCTGTCCTTTGCGCCGTTCTGTGGCCACCAGGAGTGCGCGGGAGGACCCGTCGCCCTCGGGTAGCATGGCCTGACGGCTGGTGGTACTCTCAGTCCTCAGTTGGCTTCTCTCCGTTCCGGCGCAAGAATGCGCCTGATGAGCAGGCGTGTGCTTTACCCCCGCAGCACACGGCGCTATAATGATACGGTGTGCACTTGTCGCTGTAAACACCCCTGGCGCTCATGCCGATTGCCCGCTTCAGTTCTGGCCCTGGCGCTCCTGGCTGGTCTACTTCCAGCCGGATGTCGCTCCCGCCCCGCGGCCGCGGTCCAGCCAGCAGCCATACCCCCGGCGCAAGTGTCCACAGCCCCCCGCGAGACTCAACCCGGGACCGCCCCGACACCCGTCGCCACCGAAGCTTCAGCTGCTGAGGAGGCTCCCGTCCAGCCGACCACCGACTCCCATGACTGGAGCGTCCCGGAGATCTTTCGCAGCCATATCATCGGCCAGCGCAAGAAAGGGTTCCCTCGCAAGCTCCTGGCCCTCACCATTGACGACGGCCCCAGCCCCAGCGATACGCCGGTGGTGCTGGAGAAGCTCCACCAGTACGGCGCCCACGCTACCTTTTTCGTCCTGGGCTACAACGCCAGCCGCTGGCCAAAGCTGGTGGCGCAAGCCGCCGCGGAGGGCCACTGCGTGGGCATCCACAGCTATTCGCACATCGCCAAATGCACGTCCGAACAGGCGGTGAAGAACCTGCATCTCACCGCGGAGATGATCGAGCGAGCCACTGGGAAGAAGCCCACGGTCTTCCGCCCGCCCTATGGCATCACCACCAACGAGTTGACCAAGCTGGCACGCAAGGAGGGCTATCCGGTCATCCTGTGGAGTCTGAGTTCCGCCGACACCTCGCCCCGCATCTTCAGAAACGCTGACCTGATAGCTCGCAATGTAATTTTCACTCCCAACCCCGGCGAAATCATTCTCATGCATGACGGCGGAGGGCACATGGCCAGCGCGCGGGCGCTGGACCAGATCATCCCGCAGCTTCAAGCCAAGGGGTGGGAGTTTGTGACGGTTCCGGAGCTGCTGCGCGCCTGGGCCGAGTGGATGGCGGCCCAGCCGCCGAAGGCTCCACCGCCAAACACCTCCGCGGGCAAGGAGAGTGACCGTGCCCCCACGCCGTGAGATTGACGACCGGCCCACCTGTCTGGTGCTGCACATGCGCGCGCTGGGAGAGGTGGCCTTCGCGCTGCCTCTGCTCCATGCGCTCCAGCACGCCGGCTGGCGTACGGTCAGCTTGATCCAGCGCGAGCTGGCGCCGATTCTGGAGGCGTCCGGACTGGTGGATCATGTCATCTATCGCGTGAAGCAGCCACGGGCATATTTGGCAATGGCAGGAGAGATCCGTCGCCAGCATCCGCGCGCCTGCCTGGCACTCGGCCCGGGGGCCAACAACAGCCTGCTGGCGCGGTTTTCGGGCGCACGCGACCGCATCGGTTATGACTACGCGCAATGTCGCTGGTGCCTGCAGACGGTCCCCTTCGAGGGCGGAGGCGTGGAGAACTATCTGAGCCTGCTCCCCTCCCTGGGCGTCCCGCGCACCGTGGACAGCTACTGCGGACTCCTGAAGGTCCCGCCGGCCCAGAGCAAGGCCGCCGCTGCGCTGCTGGAGGCAGCCGGCCTACCGCCCGGAGAGCCGTTTGTGGCGCTCTCCCCTATCTCCACCGGCAAGCTAGGGGTCAAGGCCTATCCGCCGGAGTCCTGGGCAGTGATCTGCCGGGAGCTGCGCGCGCGAGGCCATCATGTGGTCCTGGTGGGCAGCGCGGCGGATGCGCAACTGCACCGGGAGATGTTGCAGGGGGAGGGTGCCGGGCGGGCCCTCTCGCTGGCCGGACAGACTCCGGTTCTGGTGCTGGCCGGGGTCCTGCAACGCGCGGCGGCCCTGATCGGCGTAGATACCGGCCCGGTTCATGTTGCCGCCGCAGTGGGCACGCATTGCGTCGTGCTGTTCGGTCCCAGCGACCCCCGCCGTACCTCGCCTTGCGGGGAGGGGCACGTGGTCCTGTATCGGGGGCTGAACTGCCAGCCCTGCCACACGGAGCCTTGCAACTACGAGGGCCGGTGTCTCCGAGAGCTTACGCCGGAGCAAGTTCTGACGGCAGCGGAGCAGATACTCTAGCCAGTCTGCCCCTCGCCGGCTTCCTGCGTGTCCTCCGGCTCCTGGGCCCGGAGAATCGCTAGCTCCTGCGCGAGCTCCCGCACCTGCTGATCGAGGCGGGTGAGCTTGGTGCATAGGTGAATGATCACTGCAGTCAGAAACATGAGTCCCAGGACAGAGACGGTGGTGGCCTCAGTGGTAGAGCCAATGGCCCGGGAGAGCGCCACTAGCGCTGCGGGCCAAGCGACCAGGAATAGGACCACCACGCTGGCCAGCAGCCACAGCCACGAGTACTCCTCCTTCAGCTGGCGACGACGCACCAGATCCACCACAAAGACCAACAGCAGCACGGCCAGGATCACGGCGGAGACCTGCTGATGAGGCGTCATTTCTGCGACCATTATTGGACCTCTCTCGTGACCGACTCGGGCCGCCGCAGCAGAGTCACCAGGATCGAAAGCAGCATCTTGAACATATACCAGGCGGGGCGCAGCACGCCATTGAACATGGACTGCCCCCCGGACCGGGGATACATTCGCACCGGGACTTCCTTCACCCGCAGCCCGGCGCGTGAGACCATCAGCAACACCTCGGCGTCCGGGTAGTCGCTGGGGTAGGCAGGACCGGCGTACAGAGCCAGGGCCCGGCGACCCAGGGCCTGATAACCGGAAGTGGGGTCAGTGAGCTTGTGTCCGGTAGTGAGCTTGAGCAGGCCTCGAATCAGGGCCATGCCCAGCGCGCGCAAGCGAGGGGTGGGATACGTACCTCCGCCCAGGAAGCGCGAACCCAGCGCCACATCCACCTGCCCGGGGCTGAGCTCCTCCAGCAGCCGGGGCACGTCCACCGGCTCGTGCTGGCCGTCTGCGTCCAGGGTGACCACGCAGTCGTAGCCCTGCCTCTGGGCGTAACGGAAACCCGTCTGGCGAGCCCCACCGGCCCCCAGGTTGAAGGGATGGGACAGGACGGTCGCCCCGGCACGCCGCGCTACGACGGCGGTGTCATCCGTGGAACCATCGTTCACCACCAGTACCCGGGCGCCAGGCACTGCCCCCCGGACCGCCGCGATCACAGGCCCCACACGGGGCCCCTCGTTGTACGCCGAGATCAAGATCAGCACCCGGCCAGGCGAGTTCTCCAAGGCGGGTCTCCCTAGGAGCTGATGTCGGGGGCAAAGGTGACGCCGATGACCTCTTGTGCGGTCGTGACTCCCTGGTGGATCTTCTGCAGGCCATCGAAGCGCAGAGGCTTCATCCCCGTTTTGAGCGCGATCTGCCGCAGCACGGAAGCGTCCTCGCCGGTGGACAGGGCCCGACGCAGCTCGTCATTCATGAGCATCAGCTCATACAGCGCCACCCGGCCCGAGTAACCGGTGTTGCGACAATGCTGGCAGCCGCGCCCGCGATGAAATTTGATGCGCGCAGCCTGCTCCTCGCTGAGCCCCAGGGCCGACAACTCGGCAGGGACGGGTTTGTGTGGGGCCCGGCAGCGCGTGCAGATGCGCCGCACCAGCCGCTGCGCCACCACCCCGGTCAGGGAGGAGCCCACGATGAAGGCGGGCACGCCCATGTCCACCAGACGCGTAGCGGCGCTGGGAGCGTCGTTGGTGTGCAGAGTGCTGAGCACCAAGTGGCCGGTCATGGCCGCGCGGAAGGTCATCTGCGCGGTCTCCAGATCGCGGATTTCGCCGACCAGGATCACGTCCGGGTCCTGACGCAGGATTTCGCGCAGCGCCGTGGCGAAGTCCAGATCAATCGCCGGATGCACCTGCATCTGGTTCAGGCCCTCCATCTCATACTCGATGGGGTCCTCGATGGTAGTGATGTTCTTGGTATCGTCGTTGATGGTGTGCAACGCGGCGTACAGTGTGGTCGTCTTCCCGCTCCCGGTAGGCCCCGTGACCAGTACCAGCCCCTGCCGCAGCCGCAGGAGCTCCTCGACCTTCCCCTGCATTTCGGGAAGCAGTCCCAACTGCGACATGGACACAAAGACCCGGCTCTTGTCCAGGATGCGCATGACGGCCTTTTCGCCCCAGAAGGTGGGGATGGTCGAGATGCGCAGGTCCAGCGGCTTCTCATCGAGGATGAACTCAAAGCGACCACTCTGTGGCTTGCGAGTTTCCGAGATATCCTCGTCGGCGAGAATCTTGATGCGAGAGAGCACGTAGGTCTGCATGTCCTTGGGCAGGTTAGTGGTGGTTTGCAGCACGCCATCCAGGCGATAGCGCACCTGCAAACGGTCTGCTCGCGGCTCCACGTGGATGTCCGAGGCCTGCTGGCGGACGGCCTCGCGCACGATGGTCTCCACCACGCGCACGATCGGCGCCTGGTCGAGCATCCCCAGCATCTCCGCATCCAGCCCCGTTCCCTCGCGCATCTCCACCACCTTGGCGGAGAGGTCGCGAGCCTTGGCGGTGGCCGCGGCCCGGGCCCGGGCCGCGGCGGTATAGTGCTGCTCAACGGCTCGGGCCAGCTCCCCCGGATCCACTTCCACCGGCTCCACCCGCCGCCGGGTGTGCAACCGCACAGCGTCAATCGCCATCACATCGGTGGTGTCGGCCATGGCTAGCACGATCTTCTCATCGTTGATGCTCAGGGGCAGTACCCGGTGCTCCTCCGCCGTGGCACGAGGAATGGCCCGCAAGGCCGCAGGGTCAATCTCCTGATTGGCCAGCGAGAGCCTGCCGCCCGCCGCCTTGGACGGCGCGGGAGGCGCGCCCCCGCCAATCTCCACCTGGCTCTGCATGTCTCTAGAGCTGGGGGCCGCAGACTCCACCGCCGAGGCCACCTCATGCGCGCTCACATATCCTAGCCGCAGCAGGGTTTGTACCAGGGTTCCCCCCGTGGTCTCGGCCTCCTGCCGGGCCTCGTCGAGTTGTTCCTCGTTCACCAGCCCCATCCTGAGCAGAACTTGTGACAGGGTATCGTCATCTATGGTGGGCACTATCCGGCACCCCTTTCTGAGGCATCGTAATGCGTGTAGTTTACAAGATTCGGTCCTCGCATACCAGTGGGAGTGGGGGCGCGCAGTGGGGAGTCGCTGCCCGGACGTGGGCGCAGGATGACTCAACTCCTCGAGGCGGGCGGCCTGCCTCTGCCTCTACCCACATTGCGTACTATATGGTATAGTAGTCCCTGTAGGACCGAACTCACGTGACAAGGGATGATTCCTTTGCCCTCAGCAGCGCTGGAACGAGCGGCACGCCATATCTTCTCGCTAGGGGTCCCCGACCTGGCAACTGACCTGTGCTTGGCCAACACCACCATTGGCCTGGCCAAGACTCATTTCGTCCAGGAGGCCCTGGGCCTGCCCGCGGAGGCCCTCTTCATCGGCGGCCCGGACATGACCGTCACCCGCAATCTGGCACGCTGGGAGGCCGGATTCGCCTACGGCGGCAAGTTCGACTGGACCGGCCCTGAACCGCTGATCGTCTTGCAGGTCAAGCCCAATGTCTGTGGGATGCTGGTGGCCGGGGTGGAAAGCGTGCCGCCGCCGGAGGTACTTGCCGAGCGAGTAGAGCGCTTGCAGCGGAAACCCGGATCGCTCGAGGGTGTGCCGCTGGACTTTGACCTCGCTCGCAGCAACCATTTCGCCAACCTGTATACCTCCCCGCCGGATTCCTCCCTGCCGCCGTACCTGCTGGTGCTGCACGGCGCGGCTCCTGAACTGCGGGCCGACAACCGCTTCGGCTGGGGTCTGTACTGGGACGAAAGCCCGGCCCTGATGGAGGCTGCTCGACATTTTGACACCCCCTGGGGGGCGCTGGATGTGCTCCTGGGCGAGGCGGTCGAGAAGTACTACCGCACGCATCAGCACGCGGAGAGGTTCGCCGCCGAACGGCGCTTGCTCTTCGCCCGCGCGCTCTTCGGGGAGTTTGAAGTCATCAGCAACGAGTTGCACCAGGGGCTGACTTCGCCCGGGGAGATGTACCTGGGCTGCCACCCCATACCCTCGCCCGCGGTATCCGCAGCGGGCCAGGAGGAAGCGCGGGAGGGAGTTCTTCTGCCCTTCATGGTGGACCGCGATGTTCCGGCCTACCTGCTGCGTGGTCTGCCGAACCTCACCCCCACGCAAATGGCAGCGCTCGGCTGGCGGGAGCGGGCGGAGGAGCTCGGAGTAGGGGAATGCCTGCAACGCGCCAATCTACTGGCGCACGGCTCCGGCTATGCCGTGGGCGGCCCGGCCGAGATCGTCCTGCGGGAGTCGCCGGCTCCGGCAGCGGTTCTCCTGCAGCGAGGGGACCAGGAGACCGCGAACCCGCGCGAGATGGTGGACGGCTATCGCGGGGAGGAAGTGCTCCGCCACCTGCTGGAGCTGGGACTCGGCGAGGTGGCGTATCGTCTGGAGTTCCACCAGACTGTCATCGCCCCGTGAAAGTAGGACAGGCGTCTCGCCTGTCCCCTGCTCAGGCGTCCCGCCTGTCTCCTGGATCCGACTTGGTCTGAGGCCTGGTGCGAGCCAGTATGGCGACAAGCAAAAACGGCAGGACCGGGAGGTCCTGCCGTTCTCATTGGCCTGAAGTTTCGATCTACGACTTCCGGCGCCGGCGGAACCACAGCCCCAGCATCGGCAGCCCCAGCCCCATCAGGGCCAGCGAGCCGGGCTCGGGGATGAAGTTCGCCGCGTGGTACCGGTAGACGATGGTCAGGTCCGCGGTGTTGCCACTCGATTCGATGAAAACATTGCCCCCTAGGTTCGGGTTCCGATATGTGTCGTCCGAGGTATCCACGGAGATGACCGGCAGGGTGATGGTATCCCCCGGGTTGATCCCGGTGAATAGTGTCAAGTCAGTACCCAACGTCGTGCTGGTGATGGACATGTCGGCAGCCGTCAGCAACGGGCTGGTCCAAGTTGTCTGCGCCGGAACATATAAATAGTCCGGGGCGGTACCAAACTCGACGTAAGGCGTTCGGGTCGCCACCGTACTAGTGTCCGGTCTCTGCAGGGTGACATTCGCCGCGAAGTTGAAGGTCAGGTCCAGCCCCCGCGTCTTGTGGTTGTTGGTGACGGATCCCGTCCCGGCCAAGGCACCCTTGAAGATGAAATCAATGCTGTCCAGTGTGCCTAGGGCGGGGTTAAACTTGGGCAAGGTCCAAGTATCGCTCCACGTGGAAGTGACCCCATTGATGGTGGGAGCCACATAGTGGATGGCCTTGATGTCGTCGGCCGCAGCAAAGCTGCTGACCACCAGCAGAAGGACGGCAACGGCTACTAGATTTTTCATAGCTCTCCCCTCGTGACCGACAGAGTACGGTCCCAGCTATGGCTAAGCAGAGCCTCTGAAGTGATGTTTCCCGACGATCAGCTGTGAATCATAGATCGCCACGGTGCATCCCCGTACTACAAAGTTTTAGGTCGGGCAACAAGCCCCTCAAGTGCCTGCGTCAACTTGCCTGCGCCCCCCCCAGTGAGCGCCAACGATCTCGATCGCGTGTAGCATACCGCAAGGGCCAAACAATGTCAAGACCCCCATGGTAGTAATTGCTATGTTTTCTTAGTAGTTTCCCGTACGTTACACGGGCGGCGCAATAACTTATTACACGCCAGGACCCGCAGATTGGTGATCTTCTTCCTGCACCGACTATCCCGGGACCTCCCGGGCTTCCGCCACGTCCCGAGCGATCTGCTCCACCAACTGCTCCCGGCTGGCAAAAACCCGCTGTTCACGCAAGCGCCGTTGGAAACCCACCACCAACTCCTGGCCGAGCAACTGACCACCAAAGCCGATCAAGTGAACCTCCAGACGCCGCGGATCGCGGGGAAGTTCAAAAGTGGGCGCGCTCCCCAGGGCAATCGCCGCCGGCCAGCGCTGTGATTGGTCGCCGCGCACGGCGGCCCAGCCTGCGTATACCCCCTCGGCGGGCAGCAGCTTGGGTAGCGGCACCTGCACATTCGCGGTTGGATAGCCGAGGTGGCGGCCCCGGCCCTCGCCGGACACCACTTCTCCGAAGCAGGTATACTCCCGGCAGAGCAGCCGATTGGCCTCCGCCACCTGCCCGGCCCAGAGCAATTCGCGAATGCGCGTCGAGGAAACGGAGTGCTCATCGTCTGCGGTCAGGGGCAGGACGCGTACCTCAAAGCCCAACTCGCAACCCAGACGGGTGAGAGTATAGATATTCCCGCTCTGCCGGTGGCCGAAGGTGTGCGTCTCGCTCGCCATGACCACCCGCGCGTTCAGCCCGCCCACCAGGACCTGGCGCACGAACTGCTCCGGCTCCAGGCTGCGCAAGGCCTCGTTGAACTCGGCCATGACCAGCAGATCAATTCCCAGGGCCTCCAGAGCCTCGCGGCGTTCCTCAGCCACGGTCAGACGCAGATCCTCGCGCGGCAGCCGCCGGAAGACCTCGGCCGGGGTGGGCTCAAAGGTCAGCACCGCAGTACGGGCACCGACTTCCGCCGCGAGTTGCTGCGCGGTGTGCACCAGCGCGCGGTGCCCGCAGTGCACGCCGTCAAAGGCGCCCTCGGTCACCACATGCGGCCCCAAGTCCGGGGGCAGATTGGCGAGACCCACTATGTAGTCCATCACAACTGGACTCCGCGCGTTGGCCTGCGTCGGGGGTTCAACTCAGAACCGTCTCCGGCTGCAGCAGATAGCCTCCCTCCTGGGAGGTCACTCGCGCCACGACCACCAGTTCGCCAGCGCTATCAAGAATACATGCCTGCTCCCCCGGGGGTTCGCCTGTCTTCACGAACACGGGATTGCCATGGCGGACCCGCTTCAACTCCGCCTCCGGGAGAGTAAAGGCTGCCAGGTCGGCCAGGGCCTCCGCCGGCGTAAGCAGCAGCTCGCCCACCGCATTGAGCATACCGGCCGCGGCGATCTCCTCCAGCGTGCGGGCCTGCTCCAGACGCCAGGAGCCCAGCCGGGTGCGCACCAGGAAGGAGAGGTAGGCCGGCACACCCAGGTGTTCGCCCAAAGCGGTCACCAGGCTGCGCACGTAGGTCCCGGCGGCGCAGTCCAGGTCAGTCAGCGCGACGGGCCGGGGGCCGGGCCAGAACTCCAGCAGGCGCCAGCCATCCACCCGCATTTCCCGCTCCGGCGGCTCCAGTTGCTCTCCCGCCCGCTGTCGCCGGTGCAGCGGGCGCCCTGCCTGCTTCACCGCCGAGTACACCGGCACGGCGAGCCGCGGCTTGCCGGTCAGTGCGGCCAGACCGTCGGCGACCGCCTGCGCCGTGAGACCCGCCGCCTCGGCCTGCGCGGTGATCTCCCCCTCGGCATCGCCCGTGTCGGTGCTGAGCCCAAAGGTGATCTCGGCGCGATAACTCTTGTCGTGCCCCGTCAAATAGCGTGAGAGTCGCGTAGCCGGGCCGAGCGCGAGGGCCAAGAGGCCCGCCGCCGCGGGGTCCAGCGTCCCGACATGCCCGGCTTTCTCGCCGGTCTCCCGCCGTACGAGAGCCACCACGTCATGTGAAGTCATCCCCGGGGGTTTGAGCGTGAGTAGAAGGCCGTTCATGTCTCGCCGCCGTCTGCTGCCTTTCTGCTCTCACGACCACAGGGCGCACAGCCTGTGCAGCACCGTCTGGATTACGGTCTCCTCAGCGCCGAGGAGCGAACAGCCGGAGGCCACGGCGTGGCCACCTCCACCCAGATCGCGCGCCACCTGCCCCACGTCCAGGCTATCAGAGCGCAGGCTGATCCGCCAGTCGTGCTCCGCCGCCTGCTTGAAGAGGACAAACACCTCGCCGCCGGCCACGGACTTGAGTTCATCTACCACTCCCTCGGTCTCCTCAGGCCCGGCACCAGTCTCGCGAAAATCCTCCAGGCGCAGCATGGCGTACACCAGCCGCCCGTCATACTCGCTGCGCGCAGAAATCAGCGCCCTCCCCCGCAGCCGGAGCGAGGAGAGGGGCAGCGCCGCCGCCGACAGGCGGTGGATCTCGTAGGGCTCCGCCCCGGCCTCCACGAGTCGCGCCGCCACTGCCAGCGCCTCAGCGCCGGTGTTTTGGAAGGTGAAGAATCCGGTGTCGCCCCCCAGCCCACAATACAGGCAGGTCGCCATTTCCGAGGTCAGAGGCAGCTTCATGACTCGCAGCAGTTGGAAGACCAGCACGGCGGTGGCCGCCGCGGTGGTCCGGATGTGCATGAGGGCCGGCCAGTCCGGCGCGCCCGGGTGATGATCCAACACAGCCACCTGCTCGGAGGCCTGCACGGCCTGCTCCACCGCATGCAGGCGGCGGGGATCATTGAGGTCCAATACCAAGGCCAGGGCCGCGGGTTTGACCTGCTGGCGCACCTCCTGCCAGCCCGGCAGGAAGCGATAGCGTTCCGGCACGGGATCGGGACAGCCGAGGGTCACGGCCTTCCCTGCCTGGCGCAACCCCGCGGCCAGGCCCAGCGCGCTCCCGATGGCGTCTGCATCGGGATGCTGGTGAATCGCCAGCAAGATGGCAGGAGCCTCGTGCAGGAGCTGGCCCAGTCGTCGCAGACTGATACACGGCATGGTGAGCCTTCTACTCCTCCTCTCCGGCCGGCGAAGAGGGATGAGGAGGGGAGTCGGACGAGGTATCATCCGCGCTGTCCTCCGGGGTCTCAGCTTCCGTTGACTCCTGGGCCAGGTGATGGAGGATCATCTCTATGCGCTGAGCTTGGGCAGGGGTGTGGTCCGCGACGAAGGTGAGCCGCGGGGTATACCGCAAGTCCAGACGGTCGCCCAACAATTCCTGCACATGCTTGCGGTGCCGTTTGAGGGCTGAGAGCGCCAGCTCCACCGCGGCCTCCTCGCCCAGCACACTGGCATAGACTTTGGCAGTACGCAGGTCCGGCGCCACCTCGACGCCGGTAATGGTGGTGAGGGTCAGCTCAGGGTCGAGCAGTTCGCGCTGCACGATGAGGCTGATCTCCTGCTGCAGGAGAGAGTTGACGCGCATTTGGCGTTGCGTAGGCATGGTTGGGATGGCGGCTTGCAGTCAGCGATACGGGCCCGCCAGCAGTGTTCCGCATGACACCGGGAAGAGCTCTCAACCCACTTCCTTCTCCACGCTCAAGACCATGGCCCGCGGCTCTGACTCCACCAGGGCCAGCGCCTTGTCCAGCACCTCCCGACAGTGCTCCGGGGAGTTGGCCACACATGCCAGCGCAATCGCCGCCCGCTGGTGCAGATCGTTGCCGTCCGTTTCGGCTACGGAGAGATTGAAGCGCGCGGCCAGCCGGTCGAGCAGGCTGTGGAGGACCTGGCGCTTATCCTTGAGAGTCTGCGCCTCGGGGAAGCGAAGCTCAATCGTCATGACGCCGCAGTGAGCGGGCATGGTTGTGGAAGAAGCTAGAGACTAGCATTCCGGAGTGGAAAGGCGACCAGGACGCGAAAGACTGCGCCAGTACGCTTCCACCTTCTGACTCCTAGGTTCTGGATTCCTCCGGGGTCGAGACTCGCCAGTCGGTGGTCGGGCGCTTGCGCTCTATCTCCACCTGAGCGTAAGCTTCGATTACGTCTCCCTCGGCCCAGCCCCGGAAATTGGCAGCGTACACACCGCATTCGTTGGGCGCTTCCGCCGTGGACACCTCGTCTTTGAGACGCCGCAGACTGGTAAGCTGTCCGTCAAAGACGATTTCCCCGTCGCGCTTGACCTCAATCCTCGCGCCGCGTTGCAGGCGGCCATCGGTGATGCGACAGCCGGCCACCACACCCCAACGTGAGATCTTGAAGAGTTGCAGCACCTGCGCGCGGCCAATGAACTGCTCCTCGTAGATCGGCTCCAGCATACCCAGGGCGGCCTTCTGGATGTCCTCCAGAATCTCGTAGATGACGCTGTACAACCGGACTTCGATATGCTCATCGGCGGCGGCGCGCATGACCTGCTCGTCCGCCTCCACGTTGTAGCCGATGACGATGGCCTGCGAGGCCGAAGCCAGCATGATGTCTGACTCGGTGACATCGCCCACGCCTGTCGAGACCAGGTTGATCTCCACTTCCTCCAGCTCTTCAGAGAGTTGCATGAGCGAGGTCTCCAACGCCTGGATGGTGCCCGAGACGTCACCCTTGATGACCAGGTTGAGCGGCTTGACTTCGCCACGATGCAGGCCGCGATAGAGCTCCTGCAACTGGACCTCGGCCACCCCGCGCAGCTCGCCGAGCCGCTCGGCTTCCTGGAACTCCTCCGCCATCTGCCGCGCGGCCTTGGGGTCTTTGGCGGTCCGCACGATCTCTCCCGCGCGCGGAACGTCGGAGAGGCCGATGACAGCTACGGGCCGTCCGGGCCCCATCTCCTTGACCGACTTACCGCGCCAGTCGCGTAGCCGCCGCACACGGCCATAGGCCCCGCCCGCCACGACCACGTCGCCGACCTTGATGGAGCCACTGCGTACCAGAATGGAAGCCAACGCTCCCTGAGTCGGATCCAGACTGGACTCGATGACCACACCGGTAAACTCCGCCTCCGGATCCACCCAGAGCTCCTCCAGCTCGGCCACAAGCAGAATGGTATCCAGAAGCTGGTCCAAGCCCTGGCCGGTGAGCGCGGAGATTTCCACAAAGATCTCCTGGCCACCCCATTCCTCGGGCACGACCTCATGCTCCAGGAGCTGCTGCTTGACGCGCTCCACGTTGGCGTTGGGCAGGTCTACCTTGTTGATGGCCACGATGAGGGGGACATGCGCCGCCCGGGCGTGCTGAATAGCCTCTACGGTCTGGGGCATGACGCCGTCATTGGCCGCGACGATGAGTACGGCAATATCCGTCACCTCAGCGCCCCGCGCACGCATGGCGGTAAAAGCTTTGTGGCCGGGAGTGTCAATGAACACAATGCGTTTGCCGGCACGCTCCAACTCGGAGGCGCCGATGTGCTGAGTGATGCCACCATGTTCCCCGGCAGCCACCGCCGTATTGCGCAGGGTGTCGAGCAAGGTGGTCTTGCCGTGGTCTACGTGGCCCAGGATGGTGACGATGGGCGCGCCGTCAACGGCCGCAGCTGGTCGTGGTCCTCGCCGGCGGCGGGCTTCCTCGCGCAAGGTTTCCGCGACTGGTGCCTTGTGGCGCTCGGCCTCCTCGGTCTGCTCCAGCTCGTGGATGTGCCGCTCCAACTCATTTAGCCCGACTACGGGCTCCAGGCCCCGGCGAGCACCGGGCACGGATCTGATCTCTTCTTCGGCCTCCACCGCCTCGCCAGCGAGAGCAACCTCCGCAGGTTCCTCTGCTGGCGGCTCAGCGGCGGCTCGGGCCTCGGCTTCCTCCCGGGCCCGCGTCGCCTGCTCAGCCAGCAACTGCACGACCGCGGTGGTCGTGGTCTCATCCAGCGTGGTGGCCGGGTTAGCGCCCGTCACCCCCATTTGTTCCAGGGCGGCGATCAGCGCCTCGCTGCGCAGTCCCAGTTTGGTTGCTAGTTGAAATACCCTCGTGCTCGCCAAAGAAAGACACCTCCGGGTGTCACCCCCGGTACTCACTCCTGGCCTACCGGCCTAGACGTTCTCCTCCAACTCGATAGGTAGCGCCCCCGCCTCCAGGTCCTCCAGAGTCCCTGTTCCACCCATCAGCAGTTCCCGGATCGTTTTGGCCTGGTCATGGGTGATCGTGCTGGCGTGGCTGGTAACGTCAATTTCCTGCTCCTGGAGAATCTCTACCAGGTCGCGGCTCTCGATGCCCAGTTGCCGAGCCAACTCATAGACGCGCAGTCGCGTCTCGACTGGCGGCTTGGCCGGAGCGGCCACCTCTGCTTCCTTCTCCGCCGCCCACTGAGCCTCGCTGCGGATGTCAATCTTCCACCCGGTGAGCTGGGCCGCGAGACGCACATTCTGCCCTCGCCGGCCAATGGCCAGCGAAAGCTGATCGTCCGGCGCGATCACGGTTGCGGAGTGCAGCTCCTCGTGCAGCACCACATCCTTCACCCGCGCCGGCGACAGCGCGCTCTTGAGATACTCCTTGATCTCGTCGTTGTGCCGGACAATATCAATCTTCTCGCCGCGCAGCTCGTCCACAATGGCCTGCACCCGCGCGCCATGATGCCCCACGCAGGCTCCCACCGGATCCACCTGTGGATCGTTGGAGGATACCGCTACCTTGGACCGCGCCCCGGCCTCCCGGGCCACCGACTTGATCTCCACGATCCCCTCATAGACCTCAGGGACCTCCAACTCGAACAGGCGGGTCACCAGGGCGGGATGCGTGCGGCTGACCACAATCTGCGGGCTCTTGGCGGTCTTCTTGACGTCCAGGACATATACCTTCAGCCGCTGGCCGAAGCGGTAGGATTCCCCCGGAATCTGCTCGCTCGCGGGCAAGATCGCTTCCACTCGACCGAGCGCCACGTAGACGTTGCGGCCGTCGCGCCGTTGGATCTCCCCCGTCACCACCTCGCCCAACCGCGCGGAGAACTCGTCAAACACCATCTCGCGCTCGGCCTCACGGATGCGCTGCATCACTACCTGCTTGGCGGTCTGCGCGGCAATCCGCCCAAACTCGGCGGTGTCAATCTCGTGTTCCTCGTACTCGATGTCGGGCGGCAGCGGCTGCCCCTCTTCGAGGATCAGCTCCTCGCCTTCGGGCAAGAGCGCCTTGCGGGCGAACATGCGCACGCGTCGTGCCGCCGGGTCAATCTCGATCCGCACGTCCTCCTGGCTTCCGTAGTGCTTGCGATAGGCCGAGGACATGGCAGCCTCTACCGTCTGCAGGAGGGAGGACATGGAGATGTCCTTCTCTTTCTGCAACTGCTCCAGGGCCTCGATGAACTCGCCATCCATTCTTCCCATCACTCCTACTGAGGCGCCCCGGCGGACTCGGCGCCGGTGTCATCCCAGTCATATTCCAGGTTTGCCGCCGTGATCTGCTCCAGGGGCAGCTCCAGCTTGTGCCCCTCGGTCTGCAGGACCACGCGACCGGCTTGGACCCCCATCAACCGACCCCGCGTGCGCCGGGTCTTACCCCCGGCGGTCAGATGCCGGACCACCGCCCGTTCACCCGCGTATTTCTCAAAGTCCTCATCCCGACCGAGCGGCCGATCCAACCCCGGCGAAGAAACCACCAGGTTGTAGGAGCCGCCGATTGGGTCCAGCGTGTCCAACAACACCGAGAACTGCTCGGCCAGGGCCGCACAATCGTCGGCGCTGACGCCGGCCTCCCGGTCCACATACACGGTCAGGCTCTGGTTGCCCAGCGGTCCGCCGAAAGTGGCCTGTACCAGCTCAAACCCCAGGCTCTGGGCGGTCTGCTCCAGCTCCTCCCACAGCCTGGACACGATTGGATGCCGGCGCATGGCGCTCTGCTTCACTTTCTGTTCCGGGACAAGCTCGTCTATGAACAAACTGGGAGTGGACTGAAGTCCACTCCCAGGATCGCTGTCCCGGTTTGATCTCATGGGTAGTATACCGCAATTCACATCAAAGTGCAAGCGCGGCGAGAATGCGAGCACAGGGAGGGGGCGGAGTCCAACAGACCGGCAGGCCCCTGCGTTGACCCTGCGGCTCCAGCGTGATATCATATACGACCTGCTGGAGTTTTGACGTCGGACGTTCGCCTCATGCGCAACCATCAAGATTCTTCGATACGCATCTTCGGGGCCAGAGAGCACAACCTGCGCAACCTGACCCTGGAACTGCCTCGCGACGCGCTGATCGTCTTCTGCGGGGTAAGCGGCTCAGGCAAGTCCTCCCTGGCCCATGACACGCTGTACGCCGAGGGGCAGCGCCGGTATGTGGAATCCCTCTCGGCCAGCACCCGCCAACTCCTGGGTGAGCTGATGAGGCCTGCGGTGGACCACATTGACGGGCTCTCCCCCGCGATCGCGATTGACCAATCCTCCTCGCACAGCAACCCCCGCTCGACGGTCGGCACCCTGACGGACATATATGACTATCTGCGGGTGTTGTTTGCCAAGGTCGGGCAGCCGCACTGCTACGAGTGCGGCGAGATGATCAGCGCACGTACCCCCACTCAGATCTGCGACGACCTGATGCTACTGACCGGGGGGACGCGGCTGACCGTGCTGGCGCCACAGGTCCACCGCCCGGAAGAGCGCTACGCGGAGCTGCTGCGCGCCATCCGGCGCCGGGGCTACGCCCGGGTGCGCGTGGACGGGGAGTTGCAGGACCTGGCGCACAATCTGCGACTGGACGAGAACCTCGAGCACCAGGTGGAGGTGGTGATTGATCGCCTGGTCATGGGTCCGGACGTGCGCCCGCGCCTGGCAGAAGCCGTGGAACTGGCGCTGGAGGAAGGTGACGGGATGCTCTTCGCCGCGGTGGAGGGCGAGGAGGACCGTGTCTACTCCAGCCGTTTCGCCTGTCCCCGCTGCGGGATCACCTACCCCGAGCTAACTCCCCACCTGTTCTCCTTCAATCACCCCGCCGGTTACTGCCCCAACTGCGGGGGTCTGGGCGTGGTGCGTCAGATCGCGCCGGGACGACTGATCCGGGACCGAGAGAAATCGGTGCTGGAAGGTGCGCTACACCTGCTGGAGCCGCCGCTGGCACCGCACGTCCGCAATCTCCTGGAGGGCCTGGCTGAGCATTATCATTTTGACCTGGACACGCCCTGGACGCTCCTGCCGGAGCCGGCCCGCGAGGCACTGCTCTTCGGCACCGGTGACGAGCCCGTGCGGTTTCATTACCGCACGCGCTCGGGAAAGGAGATCAGCCACGAGCGCCCCTTTGAGGGGCTGGTGGCCTGGGTCAGCCGGCGGCACGCCAGCACGGAGTCCTGGCCGACGCGGGACTTTCTGGACCGCTTCCGGGCGCCGCACACCTGCCCCGAATGCGGGGGTATGCGACTGCGCCAGGAGGCGCTGGCAGTGACTGTAGGCGAGAAGAACCTCGGTGAGATCTCCGCCCTGACCCTGAACCACGCCCGGGAGTTCTTCCAGGGCCTGTCCTTCAGCGGCGCGCAGGAGACGGTGACAGCAGAGTTGCTCAGTGGCATTCGCCTGCGGCTGGACTTCCTGGTGGAAGTGGGGGTGGGGTATCTGACCCTCGACCGCTCAGCGCCTACCCTGGCCGGTGGCGAGGCTCAGCGCATCCGTTTGGCCAACCAGCTCGGCAGCGGGCTGGCCGGGGTGATCTACATCCTCGATGAGCCCTCCAT
>LSQX01008403.1_pt1 | contig 28019 bp, 16 predicted proteins | sample 654561 | NCBI WGS metagenome assembly LSQX01 (sample SAMN04489861, study PRJNA283612) | anaerobic digester metagenome | isolation source: 4 biogas reactors fed with cattle manure at either 37C or 55C with and... | place: Denmark: Kongens Lyngby | collected 2014
TATAGATTAATTTCCAGTGTATATTAAAATACTTTTTTCCATTAAGAAGTTAAGTCAAATTAAGGTTTCATTAAGGATTTAATATTGACTTAATGTAAATATATTTATTTCTAAAAGTCCCTTAACTTCTAAATGAAATCTTAATGTTTTATTTTTGTTACACGAAATCCAGTAGAACCGAAATTTAGATACTCAATGAAAGTAAAAAATATTCCGAAATAAATAATTTAATTTTTTTTCCTCTTTTAGAAACAAGGGAGGCTTTTATGAAAATTTTCACTACACTTAAATATTTTCTTGTATTTTTCTTGCTGTTTTCTCTAACTATTGAAAACACCGCGGGACAATCTTCCACGCTCAAAAAGCATTTTCAAGACTTAACTTCAGAAGAGGCAAAACCGTGGACTTTCTGGTATTGGATGTATGGCGCCGTTTCAAAAGAAGGGATTACCGCAGATTTAGAAGCAATGAAAGAAATCGGTTTAGGCGGCACATACTTAATGCCGATTCGAAATCCCGAGCAAGATAAATCACCATCCTACTCGCCTACGTACGATCAGCTAACACCCGAATGGTGGGAATTGGTCCGTTTTTCAATGGAAGAAGCGGACAGGTTGGGTCTGAAACTCGGTATGCATATCTGCGATGGATTTGCTTTGGCCGGCGGGCCGTGGATTACGCCTGAAAACTCGATGCAGAAAGTAGTTTGGAGCGACACAATTGTTTCCGGCGGAAAAATCAGAAAGTTGAGACTTCCATTGCCGGAAATCAAAGAAAACTACTACAAAGAGATAAAACTTTACGCTATTCCAATCAAAGAAGCATTTAATTCCGAAATTCAGAAACCAAAAGTTACCACAAATGCCGAAACGGCAAGTCCGTCATTCTTGGCAGACAAATCAGTTTCTGAGACATTCCGAAGCACATCGCCCTGCTGGATTCAATATGAATTTGAAAAACCATTTTTATGCCGTTCGTTGGAAATTGAATCAAATAATAACTATCAGGCGCAGCGATTGACGATCTTTGCAAGCGACGATGGCGAAAATTTCAAAAAAATAAAACAACTCACTCCTCCGAGACAAGGATGGCAAAATGTAGATGAAGATTTCACTTTTTCAATTCCTGAAACCCGTGCTCGCTTCTTCCGTTTTTACTGGGATCCGGCCGGTTCTGAACCCGGAGCTGAAGACTTAGACGGCGCGAAATGGTCACCGACACTGAGAATCAGAAACATTACACTGTCAAGCGAGCCAAAAATTGAAAATTTCGAAGGAAAAAACGGTTCAATCTGGAGATTAAGCAAAAGATTAAGCGCTGAGGATATTCCTATACAAAATACCGTTAAAATCAAAGAAGTGATTGAAATAAATCCTGCTCATTTGAGAGATGGCGTTTTAAATACTGCTCTTCCACGCGGAAAATGGAAAATAATACGGTTGGGACATACTTCTACCGGGCATACCAATGCAACAGGCGGTGGCGGACGTGGTTTGGAGGTAAATAAATTTAGCAGAGACGCGATAAATATACAACTTGAAAACTGGTTTGGGCAAGCATTTGTCAAAACAGATCCTGTTTTAGCCAAACGTGTTTTGAAGTTTATGCATGTGGACAGTTGGGAGTGTGGAAGTCAAAACTGGTCGGAGAATTTTTTATCAGAATTTCAAAAAAGGAGAGGCTATGATTTGACGCCGTATCTTCTCGTTTACACCGGAATTCCAATAGAAAGCGCAGAAAAAACCGAGAGCATTCTGTTCGATATACGTCAGACAATTGCCGAATTGGTTGTAGATGTTTTTTACGAAACGCTCGCAGATTTTGCAAAAAAACACGATTGTGAGTTTTCCGCAGAATGCGTTTCTCCTACCATGATGAGTGATGGGATGATGCACTATAAAAAAGTGGATCGTCCAATGGGTGAATTCTGGTTACAAAGCCCCACTCACGACAAGTTTAACGATATGCTTGATGCGATTTCGGGCGCTCATATTTATGAAAAAAACCTGATTCAAGCCGAAGGATTCACTCAGCTGCGAACCATGTGGAATGAAAATCCCCGAATGATAAAACCACTTCTTGACAGAAATTTCGCTTTGGGAATTAATAAGATTTTTCACCACGTTTACGTGCATAATCCCCACACAGACAAAGCTCCCGGAATGACGTTGGATGGTATTGGGTTATATTTTCAGCGTGATCAAACTTGGTGGTCGCATGGGAAAGCCTGGACGGAATATATTCAGCGATGCCAGACTTTGCTTCAGGCGGGAAAACCTGTTGTCGATATCGCGGTTTTCAGCGGAGAAGACACTCCGAGACGCGCTTTACTTCCCGAACGATTAGTCAATTCGCTGCCCGGGATTTTTGGTTCGGAGAGAGTTATTTCCGAGCAAAAAAGATTGGCTAATGAAGGGCAGCCTCTTCGGGTAATGCCGGTCGGAGTTACTCACTCAGCCAACATTACCGATGCCGGAGAATGGATTAATGCAATGAATGGCTATGCCTACGATACGTTTAATTTGGATGCTTTGCTCCTTCTTGCCGATACTGAAAACGGGAAATTAGTTCTTCCGGGAGGAATGTCTTACAGCATTCTTATTCTCCCCAAACCACACCCATTATCTCCCGAGAACAAGTATATGAGCGCGGAAGTTGCTCAAAAAATCAGAAAAATTCAGCAAGCAGGTGTAACCGTCTTGTTGGGCGATAAACCGTTTCAGGTTCCCGGACATACCTCAAATAGGAATGCGGACAACGAGCTACTTAACATGACAAATGAAATCTGGTCTGTTTCCGACAAATACAAACTTCCCTATCAAAACGCCGATTTTTCAGAATTTAAATTAGAAAGAGATGTTGATTTTTACGGTGAAAAAGAGATTGCATGGAATCACCGTAGAGATGGGAATACCGACATTTACTTTATTTCCAATCAAAAAGAGGAATTGAGAGAAGTTGATATTTCATTCAGAATCAACGGTAAAAAACCGGAACTTTGGAATCCGGTAAACGGAGAAATTTCTGAAATTGAAAATTGGGAAATGGAGAACAACAGAACAAAAATCAAATTAAAACTTCACGAAAATCAATCCGTTTTCATCGTTTTTAATAAAATAGCCAACCATGGTAAAGCCGCGAATAGCGTAAAAACAGAGAAAATTCCATTAGAAATTTTGCATTGGGATGTCACATTCTTAGATAACCCAACGATAAACAGAACCGTCTCTGGTCTGTTTGACTGGAGTAAAAGCAGCGACAACAGGATCAAATATTACTCCGGTACGGCAGTGTATGAGGCTGATTTCACAATGGAAAACCGAATGAACGGTGACAATAAGATACAATTGGATTTAGGAAAAGCAGAAGTGATGGCAAAAGTATTTGTGAATGATATGTATTGCGGCACAGCCTGGACTTACCCATTTTCAGTTGATATTACAAAAGCCTTAAAAACAGGCAACAACAAGTTGAAAATCAGTGTTGTAAACACATGGGCAAACAAGATGAAAGGAGTTCACGATGGACACATTAAAGATGAATCGATCTGGACAAATGCTCCTTATAGGCTTGACAATCAGCCGTTGCAGCATTCCGGATTGTTGGGACCACTCCATATCCTGATTTCTGAAAATTAAAATTTCATACAAATGAGAAATTTACGAGCTATATCTATCCTGTTATTCGTTTTTTTGCTTATTTCTTTACTAAATGCAGAACTAACTCTTCCTGCGTTTTTCTCAGATGGGATGGTGCTTCAGCAACAAGCAGATGCTCCGATTTGGGGAAAAGCGAGTCAAGGTAAGAAGCTGACAATCACCACTTCATGGGATAGCAAAAAGTACGACACAAAAGCTGACGAGCAAGGAAACTGGAAGGTAAATGTAAAAACTCCCTCTGCCGGAGGACCTTATTCTATCACCATTAAAAATGGAAAAAACACAACCATTCTGAATGATATATTGATTGGTGAGGTGTGGCTTTGCTCGGGACAATCAAACATGGAAATGCCGATGAAAGGCTTTAAAGGTCAGCCGATTGAGAATTCGGCGATGGACATTTTAACGTCAAGCAATCCGCAAATGCGACTTTTTACCGTAAAGAGAAACTCGACTATTTCCATACAATACGATGTGGAAGGAAGCTGGGAGTCCGCTTCTCCGAAAACAGTAAAAGAATTTAGCGCTACCGCCTACTATTTTGGCAGATTATTACAAGAAATACTGCAAGTACCCGTCGGGTTAATCGCTGTGAGTTGGGGAGGATCTCCGGTAGAATCGTGGATGGACTCCGAAATGCTGCGCCCGTTTCCAGAAATTAAAATTCCTCAAAGCGATGCCGATATAAAAGTAAAAAATCGCACGCCGACTACGTTGTATAATGCAATGATCGCCCCATTAATCGGTTATCCAATACAAGGTGCGATCTGGTATCAAGGCGAGTCAAACTACGACAGACACAGCTCATATACAAATTTGTTTTCTGCAATGGTAAGTGGTTGGAGAAAGAAATGGAATCAGGGCAATTTCCCATTTTACTATTGTCAAATCGCGCCATACGATTACAAATTAGTGACTGAACAGGGAAAAGAAGTTATAAATTCGGCGTACTTGCGTGAGGCTCAGCTGAAAGCAGCAAGTAAAATCGAAAACTCAGGAATGGCTGTCTTGTTAGATGTGGGAACTGAAAAAGGAATTCATCCCCCGAAAAAACAACCCGTTGGCGAGCGTCTGGCATTTCAGGCGCTTTCAAAAACTTATAAAATTGAAGGGATTACAGCTGATGCACCCGTTTACAAAGAAATGACCATCAAAAATGATACGGTTGAGCTGACTTTCGACAAGGCTGACATGTGGCTTTTTGCACCGAACGGTGAACTAAAGAACTTCAAAATAGCCGGTGCGGATAGCGTTTTTTACCCGGCAGATGCTTGGATTTACAGGACAAAAGTTTTTGTAAAGTCCGAAAAAGTGAAAAATCCGGTTGCTGTCCGATATGCTTTTGAAAATTATGTAGAGCCCGACCTTTTCGGGACGGATGGTCTTCCGGTGTCTTCGTTTAGAACAGATAATTGGTAGAAAATGAACAGAATTTGGATAATACTTCTCACCACATGGATTACTATATGTCCCGTTTTCGGGCAGAGTAAGGCGATTTCCGATTTTAATCCGGTATGGACTTCTCAAAGCAATGGTTCACACGAATCAATGCCTTGCGGAGGCGGAGGTATAGGACTGAATGTCTGGGTAGAAAATGATGAAGTACAATTTTATATCTCGAAAAGCGGTTCGTTTGATGAAAACAATACACTTCTGAAATCGGGGCGAATTCGGCTAAAAACATTCCCGAATATTTTCAAAAACGAAAATTTCCGACAAGTGCTAAATCTTGAAAAAGGAAATGTCGAAATAAAGTCCGGGAACAATACAATTGAAATCTGGGTCGATGTATTCAGACCGGTTATACACATTGAAATGTCAACGTCACAGCCGGTTGAAGCGGAAGTTTTCTATGAAAACTGGCGGTATCGGGATCGATTGATAAGAAAAACAGAAGGCAACCAAAACTCTTACAAATGGGCTGTACCTGAAGGTCTGACTACAAAAAAAGATAATTTTGAAATCGAAAACAACTCGCTTTACTTTTACCATAGGAACCAACAACCGACTGTTTTTGACGAAACTGTAGCTCAACAAGGACTCGACTCTGTAAAATCACTTCTTTTCAATCCGTTGAAAAACTTGATTTCAGGAGGAAAACTGTGGAGCAATGAGCTGAAATTTCAGCATACGGGAAGTGGAAAATACAATGAAACAGATTTTAAGTACTGGTCTTTCAAAAGTACAAAACCCACAAAGAAGCATCATGTTACAATTGCTCTTCACAATGAACAAACAGCGCTTTTAGAAACCTGGAAAAATAATCTGAACAGCATTGCTAAAGTTCCATTTTCCAAAAAAACAAAAGAAGAGACCCGTCGGTGGTGGAAAAATTTTTGGCAGAGAAGTTTTATCGTCATAGATAAAAATAAGGCAGGAGCCGAATCCTGGGAAATCGGGCGGAATTATCAGTTGTTTCGATACATGCTCGGATGCAATGCCTACGGATCTTATCCAACAAAATTCAATGGCGGTTTATTCACCTTCGATCCCGGTTTCGTTGACACGCTTCAGGCTTTCACACCCGATTACAGAAAGTGGGGAGGTGGCACTTTTACCGCTCAAAATCAGCGATTAGTCTATTTTCCAATGCTGAAAAGCGGCGATTTTGACATGATGAAAACGCAATTTGATTTCTACCTTAGACTGCTTAAAAATGCAGAATTGAGATCAAAAATTTACTGGGGACACGAAGGAGCGTGCTTTACAGAACAGATGGAAAATTTCGGACTGCCCAACCCGAGCGAATACGGGTGGAAAAGACCCGATTATTTTGACAAAGGAATAGAATATAATGCCTGGTTAGAGTATCAGTGGGACACGGTTTTGGAGTTCTGCTTGATGATATTGGAAACAAAAACGTACAACGACACCGATATATCAGAATACATCCCACTGATTGAGAGTTGCCTGACATTTTTCAACGAACATTACACACTTTTAGCCGAGAGAAGAGGAAGAAGAGCGTTAGATGAAAACGGACACTTAGTATTCTATCCCGGAACAGCCTGTGAAACCTACAAAATGGCATACAATGCTACTCAAACCATAGCGGGACTGAAGGTTGTGTTGGGAAAATTGATTGAAATCAAACCGGAAAACGAAAAAGGGAAATGGGAGGAAATGCTGTCAAAAATCCCGCCTATAGAACATCGGATGCTGGGTGGAAAAGAGATGATCATGCCGGCAAAACTCTGGGAAAGAGTCAATAACGTAGAAGCGCCACAACTTTACCCTGTATTTCCCTGGCGAATTTACAATATCGGCAAAAATAATTTGACACCTGCTTTGAATACCTACAAATACGATCCCGACATGCTGAAATTCCGCAGTCATGTAGGCTGGAAACAGGATAATATCTTTGCTGCTTGCCTTGGATTGACGGAAGAAGCCAAACGACTGACACTTTTGAAAATGGGGAATGGTCCGTTTCGTTTTCCTGCATTCTGGGGACCTGGATTTGACTGGTCGCCGGATCACAATTGGGGTGGAAGCGGTATGATCGGATTACAGGAAATGCTTATTCAAACACATGAAAATAAAATTTATCTGTTCCCCGCATGGCCGAAAGAGTGGGATGTCCATTTCAAATTACATGCGCCGGGCAACACTACAGTTGAAGCTGAATTGGTAAACGGAGAATTGAAAAACTTGGTGGTTTCGCCAAAAGAAAGGCTGCAGGATATAATAATCACCAACCGCTGAAAGGAAATTAAAATACGCATCGCAACTACAGATTAACACACGAGGAAATTTTTTATTATGAAGAGAAAAAATACAGCCCTGCTTATTATCTTACTGATTTTCGGCATAAACACTATTTTGCCGGCTAAAAATGGGGAATTGGAAACTTCAGTTGCCGGATTTTTCGAATTAAACGGGAGCGGACGGCAGGTTTTTAATTTTAATCCGGGTTGGAAATATTACAGAGGCGACGTGGAAAACGGAGAGTCTTTAGACTTTGATGATGCTGCGTGGGAAACTGTTTCTACGCCTCACACAGTGTCTTTAGTTCCTGCTGAAGCAAGCGGAGGACGAAATTATCAAGGACCGGTTTGGTATAGGAAACGATTTGTAATTGAGAAAAACTTAGCAAATAAAGACATCACACTCCATTTTGAAGCGATAATGGGGAAATCAGATATTTATTTTAATGGCAAAAAAATAAAATCGAATTTGGGAGGTTATTTGCCGATTAATGTTACACTGGCAGACTCAGGCGTTCAACCAGGCGATACGTGTCTGATTGCTGTCTTTGCCGACAATAGCGATGACAAATCTTTCCCTCCCGGAAAGCCGCAGTACACGCTTGATTTCGCGTATCATGGCGGAATTTACCGGGATGTCTGGATAATCGCTAAATCAAAAGTAGCCATTACAGATCCGAATGAAGCCGGAAAAATTGCCGGAGGCGGTGTGTTTGTCCATTATGATAATATCAGCCAGAAAAGTGCTGACATTTTTGTAGATACGGACATTAAGAATTCCGATAATCAGCAAAAAACAGTTTATTTAACAACCGAACTTACTGATAAATCGGGAAAAATCATCAGCAGTAAGCGGTCAAAAGTTACTTTGAAAAGAGGTGAAAGCAAGTCAGTAAAACAGAAGTTTGTTATCCAAAACCCAAATCTCTGGTCTCCGGAATCGCCCTATCTTTATCGGATTAACTCAAAAATTATTGAGAACAAAAAGCCATTGGATGGAGGTACTACCCGAATTGGAATCCGAAAAGCGGAGTTCCGAGGAAAAGATGGATTTTTTCTGAATGGAAAACCATATAAAAAGCTAATAGGCGCCAATCGTCATCAGGATTTTGCATATGTCGGTAATGCATCCCCAAACTCACAGCAGTGGCGAGACGCGAAACGACTTCGAGATGCAGGTTGCGAGATAATCCGCGCGGCTCATTATCCTCAAGATCCGGCATTTATGGATGCTTGCGATGAGTTGGGCATGTTTGTGATTGTTGCAACACCGGGCTGGCAGTATTGGAATAAAGATCCTGAATTTGGGAAACGTGCCAACGAGAACAACCGTCAGATGATACGGCGAGACAGAAATCACCCGTCAGTTTTGATGTGGGAGCCGATTTTAAATGAGACCCGCTTCCCGTTAGAGTTTTCACTTGAAGCTTTAAAGATCACACAGGAAGAATTTCCTTATCCCGGAGCACCGATCGCGGCGGGTGATATGCATTCGGAGGGAATCGCTGAAAATTACGGTTTAGTTTACGGCTGGCATACTGATGATGGAGTCGGCGAAAAGGGTATTTTTACACGTGAATTTGGTGAAAATGTGGATGATTGGTATGCGCATAATAATAACAACCGAGCTTCCAGAAGCTGGGGAGAAACTCCGCAACTGATTCAGGCACTTTCACTGGGCAAGTCTTACGGTGAATTGTTTCAAACCTCAAGACAGTTTATTGGCGGAGCGCACTGGCACCCTTTCGACCACCAGCGAGGATATCACCCCGATCCGTACTGGGGTGGCATATTTGATGCATTCCGACAACCAAAATATGCCTATTACCTGTTCAAAAGTCAAGTAAATCCGAACATCGTCCACCCTATTGCTGAAACAGGACCGATGGTTTTCACAGCCAATGAATTGACACCATTTTCAGGTAAAGATTTAGTGGTTTTTTCTAACTGTGATTCGGTAAGATTGACTATTTTTGAAACTGATACGCTTATCCAAAAAGTAGAGCGAAATCCAAATGGAATGCCATATGCGCCGGTTGTTTTTAAGGATGTAGTTGATTTTTGGAAAATGCGGGAGCTTAGCTACATTCAGAAAAATTGGCAAAAAGTGAGTTTTTTAGTTGAAGGAATAATTGATGGTAAAGTAGTAGTTTCTGAGAAGAAAATGCCTTCCAGGCGTTCGACAAAACTTCAGCTCAAAGTCGATTACAATGGGAAATCGCTTGTTGCCGATGGCTCAGATTTTATTGTCGTAATAGCGGAAGTAACTGATGACAATGGCAATGTGAAGCGACTGGCCAAAGATAATATTTTGTTCTCTGTAGAAGGTGAAGGAGAAATAATAGGCGATGCGTCTATCGGTGCAAATCCACGAGCAATCGAATTTGGATCAGCTCCGGTTTTGATTCGTTCTACAAGGAATCCGGGAAAAATCAAAGTCAAAGCCCGGGTACTTTTTGAAGGAGCTCACTCTGCAACTTCTGCTGAGATTGAATTTGAGAGCATTCCTGCTCGGCATAATTTTGTATATTTAGAAGACAAGCTTATCAAATCAGGAAGCACATCGCAAGAGAATAAGCATAAACCTGACCAAACGCTTACTGATGACGAAATTAGAAAAGCATTAGATGAGGTAGAACAACAGCAAACAGATTTTGGAATACAAAAATAGAAAATGGAATACAGAGAATTAGGAAAAACAGGGATGAAAGTCTCCGCGTTAAGTTTCGGAGCTTCCTCGCTTGGAGGTGTTTTTCATTCTTTCAAGGAAAATGAAGGAATTAAAGCCGTTTTTACTGCCATTGAAAATGGAATAAATTTCATAGATGTGTCGCCATACTACGGCCATTTGAAAGCAGAAATTGTTCTGGGAAAAGCACTCAAAGAAATTGACAGGGCAAAATACTATCTCTCCACAAAAGTAGGAAGATACGGTAAAGATGGTGAGAATTTCTGGGATTATTCTGCCGGAAAATCGATAGAAAGTGTTTATGAAAGTTTAGACAGATTGAATGTGGATTATATCGATTTAATCAACGTACATGATATCGAATTCTCTGATTTGGATCTTGTTTGCAATGAGACATTGCCTGCTTTAGTGGAGTTGAAAGAGAAAGGAATTGTGAGGCACGTCGGGATTACAAACCTAACGCTCAGGCATTTTCAGTATGTGATAAATCACGTTCCGGCAGGTACGGTTGAGAGTATTTTGTCTTTCTGCCACTATTCGCTGAATGATGATGCGTTGGTTGATTACCTCGATTTCTTTGAGAAAAACAACGTCGGCGTAATCAACGCCTCTCCATTCTCCATGGGACTTCTCACCGAAAGAGGCGCTCCAAGCTGGCATCCGGCTCCGGAACCGCTAAAAGCTCTTTGCAGAAAAGCGGTAGATCATTGTAAAAGCAAAGGAGAAAACATTGAGAAATTAGCTATTCAATTTTCCGTTTCCAATCCAAGAATTGCAACAACTTTATTCAGCACTACTCGTCCCTCATCGGTTCTTCAGAATATCAAGTGGGCCGACGAACCGTTAAATGAAGAGTTGGTAAAAGAAGTGCAGAAAATTTTGGAACCAAGATTCAGAGACACTTGGTTAAATAGCTGAATTTCCTGAATTTTGAATGCTGATATTGGAAGAAACTCGTACAGAGTTTTGCCATATCTTTAACCTTTTTCTTCCAGATAAATCTGTGGAGCTTGTCCGATCTTTGGCGGATTATTAAAAATAAAAATGATTATCCGTTTTTGTTCCTAATCTTGATAAAATGTTGTTTTTTAAGATTGGGACTAACCGCTTCAAGTCGGTTTGTCCCGTTGTATAGCAACATAAATAGGCAACAATTTAAAATTGCAACAAATAGGAATGATTGCGGATAATCAAAAAAATAAATGACAAACGGAAAATATTTAGTCAGTCAACAAAGTTTGAAAACATAAAAAAAATTAAGCCATAATGAAAGCATTAAACATAACATCAGTTGGTAAAGTGGCGCTGGTCGAGATGGAAAAGCCAACCCTGAAGTACGGTGAAGTACTCTTAAAAATTAGATACGTCGGATTTTGCGGCTCGGATTTAAATACATTCTTAGGTAAAAATCCAATGGTGGTTATGCCTGTTATTCCCGGTCACGAGATCAGCGCAGTTATCGAAGAAAAGGGAGAAGGAGTTCCTGAGGATATCAAGATAGGCATGAATTGCACGGTAAATCCATACACCAGTTGCGGTTCTTGTCCCTCCTGCCGAAACAGCAGACCTAATGCCTGTCAGTTCAATCAAACGCTGGGAGTTCAGCGTAACGGCGCCATGCGTGAATATATCGCCGTGCCGTGGCAAAAAGTGATAACTACTGTCGGTATTCCCGATAAAAAAGTAAGTTTAGTAGAACCGATGAGTGTAGGATTTCACGCTGTCAGCAGAGCGGAAGTGACTGATTTGGACATTGTTATGGTTGTTGGTTGCGGAATGATTGGTGTGGGTGCAATTGTCAGAGCATCGACACGTGGCGCGCGTGTTATCGCGGTAGATATAGATGATAATAAACTCGCGTTGGCGAAGAAGCTGGGAGCGCATTACACTATAAACTCCAAGGACGAAAATGTACACGAAAAGTTGATGGAGATAACCGATAATATGGGTCCTGATGTGGTTGTTGAAGCTGTCGGCTCGCCTATTACCTATCAAATGGCTATAAATGAAGTCGCGTTTACAGGCAGGGTGGTTTGTATCGGATATGCCAAATCGGAAGTCTCGTTCGAAACGAAACTTTTTGTTTCAAAAGAGTTGGATATTCGAGGATCAAGAAACGCGCTTCCTGAAGATTTTCGTGCAGTGATTGAATATTTCAAGAAAAAAGAAATCCCATCAGAGTTAATCAGCGCGATTTACCCCCCTGAGAAAGGACAGGAAGCACTCGAAACTTGGGCTGAAAATCCGGGAAAAGTATTTAGAATATTAATCGAATTTTAGAAGCAATGGATTACAAAATTATTGATGCGCATGCCCATTTATGGCTGAAACAAGATACGAAAGTTGACGGGCAGACAATAAAAACGTTGACAAACGGTCAATCTCAATTCATGGGTGAAATTCGCCAAATGGTGCCTCCATTTATTATTGATGGGCGAAATACGGCTGAAATATTCTTGTCGAATATGAATTACGCGCAAGTATCGGCAGCTGTACTGACGCAGGAATATATTGACGGACTGCAAAACGAATATCTTTGGGAAGTAGAACAAAAATATCCCGATCGATTCCTGAGTTGCGGTATGATTGATGTCCGTGAACCGGGATACGTGAAGCAAGCAGAAAATCTGATAAAGCAGGGATTCAAAGGGATAAAACTTCCTGCAAACAGATTCTCACTGCCGGATGGAAGAGTTTTTCTCAATAGCGATTCAATGATGGAGGTTTTCAACATGATGGAAAAGAATGATGTGTTTCTTTCAATCGACCTCATGGATGGAGATGCACAGACAGGTGAATTGCAAGATGTTATTGAAGAATATCCAAATTTACGTATTGCAATCGGTCATTTCGGCATGGTGACCCGACCAAACTGGCAAGATCAAATAAAATTAGCCCGTTATCCAAACGTAATGATTGAGTCGGGAGGAATCACCTGGCTGTTCAATGATGAATTTTACCCGTTCAAAGGAGCCGTTTGGGCAATCAAAGAAGCAGCTTCATTGGTGGGAATGGAGAAACTGATGTGGGGATCGGATTATCCGCGCACCATTACAGCCATTACTTATCGAATGTCTTATGATTTTATTGTGAAATCAACACTGATGAACGATGATGAAAAACGTCAGTTTTTAGGATTAAATGCAAAAAATTTCTACAGGTTTAAGGATTTGACTGCATTACCTTATATAAAAAACATGTCGGAATAATAAATTTTTCGGCCAAGTCATTTGGGTGGTCTTGACTTTTCTCGCAATTACAAATTGAAAATTCCGATTTATCGAAGCTGACGCTCGTAGCGGTATTTCGCATTTTTAAATCACTTCGGTCAATGCCCCTGAAAGCGTCAGTGACTAATTAGTTAACAAAACTTTAGAAGTCAAGATGACTTCATTAATAATACTTCAACCAATAAAAAAATGAATCATAAAAAAAATCCGCTGAGAGGAATTATCGTACCGTTAGTAACACCGCTTTTATCAAACAACCAATTAGATATCAGCGGATTAAAAAAATTAATAGAACGCGCAATAAAAGGTGATGTCTCTGCCATTTTTATTTTAGGAACGACGGGCGAAGCACAGCACCTAAGCTACGAAATCAGGAAAGAATTAGTAAAAGAAACTTGTGAGATTGTCCGGTCACGGGTTCCTGTTTTGGTCGGAATTTCCGATACAAGCATTGAGGAAAGCGCCGGATTAGCTGCATACGCTGCAAAATGCGGAGCAGAGGCAGTTGTGGCTACACCGCCCTACTACTTTACTCCTTCCCAAGAAGAGTTAGTTAAGTATTATTCTGCTCTCGCTTCAAAGCTCGAATTGCCGCTTTATTTGTACAACATGCCTTCCAATGTTAAGATAAACATTGAACCTCAAACGGCTGTGGAATTATCCAAAAACCCAAAAATCATAGGACTAAAAGACAGTTCGGCAAACGGTGTATATTTCCAAAAAATGCTCTATTTTTTTAAGAACAAACCATTTACATTGGTAGTAGGTCCGGAAGAAATGACTGCGGAAACGGTTATGTTGGGAGGTCACGGTGGAGTAAATGGCGGTGCAAATATTTACCCAAAACTCTATACGGAGCTTTACAAAGCCGCTGTGAATCGGGATTTTGAAACCATTGAGAAGCTGCAACAAATTGTAATGGAAATCAGCACAACCTATTATTCTGTGGGGAACAATCCTTCCAGTTACTTCAGAGGATTGAAAGCCATACTTGAACTAAAAGGGATTTGTAGCGGAGTCTTGGCCGAACCTTATTTTGAATTTGGTAAAAAAGAAAAAGAGGCGCTGAAATCAGGCATTAAGTCCATTGAAAAGAAACTTAGTGAAGTTGGAATCTATTAAAGAAGAGTGAATCGCGTCATTTACACCTCTGAAATGCTTTGAGGAAAAAAGTCGGTATTAAATGATATAAACACTTGAACACAAATCATGGGAATTCACTTTATCGATTACGTAATATTTCTCCTTTTCACATTGGGAACAATCATTTTTGGGTCTTCATTTATAAGAAAGAACAAGAATGTATCCGACTATACGAGCGGAAGCGGAAATATACCCGGATTTGTCGTCGGGATATCCATTTTCGCGACTTATGTGAGCAGTATCAGCTTTTTGGCACTACCCGGGAATGCCTATTTAAGCAATTGGAATTCATTCGTTTTCAGTCTTTCCATACCTATCGCTACATTCATAGCCGCTAAGTATTTTGTTCCGTTTTACCGTAATATTGATAGTATTTCAGCCTACAGTTTTTTGGAAGAAAGATTTGGATACTGGGCAAGAGCATACGCCGCGATATGCTATCTGCTTACTCAAATAGCCAGAATCGGCTCCGTACTTTTCTTACTCGCGCTTGCGCTCCACTTTATGTTAGGCTGGAACATTCCGCTGATTATTATAGTTACCGGGTTGTGTGTGATTATTTATTCGGTTCTGGGTGGAATAAAAGCTGTAATCTGGACTGATGCGATTCAGGGAATCATTTTGATTATCGGAGCTTTGGTGTGTGCCGCTATTTTATTGTTCAGTGTGCCGGGAAATATCGGTGAGTTTATCAGTGTAGGTAGAGAATATAATAAATTCTCATTAGGCTCTTTCGGTCCGGAAACAGCCACAGCAACATTTTGGATTACAATGATTTACGGACTGTTCATAAACTTGCAGAATTTCGGTATTGATCAAAATTATATCCAACGCTATAAGAGCGCGAAAGATCTGAAAAGCGCGAGAAGCTCCGCGTTATTTGGTGGCTTGCTCTACTTGCCCGTCAGTTTCTTGTTTTTTGTGATTGGTACTGCTTTATTTGTTTACTATAAGCAAGAGTCAAACTTCCTTGCGGAGAATATCACTCCCGATCAGGTTTTTCCCTACTTTATTGTGAATGGGCTGCCCATTGGAGTTACCGGACTATTGATCGCGGCTATATTCTCTGCCGGAATGAGTACGATTTCCACCAGTATTAATAGCTCCGCTACGATTATTTTGACTGACTTTATAGAGCGAAAAAAGACAATCGATGAGAAAAGAAAAATGGCAATTTTGTATTCTACTTCGTTGTTTTTAGGGATTTTGGGAGTAGGAGTCGCTCTGGCTATGATGTCCGTAAAAAGCGCATTGGATGCCTGGTGGAGCATGGCGGCAATTTTCAGTGGAGGCATGCTTGGACTCTTCTTGCTGGGGTATCTTTCACGTCGGGCGAAAGGAAAATACGCGTTGGTGGGAGTGATTTTCGGAGTGACGCTTATAGCCTGGATGTCACTCAGCAAACAGACTGTTTTTCATAATTATCTGACCATCGTTTTCGGAACAATATTGATATTCGTTGTCGGCTTTTCTATCAGTGTTTTTGCAGGTAAAGGAAAAATAAATGAGGCGAACAAAAAAGATTAGAAGTTCAGGTTGCCGCTCATTTCATTGTTTTTAAAAAAGCAAAGTATGCAATTGTGGGTTCTTCACACAACCAAAAAACCTATTTATCTTGTGAAGTTTATTGGTAAACACCTTGAAATTCTTATCAAAACAGTACGTTTTTTCATTCAATCAAAAAACACTCAAAAATAAACGCATAGTAGTCAATATCACAAAATTAACTAAACTCATCTTCTTCTTAATTTTATTGAATTATTATTGCAAAGCCGATTAAATAATCTATCTTTATACGCTTGCAATTGGAATTTTCGTATGAAACAGCCATTAAAAGCAAATTTTCACCTAAACCGTTTGAAGTTGTATGGCATGTTCCATACGACCTTAATTTAAAAAGTTAAAAATACTCGTATGAGAAAATTGACTATTTTTCTTATCTTTTTTGTGTCTGGTGTTTTAATTTCTGCCAATGAGAAGATCATTACCAGCCATTTTTCTGTCGAAAGCGGGCTGCCGCACGAGACGGTCAATTCCGTCTTTAAATCCGATGGCGGCTATCTTTGGTTCGGGACGTGGTACGGATTGAGCAGCTTTGATGGTTTAGTCTTTAAGTCGTATAATTCAAGAAACAAGTATCAAGAAGACATTCCACCCAGAAAAATCCAGAATATCTTGGAAGACAAGTACGGCAATTTATGGATCAAAACAACAGACCATAAACTCTACATTTTTGATAAAAAGAAGGAGCTTTTTCACAATATTTTCAATCTGATACCGAAAGATATTTCGATAAATGCTCAAATTATTAAAGTTGCTAAAACCGAAAAGGGAAATTTTCTCCTTCTCACCAAAAACAAAGACCTGTTGCTTGCTATTCCCTCGGAAGAAAACCATGCTTCGATTCAGGTTCTTCACAATTCCAACAGCAAATTGAGTGATTTCCAACTGAAAGAAAATATTTTTTCCGAACAAAGTAATTTTGTCTATTGGATTGGAATGGATTTTTCAATTTTAGCTGCTCCTAAAGAAAATGCTCTGAAAAAGAAAGGTACCCATTTCTTGACGGATAATCTGAATAAAAATTCGATTTCACAATTTTCCTGCGCTAACTCGGGAACCGATGAGATTTGGCTTGGGAGTAGAAGCGGAAATATCATAAATATAAATCTCAACGATGGAAAAATCAAAAGTTTCAATCAAACGTCCGGAATGGGAGAAATTCAAAATATTCTGCCACTCAACACTAATCTGCTGTTAATCAGCATAAAAAACAGCGGGATTTATTCTTTGAACTTAAAGACCGGAGAGCATACGCCCATTTTTTCCTCCCCAACACTCAACGTAACAAATTCATTTTCAGACCAGCAGGGAATTATTTGGTTTGTGCTGAACAACAAAGATGTGCTGGCATATAATTTCACTCAAAAAGAAACAAAATTTTTCTCTATCCCAACCACACAACTAATCAACGAAAATATCAGCTGGCAGGATGGAGCTGAATTAGGAATGTTCTTTTTATCCAGGTCGGGGAATGTTTATCAGATAAATCGTCAGACATTCGAGATGATTCATTTTGATAATTTTATAAAAGAAGATTATAAAATCAACAGCACAAAATTTTCCAACATCCTATATGATCCAAGTGGTATTCTCTGGCTAAGCTCCTATGATTCAGGAGTTTTCAAAGTCACTTTCCCTTCCCAGCAATTCAGCGTATATAATCCGATCCAACAACTGATGATCGGGCAAGGCTCTTCAAATGAAATGAATATCAAGGCTCTTTTCCAAGAAAAAAATGGTGATATTTGGATAGGCAATAAAACATCGGAATTGTTTCATTTGGGAAAAGATGGAACGCTGAAACACCATTTTTCTCCAAAAACCTTCAATATCGGGAATGTATATCACATTATGCAGGACAAGGAGGGCAATTTGTGGTTTTCTACGAAAGGGCAAGGGCTTGTCTATGCTGAAAAAGACAAATCAAATCCACTCGAATTCAAGTTTCAGCGTTACTTATACACCCCTGAGTCAGACAATTCCATCAGCAATAACGATGTTTACTACACCCTTCAAGACAGCAAAGACAGGATTTGGGTGGGAACTTTCGGTGGCGGGTTGAACCTGCTGATGAAGGAGCAAGGACGTGTGATTTTCAAGCATAAATTTAACAGCTTCTCAAAATATCCCGAATACGGGCGATACATGGAAGTTCGCACGATCGAGGAAGACAAGTCAGGCAGAATCATTGTGGGAACCAGCGATGGATTGATGTCTTTTGATGGTGATTTTGAGGCTTCAAACGAGATTGAATTTGAGACTTATACTAAGAAAACTTCCGGTGCAACCAGCGATATTTATGCGCTTTACAAAGATAAAAAGGAACAGATATGGGTAAGTATTTTTGGAGAAGGACTTAAGAGAATTATAAGTTTTGATTCACAAAACAAACAACCGATTTTCGAGTCATACGGTTTTCACAGCAGTGTGAATGACGATGTGATACTCTCAATGGTAGAAGATGATACCGGGCTGCTTTGGGTTGCGACCGAAAATGGAATTTCAAAGTATGACAAAAATACGAATACCTTCAGAAATTACGACAAATACGATGGATTCCCGGCCATCAAAATGAATGAAGAAAGCGCGATGAGACACTCTGATGGCACACTCTGGTTTGGGAGCAGTAAAGGAGTTTTGAAGTTTTCACCAAATCAAATTGGCTCAAAAAATCACGAATATCCAACGTACATCGTCGAATTTCGCGTTTCGAATAAAAACTTCAATGAGTGGAATAACGACACGACTTCTGTAAAATACATTGATAAAATAACATTGAAGCACAAACAATCGATGTTTACCATTGAGTTTGCCGCTCTGAATTATTACAATCAAAACAATATCAGCTATCAATACATTTTGGAAGGTTACGAAGATCAGTGGCACTTCAACGGGAAAAACCGAATAGCTTCCTATACGAATGTTCCGGCCGGAACTTACTTGTTCAGGGTGAAAACATTAGATGAAGCCAACCCGGACATGGTTTCGGAAAGGACGTTAGAAGTCAAAATTTTGCCTCCGTGGTGGCGCTCAATCGCGGCTTACATTGCATATACGCTGCTTTTACTTACTATTCTTTACTTCCTCTACAAACTGATAACGCTCATGATAAAAATGAAAAACGATGTGTATATCGAACATAAATTATCAGAGCTGAAAATCAAGTTTTTTACGAACATATCACATGAATTGCGCACACCGCTCACACTGATAAAAAGTCCGATTCAGGAGTTGAAGGAAAAGGAGAATCTATCTGAGAAAGGAAAGCAATATGTTGATTTGATGGAGAATAGCACCGATCAAATGTTGGAACTTGTGAATCAAATTTTAGATTTCAGAAAAATTGAAAATAAGAAAATGCAACTCAATGTTTCTCCGGTCGATGTAAACGCTCTAATCAACTCATTCTACAATGAATTTATCATTCTGTCAGAAGAAAAAGAAATCAGCTTCGACTTTCAGCAGCTCAATGATAACCTATATGTTTGGGCCGATAAAGAGAAGCTGAGTCAGGCTATCCGAAACATAATCTCCAATGCATTTAAATTCACTCCGGAAGGAGGCTATATCCTGATTACAGCCGGAGTCGATGAAGAAAAACAGCACTGTTTTATCCGAATTGAAGATACCGGAATAGGAATTCCACAAGATAAAATCAATATAATTTTTGAGCGTTTCTCCCAGAATGTAGCCAATCAGAAAGCCAATTATTATGGCACCGGCATCGGTTTGGCACTCACAAAAGAGTTAGTTTTACTACATCACGGACAAATAAATGTAGAAAGCCAGCCAAACAAAGGTTCTGTCTTTACTATCGAACTTCCGCTCGGAAACAAACATTTTGACGAATCGGATGTGGTGGTTTATTTAAGCGATATCAACGAAGAATTTGAGGAAGATACATTGAACAGTCCGGAAGAATCAATTGACGAACAATCAAAAGAAACGACAGCTCAAAAATCGGATCTGCCTTCTATTTTATTAGTGGAAGACAACAAATCACTGTGCAATCTGCTCAAACTTCAACTCGAAGACAGATTTCAGATCCAGATAGCATATGATGGCCAGGAAGGGATAAAAAAAGTATTTCGATACCATCCGGATTTAATAATCTCTGATCAAATGATGCCAAACATGAACGGATTTGAGCTGCTTGAAGCTGTCCGAAGTGACTTCCAGATAAGCCATATCCCGTTTATCATGCTTACTGCAAAAACAGACGAAGAATCCCGAATCAAGTCGCTGCAGCTGGGTGCAAATGCTTATATCACTAAGCCATTCAACAAGAAGCATTTGATAGCGAGAGTAGATCAGCTGCTGAATGAGCGGAAAATTTTTAGAGAAAAACTATGGCAACAACCTGATGTGGAAGTTGAAAACATTCCGAACAACTATGGAGAAAATCTTATAAAACAAGACGTTGAGTTTCTTGAAAGTATTCATCAGTTTATCGAGGAAAATATTGATAACAGCGTACTCAATATCGAGGCAATAGCTGAAAACCTAAACTTAAGCCGCTCGGCATTTTTCAAGAAATTAAAAAGCTTAACCGGCTTGGCTCCAATTGATTTGCTAAAAGAAATCAGGTTAAACAAAGCGGTAGAACTAATGAAAAACCATGATTTGACAATCACGGAAATTGCATATTCGGTAGGATTCAAAGACTTAGGATATTTCGGAAAATGTTTTAAGAAAAAATACAAACTCTCGCCTCGAGACTACATGAATGAGATAAAAAAACCTAAAATTTGATTACAAGATCAGGTTCTGTTCGTTTTATTAGAAAATCTACCGAGGGTAAAAAAACACCAATTGATTTTAAGCCTTTTCGGTAAGCGGTCTTCTAACTTTTTTCCCGAATTAGTCTCGGGATTACAAACATCTATTTTACAAAAATGAGAAATTCTTTTAAGGTCCTATTCACAGTTGCTTCTCTTTTATTCATCTTTAATTCAAATGCCCAGTATCCGGTTATTCCTGATTCTATAAAAGCCAGAATAGAGATTCAGCAAGCAGAAATTAACAAAAAGTCAGATGCTGCCTGGGAAAAAGCATACCCGATTGTTCAGCAAGAAGAACAAAAAGGGCGACCATACAAACCTTGGGCATCGAAGCCATCCGATTTGGTAAAAATGAATATTCCCGCGTTCCCCGGAGCTGAGGGCGGAGGCGCGTTCACACCCGGTGGGAGAGGCGGAAAAATTATCACCGTTACCAATCTCAACGACCGAGGTCCCGGATCATTCCGCGAGGCATGCGAACAAGGCGGCGCGAGAACAATCGTGTTTAATGTAGCGGGAATTATACATTTGAAATCTCCTATCAACCTGCGCGCACCTTATGTCACCATTGCAGGTCAAACCGCACCCGGTGATGGGATTTGCGTTACCGGCGCTTCTTTCCTGATTGACACGCATGATGTGATTATCAGACATATGCGATTCAGAAGAGGCTCACAGGATGTGGCATTCAGAGATGACGCTTTGGGTGGTAATGCCGTAGGAAATATCATTCTCGACCACGTTTCGGGAAGTTGGGGACTTGATGAGGTGATTTCTATCTACAGACACGTGTACAACAGGCAAGAAGATGGTTATGGGCTGAAATTACCTACTGTAAACATCACCATTCAAAACTCAATCTTTGCCGAAGCTTTAGACACTTACAACCACTCTTTTGGAGCTACCATTGGTGGTCACAACAGTATGTTTGCACGAAATCTGTTTGCTTCAAATATAAGTAGAAACCCGTCAATCGGAATGGACGGCGATTTTAATTTAGTGAATAACGTTATGTTCAACTGGTGGAATCGATCTGTTGACGGCGGAGATGAAAAAAGCTTGTACAATATTATCAACAATTACTTCAAACCGGGCCCAATTACACCGCTCGACAAACCGATTGCGCACCGAATTCTCAAGCCTGAATCGAGTCGTGATAAAAACAAACCAAATACATTTGGGAGAGCTTATGTGAACGGAAATTTTGTTGAAGGATTCAAAGAAGTTAGTAAAAACAATTGGAATGGTGGTGTTCAGGTTTATAACCTTCCGAATGCGGGAGAATTTCAAGATCAAATAAAGGTGGACAAACCATTTCCGATGCCTCACGTAACTATGATGAGCGCGAAAAAAGCTTATAAGCACGTCATGAAAAATGTAGGGGCTATTTTCCCAAAAAGAGATGCTGTGGATAAGCGAATTATCAAAACCGTAATAACCGGTAAAGCCATTTACGCAGAAGATGCGACTGAATATATCCCAAAATATGTAAAAAGACGACTTCCGGCAGATTCATACAAACAAGGAATTATCACTGACATCCAACAAGTAGGAGGGCTGCCTGAGTACAATGGAACTCCATACACAGACTCCGATAATGACGGAATTCCGGATGACTGGGAGATTAAATACGGACTGAACCCGAATGACCCAACTGACGCGCTTCTGGATATGAATGGCGATGGATATACCAACATTGAAAAATACATAAACGGTATAAACCCGAAGAAAAAAATCGATTGGACAAATCCTAAAAATAATTTTGATACCTTAGCAAAAATAAAAGGCCTGAAACGATGAACAATTTGAAGCAAACCCTATTTCAATTGGGAGTTTTTGCTTTGTTAATCTCAATTTCAGGAGCGATTTTTTCTCAAAACCCCTGGTTGAGCGTTGATAAAGGGAAAATCATTTATGAAACAGACGAGTCGGGAAACAGAATTCCCGATTTTTCTTACTGTGGATATCGCATGTCCGAAGTAGATATTCCAACTGTTCAAAATAAAATTTTTGTACCTTTTCGATCTGAAAATGCCTCTGAAGACATCCGGCGTGCAATTGAATATGTCGAAAATCTTCCATTGGATAAAAATGGTTTTCGGGGCGCTGTACTTCTTGATGAAGGTGAATTTACGCTCGACAAACCACTTCGAATCAGCAAATCAGGTGTCATATTGAGAGGTTCCGGGAAGAACAAGACAACATTAAGAAAAACCGGAGTCGATCGGGGCGCCCTGATTTATTTGGAAGGGATAAACGATATTCAGATTTTAGATACGATCTCAATCCAATCAGATTTAGTTCCCGTAAATTCTAAAAAAATAGAAGTCAGCTCTACTTCAAAACTTCAAGAGGGAAATCAAATTTTCATATTCAGACCTTCCACTTCGACATGGATTGAACAGCTCGGCACGGATCATTTTGGAGGAGGAATCAACGCTACGGGTTGGAAACCGGGCGATATGGATATTTTTTGGGATAGAAAAGTCATAAAAATAGCAGGAAATCAAATTGAAATTGACGCGCCGCTTCCAATGCCCCTCGACCGGAGAAAAGCAGAAACAAAAATTATTACGTATAGCCGGAGAGGCAGGATTTCTAATTCCGGAATTGAAAATATCGCTCTGGAATCCGATTATAATCGCTCTAATCCAAAGGATGAAGACCATTGCTGGACCGGTATTTCGGTAGAAAATGCGTCGGACTGCTGGGTTCGAAGAGTAAGCTTCAAGCATTTCGCAGGAAGTGCGGTAATTCTCCACCCCACTACCTCCAAAATCACTGTAGAAGATTGTATTTCATCAGATCCAATCTCCGAAATCGGCGGAATGAGACGCACTACTTTTCTCACTTTCGGACAGCTGAATCTCTTTCAGCGATGCTATTCCGAATATGGAATCAATGATTTTGCAGTCGGATACAATGCTCCCGGTCCAAATGCTTTTGTTCAGTGTGAATCACATAATTCTCAGGGATTTAGCGGTGCTATTGACAGTTGGTCACCCGGTCTGTTGTTTGACATTGTCAATATTGATGGACATAATCTTTCCTTCAAAAATCTGGGACAAAACTATAACGGAGCAGGCTGGAGCACTTCAAACAGTCTTTTCTGGCAATGCACCGCTTCTGAAATTGAATGCTTCTCACCTCCCGGAGAAGGAAAAAACACAGCATACGGTTGCTGGGCACAGTTTTACGGCGATGGCGAGTGGTTCGAATCAAATAATCATGTACAGCCGAGAAGTTTTTTTTACGCGCAATTAACTGAGCGGCTGAAAAAAAACTTTGAACAACGCGCAAGAATATTTCCGCTAAATACGAATGCTTCAAGCAGCCCGACAGTAGAAGTTGCAATGCGACTTGCCAAAGAAGCCCATTCGCCGAGAGCGAGCTTTAAGGAATTTGTCCAGGACAGCCTTACAATGCACTCCGAGAAAAACGCTAATCTGCTCTCCGTGAATCAGTTAAAAACAACTGAAAAGAAAAAGTCAACCCGTAGGTTGAATAAATCTTTAGAGATAATAAATGGAAAAATAGGTTACAACGGACATCTTCTCACCGGAGAAAGCATAAATGTGCCCTGGTGGAGTGGGAGACTGCGAACTCAGAGTATTTCAAAATCAAAACCGCACATTACCCGTTTCGTCCCCGGAAGGGAAGGAAATGGACTCACAGACCGAATAGATTCGGTAATAACATTCATGCAAAATAATAATATCGCGGTTTTAGATCATAACTACGGATTGTGGTATGACAGAAGACGCGACGACCATGAAAGAATCAGACGGAGAAATGGTGAAGTTTGGGGCCCGTTTTATGAGCAGGCTTTTGCCAGAAGCGGCAAAGAGACAGCGTGGGATGGGCTTTCAAAGTATGATTTGACAAAGCCAAATGCGTGGTATTGGGCCAGATTACAGGAATTTGCTGAAAAAGGTTCGGAGAAAGGGCTTGTCTTGTTTCATCAAAATTATTTTCAACATAATATCTTAGAAGCCGGTGCCCACTGGGTTGATTTTCCGTGGCGGTCAGCAAATAATATCAACTCGACTGATTTTCCCGAACCGGTCCCTTTTGCGGGAGATAAGCGAATTTTTCAGGCTGAATTATTTTACGATACAGACCACCCTGTAAGGCGCGAATTGCATAAAAATTACATTCGTCAATGCTTGAATGCATTGGCTGAATATGGCAATGTGATTCATTTGACAAGCGCTGAATTTACAGGTCCGCTTCACTTTGTCGAGTTTTGGCTTGACGAAATCAGTCTTTGGCAGCAAAAAACCGGCAAAAAAGCCCTTATCGCGTTAAGTACGACCAAAGATGTGCAAGATGCTGTTTTGAATGACTCCAAAAGAGCTAAGGTAGTAGATATCATTGACATACGCTACTGGCACTATAAAAATGACGGCGCCACCTATGCTCCTGAAGGTGGAAAAAATCTTGCTCCGAGGCAGCATGCTCGCTTAGAGAAAGTTGGTAAAGTGACATTCCATGAGGCGTATAAAGCAGTAAAAGAGTATCGGGACAAATTTCCGGAAAAACCGGTGATTTACAATGCTCAGAATTACGGACAAATGGCATGGGCTGTCTTTATGGCGGGAGGTTCGCTCCCCGGAATTCCCAAAATAAAAGATTCAGATTTTTTGAAAGATGCACTAAAAATGGACCATTCGATGGAAGAAAATGGTAAGTTCATACTGGGAAAATCTGATATTGGAGCTATCATATATTCCCAAACAGATGAAAAATCATTCACTATACAACTTCCTTCCGGTACTTACCAATTGAAATCTATAAATGAAAAGACCGGAGAAATTTCCATGCTGAATAAAAAAATCAGAATCAAAAATTCATATACCATAAACCGGGATAACCAATTTGGAAACATTTATTGGTTTAAAAGACTTGATTCCGGAAAGTAAAATATTCGGTCAACTTTATTACGATTTCCAACAAGGAAGTATCAAAACTCTCTTTTAAAGTTAAATTCCCTCCAATTCAACATTAATATTTCGTGAAAAATATGTTTCATAACATGTTTATCAAAAATTCCCACTGTTGTACCAATTAATACCACAAGAAAATTAAAATTGCGTTTAAGTTTGCATTAGAAAAATCAACAAAACAACTTAAAAGCAATACCATGAACACGCAAAATCTACACGAAAATTCAGGTCAAATCGCCATTAACAATGACGCAGTGCTCTTTAAGGAGTTTCAAGAAGGGAGTATTGAGGCATTCTCAAAACTGTATGAAATGAATGTGAACATTCTTTTTAATTACGGTTGCAAAATTCTAAATGACCGTGAGCATCTGAAAGACTGTATCCACGATGTTTTTATTAAGATATATAGCAAAAGAAACGATCTCAAAAACGTTCTTGACTTCAAATCGTATCTTTTTGTGACATTGAAAAACAAAATTTTTGATGAGATCCGCAAAAAAAATCGGATCAACGAAAATAGTATCGATGATTACGAACCTGTTTCTTCTTATAATGTAGAAATTGATTATATAGAAAAAGAAAAGGAATATAATATAAAAAAGAAAGTCTATTCGCTGCTCGACAACCTGTCAAATCGTCAACGAGAAGCGGTAACCTTATACTTTATAGAAGAAAGAAAATACGAAGATATCTGTCAAATAATGGATATAAATTATCAGTCTTTAAGAAATTTGATTTACAGAAGTTTGACTAAATTAAGGGCTGTAGCCATGTAATCTGAATCATTTTTAAAATCTCATAATCCAGTATATTAAGCGCTGAAAGGTGTTTTATTTAACAAAAAATGAAAAAGTTAAATAAAATGCCTTTTTTCTTTAAAGAAGTCGAGTACAATATATTTCATCTTACGTCTTATTAGAAAACAAAACACAGATTGTGAAAGAAATATCTTATACTCTAAATGATTTGCTGACAAACGACAAATTTCTCAAATACGTAATCAGTGAATCGTCTCAATCGGATGAATTTTGGGAAGAAATTCAACCTGATGAGAATAACGAGATGAATAAGGTCATCCAAACTGCGAAAAATATCATTAATTGTGACAACGAAGACAAAAACCTCTTGGATGAAAATGAAATCAACTTGCTCAAAATAAGGATATTAAACACCTTGACCAACACCAATAAGAAATAACTCCATAGCGGTATTCCATTCTTCTCTTTTCCGCTCTTCTCTTTTGCCAAAAAACATAACTTGTGACCCCAAAAGGCTAAAAATGAACTTTAACCCTTTTTTGTTACGTACATATTGGCTAAAGGACTCAGCTTTGAATGATAAATAATTCATTAATCCACTAAAAAGACCTTTTTTTTATTTCCATAATCCCAATTTATAATTAAATTTGTGCTGTAAGAAAGCAAGACTTTCAATTTTTGTGCAGATAGCTCCAAAGATGATTAAATCTATTCTCGATCAAGCTGTAATACGATATAACAATACTGACTTTATTGAAAATGATCCGATTCAAATTCCGCATCGATTTTCTAAAAAAGAAGATATTGAAATAGCCGGTTTTCTTTCGGCAAGTATCGCCTGGGGGCAACGAAAGACGATAATCAACAATGGGTGGCGACTGATGGAAAGGTTGGATTTTTCACCTTATGAATTTATTATGGAAGAATCCGATTTCAGCCCATTCTCAGATTTTGTTCATCGCACTTTCAATGGATTGGATTGTCAGTTTTTTCTACAATCTTTGAAAAATATTTATCAAAATCATGGAGGCTTAGAACAGGTGTTCACTTCCGGATTTTTAGAAGACAACACTATTTTCAGTGCTCTAAAACAATTCAGAAGTGTGTTTTTCGAAATACCCTACGAAGATAGAACTCGAAAGCACATCCCGGATGTCTCTACAAACTCATCCGCCAAAAGACTGAATATGTTTCTACGCTGGATGGTGAGAAAAGATGAGAACAAAGTCGATTTTGGACTGTGGGAAAAAATTCCGATGTCTGCTTTAATGCTCCCGTTGGACGTGCATACAAGCAATGTGGCTCGAGATATGAAACTCACATCGAGAAAGCAAAACGACTGGAAGGCTGTAGAAGAAATCACCGTTGAGCTCCGGAAGTTTGATCCGGATGACCCGGTTAAGTATGATTTTGCGCTATTTGGAATTGGAGTAAACCATGCCTCTAAATCGCGTCTACAACAGACAGATATCTAAATTTTATATAATATGCGAATCAGGGTTTGAATTAATAAATCAGATTAATGTAAGCAGCCGCAATTCTG
>LSQX01404925.1_pt1 | contig 28011 bp, 16 predicted proteins | sample 654561 | NCBI WGS metagenome assembly LSQX01 (sample SAMN04489861, study PRJNA283612) | anaerobic digester metagenome | isolation source: 4 biogas reactors fed with cattle manure at either 37C or 55C with and... | place: Denmark: Kongens Lyngby | collected 2014
CTTTTTTATTTAACTACCTTAAATAAACCCTGATATACAAACGATTAAAAAAATCATACAAATAAGATTTTAATTAATCATCATAAAAAAATACACGTAATAGTACGGGTATCTTGACCGGGAACTTCCCTTATAAAAAGTTTAATTAATTCGCAATAATTTTGAACCACCCTGGCATATGCAGGGTTTTAAAATATTAACCAATAACTTAAACTTGAAAATAAAAAAAAGACTCTTTTCCCTTTTCGGTCTTTTGACCCTTAGCGCGGTCATTATTACTGCCTGCCAGAAAGACCAGGCAACAATAGATAAGCAAGACAACATCGTGGTGATGTCCACACCTGTTTCAGGATCCGGCGTTACCCCCCAGATTATTGACGGCGAGAACGGCGGTGGCAACCGAACCTGCGGTGAGGTGGCCGAAGCTTTCAAAACCTCCTTTGACCTCAGCGTCGGCCAGTATAATTATGAGGATGGCGTATTCGACAATGAGTGGCCCGAAGGGCTGACGGTTACAACCGACGGCACCTATGTTTCCTTTACGGTGGACGGAACCATCCGAATTGAGGGCATGTGCTATATCGTTGGCGCAGTCATTGTGAAAGGCGGCAACGATGCCAATGTATATTACTATGCTGATGGCACCCTGTCCGACACCGGCCTTTCGGCTCCTGTCAATGCCAGCGGAGGCCCCGCAGGCCTCAGCAACCTTTCGTTCTGCCTCTACGCAGTGGATTGCCCCGAGGAAGAAGAATGCTGGGCAGAAGAGACCGCATGGGCTGGAAATGTGGCTGGCGGCGGACCTGCCTGGTGGTATTATATCGACACCCAAGCGGAAGGTACTTACCCGCTTTATGCCGGACAGCAATTGATTGAAGGGGCTTCCGTAACCATTGCTGAAGGACTGCTTACAATCAATCTGGGTGAAAACCTTGCCCTCCTGGACGTGAGCGAGCCCGTTAAAATCCAGGCTTACACTACGATCCCAACCCGCAGGCCTGCTGCAGGACTCTTTAAAACATACAAGGGTTCAGCCACCGAGAACATTTCCGTTGGCAACTTCCCTTACTATGCCGTTCACCTGGATGCCCTGGTGAAGGTAGAGTGCCCGGAATAACCATTTGGTTAATCCAACCCTTAAACTTTGTTAAAAAAAGCTGCCTCCCTGGCAGCTTTTTTTGTTTTTAAGGGCTCGATGGCCTATTTTTGCGGCAACCAAATAAAGTCCTAATTATAAAATATTTATTATGCGTTTGTTCGAAAAGAAAACCCTGTTTTCAAGTCTTGCATTGCTTTTTGTCCTGTTGCTCAGCCAGCCCCTGAAAGCCCAGGATTACGATTATACCGACACCGAGCTGATTAATTTTGGTAAGGTCCTGGTGGAAGTCATCACCATCCAGCAGAACACCCAGCGCGAAATGATCGCCATTATCCAGGAAAACAACCTGAGCATCCCCCGCTTCAATGAAATGATGGGACAGGCCCAGGAAAAGGGTGAAGATAAAGTTGAAGGTACCAAGGTGGAAAAGGAAGCCTTTAAAGTAGTAGCCGATGCCCTGAATGGCATCCAGGAAAGAATGATCGACGACCTGACTAAGGCTGTGGTAGCCAAGGGGATGACCTTAGAACGCTATGAGTCCATCCTGGCCGATTACCAGGCCGATGCCAAACTCCAGGAAAAGATACACGCCCTGGCGGAATAAGCCCTCCAGGCTTAATATTGTTACTGGCTTGCCCCGAGTATGGGGCAAGCCTTTTTTGTTCCCGGAAGGCCTTAAAACGGCCTGAAACCCCGAATCAATAAAGTCCTTGTTTACCTGAACGGTCAACATCCCGGCCAACCCGGTAAAATTACGGCCTCAGCCCTCCTGATCCTTGTCCGTTCCATGTCCCCTCCTCCGTCGTACCATGGCCGGTTAAAAACGGTTAAACTACGGACATGGTAGGGAGATGGTACGGAGATGGCAGGGAGATGGTCCCCGGGGCGGTTAAATCTTTGATGAAAAAAATCACAAAAATTTAATAAAATCCATTCCAAAAAGTCCGGCCAAAGTTTTCAGCTTTTCAAAAATCGGTTATCCCGAACCAATCAGAATTCAAAGCGGTTTTCCGCGGCTAAATTCATGTACCAGCCAGGAAAGCGGGTTTCCCCGCCCGTTAGCTGGACAAGGAATTTTTGAAAAAGGTTAAGAAGAAAGGGAATAAAAAAAGCCTGCCAAAAGAATGACAGGCTTTTCTGGTAGTAGCGGGGATAGGATTCGAACCTATGACCTTCGGGTTATGAGCCCGACGAGCTACCTCTGCTCCACCCCGCAGTATGTTTTATTCAGGGTGCAAAAATAAGCAATTTCAAGCGTCTTACCAAATGTTTAAAAAGATTTTTTGCTAAAAAAGCACTACCTTTGCACACAATTCATAAAAAAACAGGAGAAAAAGCAATAAAAGAACGGGCATAAGGCCGTTTCATCAGCTTAACCTGTATGATCCAGGAAAAATGCACAAAGCCGGATTTGTAAATATCATAGGCAACCCCAACGTAGGGAAGTCGACCCTGATGAACGCCCTGCTGGGCGAGAAGCTTTCCATCATTACCCCAAAGGCACAGACCACGCGTCACCGGATCCTGGGGCTGGCCAATGGTAACGACTACCAGATTGTTTTCTCGGATACACCCGGAGTATTGAAACCTGGCTATAAGATGCAGGAATACATGATGAGGGCGGTGAAAAGCACCATGATGGATGCCGATATTTTCATCGTGATGACTGACATCAGCGAGGACTTCAACCACCTTGGACTCCTTGGTCAGATCAGGGAAGCAGGCGTGCCCGTGCTTTTATTGATCAATAAAATAGACCTCTCTGATCAGGATAAGGTGGTTGCCAAAGCGGAGGAGTGGAAACAACGCTTCCCGGAATGGCTGGTGCTGCCCATTTCTGCCCTCGAAAACTTCAACCTCGACCAGGTGCTTCATAAGATCATTGAGCTCTTGCCGTTTTCACCCCCCTACTTCCCAAAAGATGAGCTGACCGATCGCTCGGAACGCTTCATTGTGGCCGAGATCATCCGCGAAAAGATCCTGATGAACTACCAGAAGGAAATACCCTATTCGGTGGAGGTATCAGTTGAATCATTTAAAGAAGAAGGAGGGGTAGTGCGAATCCGCAGCATCATTTATGTCAGTCGCGATTCGCAAAAAGGCATCATCATTGGCCACAAGGGAAGCATGCTAAAAAAAGTTGGCACTGAGGCCCGCGTTGACATTGAGAAGTTCCTTGAAAAGAAAACTTTCCTTGAACTCCACGTGAAGGTAAACAAGAACTGGCGGGAAAGCGACACCCAACTCAGGCGCTTTGGTTACTCCGACATGTAGGCCACAGCATCATTAACCAAAGTACTGACCCTCCCATTTAAATAAAACAGAATATGGCAAATATTGTAGCACTGGTTGGCCGCCCCAATGTAGGTAAATCAACCCTTTTTAATCGCCTGACTCAGAGCCGGAACGCCATTGTTGACGCAACGGCAGGAGTGACGCGCGATCGTCATTACGGCAAGAGCGACTGGAACGGGATGGAGTTTTCGGTGATCGACACCGGGGGATATGTGGTAGGCTCTGACGATGTTTTTGAAGAGCAGATCAGGCGCCAGGTGGCCATTGCCGTTGAGGAAGCCTCAGTGATCCTGTTCCTGGTGGATACCCACGAAAGCCTGACGCCGATGGACCAGGAAGTAGCCGATATTTTACGGCGTTCAAACAAAAAGGTGCTGTTGGTGGCCAACAAAGTCGACAGCAGCAAGCATCATTCTGAGGCCGCCATTTTTTACCAGCTGGGTATGGGTGAGGTGTTCAACATCTCGTCGATCAGCGGAAGCGGCACGGGGGAATTACTCGATGCCGTGGTAAATGCCCTTGAAAAAACAATCGAAGAAGTACCGGAAGAAGACCTTCCAAAGTTTGCGGTAGTGGGGCGGCCCAATGTGGGAAAATCATCCCTGATCAATGCGCTGATCGGTGAAGAACGGAATATCGTAACGAATATTCCCGGCACCACGCGCGACTCCATCTTTACCCGCTACCAAAGTTTTGGCTTCGACTTCTACCTGGTGGACACTGCAGGGTTGCGCAAAAAAGGCAAAGTAACCGAAGATATAGAGTTTTACTCGGTTATGCGTTCGGTAAGAGCCATCGAGAGCGCCGATGTTTGTCTGTTGCTGGTGGATGCCACCGAGGGATTTCAGGCGCAGGATCAAAACATCTTTGGCCTAGCAACCCGTAACAACAAAGGGGTGGTGATCCTGGTAAACAAATGGGACCTGGTAGAAAAAGACCACAAAACATCCAAGGAATTTGAAGCCAGAATACACGAAGCCATTGCACCTTTCAAGGATGTGCCCATCATCTTTACTTCGGTCATCAACAAACAGCGCATCCTGAAGGCAATGGAGATGGCGGTGGAGGTTTACAGGAACCGCACGCGGAAAATCACCACCAGTAAACTCAACGAGGTGTTGCTGCCCATTATTGAGAATACGCCTCCCCCTTCCCTCAAGGGGAAATACATCCGCATCAAGTATATTACCCAACTGCCCACGCATTATCCCTCCTTTGCCTTTTTCTGCAACTTGCCACAGTATGTCAGAGAAGCCTATTACCGATTCCTTGAAAACAAGATCAGGGAGCACTGGGATTTCACCGGGGTGCCTATTAAGATATACTTTCGTAAAAAATAAACACCTGGATGGAAAGCGGGGAAGCACCACGGATTGATAAATGGCTGTGGGCGGTTCGGATTTTCAAGACGCGCAGCATGGCCACTCAGGCTTGCAAGGCAGGCAAGGTCAGGATAAATAACCAACCGGTTAAACCATCACGAGAGGTGAAGCGCGAAATGGTAATCAGCATTCAAACAGGCCCCATGGCAAAGACCGTTAAGGTTCTGGAATTGCTCCACAACCGTGTGGGCGCCAAATTGGTAAATGAATACCTCCAAGACCTGACCCCCCAGGAGGAATACGACAAGCTGGAACTGATCAAACAACAACCTTTCAGGCGACTGCGGGGCGCAGGGCGTCCCACCAAGAAAGAACGAAGGGATATGGACAATTGGCTTGGATGGGATTAATTGTCCTCTGCGGGCAGGTCCTGAAGGGTAAAGAAAAAAGAGGATCCTTTTCCTTTTCCTGCCGATTCTGCCCAGACTTTCCCGCCGTGATATTCCACGATGCGTTTCACCAGGGTTAGACCAATGCCTGTACCTTCCTGCCCAGGATCTATTTTCCTGAAAAGTCCAAAAATGTCTTCAAGTTGGTCGGGATGAATTCCCCTTCCGTTATCTTGAACAAAGAAAACATTTTGTCCTTTTTCCCTGTCACACCCGATACTGATCAAGAGGTCGCGTTCCTTTTCCCTGAATTTCACGGCATTCTCCATAAGGTTCTGAAAGACTTCGCTGATGCGGGTCCTGTCGCCAAAGACCTCTGGAAGATCAGGCTGGATTTGAATGGTAGCGCCACTTTCCGACAAAATACCGTGGAGATAGTTTTTAACCTCGTCCAGCAATTCATTGAGCGAGAACCGGGTAAAGGGATTTCCGATACGTCCGATGCGCGACAGCTGAAGGAGGTCTTCCAATAAGTGATGCATGCGTTTGGTAGCCGCAGCGATGCGCGACAGGCCTTCTTCGATCTGGCCGTCATCCTGGACTTTGATGTCGTCGCGGAGCAGGTTTAACGAGCCCTTGATGGTAACCAGGGGGCTGCGCAAATCGTGGGAGACAGTATAGGTAAACTGTTCCAGCTCGGCATTGATACGTTCAAGATCCTCCACTTGCTTTTTGATGATCTTTTCAGCCTTGATTCTTTCGGTGATATCGAAATACAAACCAATATATCCTTGAGGGATGGCATCGGCATCAAAGAAGAGCGATTTCTGGTAAACAGTATCGATGACCCTTCCATCGGGAAACACCAGTTGCTCTTCCTTGCGGAAGTCGCTCAGAGTGGATAAAACCTGCTTATCCACCTCTTCAATGAACAGGGCTTTCATCGAGGGGATCAGCTCCCAAGCCGTACGGCCGACGATCATCTCAAAGGGTTTTCCCAGGTAATCACAAAAAGCCTTATTACATCCCAATACCCGTCCCAGGAGGTCCTTGTAAAACATAGGAAACGGCATGTTATCAAGGATTGTACGCAGCAGTTCATTTTTATCTTTCAGGGCTTTTTCAGCCTTTTTTTGCTCGGTAATATCGGTAATAAAACCTTCCACAAATGCCAGTTCACCCTGCTCATTAAAGATTCCGATGGCCTGTTCCCATACCCATTTTATTGCTCCATTGGCCGTAATGATACGGTAGGTTAAAGGATAGGGCGCCTTAGTAAGAAGTTTATGCTCCACTTCATCCCAAACCCTTTGCCTGTCGCCTGGGTGAATGATCTCTCCAAAGGAGATGACTGCATTTTTCTCGATAACAGATGCAGGATAGCCTGTAAGTTCAAGGCAGCCCTTGCTAACAAACAGCATGGTCCAGTTTTCGTCGTTGAGGCAGCGGTAAGCCATCCCGGGGAGGTTTGCCATCAGGGTTGAAAGCTGCCGTTCAGATTCAGCCAGGGCTTGTTCACTGGCTTTCATGGCTTCAAAAGCCTGCCTGCGACCCGTAATGTCGAGGGCAGACACCAGGCGCACGGGCTTGTTGTCATCGGTGGGAAGGCGGTGGGTAATCAGTTCAACGTCAATCATGCTGCCATCCTTCCTCCTGTGTCTGAATCCGCTGCTGCGGTTGAATTCAGGCGACCCGCAGGCCAGCACTCCTTTAACATCCTCCAGGTCAGAAGGATCATGAAGCTGTTCCAGGCTTAAACCCAGGAACTCCTGTTCAGAATAGCCATAGTTCTTAAGGGCTGCTTCGTTGACCTCTGTTATTCTTTTCGACTGGCAGTCGAAAACCCACATGGGATGGGGATTGTTGAGAAAGAGGTGGCTGTAATGGCTGACTGCCTCGCGCAGAGACGCACGGGCTTTGTCCAGGCGTTTAAAAGATTTGTGTATCAGCAAAAAAAACAACACAGCAGTAACCAAAACATAAAACCAACCCTTGAAGGTCTGCATGATCCGCATCTTCTCCATGTCCTTAATAAACCAGGCCAGCAGCATATCGGAGAACAGAATCCAGAGCAAGCCCAGCAGGAGATAAATGCCTGTAATCCTGTAAGCAGGTGAAAGATTCAGGAAACTGGGGAGTTTCATGGGTCAGGGGCTAATGAACAAAAGAGAGAATGAGCAGACAGCAATAAACAAATATACTATAAAAAGCGATTTCAAGTCAGCATGATTTCAGGGGATAAATAAAGCACTTATCTTATTAAAAATTCTTAAACCTGGGCCAAACCGCCTGGAGAAGGCGGAATTTTGAGGGATTTTTTCCTGATTTTTAATACATTTGTTTCCTTGCAAATTAAATTTATCAAAACCATATATTCATTTAAAAAGTTAGTTTTATGAAAGACCTGAAAAACTATGTTGAGCAGAACAAGGACCGCTTCCTGTCGGAGCTGTTCGAACTGATCCGCATCCCTTCTGTAAGTGCACAGGAGTCGCACAAGGATGACATGTACCGGGCCGCCCAGTGGATTGCAGAAAAGCTGGTTGCCGACGGGGCAGACAAGGCTGAGGTGTTTAAGACCGATGGCCATCCCGTGGTATACGGAGAGAAAATCATTGACAAAAGCCTGCCCACCGTCCTGGTATATGGGCACTACGACGTTCAGCCAGCCGAGCCCTTGGATCTCTGGAAGAGTCCTGCATTTGAGCCCGAAGTGCGCGAAGGCAAGATATTCGCCCGTGGCGCCGATGACGATAAAGGGCAGTCTTTCATGCACTTCAAGGCCTTCGAATATATGGTCAAAACCGGCCAACTCCCCTGCAATGTCAAATTTATGATTGAAGGGGAAGAGGAAATCGGCTCACCCAGTTTGGGAAAATTCTGTGAGCAAAACAAGAAAATGCTGGCCAGTGATGTGATCCTGGTGAGCGACACCAGCATGATAAGCCCCGACATCCCCAGCATCACCACGGGCTTGCGCGGACTGACTTACGTTGAGGTGGAAGTTACAGGCCCCAACCGCGACCTGCACAGCGGGCTGTATGGTGGCGCCGTGGCCAATCCCGTGAATGTGATGGCAAAAATGATTGCCTCGCTCACCGATGAAAACGGAAGGATCACAGTAAAAGGATTCTATGACGATGTGGAAGAACTTTCGGATGAAGAACGCAAAGAAATGGCCCGTGCCCCCTTTAACCTCGACCACTATAAAAAAGAAATCGATGTCGCTGAGGTAGGCGGAGAAAAAGGTTATAGCACCAATGAACGTACAGGGATCAGGCCAAGCCTCGACGTGAACGGCATCTGGGGCGGTTATACCGAAAAGGGAGCCAAGACAATTCTTCCCTCCAAGGCTTATGCAAAAATCAGCATGCGCCTGGTGCCCCACCAGGATTCAAAGAAAATAGCCGAATTATTCAAGGCTCATTTTGAATCGATTGCGCCCAAAACCGTAAAGGTTAAGGTTAACTACCTGCACGGCGGTGAAGGGTATGTTTCACCCACCGATACGGTTGAATATCAGGCGGCCAGCAAGGCCTATGAAACATCCTTCGGCAAGAAGCCCATCCCCGTGCGCAGCGGGGGAAGTATTCCCATCATTTCCCTCTTTGAGAAGGTGCTGGGTGTGAAATCTATCCTGATGGGCTTTGGCCTTGAGTCGGATGCCATCCATGGACCCAACGAAAACTACCCCCTGCAGCAATTCTACAAAGGCATAGAAACAATTCCCTATTTTTATAAATATTACGCGGAAATGAAGAAGTAATCCGCTAAACAGGCCTATTCAGCAGGCAGATCATTGATGCTAAAATCTTTGACTGCCTGCTTTTTTCATTTCTATATAAATCTTTTTATAAATTTTAGTTATTTTCGCACTCTCCTGTTAAACGTACGTATAAGCCCGGTGGGCACTAGCGAATAACCGGACAAGCTGACCAGAGTAATAATAAAAACAAGAACATGGAAGTAACCCGACTATTTGACATTCCCGCCAGGTATGCCCAACTATGCCCGGGGAAAACCGACGCCCTTGCAGGCCGCGAAGACAAGGGAGGGTGGAGGACCTACTCTACAGAGGAGTATGTGAATAACAGCAATTACATTAGCTACGGCCTGATGAAGCTTGGCGTGAAGAAAGGGGACAAGATAGCATCCATCACTACCAACCGGCCGGAATGGAACTTCCTCGACATGGGGGTACAACAGCTTGGAGCCATCCACATCCCCATTTACCCAACCATCAGCGATAAAGACTACGAGTACATCCTTGAGCATGCCGAGGTGAGCTACGTATTTGTGGCGGGAGAAGACCTCCTGAGAAGGATAGGGCACATTGTTGAAAAAAGGCCTTCCATCAAGGGCATTTATACATTCAAACACATTTCTAAGGTACCCCATCTGAACGAGCTTATTGAGCTCGGAAAAAACAACCAGAAGCCGGAAGCCCTTCAGACCATCAAGGATAGCATCAGGCCCAACGATATGGTGACCATCATTTACACCTCAGGCACTACAGGAGTGCCCAAGGGGGTGATGCTTTCGCACGACAACATCATGAGCAATGTGATCGGGGTTCGCGACATCCCGCCCTACGGCCCCGAACACCGCGCCCTCAGCTTCCTTCCCATTTGTCACATCTACGAGCGCATGCTGAATTACACCTTCCTCTACAAGGGGCTTAGCATGTATTATCTGGCCAATATGGGTTTTATCAGCGACAGCCTCAAGGAAATCAACCCGCACGTATTTTCTACAGTTCCGCGCCTGTTGGAGAAGGTGTACGACAAGATCATTGCCAAGGGACGTGCCCTTAGCAGCATCAAGAAATCGATCTTTTTCTGGGCCAACAATGTGGGTCTAAAGTATGAATTTGACAAAGAAAAGAAAAACCCCATTTATGGCCTGGAACTGAAGCTTGCCCGCAAGCTGGTACTCAACAAATGGAAGGAAGCCCTGGGCAAAAACCTGGATATCGTAGTATCAGGAGGGGCAGCCCTTCAACCCCGCCTGGCGAGGGTATTCTGGGCTGTAGGCATAAGGGTTATCGAGGGTTATGGCCTTACGGAGACTTCTCCTGTTATTGCGGTTGAAAATTTCGAGCCAGACGGCTTGAAATTCGGAACCGTAGGCCCTCCGCTGAAGAATGTCACGGTAAAGATCGCAGAAGACAGGGAGATCCTGGTCAAAGGCCCGGGCGTGATGCTGGGATATTACAAAGACCCCGAAATGACCGCCGAGGTGATTGACGAAGAGGGCTGGTTCCATACAGGTGACATCGGGAAAATTGAGCCAGAGGGCCAGTTGCGCATCACCGACCGCAAAAAAATGATCTTTAAGACCTCCTTCGGAAAATACATCGCCCCCCAGATGATCGAGAATAAATTCAAGGAGTCTTCCTTTATCGATCAGATCATGGTGATCGGCGAGAACCAGAAGTTTGCAGGGGCCCTGATCGTTCCCGACTTTGCCCACCTCAAGTCGTGGTGCCAGATCAAGGGCATACCCTATACCACCAATGCCGAGATGATCGCCATACCCCGCATCCGCAAGCGCTTTGAAAAGGAAGTGAAGCATTACAATGAATCATTCGGCGACTGGGAACGGATCATCAAATTTGAACTGATTGACCATGACTGGACCGTGGAAGGCGGGCACCTAAGTGCAACCCTGAAGGTCCGCCGCGGCCACCTCACAGAAGTCTATGCCGACCTGATCAGCAAGATCTTTGGCGGAAACGATTCAAAAGCTTAAAGCAAGGTTTTTTAAAGCATATCCTTTGGCCGTGCCTGGTGTTTGACCGGGCACGGCTTTTTCATTTTTACGGTTCGTGATTCAGTTAAGATCATTTTTCTTTATCCTTTCCAGGCAGGAAATATCCCTTTCAAAGCCCTACCTCGCCCATACCATCTCCGTAGTTTAGCCGCTTTTTACCGCTTAAAACAATATCCAAATCCCGTTCAGGCAGGTCCTTCTCAGGATCAGCCCAAGGCAAAAGGATGGATCAGGGAAGTGCCGGGCTTATGGACAAAGCGCTTCATTCTTTTGTTCAGGGGAGGAAAGCCAGAATGCCGGATCCCGACAGCTATTCTGCCGCTTCTTTCATTGAGAGGGTGATGCGTTTGCGATCCACATCGACCTGGAGGACCTTGACTTTGACTTTCTGGTTGAGCTTCACCACATCGTGGGGGTTGCTGACAAATGCATTGGCAATCTGGCTGATGTGTACCAGCCCGTCCTGATGAACGCCCACATCAACAAAGGCGCCAAAGGCAGTAATGTTGGTCACGATTCCCGGGAGGATCATCCCTTCGCGCAAATCCTTGATGCTGTTGACGGTGCTGTCAAACTCAAAAACATCAAACTTCTGGCGGGGGTCACGGCCCGGGCGGGCCAGTTCCTGCATGATGTCCTTCAGGGTTGGCAAGCCGGTTTTATCATCCACAAAATCTTCCAAACGGATCTGTTTTTGCAGTGTGGAATCCTGCATAAGCGTCTGGATGTCTACCCCCAGTTTTTTGGCCATTTTCTGAACCACGGGATAGCTTTCTGGATGCACAGCAGTACGATCCAGGGGATTAACCGACTGGTTAACCCTGATGAAACCGGCTGATTGTTCAAAGGCTTTTTCGCCAAAGCGGGCTACTTTTTTCAGGGCTTGCCTTGAAGCAAAAGGCCCGTTCTCATTGCGGTGCTTCACGATGGCAGCGGCCAGTGAAGGGCCCACGCCTGAAACATAAGTAAGGAGTTCCTTGCTGGCGGTGTTAAGCTCGACCCCCACCCCATTCACAGCACTCACCACCACATCATCCAAACTGTTCTTCAAGAGCTTTTGATCCACATCGTGCTGGTATTGCCCGACCCCAATGCTTTTTGCATCGATTTTAACCAGTTCAGCCAGCGGATCGGCAAGCCTGCGGCCAATGCTGACGGCTCCCCGGACGGTCACATCATAATCGGGAAATTCTTCACGGGCTACGGATGATGCAGAATATACGGAAGCGCCGCTTTCATTGACCATCACGGCCAGCACAGGCCTGTCGAAGCGAATGCCACGGACCAATTGTTCTGTTTCGCGGCCAGCAGTTCCGTTGCCCACGGCAATGGCTTCCACCTGGTAGGCGTTTACAAGGCTAAAGATCTTGGCCGCAGCCTGCTTCCACTGCCCCGCGGGGGGGTGGGGATAAATGGTTTCGTTGTGCAGGAGTTTTCCTTCGCGATCGAGGCAGACCAGTTTGCAGCCGGTACGGAAGCCGGGGTCAATGGCCAGGATGCGTTTCTGCCCCAGGGGCGGGGCCAGCAGCAGCTGCTTCAGGTTGTCGGCAAACACCCGGATTGCTTCCTGGTCGGCTTTTTCCTTGAGCAGGTTGCGGATCTCGGTTTCCATCGAGGGGCCCAGCAGGCGCTTGTAGGAATCCTCAACGGCCATTTCCACCTGCGCGCTGGCGGGTGTGCGGCCTTTGACGAACTGCCGGTTGAGCAAATCGAGGGCCATCTCTTTCTCAGGGGCGATCTCCAGTTTCAGAAAGCCCTCGTTCTCCCCGCGAAACATCGCCAGGATGCGGTGTGAGGGGGCCTTGCGGATGGTTTCGGTCCATTCAAACCAGGCTTCGTATTTCTGTCCATCCGCTTCTTTTCCTTTTGCCACGCGGCTGGTGATCGCCGCCTCGCGTTCAAAAAGGCGGCGCATCCGGGCCCGGGCGGAAGCATCTTCGTTGACCCATTCGGCAATGATGTCGCGGGCACCGGCAAGGGCTTCCTCTACCGACTCCACCCCTTTCTCATCGCTGATAAAGGCAAGGGCTTTTTCTTCAGGGTCGAAGTTCCCTTGCGAGAAAAGCAATTTTGCCAGGGGCTCCAGGCCTTTGGCCATGGCCATCGTGGCCCTGGTTTTTCGCTTGGGGCGGTATGGCAGGTAAAGGTCTTCCAGTTCGGTCATCGTGGCCGCAGCCAGAATGGCTTTCTCCAGCTCGGGGGTCAGCTTCTCCTGCTCGCGGATGGAAGCCAGGATGGCCTCGCGGCGCTTGTCCAGTTCCCCGAGCTGGTTCATCCGGTCGCGGATCTGGCTGACCTGGACCTCGTCGAGTGAGCCGGTCATCTCTTTGCGGTAGCGCGAGATGAAAGGCACGGTAGCGCCTTCTTTCAGCAACTCAGCCGTACGGCTTACCTGCCTGGTTAAAAGGTTTAACTCGTTGGCAATCTGGATAATATGATGCTCAGGAATCATTGTAATGGTTTTTTTTTCATGATGGAACGGCCCCGGCAAGGGCAAGGGGAGCAAAGTTAAAAATTTCCTGCTTTCAGAAGGAAAGTTTCAGCTGGCGGACCGGCCCGTAGGAGAGGCGATGGTATTTGCAGGGGCCTTCGGTCTCCAAGGCCTTGAGATGGGCCGCCGTTGGGTAGCCCTTGTTTTGGTCCCAGTGGTAAGCAGGAAATTCGGCGTGCAGTTCAAGCATATGCTCATCGCGCCAGGTCTTGGCCAGAATGGAGGCCGCTGCCACCGAAAGATATTTTCCATCCCCCTTGATGATGCATTGATGGGGGACATCGCCGAAAGGCTTAAAGCGGTTGCCATCCACCACGATGAACCCTGGTTTCAGGGAAAGATCTTCAAGGGCCCTGTGCATGGCCAGGATGCTGGCATTCAGGATATTGATCCGGTCGATCTCTTCCGGGCTCACCATAGAAACAGCAAACGCCACGGCTTCCTGTTCAATCATTCGCCGCAACTTATTGCGCAGGGCAATGCCAGTCTTTTTTGAATCATCAAGCAAGTTCATTAAATCTTCCGAAGCTTGATCGGGCAATATCACAGCCGCCGCAAAAACCGGTCCGGCAAGACAACCACGCCCCGCCTCATCGCATCCGGCTTCCCACTTTACATTTGAGAATTTCTCCAGCAGGGGTTGGTGCTTCAGCGTTCGCATAGGCTGTTGAATAATTGCAGATAGCGGTCTTTCTGCGACTCAAAGGAATAACGTTCCATGACGGTTTGGCGGCCTGCTTTCCCCAGCTTCTGCCGCAATTCAGGCGATTCAATCAACAGGGAAAGCTTGTCGATCCATTGCTGGTGATCTTTGGCCAGAAAGCCATTCTCCCCGTCGGTGATGATCTCCGTATTTACGCCGACGGGCGACATAATCGTAGGGATCTCCAGGGCCATATACTGGAGCCCCTTGAAGCCACACTTGCCGCGGGCCCATTCGTCGTCGGGCAGGGGCATAATGCCAATGTCGAGGGGATAGAGATCGCTGACTTCGGTTTCCTTACGCCAGATCACATTTTTCAGGCCAGGCAGGTCTACTTCCAGCGGTTTGTTTGAGATTACCCGGAAGGAGACCTTCGTCCCATATTTCCGGCGGATTTCCATAAATACCGGCAAGGCTTCCCTGAGATGTTTCAGGGTGGTGGAAGAGCCGGTCCAGCCAATGCAGACCGAAGAACTTTCCAGCTTTTTTCCGGGAAGGTAACGGGACGTGTCGATGGTGGTGGGAACAACATTCACCATCCGGTTAAACTTTCTTGCATAAGAAGCCAGGAACTCATTCCCAACCAGGGCCATATCGCACAAAGCCAGGATCTCGGCGGTTTTCGATGGCCGTTTAAGCCAGGCGAGCTGACGGTTGCCATCGGAAGTATCATTGAGCCAGATGCTGTCATCAAAGTCGAGGATCAACCGGGCGCCCATTTTCCTGAGGCGTTTTTCAAACCAGGTAAATCCAAGCATATGGGCTTCCCTGTAGATGAAAACCAGGTCGAAACCAGGGACTTTCTTAAGGTCACGCCAGCGCTGCCAAAAGCTCTTGCAAACGATCCGGGCTTTGGCCAGGAATTTACCCGGGGCGTAGAACGCTGAATCCTCTTTTTCGCTGATCAGGTAAGAGATCTTGTAATCATAGCCGTTGGCTTGAAGGTAATCAAGATACTGCTCAAAACGAAACCGCTGCCCCGGGGACCTTCCAGGGCGATGCGCGACCAAAAACAATATCTTTCTTTTAGCCATAGGCAAGAAATTAACCGGCTGGTGAAACTATCAGGTTTTTGCCAGCGTGGCCAGGATGGAATCAAAAAGCAATCGCCCGTCCGTATTACCAAGTTCTTCATTTGCGGCCCGTTCCGGGTGGGGCATCATGCCAAACACATTGCGGGTCTCGTTGCAGATGCCGGCGATATTCTGGAGCGAGCCATTGGGGTTGGCCTCTTCCGTCACTTCTCCCTTTTCATCGCAGTAACGGAAAAGGATCTGATCGTTATCATTCAGTTGTTTCAGGGTTTCATCAGAGGCAAAGAACCTGCCCTCACCGTGGGCGATTGGAATTTTCAGCACCCGGCCTTTGGTCACCCCAGAAGTAATCAGGGATTGGCTGGTTTCGGTGCGGATGAAGGCATTTCTGCAGATAAACTGGTGGCTGGTATTGTGGAGGAGAGCCCCGGGCAATAGATGAGCCTCACAAAGGATCTGGAAACCATTGCAGATACCCATCACAAAGCCGCCATTTTTGGCAAAGGCGATCACCTGTTCCATAATGGGCGAAAAACGGGCAATGGCGCCTGAGCGAAGATAGTCGCCATAGGAAAAGCCTCCGGGCAAAACGATGAAATCGCATCCTTGCAGGTCATGGTCTTTATGCCATAAAGCCACCACCTCCTGTTTTAATAACTTCTTCAAAACGTAGATCATGTCATGATCGCAGTTTGAGCCGGGAAATACCACCACGCCAAATTTCATAATGTACGGTTTTTTCCCGCCAAAGGTAGGCAAAAATTAAAAACGGAGCATTGAAGTATGGAGCCCGAAAGAGATAAGCAAGGGGAAAAAACAAAAAGGATCAAAAGGATCTCCCTAGCTCCGAAATAACACCTTCCCTGCAATGATCAGAATCAGGAATCCATAAAGAATCAGCTCGGCCAGCCTTTTCTTTTTCATTTCCATCAGAAAAAGGGCCGATACCACACCCAAGGGAATCATGACAATGGCCAGATGAAGCTCGAAATTTTCTTTTACAAAAAGGAAGGACAGAAGTGCCACCAGGAAAAGGTACCACAACACCCTGAAGCGTTTCCTGATCCGGATGGGCTTGTCGTGGACATTAGCAATGGAGACCTTCAGGAATGAGAACAGGGACAGAAAAGCCAGGAAAAGCACAAGCAGGGCTGAATAGAGTGTGAATGAGTGTTCAAGAATCATCAGGAAATCAAACTGCTCGGCCATCAGGGCAAACCTGACCTCAAACTGATCGCTGAGGTAATAGAAAGAGAAAAGGAAAAAGAATGGACAAAGCAGGCCCATAAGTCCAGCAGCGAGCCCCCTGATACTAAACAGGAAAAACACTGTCATGCTCAGGATCAGCCAAACTGCGAACAACAGGGCCGGGTAATAGAAGAGTCCGGCCATCGCTATCAGGAAGCCAACATTGAAGACTTCCACCATTGGTTCCACCTCTGAAAAGGATACCAGGGTTCGCGACAAAGCCATCATAAGGAACAAGTTAGCCAATAGAACCGGGTGAAACTGCAGAAATTCAGGATGGCTGCTCATCATCAAGAGATAGATAAAGCCAGGCAGCCAGGAAGGCCTTCCCAGGAGGCTGATTGTGTGCACAATGTTGTTCAGGTAGAAAACCTGAAGGAGCAATAAAAGGAAGGCCAGAATCCTGGAAGCGAGCGGATATGCCAACAAAAAACCTTCGATCAGTCCGAAAAGAGGGCCTGCATCCTGAATGGGTGATTCCAATTCCTGAGCGAAGAAAAAGCCATCTCCCCACAGAAGTAATCCGATCACCAGAATCAGGGCAGGAATCAGGGGTGCATTGCGTTTAAATATGCGGATCAGCATAAAATTCCGATTAATGACCCATCAGGTCTTTTCCAATATCCCTGCGATAGTATTTTCCCATATAGTCCACCAATCCGGCATTCTCATAGGAGCGCCTAAGGGCCTCAAAAAGCTCGGGAGCAAGGGAGGTGATGGCCATAACTCTCCCCCCGCTGGTCAGGGGGTGTTTTCCCTCCCCTTTAAGCCCTGCAAAAAACAGCATGCTATCCTTAACATCCTCAATACCTGTGACCGCGAATCCTTTTTCATAGGCCCCCGGGTAACCCCCTGACACCAGCACCACCGTTGCAGCATAATCAGGCAAAATATCCACCTTCAGGGAATGTAAAGTCCCCCTGGCAGCGGCCTCCAGCAGGCTCACCAAGTCAGAGCCAATGCGGGGCAATATGGCCTCCGTTTCGGGATCGCCCAAGCGAACATTGTATTCGATCACATAAGGGTCACCCTTAACATTCATCAGCCCGAAGAACAAAAACCCGCAATAGTGGATTCCCTCCTTTTTCAGGCCTTCGATTGTAGGTTTCACGACCCGATGTTCCACCTTATCCATGAAGTCCTTGTTGGCAAAAGGGACGGGTGAAATCGCCCCCATCCCGCCTGTATTGGGTCCTGTGTCCTTTTCCCCCACCCGCTTATAGTCCTTGGCGGAGGGCAGCAGATGATAGCTTTTTCCATCTGCGATGGCAAATACTGACAACTCAATGCCCTGCAAGAACTCCTCCACCACAACGGTGGCAGAAGCCTTGCCGAAGGCTTCCTTCACTAGCATATCATCCAGGGTTTGCTTAGCCTCTTCAAGGGTTGAGGAGATGACCACCCCTTTCCCTGCAGCCAGTCCATCTGCCTTCAGCACATAGGGCGCAGGGAGGGTTTCAAGGAAAGTCTTCCCTTCATTCAGGGTTTCCTTTGAAAAGGAGCGATAACGGGCCGTAGGGATTCCGTTTCTAGCCATAAATTCCTTTGCAAAGGCCTTGCTTCCCTCAAGGGCTGCCCCGGTTTTCCGTGGACCCACCATCAGCACGTGACGTAAGTCGGGATTATCCGCAAAAAAATCTGCAATACCATTTACCAAAGGTTCTTCCGGACCCACTACAATCATATCGATACGGTGTTTCTGAACGAATTCACCAACGGATTCAAAGTCATGGATCTGGAGGTCGATATTTTCGCCCACCAGAGATGTTCCTGCATTTCCCGGGGCAATAAACAACCTGCTGCAACGTGGACTTTGAGCTATCTTCCAGGCAAGGGCATGCTCGCGCCCGCCCGAGCCCAGGATCAGGATCTGCATCATCGGTGTGTTGTTTTTGGCTTCAATCATGTTATGACTTCAAAAATACAACAAAATTACTAGCTAAGGCCTTCCCTTTCCAGCAGGGCATGGAGACCGGGTTCCCTGCCCCTGAATCGTTTGTAAAGCACCATAGGATGCTCGCTCCCTCCCCTGGAGAGGATGTGCTCGCGAAAAGCCTTTGCAGTCTCCCTGTCAAAGATTCCTCTTTGCTTAAATAGTTTGAAGGCATCGGCATCGAGTACCTCAGCCCATTTATACCCATAATATCCAGCTGCATACCCCCCCGCGAAGATATGTGCAAAGGCGCTGCTGATCAGGGTATCGGATACGGGAGGGAACAGCCTGGCGGGCTCCATGGCAGCCGCCTCAAAGTCTTGAAGCGGTCCCTCTACCGCATTGGTGATGGTGTGCCAGGCCATATCGTTCAGGCCGAACCCCAGTTGACGCATGGCAGCAAAAGCCGCGTGGAAATTCTTGGTGGCCACGATTTTATCCACCAGTTCTGCAGGAATTTTTTCCCCTGTTTGGTAATGTCTGGCAAACAAGTCAAGATAGTCTTTTTCCACCGCCCAGTTTTCCATTATCTGTGAAGGAAGCTCCACAAAGTCTCGATAAACGTTGGTCCCTGATAAATCTGCATAAGACACTTTTGAGCACATGCCGTGAAGGGCATGACCAAACTCGTGAAGAAAGGTGTTGAACTCCCCGTGAGTCAGCAGAGAGGGTTTGGTAGCCGTAGGCCGGGTAAAATTGCATACCAGGGAAATGTGAGGGCGATAATCTGTTCCGTCCAGGCGTTCCTGCTCCCTGAATCCCGTCATCCAGGCACCAGCACTTTTCCCTTCGCGCGGGAAAAAATCGAGGAAAAGGATTGCCAAGAAGTCATCGTTATCATCATACACCTCATAGGCAGTAACTTCGGGATGATAAACAGGAATAACATTACTGGGGACGAAACGAAAGCCCCACAACCGCCTTGCCAGCTCAAAGACTCCTAGCTTGACCTGCTCGAGTTCGAAATAAGGCCTTAGTAGTTCCTGGTCAAAGTCGAAGCGTGCCTTCCGCATTTTCTCGGCAAAATAATACCAGTCCCAGTATTCCAGCGGGTGCCCAGCCCCTAGCTGGAGCGCCAGTTGTTGCACCTCCTCCAGGTCTGCGAGGGCTTTTGGCTTTGCTGCGTCCAGCAGTTGCTTCAGAAAGTCCTGAACAGCCTCTGGAGATCCCGCCATGCGTTCTTCAAGGACAAAGTGAGCATGGGTTTCATACCCCAACAAGCGTGCCCGTTCAAGCCTCAAATTGGCGATCTGACGGACTATCTCACGATTGTCATAATGGTTTCCCTGATACCCGCGGCTATTAAAGGCTCTGAACACCTTTTCACGCAGATCACGGCGATCGGCATATTGCAGGAACTGCCAATAGCTTGGACCCTTTAAAGTAATCACCCAGCCTTTCAGTTTGCGCTTTTTAGCTTCCTCTGCAGCGGCCTCCAGTTGTGAATCGGGCAGTCCTGCCACGTCTTCAGCTTGCTCCAGGTGCAGAAACCATTCATTAGTCTCCCCCAGGATATTGTCGTCAAATTTCAGCGACAACTCACTCAACTGCCTGGAGATCTCACGCAGTCTTGCTTTTTTACCTGCATCCAGCCCTGCACCGTTACGGGTAAACATCTTATAGGTCTTTTCAAGCAAGGTTGATTGCTCCACGTCCAGATCAAGGCTTTCCCGTTTATCAAATACTGCCTTCACTCGCCTGAAAAGGGCCTCGTGGAACAGAATGTCATTAGAGTAATCTGCCAGAAGGGGAGCCACCTCTCTGGCGATGGCCTGCATCTCCGCACTGGTCTCGGCATCGTTCAGCGGATAAAACACATTGCTCACCCGGCTCAGTATCCTACCGCCAAGTGATAACGCAGCAATGGTGTTCTCAAAATCAGGAGTTTCTTGATTGCTAACAATCCTTTCAATATCCTGCAATCCTTTTTCAATCCCTTCCCTAAAGGCTGGAGTGAAATGTTCTATCCTAATCTCCCCGAAAGGAGGCGTTCCAAAAGGAGTTTTAAACTCCTTCAGCAAAGGGTTGACAAACCCATGGTCACTATTCTGCTCTTTAAATAATTCTTTCATTTTCAATACCTAATGAGAAACTTCAAAAAAATGATAAAAACCTTCAACGCTTCTTTTTCCGGCCTGAATCCCAAGGTCCGTTTTTTTGAGCCCTGTCATCCTGAAGAAGCGGAGCCCTCTATCATGCCATGCAAGCATAGCACATAGTCAAATTGAGGGCAAGGTAGCACAAACATTCTATGCCACAAAAGAATTCAATGAATGCACAGGCGGTTCACTTACTGAAAACAAAACCCAAAATTCAGCAAAAGGTTTGTTTCTTAACTATCCTCAGCTGGATCAAAAAATACTGTAAAGAAAAACAGCCTGCAAAAAAAATACAAATTTGGATAATTTTTTCTGACATTCCTTCGAACAGACCAGGCATTCTTCTGCCCTTTTCCTGACATTTCTGAGCGGGGAAAATACCCGTAGTTTTCTACCGGTCCATATCCCCTGTTTTTGCCTTGGGGAAAATACACAAAACGCTGACGCCACGGGCGGTTACAACAAATAATTTTACATAAAATTGATGGGTCGTGTCATGTGAAGTCGTGGCAGGCAGAAAAAAACATCAAAAAGGATACAACATGGGGCAAATTTTACGATTTCTTAACGGGAGCGTTTCAGCATTATTTCTCTTGCTGATACTTCAATTCAGCGCATCAGCGCAAGGCACCAGCTTTTTCTACGAAGGCTTTGAAGACAATGGAGACAACCTGCCCACGGGTTGGGTCAATGCCATGGTTGTTGGCAACGAAAGCTGGAAGATCGGCCTGGGGGCAGGGCCTTTCCCTTCAGGACAGGTGGGTTTACCCGACACTGCTGCTTTCGGCCAGCGCAATGCATTTTTCAGGGTTCCTTCCTTTAACCCTTACATCAGCCGTTTGATAACTCCTCCCATAGACCTGGAGTTTGCTGTAAACCCAGAGCTGAGTTTCTGGCATGCACAAGTGCCCCGCGATGGGTCCAATGCTAAGCTTGGAGTTTATATCGCCACCAGCTCCACGGGCCCCTGGACCCTCATAGCCAGCTATCAGAATCCCGTAAACCAATGGGTGGAGCGGGTATTACAGCTACCCGGCAGCACGAAGACCCTTTATGTAGCTTTTGAAGGGCACTCAGGACAAGGTCTGGGAGGAAGCGTTTGTGTGGACGAAATAAACATTGTAGAAACTGGCAGCCTGCCTCGCGAGTTATCTGCTGTCAGCAGTTACCAGCCCACCACCTTCCTGGTGCATACCGGCTCAAAAAACAATGAAGTACTGAAGACCGAATTAAGGGTCATTGGCAACACAGGCACCCTCACCCTCGAAAGCTTTAAGGTTTCCTCGCTCAACACCAGTGATGTCGACATACCTGACCTGGGAGTAAAATTGTGGTATACAAGCAGTGAGAACTTTACAAACGCACAGCAACTAGGTAGCGCCAAGAATTTCTCAAACGGGCAGGTAATTTTCAACCAATTGAGTCACGACCTCCCCACAGGCTATTCCTATTTATGGGTGACACTGGATGTTGCAAATGATGCCCAGCCCGGCAACAATATTGATGTAAAGCTCCCTGCAAATGGAATAACAGTAAACGGCCAACAGCATCCCTCAGAGGAACAGGACCCCACCGGAAGCCGCAAAATTTACGAGACAATTTTCTACGATGATTTTGAGCAGGACAAAGGCTGGATGCTAACAGGAGAATGGCAGCGTGAGGTGCCACAAGGTCTTGGCGGACACCAGCCCGACCAGTCGAACACATCAGGGCCTGCAGGCCCCGACTATGCCGTGAGCGGCACCAAGATCATGGGAACAGACATCACAGGACTAGGGGCCTACCCAGGCAATTACGAGCCCACACTCCCTTCCCTGGCCTATGTAGCCACTACTCCAGAGTTCAGCACAGACTTCTATGCCGACGTCAGGCTGAGTTTCCAGCGCTGGCTCAATGTTCACCTCTTCGATTTCGCCAGTATTGACATCAGTACCGATAATGGAAACACCTGGACCACCATCTGGGACAACCAGCAGGTTCAGAACACCTCCACCTGGACCCAGATTTCTTATGTGGTACCTCGGGCCAACCGTCAACAGTCTGTTCGTTTCCGCTTTACACTGGGAGAAACCGGTGGAACCAACCTACAGAGCGGATGGCACCTCGACAACCTGGTAGTAACAGGAACGTATGTCACAAGGGATGTGGGCATCAGCGCCCTCATTGCGCCCTTTAATACCTGCAACCTCACAAACGAAGAGCCTGTGACGGTTAGCGTGACCAACTTTGGAGCAAGTGCAACACCCTCCTTAATCCCCTTGGCGTACTCCATAGACAACGGGCAGACCTGGCACCGAGATACCCTTAAGACCTCAATCCCTGTTGGGGAAAGCCGCAACTTTACCTTCGGACCAACGGCCGACTTTTCAACCCCTGGACTGTATGAAAGTATCCTGCTCAAAACCGAACTCCAGGATGATCAGGATGAAACCAACAACCTTTTACAAACCAGTATTTTCTCCCTGCCCGTGTTTACCCCAGCCTATTCTGAGGACTTTCAGGAGGGTGATCACTTCTGGGCTCCATATGGTGAGAACAGCTCACTTATCCTAGGATCTCCAGTAGGAAGTATAATAGATAGTGCAGCTTCAGGCAGCTTCTCATGGGTCACCAATCCCTTTGGTGTGTATAACGCTGACGAACTCTCCTGGGTCGAAAGCCCTTGCTTTGACTTCAGTGGTATCCCGAACCCTGTGCTCGATTTCTTTATTAATTATCACACCCCAAATGGTTTGGACGGCGCTGCCATTGAATATACTGTTGACGGTGGGCTGACCTGGTCACGTCTGGAGCCCCGAAACCCCAACCTTGCCTGGTACTGGTACAACCACAACAACATTTCAGCTTTGGCCAGCAAGACCGGTAACGGCAGGGGTTGGAGCGGCCTAAGCAATGGATGGCTCAACGCCCGCATCATATTACCTGAAGAGCTAGGCAATCAAAGCTCAGTAAGGTTCAGGCTTATCTTTGCCTCCCAAGCCGTAGCCCTCAATTTTGAAGGGGTTGGTTTTGATATGGTTAGCGTATATGGGGCACAACATGATGTGGGCGTGACGGCCTTCATGCAGCCCATTACCAGTTGCAGCCTCAGCGAAACTCAGGATGTCACCGTTGCGGTCGAAAACCTGGGCATAAACACCATTGCTGCCGGAACCCATATCCCTGTGGGGCTCGACTCCCATAACGAAGGCGTAAGCCTTTTGGAGACCCTGATACTGGAAGAAAGCCTTGCACCCGGGCAACATGCCCTCTTCACTTTTTCCCAGTCATTCAATATGTCAGCCACAGGAACCTACCAACTGACTGCATATACCCTGCTTGAAGGCGATGACGACTTTTTCAGCCCCGGAATCTTCAACGACACCCTTGCTGTAACCATAGAAGTATATGGCACACCTTTTGTCGACTTGGGAGAAGATATCTACACCACACAGCCCCTGAGTGTATTGCTGGATGCAGGCCCCGGACATACTTCCTACCTCTGGCAGGATGGTTCAAACAATCAAACCTACCAGGTAACCAGCCCAAACACACAAACTTATTGGGTCACGGTGGGTGATGACAACGCTTGCACTGCGACCGACAGCATCCGCGTAATCACCTATGACCTGGCTCTCACCGCCATCACGGCCCCTCTGAACGGCTGCCAGGCTCCCGAAGGGGAGCAAGTCAAGGTAGAGATAACCAATGCTGGTCCCGACGCCTTTGAAACAGGAACTGAGATTCCTCTTAGCCTGTACTTTCAGAACCAGTGGCTAGAGGACAAAACCTGGTCATTAACCCAGGCCCTGAACCCCGGGCAATCGACAGTTGCCACTTTTGAAAGCATAATAAACCTTTCGGCGGAAGGCGATTACCAGGTGGATGCAGTGCATCATTTGCCCGACGCCAATCCGGTCAACGACAGCATTCATATCCTGGTTAGCTCTCTGGGTTACCCCGTTGTCACCCTGGGCGACAGCATCTATACCCTGATGCCCGATACTGTTTTACTCGACCCAGGTCAGGGTTATGCCGCATATCAATGGCAGGATGGCTCCACAAATCAGACCTACCAGGTCACCAGTCCCTACACCCAGACCTATTGGGTTACCGTTTACGACAACCAGGCTTGCAGTGCCACAGCCGAACTAGTGGTGGCAACCTTCGATGCAGGCATAACTGGTATCGAAAGCCCTGCTGACGCATGCGCTCTTGATGAGAACGAACCTGTTACACTAAACCTCCGCAATAATGGGGTGGATTCTTTTGAGGCAGGAAAAACCTTTAGCCTCAAACTTTATCTGGATGGCATCCTTGAAGCGGAGGAAACTCTTACGCTGGAATCAGGGTGGCCAGCGGGACAAAGCATGAACTACACATTACAACACACCCTGAACTTACAGGAAGAAGGAAGCTATACCATTGCCGCCGAGATCACCTCAAAAGACGCCAATCCGGCCAATGACTACCTGGAAAAGAATCTGATTATCCATGGATATCCCATCCTAGATATACCCACAATGGTTGTAACCAATGAGCCTGACAGCGTTATCCTTGATGCGGGCCCTGGCCATACCGCCTATTCCTGGAGTACGGGCGAAAGCTCTCAAACCATTGCCATTGAAACCTGGGGAACCTACCAGATCACAGTAAGCAATGATTTTGGCTGCGAGGCTACAGGAAGCATCCTTGTCACCCCTGAGTTTATGGATTTAGGCATGCAGGCCCTTGTAAGCCCCGCCGACGGCTGCGAGAACGAATTTGTCGACGCCCCTGTGGTGATCAGTATTGTGAATGCTGGTAACGTGGCCATTCCTCAGGGCGAACAGTTGACTATTCATTACAGTGTCAACAGCACTCCCATGGCAACCGAACAGATTACCACCCTGCATAGCCTTGCACCCGGGCAGTCCCATGAATTTACCTTTGCCCAGACACTTACTCTAGGTAAACTGACACAGGTCTCTATGGAGCTCTGGCTAGATCACCCTGCTGATGAAAACACAGACAACGATGCCCTGGAAAGCATTGTTAGTGTCCATCCACTTCCGCAACCCTACCTTGGGGATACCATATTTAACGCCGACCCCGTTGGCCATGTGTTACACCTGACGGAGACTTACGAATCCTACTACTGGAACGATGGTTCAATCGGGGCCGAGTATGTCATCACATCACCCTATTCGCAATGGTACCATGTAACGGTTACTGACACCCAGGGCTGTGCCAACACCGACTCGGTGATGGTAGTGGCCTGGGATCTGGAAGTTTACGATCTGCTGTCGCCCCTTAGCAATTGTACCCTTACGGCCAGCGAACAAATTGTATTTGTGATGCGCAACAACGGCCCCGACACGTTCCAATCCGGGAGGAAATTCCGAATAGGTTACAGCGTCAACCAAAACCCTGCCACCATTCAGGACTTCACTCTAAATTCAAGCCTGGGCCCTGGTCAGATGCGCACCTTTGCCTTCTCTCAGGGAGCCAACCTGAGCGACACAGGGCCCTTTGAATTGAATGTGTTTATCGATGAGCCCGACGTGGATTCGGCAAACGACAACTTCATCAACCTGGTAGAAGCCCCTGGTATCCCCTTTGTTGAGCTGGGAAGCGATATTTACACACTGCAACCAGATACGGTAATCCTAGATGCAGGACCAGGTTTTACAAGTTATTTGTGGCAGGATGGTAACACAAACCAGTTATTCAACGTTTATGAATATGGCTGGCACTATGTAATGGTTACTGACCATTACGGCTGCCAAAATGGCGACACCCTCTATGTAGGTGAGAGTACTGGTGTTCCCCAGATCGGTATCCCGGGCACTGAGGTGACGGTATTTCCCAACCCCGCCCACGAGGAAGTGACTGTGCGAATTGCCCAGGAAAGCATGGAAGCGCTGCGGTTGGAATTGCTTAGCCTCACAGGAAAACTCATCATAGCCAGGGATTTGGAGATGATGGGATTTCTTGAGGAGAGGATCAATACAGGCATTCTGCAACCAGGTCTTTATTACATAAGGCTTAGCGGAAAAGAAGGTGTCATCACCCGAAAACTGATCGTAACAAATCCCCGCTAAAATAACAGGGAAACCGGAGAATCATTATGCAATTGTTGACTGCAATAAAAAGAATCTTCCACCCCCTCACCGGTAAGGTGAGGAAGTCATTAGCTTTTATGGCGATCCTGGCTGGGTGGCTTTTAACGCCGGGGCATGCCTTAAGCCAGGATTGCACAGGTTTTCCTGTCGATCTGACTTCCAGTCCAACAGCAAGCTGGGCCAACCCTGAATACTTTTCTCCTTCAGGCCAGTGTTGTGGTGTCCCGGCAGGAACGAATTGTTTTAGCTATGAAGTAACGCTGCATCCCGAATCCAATGCAGTGGTAATTAACCTAATGCGTCAGGGCGGATCCTGGGGCCAGGTCAATTATTACGTCGATTGCATGAATTTCGGGCCTGTTTATGAAAATGACCCTGTGACTATCTGCTTGGATGGCCCCGGCCCGCATACCATCACTTTCTGCAGAACCGCCACTACCTCCGCTTCTTTCCTGGGACACCTCAGCGCACAGAACTATACCCCCAACGTTACTCTGGAGCCCTTCGATCTGGCATGTACCGCCGACAGCATGATTTATCTCACAGGAGGATACCCTAGTGGAGGAGCCTATTACATTGATGGGACCCAGTCATTCTGGCTAGAACCCGGCACCGTTGGCCCAGGGAACTATGAAGTGACCTATGTGTATGGCGGGCCAGGTGCAACCTGCGCTGCTACAGCCTCACAGACCATCACCGTCAACCAGACCCCCACGGTGAGTGTAAACGACATGACCTTCTGTGACGGCTCTGGACTGGTATCTCCCAGTAGTGGCTTTCCCACAGGTGGCGATTACTTCGGCACCTTTGTCAGCGCCAACTTTTTCGATACTGACCTGAGCGGGCCAGGATCCTTCGATATCACCTACCATTATACTACCCCAGAAGGGTGCTCTGCCGATGCCTTTGCACAAGTGTTTGTCGACCCCCTGCCTCCTGTAAATGCAGGGAATGACCTTAACATTCCTCAAAACACCAGCGCTCCCCTCAATGCATTGGGGGCTAATCCAGGCCTTTTCCAATACTCCTGGAGCCCTCCGGCCTTTGTTATGAACCCAAGCCAGCCCAACACCAGCACTACACCGCTGACACAATCACAACTATTCACCCTGACTGCAACCAACCCTGCTACAGGATGCCAGAGCACCGACCAGGTAGCGGTTTTTGTAAATGGTGGGCAACTTGGCGTTGTGCATGCCCAAGCTAGCGAAACTACTATCTGTCAGCAGGACTCAATTAACCTCTTTGTGCTTCCCACAGGAGGTACAGGAGACTATATCATTAACTGGTATGACTTTTCCGTCATTCCTCCCCAGCATTTGTCCGACTCTCTTTCTTTCTGGCACACGCCCACTACCACCACCACATACCAGGTACAAGTCCTCGATGCGGCCTATCCCAATGCAAAGCCCGTTACCAATTATGTCACCGTAAACGTTACCCCCTTGCCCGTTGTAACCCTTGAACCTTTCGACCCTGTTTGCGGAAATGAGACCTATTACCAACTTAGCGGAGCTTCACCTGCTGGAGGATATTTCTCCCT
>LSQX01299377.1_pt1 | contig 27999 bp, 15 predicted proteins | sample 654561 | NCBI WGS metagenome assembly LSQX01 (sample SAMN04489861, study PRJNA283612) | anaerobic digester metagenome | isolation source: 4 biogas reactors fed with cattle manure at either 37C or 55C with and... | place: Denmark: Kongens Lyngby | collected 2014
AGATGTGTATAAGAGACAGAAGCACAGATTCTTTTCACCTGGTGCGAGAGGTTGGCTCGGGTCCCAAAACTTTTCGAATATTGAAAAAATAGAGAATGCAGAAAAACCATTTCTTTTCCCGGCACACTCTGAGGATATTGCTCTTTCTTTACCTGGTTGCCCTTATCCCGGCTCAAGCTCTTGGCCAGGATATTCGAACCTACCGAATGAAGATGAATGGTCTTCAAACGGTTATTTTTGATTTCCCTCTCCTTCGGGCAACCGGAGATTTCCAGAGATTTCCTGCTCAACTGCAAAATGGGGAAACTCGGGTGATGGGCCATCGGGTAGTGTTAAAGCTGAGAGAAGATACTGATTTTTCTCAGATAAAGCCCCTTCTTTCGGGTATCGAAGTGCAGGCACATCCACTCAAAATAAGAGACTATACTCTTCTGGAAACAAGATCAGTTCTTCAAGCCGCTGAGCTGGCCGCAGAACTTTCAACTCTGGACTCCGTGCTCTACGCTGCACCGGAGTATGAAATCGAAATTGCCTCAAGTGCCTCCTTTGCGCACCAGCCCAATGATAAATACTGGTCCTGGTGTTGGCATCTGGATCGTCGGGATGAGAACGGCATCCAGACCGGTTGGGATATGGGCGCCCGATCTGCCTGGGCCGTGACACAGGGAGACGGTGTCGGCATTGCTATCATGGACACGGGAATCTAAATACAGCACCCCGAACGTGAAGATAGAATGCAACACTGTTTTCATTACAATGTTTTTACCCGGGAAAGCTCGCCTGAGCCGATGGGCTATACGTTAGGGCACGCCCATGGAACTTGTGTTGCCGGGTTGGCAGCGGCCTCAGGATATAATGCCATAGGAGGCGTGGGAGTAGCCCCCCAAGCAACTCTAGCCGGCTGGGTAATGCTGGGCGACACACGGAACATCACCGATGCTGAACTGGCCGAGCTCTATTTGAGAGAACCTACGGCACTCCGTATTCAGAATCAGAGCTGGGGGGAAGAAGAAAGAATGATCCCGCTCTCCCCTATTGTAAAAGATGCTCTGGAAACAGCCGCCTACCACGCCGTTGACGGACTGGGAATCGTAATGGTGCGCGCTTCGGGTAACGAGCGCTCCAAGGTAAACGGAAAGTCTGATTTCGGTGATTCAAATAACGAACCTTTCAACAACTGGAATGCTATTGTTGTCGGGGCCGTAGATTCAAGCGCCAGCTACGCTTCTTACTCCAGCCCGGGTGCTAATCTTTTAGTAGCTGCCCCGGGGGGAAGCTCAGAGGACACTCTCCCTCTTTTTATGACCGATTTCACAGGCGAGCGGGGCTACAACTATGCAAATTACTTCCCGCCCATGGAAGATTTTAATAACTATGCCACGGGTAAAATGGCTCAGGGCACATCTTTTTCATGTCCCCTTGTTTCGGGTGTTTGTGCATTGATTCTTGCGGCAAACCCGGAACTGACCCTCAGAGACGTTCGTCACATCCTGGTTCAGTCAGCTCAATATCTGGATTTTGAAGACACTGATACTATGGTGAACGGAGCCGGTTTCCCTGTCAGTCATAACGTCGGCTATGGAGTCTCCCATGCCGGCTATGCCGTCACTCTGGCACAAAATTGGTCCCATCTCCCCGAAGCTTCTACCTTGCAATATACGGCAGACCTTCAGAATGGGTTGCTCATCCCTGAAGAAGGCTACACCCTCAACCTTTCGGGGGACACCCTTCCGGCTCCAATTCAAATTCCCATGACCATCTCGGATACACCCTTTGCCAATGAGTCAACTCTATTGACCCACATTGTTGACCTCGGGCTTGTTGTGAGTCCCATTGAAGAAAATCTCGAAGGCAAAATCGCTTTAATACAACGCGGAGAGACTACGTTCCGGCAAAAAGTTGATTACGCGGCCCAGGCTGGCGCATCCTTTTCCATCATTTATAACAATGAAGGATCCGAAGAATTGGTGAATATGGCTCAGATGGATCGCTGCAGCATCCCCGCCGTTTTTATTTCAAAAAACAGCGCGGAGACTATTCATCAAATTCAAGAGGGCGATTCCAATCTTCGTGCTCAGCTCATTCACACACCGTTGGTCTATTCTTTTGAAGTGGAGGAGAGCTTGATTTGTGAAGATGTCTCCCTATCAGTCAGGGCGCAAAGTCCGGATTGCGGAACGCTCAGAATTACTCTGGTTTCTCCAGCGGGCACTCGCAGCCTTCTTCATCGTTATAATTTTGGAGCGATGAAGGAACTCGATTGGGAGTTCTTTTCCACTCATCATTTCTATGAGCCAACTCGGGGGAAATGGCAAATTGAAATATCCAACATGCCTTCACCAACCACCGGCGCCTATGCCTCTCAACCTTTGCTAAAAGGCTTAGAACTCAATATCCGGGGTATTCCTGTTACCGACACAGATAACGACGGTTTGTCTGATAAGTGGGAAATGGACCATTTCGAAAGCCTCCAATATTCGTCTCAGGATGTCGTTTCCCCTTCCGGCTACACTAACGCCCGCTGGCAAATAATTGGAGATAAGACGCCCCAGGAAGCCTCCCATTTAAACATCTCTATTGATCCGTTACAGTCCGGAAAAATCAGACTCTCCTGGCTCGGTGTAAGTGATAGCCTTTATGAAATTCTTGAACGCACCTCTACCGAAGAAGAATGGAGAATAATCCAAACGGTTCAAGGGACATTTCCTGTTACAGAGTATGTCGTCAGTTCCTCTTCTGGGAAAGGCTCTACTTTTTTTTGTGTAAGAAAACTCTGATATTGAAGCGTAGAAAATAGAGCACTCCCCTTTTACTGTATTGAATAATTGCCAATAAATCGGCTACACTCCTTTCAGGTTTCCGCCTGAATTACAGCGGCACCCCAAACGCGCGAGTGGTGAAATGGCATACACGCCAGACTTAGGATCTGGTCCGAAAGGGTGGGGGTTCAAGTCCCCCCTCGCGCACCACCTTCAGCTTGATTAATCCAAAGCTCTCTAAATCTTCAAAAGAGGTCTATTGAGGGATTTCTATTTTTTTGCTCCCTATCTTGAGATACTTGACCTGCAGCTGATAAGGAATTACCAATCGGGCTTGCGCAGTCGTCTTCTTTATCTTCCCGTCTTCAGTGACAATTCCAAGAGTGCTGCTCTCATTTTCGGTGAATCTAATCATATAAACACCCAGCTCTTCACCATCACGGCCCAGGACTCTAACCGTATCATCATCGGCGAAATAGGGATTCCTGGGGAGAACCAGATTGGATAAATCCTGTTTCGTGTATTGGCAATCGGTGATTTCATAGCTCGGGAAGAGGCTCCCCTTGCGAAGAACTATCATATCCAGAAAACCCTCTGTATACCGCTTCTTGTAAAGGAAGGGGTCCGACATCGAGAAATCATCTTCGGCGAGAAAACCCTTCGTTCCGGAGCACCCCGTAAACCCAAAGGCAACACAAAGCGTTATTAGAGATAAAAACGCCTTTTTCATTTTTCAACTTTCTCCTGGGCTTCTTCTACTTTCTTCTTTTCAAAAAATCCCCTCCCCTCCAGCCAGAAAATAAGGTCTCGGCTCCAGGGATGAAAATCCTTTTCATCCATTCCCTGAGTCGTTGTCCAACGTTTACCGGCCAGAGCCAAACCATGAATCCCCTTCTCATAAATATGCAAATCAAAGGGAACTCCGGCTTTTCTTAGGGCAGCCGCCAAAAGGAGTGCATTTTCGGTGGGCACCACTTCATCTTCGAAAGTATGCCAGATAAAACAAGGCGGAGTGTTCTTATCCACCTGCTTTTCGATGCTCACGTATTCTGCTAAGCCCTCAGTGAAATTGGGTCCAAGAAGGTTTTGGATCGAGCCCGCATGAGCAAAGTCTCCGGATGTAATCACCGGATAACAAAGAATTGCAACATCGGGGCGGGAGCTCAGACTGTCAATAGGGTCCAATAGCGCTGGGTTTGCCTTCTCATAGTGTGTCATCAAGAGAGCTGCCAGATGGCCGCCGGCAGATGAACCCATGACCCCGACTCGATCAACGTCTATGCCCCACTTCTGGGCCTGAGAACGCACGACTCTTATTGCACGTGCGGCATCCATTAAAATCGTGGGATAATGGTATCCATTAGAGGCTAAACGGTAGCGCAATACAAAAACGCTCACCCCGTGAGAAGTTAAAAAACGCGCATATCCGGCGCCCTCATACTCATAATCACTGAGGCCCCAATAGCCGCCTCCGGGGCAAACCACAACAGCTGAGCCATTGGCTTTGCCTTCAGCAGGCAGATAGACTGTCAATGTTGGAATATCTTTATCTTCCTTGCCCTGCGCATAGGGAGCGTCATTTTCCCAAAGGCGTATGACATCCTGTGCAGAAACATTTATACCAATTAACGCAACCAAAAGCGTCGTCCATCTCAATATCTTTTTCATCATCATTCTCAATCCGCCCCGGTATAGTAGAAGATTTTCACTTCGAAAGAAAGAGACATTCTTCAATAGCAAAACTGCCGTTCGTCTTTCGACAAACGGCAGTTTTGAATAAGTTATTCAGAGTTTCTCAACTCTGAATGCTAGGAGCTAGCGCACCAGGCGGTAGAAGCCCGTGCCCACTTTGTTCAGCTCAACTTCGTAGACGTTAGTCCCGTCGACTTCGGTGGGAAGCCCCGCATGAGTCCAAGGACCTTCTGCTGTCGGAGCAACCTCCAAGGCACAACGAGAAGACACCAACCAGCTGAGGACCAGTTTCCCGCCCTCAACCTTATAAGTCAAGGTAGGATCCGTCAGGACACCAAAGAGACCCGTTTCGAAGATTTCCTGAATTTGTTCTGCACTCAACGCATAATTGAAGAGAGCAGGTTCATCCAGAGCACCTTTGAAGAGTCTGTCTGTACCATCATTATCCTGGCCACCCAACGTGAAGAGGGTGTCTATCTGAGTCGGATCATGAGCAACAGGGTTAGCTGCACTCATCAAACCGTTCGCCTCGTTACCCAGGTAAAGGACGGCTTCAGTCGGTTTGACAACCAGAGCTGCAAAGTACCAGCTTCCATCAGCCATTGTCAGTCCGCTATTGAAGGACCATGCGGCCGGCTGGCTACCCCAGCTGTAACCCAGAGCATTGCCATGGACAAAGGTTAATCCAGTGAATACACCTTTATCTGAACGGTTCACCATCATCGGCGTGTAGTCAGTCTGTGCGCCGTCTCTCTTCACCCAGCAGAGCAGGGTTGCTTCAGAGACAGTTTCCAAACCGATAGCAGGAGCCACCATTGTGCTGTAGGACTCAGTATTCTTCAAACCGCCGCTGAAGGCGACCGCTGTATCGGTATCCTGAGCAATAGCTCCAGGGATACCCAGCACGTTGCCGGAGGCGAAAGAAGCATTGAGCAAATGAGCATAATCGACGGCCTTTTCAGCAGCATCGGTCTCGCCCAATCTCCAGTATGCCCAAGGATTGTTGCTCACAACCAGAGCTTCGTAGCCACTTGCAGGCTCGCGGAAACTGATCACAGCTGCGTCAGAAACCGTAGAACCAACAATGTTAGTCACGCGAGCAGTCCAGCTGCCAGCATTAGCCGTTGTCCGAGCTACCTCGATAGTGTTACCGGTCAAACCCGTTTCAACACCATCCTTTAACCATACCACAGTGAGAGGCTCTGTCCCCGTCACATCGACGTTGAGGGTCAGATATCCATCGCTTGTATAGAGCACATCCGGGCTCACAGGCTGCTGAGTAATCTCAGGCAAGTGACCCACAGGGATCGGGTCGCCCACATACGGGCTCAGGAAGCGTGCTTCCATCGGGAGGACCGGAACAACGTCAGCTACCGGAATAACCTCGCTGGGAGTTGTCCAGGCTACGGAGAGATTATCTCCAGCAGCTCCCACATTGTGGAAGAGCTCGAAGTAGTAGCTTTCTCCGGCTACCAACTCGATCGCGGCAGATTTCTGCTCAGGATACAGATCGTATTGGCGACTTGCCGTGGGCAGAGAAACCCAAGCAATTGGATCTTCACTTACATCTTCCGGGCTGCCGGTCGTGCTCAAATAGAGAGCAGCCTCCTGATCAGCGGCAACGTAGAAATTATACGTTCCAGTCTCTTCAGGAGTAATCAGACCCACTATCACAGAACCGTAGAGAGTGCCATGATTTTCCGGAGTCTCAAAGTAACCTTCGGGATTCAGGAAGAGCACTTCATCAGGTGCAGTGAAGTTCCACAGATTGTAAATGAGATCACTTATGGAAGTAGGACCTTCGTAATTCCACACCTGGACAAGACCAGGCTGAGGATTCTCAACAACAGTCAACACCGCTTCGTCAGAGGCAAGAACCGTTGTTCCTTGGGTCACATTCACATAATAAGTACCGGCCGCTTCTTCGGTTGCGAAGAGCGTACCGAGCGTGTCTTCATAACGATCAGGAACGATCAGTCCGTCATGATACCAGGTGTAGGAGAGGTCCGTACCGAGGGCCAAGACATTGAATCCGGCCAGCGAACCCACACACACAGTTGCGGATTCCGGTTGTACGATAATCTCTGCAGGTACGAAGCCCTTCACCTCATTGTAGTGAGAGAACACGGCAGTACCATCATTGCTGGCTTCATTGCCGGAAGTTGTCCACATACCAATGTAGAGAGGCAACGCAGAACCCAGAGGACCATCAGTCCAATCAGAGGTGTCTTCTTCAGCCAGGACAGTCCAGTTTTCTCCATCGACGCTGTAGAGTCCGTAGAGAGTATCCTCAATACGAACAATACGCTGCCAATGCGGATATTCAGCTGTCTCACCGGAAGGATCGATCATACTTGAGCTTGAAGCCACAGAACGCCAGGCAGCGCCACTATAAGACTGCTCTGTACCTGCATTCCAAACCAGTGTGCTGAAGAAACGGGAGCTTCCCGCCTGAACTCCAAAGTCGGCATCAGCCTCGCGAACCATCAGACCCGTTTGGGCCAATCCGGAAACAGAAGCCAAGCTTTCTACTTTGACGGTGACATCGAAGTCACCCGCAGGAGCCTGATTGTAAACATAGAAGAAGGAATCTTCTGTGCCGTTGATACCGTTACCACTCCCCTGAATCGCGTAAGTACCCTTAGGAGCTTCCACCAAACTACCAGGAGCTTCGCCCTCGTAATTGACATCTTCATAGAAGTACGGAGGAACCGGGAGAGCAGGAGGATAATCCAATTGCTCTAATCCGAGAACACCCTTCCAAACGGTTACGCGGTCCACAGTGCCGTTAATAGGCAATGAGCCACCGAGCTCGCGTCCGAGGCAACCACTCAGATCAGTTCCCTGTGCAGCGAAGTTCACTCCACCCGTATAGGCCTTAGTGCCGGCCAATTGACCGTCAATGTATACATAGACGATACCTGCGGGGGCATTGTAAGCCACAGCGATCTGATGCCAATCAGTGCCTTCAGGAATCTTGATTCCAGTGTTGAAATCAGCAATTCCCATGGTCGTGAAGAAGACTTCACGAGCAGGACTGATGGAGAACGAGACTCTCGGAGCAGTTCCAGCCTTGTTACCCAAGGATTGGAATAACACTTGGCGGGACGTAGAAACCTTAATGTCCTTAATCCAGGCGCTCATCGAGAAGCTCACGTCGCTCTTATCACCGAAGTTGATACCATCAGTGTTAAACGGAGCATAAGCACTGCCGTTGAATCTGAGAGCGTGATCATACTTGCCGGCGAGCGGGCCTTCCGTCCAAACAGGTTTGGAAGCGGCGGCCATCACTTGTGCTCCATCCAGGAGTTCAATATTCCCCAGACCTGCACTGGCATAAGGTGTCTGACCCTCATTGAAACCGTAACTCAGCAAAGTAACTCCTTCAATAGGAGCCTTCGGATTCGTTACACCCACATCGAGCTGTGAAGGCTGCAACATACCGGCGTGGAGACGCACGCGGTCCATTCTACCCTGGAAGATTGAACCACCAAAGTTATCTGAACCTAATGAGATACGGTTGTTACTGTAAGCTCTCGGCATCGAGGTCACAGGGACAGAGGCGATTTGAGCTCCGTTCTTGTAGAAGGTGACTCCTACGCCCGGCTCCCATGCGCAAGCCAAGTGCATCCAAATGTCGTTTTCAACAACAACTTCAGAGTTGATATCAACAATGCCCATGAAGGTTGCCTGGAAAACATGATCAGTATTCATACCAATCTTGATCGTGTCACCGACGCGGAAGAAGTCTTCGTAGGCCTTAGTGCTCAGCGGATCTCTCCATACCCAGGCTTCCCAGGTAAACGGTTGGTCTAAGGCAACCGGGGTTCCTTCAAAAGTACCCAGGAGCCAGCCTTGTCCGTTAAACTCCGCTGCATAGTCGCCAACTAAGCCAGAAGGAGCCGCAACACCATTGACCACAGCACCAGGATCAGCGTTATAGCCGAAAGTGGCTAACGCATTACCCACAGAGCTGGATGTCTCAAGGAATTGACCTTCGTCCATCTGGAAGTCGACAAGCTTCTGCAGTTTGGCAGGATCAGAAGATACCACCAAAGTCTTGCCGGAGCTCATCGTTGTTCCACCAGGATTGCTCACGCCAACCGTGTACACACCGGCGTCACCGGTGCCGGTCTGACCAATAGTATATGAGGAACCGGTAGCGCCTTCAATAGCCACACCGTTCTTGTACCATTGATAAGTAATCTCGCCTGCACCCTTGGCTTCCACCGTAAGGGTTGCACCATTACCTTCAACTACGATCGGAACTTCCATACCCAAAATGGTAGGAGGAGCTCCTCTGTAAGGTTTGATGTATTTTGCCTCGATAGGAAGCGTCGGGAGAACATCACCCATACTGGGAGTTGCCCATGCTACAGAGAGGTTATCTCCGCCGCTGCCTTCTACATGGAATACTTCAAAATAGTAATCCTTACCGGCTACTAAATTGACAGCCACTGACTTCTGGTTGGCTTCCTGGTTATATTTACGACTCGGGGCCCAGCCAGTCACCTCGCAAGTGCGGGTGCCTCCTAAATTCGCGGGAGTTGCATCAGAGCTCAACCAAAGTTGGCTTTGATCATCCGAGGCGATATAGAAGTAATAAGTGCCCGTTTCCGGAGGAGTCAACAGACCCGCTATTGAAGAACAATAGTTATCTGCGCGATCCGTCGGTGTCTCCAAATACTGAGTCAGATAAAGAACCAGGTTCGGATTGGTGTAATTCCTGAACGCAGCTTTTACCTTGTCCAAGTTACCCGGATTGGGATTGTCATAAACCCAGGCCTGTACCGCATTGGGTTCAGTGGCGGGATTGACAGTCAATGTGACCACGTCGCTCAGAATAAATCCATTATTCTGGTAAACGGCCAAATGATAATCACCTGCATCCCACGGAGTGGCGTAGCAATAGAAGGAACTTCCTGTGAAGTCTTCAAGCGCTTCTCCATTCTTGAACCACTGAAGGTTAATGTCTGTACCAATTGCCAGTGCGCGGATAGAAGCTCTCGCTCCGGCTACAGTGGTAACTGAAGTCGGCTGGATGATAATTTCCATAGGAACATAACCCACCGAGAGTTCAAGGTCACTGAATGACGCAGTAGCATCGTTGCTATTGGAGTTATGTGAGGTCACCCACATGCCCACATAAAGCGGATTTTCGGAGCCTAAAACACCCCCTTCCCACAGCTTCGTATCGATTGCAGCGAGAAGGTTCCATTTTTCCCCATCTGTACTGATGAGGCTGTAAAAGATACCATCCACGCTGACAATACGCTGCCAATGGGGGAACGTCAGTGTTCCATAAGTTGCCGCCGTGTTATCGCTTACATTACCACCTGTAGCCGTACGCCATGAAGACCAGAACGATGAGTTACCCGGACTATCCAGACGCTGGGTCTGAGTAGAAAAATGGCGAGCATTGCCGATCTGGTTACCCTCAGCATTTCCTTCACGAACCATCAAGCCAGCTTTGGCCCATCCATCAGAAGGAGCCTGGAAGCTGTCGAATTTGACAGAAATGTCGAAATCCGTGCCGCCGGGAATGGGATTGTAAACATAGAAGAACTGATCGCTGGAACCCCAGACATCAGCGCCGGAACCCTTAACAGTGTAAGTGTCTGCTTCTTCATCCCACGCAACGCTTCCTTTGAAGTCGCCGGTATAGTTGACATCGTCATAATAGAACGGAGGAATCGGATCAGCAGGAGGGATATCCATCTGATTCGGTCCTAAAACACCACTCCATACGCGAATACGATCCAGATTACCATTGAGGAAAAGGTACATGTCATCCTCATAACCGTAGGGATCGATCCCCTCTATATAGCAACCAATATTACCATAACCTTCTTCAACTGTCGGGAAGGTGAGAATAGTGTCAGGATACTGGAATCCTTCCAACAATACTCCATCCAGATAGACATAGAAAATCTTGGCAGGAGCGTTATTGACCAACACCATGTTGTGCCATTCACTGTCGTTCGGGAAGAGAACACCAGTAATGAATACTTCATAGCCCACATAGAAGGCCAGGTAACCGGCCATATCCACATCAATAGCTAACACAGGGCAGGTACCCTTGCTGTTACCATAGATGCCAATAATTTCCTGCCAACTTTCTTTAGGCTCAATTCCCTGGAACCAGAAATCAATGGTCATGCTCGGGCTAGCCGGGTCAATGTCGATATCTTCAGTGCTGAACATTGCTCCGGAGTCACCAGCAAATTCCAACGAGTAGTCGTAAGCCGAATACTTCGTTCCGAATTGTCTTGAAGGTGCAGAATCTGACCATGCAGGAGCCGGGTCAGTAAACACCGCAGGTGTGCCAGTCACGAGGTCATATGTGGCATCTCCTTCGGCTTCATCGCACACAAAGTCCAAGAGAAGTGCCAAATTATCAGAGTTCGAAGAAACAACAACACTCTGAGGCAAGCTCTCATCACTACCCTTGCTGTTACCGACGCTCACACTATAGGCAGCGGTATCAGCCAGAGAGGCATTCTCAATCACATAGCTCGAACCGGTGGCTCCTTCAATAATCTCACCATCCTTATACCACTGGTATTCCAGAGGCTCAGTTCCGCTTGCAACTGCAGTAAAGGTCAGTTTATCTCCCTCTACACCACTCTGCACGACTACTTCTTCAAGAGCCGGAGCTTCCACATTGCAATACATATACACTTCAGCAATCTGGAACATCGATGATCCACGAAGCTGCGTGAAGATGACTTTGTATGAGCTGTAAGCTTTGCCATTAGCGAAGAACGCCGGCGCGGTGTTACGGAAACGGAAGAGACTGGGCTGGATCACGCCTGTTCCAGCGGGAGTCCAGGTTTCTGCACCATCGATTGCATCATTCGATCCAAAAACTTCAAACGCCAGCGGGTCTCTATCATTGGAGTCGTTGGCAGTTGTGTACATGAAGTAATTGGCTTGGAACGGCTCTCCGGCGGTCGTCACGATGAAGCCTGAGCCAGCACCACCAAAGTTCAGGTACTTGGTACCTACAACACGGTCAAGCGCGGCTTGCGGCAATTCTTTTTCAGGAAAACTTCCACCAGACCCAATCATCGTGTCGGCAGGTGTAATCAGACTGACCGGAGCGGCCTCAACAACCGCACCCAGAAGCTGTATTTCGGAAATCTGCATGGAGGGTGTACCCTCTACGCGTAAAGTCGGGAAGATTACCTTGTAGGCCGAGTAGACTGTTCCGCTGGAGATCACAATCGGATCAGCGGCTGTTATACGGTCCAAGGGTAAATCCAGGTTACCCGATGCAATCAGAGTCCACTCCTCAGCATTTCCAAGGCTATAATCTTTGCTAACAACTTCCTCGTTCGTTCCATACAACTCGAAGGATGCAGGATCACGCTCCGTGAAATCGTTAGCGGTGGTGAGAACCATGCTCTTTACAATGGTTTTGGGGTTACTCGGTAAGAATATAACTCCCGAATAAGCGCCCATTCCACTGTAATACTTGGTATTCACATCACCATCAATAGAGTGCTGGGAAGATTCCTTTTCTCCAGAGAGATGGCTCCAGGTTGACACTGGTTGCACCGCAATAATGGAATCACTGTAGCTGAGAATGCCCTGTGTCCCTTCAGCGTCCGTATAGAGCTGAATGTCAGCCAACTGCATAAGCGCGTTGCCATCCTTTCTCAGACTCGGAAAGAGTACTTTGTAGGATGAGTAAGCGACGCTGTTGTTAACACTCACTAACGGGCCGGCGACCTGACGATCCGTCGGCAAAGCCACTGTCCCGGATTGAATCAGTGTCCAATTTTCACCGTCACCAAATCCATTATCCGTTGAGGTAATAACATCGTCGGTTCCATAGATTTGATAGGTATCCGGATCGCGTTCGTTAGCGTCGTTAGCCGTCCACATCTTGAAGCTCTTGACGGTGCTCTTGCCATAACCGGGAGTAACAATGAATCCGGTATTCTCGCCACCGAAGTTCAGGTACTTGGTTCCAACATCACCGTCTATCACCTTAGCCGGAGATTCAGCCGCGGGATAGGAACTTCTGTTGACTTCCTTGACCGAATTGATCGGCCGGGCAATGTCACCAGGCAATACCAGGCTCTGTTTATAGTCAACGTTCTCAACCACGATCGGACCGAAAGCGCCTTGTATGGCGTCACCTGTTTGATGTGTGTAGAAGCCCAGTTCTACATAAACGGGAGTGGAGCAAACCCAATCGATTCGTCCGCCATAAACTCCGTCAAGGTACATGTCAACGGCTGTCCCATCATAGGCAAGCTCAATCACATGTTCCAAACCGTCATTCATGGGGGCAAACGCGGAAATCGGATTACCGCTTCCAACCGAATTCACGCTCCAAGCCCAGCCCTCATCAGGAAGACCATCACTCAGAAAGAAAAAGTTGGATTGATCCGCATTGCTCAAAAACACTCCGCTTTTAACGCCGGTCCCGGCAACCAGATTCAGGTAGGGACGCTCCACCGTCACTTTCAGCGACGTTGGACCGTAAGAAAACCCATCTGTTGTTCGTATGCTGCGGCCAGCCCAAAGGTTGATACCCGACTGCCCTTCACCAGCAAACACACCGCCACCAGCTTCGACTTGTATATCCGTCGGTCCTGTCTTTGAGTGAATCCATTTGGTCAAATCCAGAATGGTTTCGCCGTTTGTGAAGTCGTCTTGAAACTTTACCCCCACTTCTGGACCCAGAGGAGGAATCGCTGCCAATACAACTTCAGACGTTGCCGAGGGAGCTCCCCCTGCAACATCCGCTACTATACTCGTGGGTGGAGCTACCTCCGCCCCCTCTGCCAGGAACACTCCGGAATGCGACAAAAATGCCGCCGCCAAAAGTGCCGCAGAGAAAGTTATTTTTTTATTCATAACCATATGTTGTGCAATTTATTACGTATAACTGCCACCGAAAATCTTTAGCCGCCCGAGACCGGCAATTCACTAAGTCGCAAAACGCCGTCCTTGTTATTAGTTTAACAGCAATAAGCTTTTCCACAGCAACACACACACCCTTATCTCTAGTCGAAAACACCCACAAAATCAAGCCTATTTTGAATTTTCCACTAAAGTTTTCTATATTCCCCATAAAGAAAATTCAACGTACTTTTGTGGATGGCTTAAAAAAGACAAGAGGTCTATTTTCCTTTCTTTGAAACTTAAAGACCAATGAAGCTGTAATTATAAGGTTTACGCATAGGACGAGACAACATTGCCTCTGCTTCTTTATCTCCTATGATCGTTTCCGCCACGGGGTCCCACTTGAACTTCCGCCCCAGTCTGACAGCAATCACATTCAAATGCGCCACGCTGATAGAGCGATGCCCTACCTCTACGGGGCAAATCGGTTCTTTCCGGTTTTTGACGCATTCGATAAAGTTGCCCATATGATGATTACTCCTATAAAGGCGAATATCCTTACTGTCATCAAACTTCACTTCTTCCAACTCTGGATGACTGTATTTAGTCCCTCCACGCTCCACATAAACCCATCCTTCGGTACCCTCAAAACGAATACCACAGGGGGCTCTGTTGGTTGTTGTCATCGTGACACCGTTCGCATATTTAGCCTCAATATGGAACTCTGCCGCGGCGGTGTAGCCGCCTTCAATCATCGGCTCACCCAGAGCGCGGCCATCAAATTCAACAGGACCGCTCAGCTCTGTTCCGTTGCCCCATTGGGCAATGTCGTTGTGGTGCGCACCCCAATCAGTCAATTGACCTCCGGAGTAATCATACCACCAGCGGAATTGGTAGTGCGTCCGATTTGTTGTGTAATCCCGAGGACCTGTCTGCCCCTGGTAAAAGTCCCAATCCAGAAAATCGGGAACCGGCTGAGGTGCAAAGGGGCCCTCTCTCGGACCGGTAGGGAGTCCTACCAAGATGTTTTTGAGTTTGCCGATACGGCCATTTCGGACCAATTCACAAGCAAAGCGGAAATTCTGTTCGCTTCTCTGTTGGCTGCCTACCTGCAGAATAGTTTTGTTCTTCTTAATAACTTCCACCAGCTTCTTGCCTTCGGCGATAGTCAACGTCAAAGGTTTTTCGGAGTAAATATCTTTACCCGCATTACTGGCAGCGATATTAACCATCGTATGCCAATGATCGGGAGTCCCTGTAATTACAATATCTACATCCTTGCACTCCAAAAGCTTACGGAAGTCCTTAAACTTGTATTGTGCTTTGAATTGTTGGGCCGCCTCATTGAGGCGGTTTTCATCCAAATCACAAACGGCGACAATATTGCCGAAATGAGAGGCAATACTACAATCCCCCCTACCCTGACCTCCACAGCCTATGAGAGCAATACCGGGTTTATCATTGGCAGATTTCGGAGCTTGAACCTGTGGTAAGGCAAAAGTCTCCTCCGCATACCAAAGCGGTACTGCCGCCATCGCAGCTGCGCTTTTCAAGAAGCTGCGGCGACTCACTTTTATGCTAAAACGCTTCATGGGTTTAATTTACGCGTTATTCGACTCTTTGTCAAGAGTTCGACCCCCTTATAAGTTGAGTTCCTGCGATTTTGTTGGCATCAGCGCCCCCGATATGTTTCAATAGCCGTGTGATGAGACGCTGGTATAAATGCCCGGCCTACATAGTGATGGCCGCTTTTTTAATAGGTTCCCTGCTTTTTTGCCCAACGGGCTTGAAAGCGCAAGAAGGTCAGAGGGATGTGGATGATCTCTACATCGAGGTCTACAATACTATTTTAGGCGCTGATGAAGCTTGGCAAATGGGCAAGAAACGGGATGCTTATGAGCTTTATCAACGCGCTCAGGGCTTCCTGGAGAACATCAAAAAAGAGTTTCCCAACTGGAATCAAAAGCTCGTGGATTTCCGCCTCTCGTATGTGAAGACCAAAATGCAGCAGTTTGCCCCCCCTACAACTGTAGACACTCCGCCGGCATCTCCCACGGAAGGGACCCCGGTGCGACCCAATGCTCCGGAGAACGCCAACGATGCAGAAATCCGTTCCTTAAAGACGCAATTGGCTCAACTGGAAAAAATCCGTGACGATCTGGATGCCCGTCTCCGTGAGGCCACATCTGCTCAACCGGCCAACGTTGATCCCAGGGAGCTTCAAAAAGCTGAAAAAACCATTGCTGAACTGACTCAAACTAACGCTCTGCTCAAAATCCAGCTGGCTGATCTCAGTAAAAATCTCACCCCAGAAGAACCGGAAGGCAAACCACTCTCATCCAGAGAAATTAAACGCCTGGATAAAGCCCGCGAAGAAATTAAAAAACTCAACACACAGCTAAGCACCCTCAAAGAGGAAAATTCATCTCTGCGCAAAGAGGCGAAAAAACAGGATAAATCCCCTGAAGACTCACAGGCCTCTGCCAATGTTCAAATACAAACCTTGGAGAAGGAGATTGTAACTGTTCGCGCAGAAAATGAACGGCTTTCTACACAGCTCAAAACATTCCTAAGTGCCACCCCGGGCGATAAGGGGCAGGAAACAGAAAAACTACTGCTCCAGCAGGAGAAGCTTGTTGCCGAGATGACGCAAAATATTGAAACGCTCCGTGCTGAAAATGAGGCTCTCAAAGCTGCTGCTGATTTATCCAAGAAAGAATCACAGGAAGCCATTGAAAGTACCCTGAGCCGCTATGAGGCCGTAGCAGCCGAGCTGGCACAGATAAAACTCTCCTCAAGTCAGATGGAGCTCGAGCTGCAGAAATCAAGAGAGGCAGCCGCTACGAACTCTTTACCGAACCCCTCCGAACTTAATTCTCTTCAGCGTCAGGTCGGCGACCTGGAGAAAATGGTCGATGGCCTCAAAGAAGAAAACAAAGTCCTTCGCGATGCTGCCTCACGGAAAGCTGAATCCAAGCTGCTCGACAACATAGACCGGCTCCGTGCAAAAATTGCGGTTTATGAGAAAACCAAAGAGCCGTATACTCCCGAAGAATTGGCCTTGATGCGTCCGGGTAAACCGATTCGTGTTGGCGCAGTCCTGGATAGCCAGGTAACACTCTCCACCGGCGAACCGGCTAAAGGCAGCGCCATGGGCTCGAGCCTTCGCCATTCAGCTCCTCCGGAAGGCAAAGAGATCGCCGCCGAAGGTGTCAAAGAATTTTCCGAAGGCAGAATGAATGAGGCCGAACGCCTTTTCCAGCGTCTCCTCTCCCTGGACGAAAACAGCGTCTATACCCTGGGCAACCTGGGAGCAGCTCAATTGGAGCTGGGCAAATTAAATGAGGCTGAAATCAACCTCAAAAAGGCTTACTCGCTAGATCCGCAAGATACTTTCGTAATCAACCTTCTGGCCATCTTAAACCTCAAGAATCGTAAAATTGACGACGCTTTTGAGCTTTTGAGCACCTCTGCCAAAATCGACCCGAATAATGCCGAGACTCAAAACTATCTCGGAATGGTGTTGGGTGAGCGCGGTCTGCGCACAGACGCTGAAAAAGCTTTCCGTGCAGCTCTGAAATCCAATCCCCGTTACTCAGTGGCGCACTATAACCTGGCAGTCCTCTACGCCACGACCAAGCCGGCTTATCCGCAGTTGGCAAATTATCACTACCAGAAAGCTGTCTCTCTGGGAGCCTCCACCAATCCTGATTTTGAAAAGCTGCTCCAAACAGCGCTGGAGGAAAGCCAAGCTCCTGAAGAAGGCGTCGCAACAGAATAAGAGTATCGATAAAGGGCGTCGTTTCTCCCTGAGGTATTGTAAAATCTAGTTTTCATGTATCTGCTCCTGGATATAGGCAACACGCATACCCATGCCGGATTAGCCAACCATGATGGAATCCTGGATCAGATCGATTTGCCCACTCTTGCCTGGAAGAACGCTTCCATGCCTTTTCTACTTCAGGGCTTTTGTCAGGGAAGAATAATCGAGCAGGCAGCCTTTTGCAGTGTCGTCCCCCAGGCCTCCGAGCAAGCCAGGGAAATGCTTGCCCGCCTTTGGAAGAAGCCCCCTTTTGAACTGACTTGCCAGACACTTTGGAAAATCGGCATTGATTACCCTATTCCCTCTTCAGTAGGAGCCGATCGATTAGCAAATGCCATCGCTCTGGCCCATTATTATGGTTTCCCTTCCGTTGCTATTGATTTCGGTACCGCAGTGACCTTTGATATTGTGAATGCTGCCGGGAACTACGCAGGAGGCATTATTGCTCCCGGTCTGGCCACCATGACCACTTACCTCCACGAAAAAACAGCTCAGCTTCCCTGCATAGAAATTTGGGAGATGCCTTCTGTAGTTGGCAAGAGCACGGCTGACGCTATGCGCATTGGCGCCGTGCACGGATACAGAGGGTTGATTAAAGAGCTGATTAAGGAAATAAAAAACGAATTTCAATTGGAACACCTGCCCTTTATCGCGACAGGTGGATACTCCGGGATGATTTCAGAAAAAATTCCCGATATCACCTCTGTTGACCCCGAGCTGACTCTTAAAGGACTCCTGCTGGCTCTTCTCCATGCTCAGAGTTAAACCCGTTCCCTCTTAGAAATCTGATTCTCCGCCTCCTCTTCGATCTAATATCCTGTTTCCAGTTTCTTTGTCCCTTTCCTCTCCCATCCGCTATAGATTGAGGTTCGTTGTAATTTTTTTATAAAAAAGTTGCACCATTGTCTCAGAATGCTACAGTAGTCGCATGTTGTCTTTTCAGTCATTTTTTTGATGATTCAGTTTCGTCATGTCGAGCCGGCTAAAATTTTTGCGCACGGGAGGCCGGCACTTATAAATTTTCCCCAGTCAATTGCAATTTGAATGGGACACGAGTGAAAGGCGCTCTGGTTTTTAAGAAAGTATAGAAGAGAATATATGGGAAATAGTAAATTTGTAATCGGAATTGTCATCCTTGGCCTTGCAATATGCGCCAGCGGGTATTGGGTAAAAACATCTCTGGGTAAGTCCAAACGATCCCTGGAACAACTGGTAAAAGAACACTCCGCTGAGCAGGCGCTTCTGGAGACTAAACTGGAAGAGGCCCGAGTTCGCCTACTAGCCGAGACCACCCGGCTGGATATCCAGAAATTGGCTCCACTAGACCCCAGGTTCCTAGTGCAACGCCTGATCGAGCTTGAGATGGAGAAAACGGAATCAGATAAGAACTACCGTGCTTTCTACTGTTTGCAGGGTTTGGCTGATGCGGGCACCAATGCACTGCCGGCCATCAAAGATTTCTTCATAAGCGGAGTGGACACAGATTTGGAGCTTCCTTATTTTCCTCCTCCCCATACGTTGCGGCAGGAAATCGCGGCCATACTTTGCGGAATGCGCACCATGGAATCGGCGGCACTCTTGAGCCAATTGCTCCCTGTCACTCAAACGGCAACTGAGTTGGAAAACCTCTGCAAAGTTTTATTAGAGATTTCTCCGGAAACCTATCACTCTCATTGCGTCAAAGCTGCGCGGAATATGTATCGGGAGATTATGGGCCAGACGGAGAAGGTCGCTCCTGAAATAGCGATGTCACGGCAACAAGTGGTAACCGATCCAGATGCTATTAATAAAATAAACAAGGCTCTTTCGGAATCAGCCAAGAATATGAACAATATCACCAGCATCTACAATCTTCTGTTCAGAACCCTCAAAGACACTGAGTTTGCACGCACTCTTATGGAGGAGGGAGCCTGGATGACTAAGAGTGGATTCTCAGGCAAAGAAGTTGTGAATACCTCTCTTTTTTCCAGCACAAGAGAGCTCTTAGGAGAAGAGAATATTCAATGGTGCTATGCGGCCTTTTTGCGCATGAGGGAAAACAAGAAGGAGTCGGAGAAATCTGGTGAACGGATTGAATTTGATGAACGGTTTGGCGATGATCTCTTTGAAAATGTAGCGCTTAGTTATACGGGCATTAACCCCAAGGCAACGGAGATGTACCTCACTTTGCTGCGGGGAGACAACAATATGTCGCACCAGGAATCTCGTTATCGGTTGGTATCAAATCTTGAGAACTTGGACGACTATTTTGCCACTGAGTCAACTCAATCGCTTACCGGTGAACGCAAGCAAGGCTTCATTACTGCTCGGCTGGGGCTCTTAGATACAATTGCAGCAGAGTATGCCAATGATGAGCTGATGCAAGAAGTGATTGGTTTTACTCGCACACGCTTGGATCGTCAGGCCAACCCGGATACGGAGCTGGATAAAGAGTTCGACATGATGGAGAGGGAGAGACTGTTTAAAAAGATAGAAGAAATAAGCCGACAAGAAAAAATTGAAGAGTTAGAGCAGTCAATTCAAAAAGACTTGGATAAAATGAAAAAAGAGGCCCTTGAAACAAAAGAGAAAGAGAAATAGAAGAGAAAATTTTTTAAAAAGACCACAAAACTTACCACTAGTATGAAAAGACTTTATATTTTACTTGGAATCAGTGCTCTTGTTGCGGCTGCGGCAGCGGCCCTTGTTTTTCAGATTCAGCACTCCTCCGCCCGCGCGCTGGATCAACAACGTACCGACTGGACCCTTAACGAGGCTCAGTTGCAAGCCTCTCTGAAGGAATTGGAAACAGCCATAGAAGCGGAAATCTCCAACAAGGCCAAAATGACGGTCCCTCAACTGGAGCCATCGGTCTTAGTAGAACGCTTTAAAGACATGCAAAATTATACCAATAGCCTGTACGGAGAGAAGGATGCGCCATTGCGCAACCAATGGCGCGACCAAATGCGGGAGGCTTTCTTCGTCCTTCAGGGGCTAGGGGATAATGGCGATAAATCGCTTGATGCCATTCGTGCCTACTTACAAAGCGGACACAACGTCGAATTAATGCCCAACTGGAACTTCTTAAACCCGCTCCGCTTCACAGAAGAAATTAAAACCGTACCTATTAGCTCTCGACTGGGGCTCATGGGAGTGCTCATTAATCTCAATAATTCCGCTTCCCTCACCCTACTCTGCGAAACCATGATCTCAGCGACCGATTCCAAAGAAATTTGCTATGCCGCCCAAGCTTTAATGAAAGCCAATGGGGAAGAGTACCGCTCCGTGTGTATTAAAACGCTCAGACAGATGTTGGCGGTAAATACAAACTTAATGAAACGCAACTTAACGCAAGTCTTGGGCTTCCTGAAAAAAGAGTGTGGGGATGACGTCTCGGACTTGGCAGCGGCAATCGAATTTGTCGATGAAGATGGAAATATAGAAACCTCACTGATGCGAGAAAAGTTGGCGTTAATGGGTGAATCAGTCCTCCCCAGTATCCGAGAAGCCTTCAGTAAACCGGAGGTGAAGCTCTTGGAGCGTATGGAGATGGTATCGATCTTTGACGAGTATATTGGCATTAATTCGGATGCAGACTCTATGGTTAAACTAATGGTTGATGGATACGGTGATAACGATGTTGATTTCGTGGGGAGTATTGTGGTAATGATGATTTCAGACCCAGATAGCTATGATAAACTGAGCCCTGAAATGATCCAAGGCCGCTTAAATCTTTTAAATGAACTGGAGCAATCCCATGCAGGTGACCTGGCTCTCTTTAAAGAAAGTATTGGCGTTTCCCGTAATTTACTAAACGAATTTGCGACATCCGGCGTTAAAATCGACAGTCAGGAAACGATGAAACGGCTCGCTCAATCCGGCTTCATGGATCGACTGGGAAAAGCAATGATAGAGTTTACGAAAAACAATCCCGAAGTGGCTGACGAAATGCACTAATACTTTTATCTAACCTCTTGGGTGATTATTCTCGGTGCGTTTCTCTCCCATTCGCTAAAAACCGGGTTTCTGCTGGAGACCTGAAAAAAAAACTTCCATTCAGCTAATTGGCTGTTGTACCATCACGAAGATGGTGGAAGAGGGATATTTTTTAAGGCTTAACAGAAACAAAAAAGGAATCACATGGCAAACTTAGCAGATCGTTTTGAGAAGAACGCCCCGGGGCGTTACTATTGTGACAGTCAGTGCATTGATTGCGGACTGTGTCGGGAGACGTGTCCGGAGGTCTTTGTGCGCTGTGAAGCCGGGGGCCACTCCTACGTCAAGCGACAACCGGAGACTCCTGAAGAGGAAGAGTTGTGCCGGGAAGCGTTAGGCAATTGCCCGGTGGGTGCGATTGGTGACGACGGAGAATAAGAGGCCCTCTAAACAACCCCAAAACTCTCTTCAGATGAAAAAAATTCTAAATCTGTGTAGACTGAGGCTTAAGAGTGAACAGTTCTGGCTGTGGGTGATGCTCTTATTACTCGTGTTGGCTCTTTACGGGGTAGCCACGTATCAGATTATAGCACTCCTGGTAGTGGGCGCCGTCTTCCGTTTCTTCTGGACTCATATTATGGGGGCAGAGAACTGGAAGAGAGAGGCCCTTCGGACACTGGTATATGTGGGGGTGATTACCCTCTTTATCTACATGTGTGGAGTCGACCTGGTTTTTTCAACATCCGGCTTTGCGGGGACGTTTGGCGTTTTACTCCGAGCTGTTTTGGGAGTCATTCTTGCCGCTTGGCTGACTCCTATTATTTGTTCAAAAATCGGTAACTTTTTCGGACAGGCTCTCTATGGTTTTGGAGGGCGGGGCGAAAAGGTTGAAAAGACTTTTTTGAGCTCCATTGCCGAGGGTTTTCGCAAAAGAGGAATGTACCAGGAAGCATTGGATAATATTGAAAGCCAACTTCGGGATATTCCTAATAGTTTTGAGGGGAAGCTGCTCAAAGCTGCCATTTTTGCCGACGATTTGAAGGACGTTGCCCGTGCTGAGGAGGTTGTAAATGAGATGCTCTCCCAAACGAGTTTGGACCCCAAGCTGGGAGCTCTTATATACAATCGCCTGGCCGATTGGCGGCTTGTTCACCTTCGGAATTTGGAGGGGGCCAAGGAGGCTCTGCAAGCCATTGTAGATCGCTACCCGGGAAGTGAAGCGGCTTCGTTTGCCCTACAGCGGAAAAGCCGTCTCTGTCTCCCTAATGAAGGAACTCCAGAAACGAAGAAAGTCATTCGGATTGTGGAGGACTTGGGGCTTGTGAAAGGTTTCAAGGGATGGGATATGCCGGAGGTGACCTGGCAGGAAGAAGTTGCCCAACTGGCTCAATTCCTGGAAGACCATCCTCACGACTGGGATGCCCACGAAAAATTAGCCTCTATCTATTCTCGGGATTGCCAGGATGTCCGTGCGGCGGTGGCACAGTTGGAGATGTTGTTGGAAATCCCGGAGCAACCCAAAAAGAAAGTAGCCCAGTGGCTCAACATGGAGGCCGATTTCTATATTCGGGCTCACGACTTGTCCGGAGCCAAAACGGCCCTGGAGCGAATTATTAAACGCTATCCTGAAAGCGCCCCGGCCAATATGGCTCAAAACCGAATTTCTCTTCTCAAGATGGAGTTGGAAAAAGAGGCAGCCTCCACTTTCGTAGTGCCGGAGACAGACCCCTCTCTGGCTAAATTCAACGACAAGAAAATTGCCAAAGTGGTCCGGGATACGTATGCCAAGCGCGCACAGGTGAATTCCCCGGGGCCGATCAAACCGGAAGAACTGACTCTTTCGGGCTCGGAATCTTCGTCTCAAAAGGGAGAAGAAACAAAAGAAGACGATAAACTTTGGGTTAAAGAAATGGAAAAACTTGATGAGCATCTGGCTCAACATCCTGCTGACTGGGAGTCCCGCGAGGAGTTGGCTGCTCTATATGCCTATCAGTGCGGTGAGGTGAATGCAGCCATTGCTCAAATGGAGGTCATGATCAATACTCCGGGAGAGACTCCCAGCAAAATTGCCAAGTGGCTCAATCGGGAAGCTGATTTTTTCCTCAATGCGCAAGATCTTGAATCGGCCAAGGCGGCCTTGAAAAGGATTGGCACGCTGAATCCTGAAAGTCCCTTTGTTCCCTTGGCCGAGAGACGAATCATGCGTCTCAAACTGGAGATGGGACAGAAGCAACCCAAAAAATTTGAAGTTCCAAAGTGGAGCGGCTTCGAGGCAAACTCGGCTGATAATTTTGCAGGGGATCGGATTGTCAAAGCGGTCCGCGACACTCGTGCCAAACTGAATACCCAGGTAACTAAAGAACCGCAGAAGAGTAATCCCTTAAAAACCTTTGGTTCTATCAAGGTGCACCTGGAAAAAGAAGATGAAAAAAAGTGAACCCCGGCTGATTGAAGAGAGCCGGGACCGGTAGGCCCTTGGAGGCCAAAAAGGCAAAACGGTAAATAAATCTACCGGGTAGTTCTCCTTGCCTCCGAGGTCCTATTTCGGTATAATCGTTACGTTTTTTATGAAACTAGTAGTTAAGATTCAATGTGTCCTGGCTGCCGCAGCACTTCTGTGCTGCGCTTCTCAGGTTTCGGCAGCCGATATCCCCGAAGAATACTCTACCGGCGGGTTCTTTATCGGTTCTCAAGCTTACTCGTTCAATCGTTTTACCCTTTTTGAAGCCATCGAAAAGAATGCTTTGGCCGGAGGTAAAGTGATTGAGTTTTTCCCGGGGCAGAAAATATCTAAGGATATCGACCAGGGAGTCGGCCCGGGCATGTCCGAAGAGAATATGCAGAAGGTGAAGGATAAGCTCGCTCAACATGGCATGAAGGTAGTCAATTTCGGTGTCACCGGGGCCGGAGACGAAGCTGGGTATCGCGGCATTTTTGAGTTCTGCAAGAAGATGGATATCCGCGCTTTCTCCTGCGAGCCGCCCAAAGATCATTTACCCATTCTTGATAAACTGGTCAAAGAATATGACGTAATGGTGGCGATTCATAATCACCCTCGCCGTCCCAATGATCCCAACTATTGGGTATGGGATCCGGTCGCTGTATTCAATGCAGTCAAAGACCTCGATTCCCGCATTGGTGCAGCAGCCGATACGGGTCACTGGGTCCGCAGTGGATTGAATCCGGTTTATGGCCTGAAGGTTCTGGAAGGCCGTTTAATCAGCTCCCACATGAAGGATCTGCATGAATTCTCAGCCGGCGGCCACGATGTCCCCTACGGTCAGGGTGTCTCCAATATTCCTGCCGTCCTGGATGAACTCAAACGCCAGGGCTTCAAAGGAAACATTTCCATTGAGTACGAATACAACTGGGATAATTCAGTTCCCGAGATAGCTCAATGTATCGGCTTTGTCCGTGGATACGGCACCGCCAAGAAATACTAAACCATTAGACCTTTAGTGTGCGAAAAAGCCCCGTTATTTGACGGGGCTTTTTTTTGATCCGGCAGCGGTTATTTCAAAAATGGAACGGTCAAGAGCTGATTTTCTCCAAACCTAGTTGTCATAAAGATTCCGGGGCGACATTGCGAGAAAGCGATATTTGCCTCCCAATTGATACATCCGGTCCTTCCAGAGGTCAAAGGGCGGTTCTTTTTGGAATATCTCCGTAATTCTCACCGTGGAAATCAACCAGGCTTTCCTCGCAATTTCTTCTTCCAGTTGTCCGGCGCTCCAGCCTGCATAACCTAAAAAGAAATGCGCATCCTCTACCCTCTCCAGAGCGTCTTCCTCAAAAATATCCTCCAAGGAAGAGGTCAGATAAACAGTCGGAACAACTTCCCGGAAGGAGTCCTTTTTGACCTGCGAGCGCAAGAGGCAAAAAATACTTTTCTGCATCACTGGTCCTCCCATTTTCACCGCCGAATGATGAAACACTTCCGGAATATTCAGAACCAACACGTCAGAAAGTTTGACACTAACCGGATGGTTCAATACCAACCCAACTGCACCCTCTTCATCATGCTCGCAAATATAGACTGCAGACTGGTGGAAAAAGGAACCTATCAGCTCTCCGCTATCCAGGAGAAGCTTTCCTTTCAGTGACATAAATTTTTGACTCATCGCGACCTCCGGCTTGTTCTAGTTTACTTTAATTCATATCCCACACGGGAATAGGTAGGCACATCTATTGGTTGGTTTTTGTAGTAAGTTTTTTCACATTGGTCAAAGCGCCCAACACTCGTGATCTTCAGGTCCAGAACACCCTGGTTAGGATCATTATATCCGCGTTTGCTCCGTCCACCCGAAGGCATCTGCGACTTCAAAATATCTATCTGAGAATTTGTCAAAGCCGGCGGCGGCGGCACATTGCGAGTCGGGGGGCGTTTCTTTTCCAACATCTCGCTGCTTACTTCATTGAGTGAGAGCAGATCTTTCTCCTCATTAATCGGAACGGTTTTCTCTTCATCACGAACCGTGCGCTTGGGGTGAGTAATCAACACGATCCTCAACTCATCAGAATCATATTTCGGAGGCGTACAGGCCCCCAACATTATTTTTGCGCCCGGATTTTCACTGGCGATCCGTCTTTGAAAAGATTCTGCGTCAGCCAGAGAAAAACCCTCTTTCCCGATAAAAAGCGCCAGTACAGTCCCTGCGCCGCGCAATAACGAGCCAGCCTTGAGCCACGGGTGAGCCAGAAGCGTCTCCCAGAGAGATTCCACTCTGCTCTTGCTTTCACCGGTTGCAGAAGCAACAGCCAAACTGCCCAGACACTTTCCTTCGCTGAAACCAAAAGAACTTCTCAGAAGACCTAAATCCAAAGCCATCGGTCCGGGATGGAAAAAACTTAACCATAACCCCTCCACCGCATCTGATATCATCCGGTTGCTCGACTCATATAATTCGATGAAGTTAGCGTTTTCATTTGCCTGCAAAGCCAGAAGTTCATTAGGCAAGGAAATATGCAGATGGGCATTCGCCGTCATTTCTTCCTGAGATCGAGTGGCCCGCATAGATCGATCCGTCCCTTCGCAATTGAAGGGGAAAATTGAAATAGCTATGACAAACACACCCTCCTCTGCCGCCAACGCTGCAATTACCGGAGCCACGCCACCGCCCAGTCCGCCACCAAAGCCGGCGATCAAAAATAAAAGAGAATGTCCTCCGACCAATTGTCTCAATGCCTCCTTTTCCGCTTCAGCAATCGATTGAGCCACCTCCCGGCTGGCTCCTGTTCCAAAACCGCGAAGTATTTTTTTACCTATTTGAATGGCTTTGCAATGAGTGATCTGCCCCAAACTCTGAACGTCAGAATCCAAAACAAGATATTCAAGCCCTTCGCATGCGGTGCGAGACAGAGCATTCACAATCCTCCCGCCGGCTCCACCCACTCCCAGGACAAGAGCATTCAACTTGTTTTCAAAAACATTATTCGGGGAGACCTGGTTTTCCGATTTCATTTCAATCATTCAGTCTCCTTTCTCTTACCGGTGAGCCCTTTCAAACTGAAAACTTTGGCTAGGGGACCTCCTGTTTTGCGAGACATTTTAGAAGCACAATACATGGCCAATCCAATCGGAGTGGCAAACTCAGGCTTCTTTAAAGCGTCACATATTCCATCAAGATGATTCAAACAGAAGGGCCAGGACTGAGCCTGGAACACACTGCTCGCCAATGTGGATATCATCTGGATGCAGGCCCCGCCGCCACAGAGCATGACTCCCTGATCTAGCCCCAATTGCATCCCGGCATCAGCCAAAGTCTCATGGATGATTTGAAAGATTTCTTTGAGTCTGAGCTCCATAATGGTCTGGAAGTGGTCAAAGCGCACCGACTTGTTTTCTCCAGCAGGCGTTTTAAAGGGTAGCAGAGCATTTTTAGCCTGCGGATCGCAAATAGCTCTGCCGTGAAAAGTTTTTAAATTTTCCGCTACGCCTATTTCCAGTTTTAAGCCTAATGCCAAATCATTACTGACATGGTCTCCTCCAATAGATAGAGAGCCTGCATATCGAATACACCCGCCATGAGTAAAGGCAAACTCTGTCGTTCCAGCTCCTAGATCAATAATGAGCCCGCCTTTTTTGCGCTGCTCGGCGTCCATTAATGCGATGGTCGCAGCAAACCCATTAAAGACAGGATATTTGGGCTCCAAACATAAATCCTGCAGTATTTTTATCGGCTCCAAGATTTGATTGCGATTCCCATAAATCCAGTACAGGGGCTGCGTCAGAATTCGTCCCCTCACATTTAAACCGGCCTCTTCCAATTGCCCATCCAGAAGGGAGGGTTGCTTAATCCGGTGAAGAACTAATACGCTTTCGGATATCTCTTTTGGGGGACAGTCTATGGCGTTTTTCAGAGCATGTTCCCTATCCTCTTCGGTGACTCTGCCATCGGCGGATTCCAACATATGTTCGCCCATGCTAAAAGCACTTTTTATATGGCCTCCGGTTATCCCCACACACACTTCACCAATGGAGACATTCGCCAGACTTTCAGCATCGGCAACAGCAGCGCGGACCTCTGCTATGGTTGCCTCCGTATTAAAGATAACCCCCTTTCTCACTCCGCTGGAAACGCACTGCCCAACTCCAAGCACTCTGAAAGGATACTTTTCAGAAACCTCGGCAATAACAACACATATCTTGGAGGTGCCGATTTCTATACCCGTAGCATACTGTTTTCTCTTTTTGAACATCCCTCTCCTCTAAATAACACTCTGGTTCATCGCCCTGCTCCGCCCCTTACACTCTGGCCGGGAGTGGAGCGTGATTCGCTTTTTTGAGCTGCATCAGCATCCCAAACCACTGGCACATTATTTGATACAGAAAGATTAATCATCCTGATTTTCTGCTCCAGCGGGGCCGCATAAGCATAGATCGCTTCCCAGCGTGCCAACCCCAACTCCAGAGAGCTCACATCAAAAACAGCTTCCACATGCTGAGCTGTC
>LSQX01301622.1_pt1 | contig 27999 bp, 22 predicted proteins | sample 654561 | NCBI WGS metagenome assembly LSQX01 (sample SAMN04489861, study PRJNA283612) | anaerobic digester metagenome | isolation source: 4 biogas reactors fed with cattle manure at either 37C or 55C with and... | place: Denmark: Kongens Lyngby | collected 2014
TCTTGCTCCGCGTAGATCCGGAGGTTAAACATGACGAGGAGCTTGTCAGTCAATATGCAAAAGAAGATCTGGATTTCCTGAAGAACCCGGCCTTGACCAGTCAGCCTTTGATGAGTCTGATTCTTGAACTTAAGGGACGCAGCGCCGATGAAATCCTGATGGATTTAACCAAAGGGACACGCTATGAAATTCGCACTTCTTACCGCCGCGGAGTTGAGCCTTATGTCGGTGAGAGATCTGATCTGGAGCTGTTCTATAAGTTTATGGTCGAGATGTCGGAAAGGCAGTCTATCGGACATCGGCCACTAGATTATTTTAAACGTGTTTATGATGCGTATGGCGAAACATCCCGACTGCATTTCGCCCGCTATGAAGGTGAGCTGATCGCGGCAGTTTTGCTGATCGGCTTTAACAAAACTCTTACCTATCTCTATGGGGCAGATCCAATTTATGTCAAACAAAACCAGAGTGCGCAGCTGCAGTTTGAAAATATTAAGCACGCTGTTGAAAAAGGCTATGATTATTATGATATGGGAGGAATATTTTCCACTGATATCGATGACGGACTATACAAATTCAAGCAAAAGTTTACCGAAAACAATATCGTCTCTTGGATCGGCAATCTGGATATTGTGCTCGATCAGGGAGCCTACGACAAATATTACTCACACCATATGGAGAGATACGATTGGACAAAGACCGATGTCTCCAAAGAAGATATTCTTAAAAAATATCCTCGGCGATAGACATTTATTCTTGTGCTGATCTCAGTGACAAAAACCCTGATACCGTTGTGGTTTCAGGGTTTATTTGTTGTTTGTGCCAGCTGCATCAGACATCTGAACTTCTGGATTGATGTCTTTAACACAGTTCTTGTCAGCGCGGTACCTTAAAAGGTGAAAGCGTTGCTGCCGGCATAGACTGCGTTAGAGCCCAGCTCTTCTTCAATGCGCAGCAGCTGATTGTATTTGGCGACCCTGTCTGTGCGGGAGGGGGCGCCGGTTTTAATCTGGCCGGCGTTTACGGCTACCGCGATATCGGCAATGGTGACATCTTCTGTTTCGCCGGAACGGTGGGAGATAACAGCTGTCCAGTTGTTAATTTGCGCCATCTGGATAGCGTCTAAAGTCTCTGTCAGAGTTCCGATCTGATTTAGCTTGATCAGGATAGAATTGGCTGCGTCAAGTGCGATTCCCCTTGACAGGCGGTCAGTATTGGTGACAAAAAGGTCATCGCCGACAAGCTGCATGTGAGATCCCAGTTTTTCCTTGAGCAGCTGCCAACCTTCCCAGTCTTCTTCAGCCAGTCCGTCCTCCAGCGAGATAATTGGATATTCTCCTGCGAGATAAGACCAGTAATCTACCATCTCCCCGCTGGTCTTAAATTCACCGGTCTTCCAGAAAAGATAACCTTCTTTATCAATCTTTCTGGCTTCTTCGTAGAGTTCGGTAGCAGCGGGATCCATAGCTATGAAAAAATCGCTGCCCGGCTCAAAACCTGCCTCCTCAATGCCTTTGACCAAGTACTTAAGTGCGTCTTCGTCACTCTTCAGATCGGGAGCAAAACCGCCTTCATCGCCGACAGAAGTGCTATAGCCATCTCTTTTCAATACTCCTCTGAGTGTATGAAAAACCTCCGTACACCAACGCAAACCCTCTCGGAAAGAGTCAGCACCAACCGGCATGATCATGAATTCCTGCAAATTGACACTGTTATCCGCATGCTGTCCGCCGTTGATGATATTCATCATCGGCACAGGTAAAGTGTTGGCCCTAATTCCTCCCAAATAACGCCATAAGGGCATGCCCAGAGAAGCTGCGGCACATTTAGCGGCGGCGATAGATACTGCCAGAATAGCATTGGCGCCTAACTTGGCTTTATTGTCTGTGCCGTCCAGTTCCCGCAGCAGATAATCTATCTGTTCTTGGGCAAATACATTATAGCCAAGCAGGCTGGGAGTGATAATTTCGTCAATATTCTCAACTGCCTTTAGGACACCTTTGCCTAAGAAGCGCGATTTGTCGTCGTCCCTAAGCTCAACTGCTTCAAAAGCACCGGTAGAAGCTCCGGAAGGTACTGCGGCTCGTCCCATGGATCCGTCATCAGCGTAGATCTCTGCTTCAACAGTTGGATTGCCCCGAGAGTCAATGATTTCTCTTGCTTTGATGTCCACAATGATTAATTCTTCCATAATTTCCCCCTTTTGCAGCATCTTGATTAAACTCAAGCAAAGTGTTTTCACTTGGGATCGAAGCAAAGTCACTCTCTTCGAAACCAGGCAAGTCGATAACAAAGACAATATTACCACTTATCCAGCCTTTCAGCTGTATGAGTAATAAATATTGTCTCTATTATAGCCTTTTATATCCCTTATGGTTTCGATTATATAACTCATTTTTAAATTGAGACAATTGAGATTTGGCGTATGCCGGAATTGTCGTACAATAACTGATATTGTCATGTATTGTATAATTGATTTGGTTTCATTATTATGTAAAAAATAGATAAATTTTTGAATGTTGAGGTTCTCCAATGGTCAGAAAAAAGGGGTCCGGAAAAATCGTCTTCGTCGTTCTTACGATAACATTTGCTTTCCTGATTCTTTGGGCCGGCGGTTCAATCCGGTATCGGCTTGCTGAAATTCCCGCGACTCAATCCGATGCGAGTGCAAAAGAAACAACTAAGCAGGATGCTTCTGTATCCTCACTTACGGCAGAAGACAACGCAGCCGAGGAAAAACCGGGAACACAAAAAACTCAGCTGTCAGCAAAGCAAAGTCAAGATGCAGAGACCGGATCAAAACCAAACTCCGGCGCGGAAGTTAAACCATTTGTGAAGCCGTCAAATGAAATAGCTACTTTTACCATGCCTACAGAACCTCCGACTGCGCCTTCACAAAAACCTGCCGGGGACACAGTTAAACTGTCCGCCCAAACTTCAACTAAAACCACAACAGGACCACCGACCGATTCAACGGTTACGCCGACAACTGAATCCGGAACGGATAACACCCAGACAGAGCAAGAAGGCACAGGTACTGATTCTGAGTCAGAGACCGCGTCTAGTCTGACGGCAGATACCACGTCAACTGCGCCGGCAGAAACTACGTCAGCGCCGACGGCAAAAGCGGAAGGCGGCACCAAATATATTGCTTTCACCTTTGATGATGGGCCGTCTGCGTCGACAGCAAAACTTCTGGATGCCCTGGCTAAGAATAAAGATAAGGTGACGTTCTTTGTAGTGGGTCAGATGGTAGATGGCAGCAATGGCAAATTGGTAACACGCGCGGCTAAAGAAGGCCATGAGATTGGAAATCACAGCTACAGTCATCCTAATTTGACGAAATTGTCCGCTTCTCAGTTGAAGAAAGAATTGGACCGGACGGATAATGCTGTGATAAAAAGAACGGGCAAGAAGCCGACCCTCCTGCGGCCGCCCGGAGGCTCATATAATTCCGCAGTATTAAAAGCCGCCGGCCGACCGGTGATTATCTGGAGCAAAGATCCTCAAGATTGGAAATATCGCGATCGCAGCTATGTTAAAAACAAAGTCTTAAAGCAAGCAAAAGACGGAGATATTTATCTGCTTCATGATCTGCATAAAACTTCGGTAGATGGCTTTATTGATGCTTTGCCTGAATTGCATCGCCGTGGGTTTAAGCTTGTCACTGTTTCCGAATTGATGAAGATTAAAGGCATAAAAATGCGCGCCGGCAGCAAATACAACAGCGCGCGCTGATTATTCCTGCTGTGGCGAAGAATTATTTAATAAGTGCCTGCAGCCGTTTAAAGTTGTCATCGGCGGAGTTGTAGATCAATTCAAATAGCAAGGTCTCAGTAGAAGTAACGTGCGCTCCCATCAGACAAAATTGCTCTAAGGCGATGTCCCTGTTTTTTTCGTCTCTGGAGTCGACGGCATCCCAAGGCACAAAAACTTCAAAACCTTCTTTGAGCAAATCTCTAACGGATTGGAATACGCATATGTGAGACTCCACACCGGAAATAATAATCTGCTTTCTTCCGGTATCTCTAATTTTGTCGAGCAGCGGAGGCAAAGCGGCAGTGAAACAGGTCTTCTCCAGACAGAAAGCTGACGCAGATTTCAGCCGGTCAGCTAATGAACTGACCGTCGGTCCCAGACCACGCGGGTATTGTTCACTATAAAAAAGCGGCAAATCATATGCCTTAGCGCCTTCAATTAAAACGTTTGCATTTTTTAATACTCGCTCCTTATTGGGCATGGGCGGCATCATTCGTTCTTGTAAATCGATAATTAACACAACAACATTTTCGCGTTGCAAGATTGGCAGTGTCATAAACGCATCCTCAGCGATTTTGGACATTGACTTTAATATTCGCTCTATTGGAGCCCAATTAGGCTTGAGAGAGACGGGGAATATTAAAGCAGTTCAGTTTATTTAGTTCCGAAGATTCTGTCGCCTGCATCGCCCAGTCCGGGGACGATATAGGCATTTTCGTTTAATTCTTCATCAAAAGCCGCACAATAGATTTTGACATCGGGATAGGCTTCAGAAATTTTCATGATGCCTTCGCGTGCGGCAATTACACAGAGCAGCTTAATCTCTCTGGCGCCGTGTTTTCGCAAAGAGTCGATTGCTGAAATAACCGATCCGCCGGTCGCAACCATGGGATCAAGAAGAAAGACATCTCTTTGATCGATATCATCCGGCAATTTGCAGTAATAATCGATCGGCTGTAAGGTGTCATGGTCACGGAACAGTCCAATATGGCCAACTCGGGCATTGGGAACTATAGCTAACATTCCGTCGACCATGCCCAGACCGGCTCGCAAGATTGGGACCAGGGCCAGTTTAGTGCCTGTGAGCTGTTTGATTTTTGCACGAGCGATCGGTGTCTCTACTTCAGCATCCTCAACAGCAAGATCTCGAGTTGCCTCAAATCCCATTAACATGGAAATCTCGGAGACAAGCTCGCGAAATACTTTGGTTGAAGTCGTCTTGTCCCTCAGTATGCCGACTTTATGTTGTATCAGGGGGTGATCAAAAATGATGACATTCTTGGGTAAATTATACTCCATATTTAGCTCCTCGGTGTTTTTGTAATTATAGCACTCCTTAAACAATATGAATCTGAGAAATCACCGGAAAGATTGCTCAGGGAGAGATTTCCTCGAACTGTGTATACCCCAGCTCTTCCAGTTCTTCAATCTGGCGTCTGACATTTCTGCGCCGCACAGTCATGAAAATTGTCTCGCCATTTACTCTGCGCTTTGCTGCTTCCTGCATAAACTCTACGATCCGGTCAACTCCGATATCCTTGTCAAGCAGATAGGCAGTGCGCGGGTCAGTAAAACCCGGGATTAGACCTTGTTCTTCCAGCAGGACGATAATGCGTTCGAAACCGATAGAAAAGCCACAAGCGGGGACGGGCTGGTTCACATATTTTTCGATCATTTCATCGTAACGCCCGCCTCCTGCGACTGACCCCGCCATCCCCGGAAGTGATACTTCAAAAATTGTTCCGGTATAATAGCTCATTCCGCGCACCAGAGTCGGATCGAAGATGATGTTGACCTCCGGGCCCGTCAGAGCGCGCGTGGCAGACAATATCTGATCCAGATTCTCAAAAACTTCTATATCAGACAGTATTTCAGGATTGTTCTCAAAATAAGCACGGCTTAACGTAGATTCGGGGAGTTCACGGAATAAGCCCAGATACTTGTCGATGGCCTCAAGCGAATAGTCTTCAGCTATGAGCTCATCTCTAAGGCCCGTAAAACCTATCTTGTCCATTTTGTCCAGCAGGATATAAACATCTGTCAGTTTGTCTTCCGGAAAGCCTGCATAAAGAGCCATTGCCCTGAGAATGCGGCGGTCATTAACTTTGACAACGAGATCTTCAAAGCCGAGGCTGGATAAAGCTTCAACCGTAGCCGAAATAAGCTCGATTTCCGCCAGCTTTGATGGCTCTCCCAGAATGTCAATATCGCATTGCATAAATTGACGGAAACGACCGCGCTGCGGACGGTCAGCGCGCCAGACAGGCCCCATCTGCATTACCTTGAAAGGGATCGGCAGATCGCTCATATTATTGGCATAGAAGCGGGTAAGGGGCACTGTCAGATCAAAACGCAGGCCTTCAGCGCTAAGTTCACCGTCCTTTTCTTTCAGTGCTCGTTCCAGACTCTCGCCTCTCTTAAGCAGGCGAAACATCAGCTTCTCGTTTTCACCGCCCTGATCGCCGGTCAGATTCTCAATATGCTCAATGGCAGGCGTTTCAATCTGCAAAAAGCCATAAGAGTGATACACTTTGCGGATCTGATTAAGCACATAATTGCGCAGTTCTGTCTCTAAAGGTGTTTGCTCAGGCATACCTCGTACCGGGGTCTTAATAAAAGCCATACTTATCCAACTCGCCTCTCTTTAAATAGTATCCATTTTTTCTCTATGATTATAACACGCTCTAGAAGCCGCCAGATAATCACTGTTGTGTAAAAGCTTTCGAATCTTTGCAGCCGTCAAATTGTTTTTACCGGATGCAAAACCTCTCGATGTTCAGTAAACGAAATTGTAAGAGGTGTTAATTCGCTATAATTAAGTATCCTTATGCCAAGCTATTTTTGCAACACGTAACTTCAGTTTCGTTTCAGCTTGAGTGTTTGGAATAAAGTTTAAGTGCTAAATTTTATATAAGTAGGAAGTGTTTAGACCGCATATATAAACTGATTGGACAGACATAAGAATAATTACCTCGCAGGAAGGAGAAAATACAGATGGACGAATACAATAATGATTTGGAGGAACCAAGCCGGAAGGCTGAGGACGTCCCTTCTGAACAAACTAATCGCCCCGGCTATAGTCAGAACAATGGTGAATACAGATGGTCGAGACCTTCTGAACCGCGTTTTGATTCCAGTAAACCGGGAGGAATGGACCAGCCCGGTTATCAATATGATACTCGTGACGCTTACAGATATCGCGAGAGCGGGAACAAGTCCGGCGGGAAGGCTGTCATAATAATCGCCACTGTCCTGGTTGTACTGGTCATAGCCTTTATTGCTGCAGCGGTAACCTTCGCATATTTGAGATTTACCGGAAACGCAGATGAGAAAAATAGCGAGGTGACCGAGACTGATAAGGCCGCGGTGGTTATCGATGATACAGATGCGGTTGAAACTGAGCCTCCGGTTTCCACCTCGACGGAACCGGACCGGGGCGCTCTGGATATAGACAGTGCCGATCCGAGTGAACCTGCAGCTGCCGGGCAGCTGCAGACAGCGGCGGAGAAAGTAATTCCATCTGTCGTATTGGTGCGTGAATATCAAAGCAGTTCAACCGGTCTGCTTAATAAAGTCAACCTCTCTTCGGAAGGAAATTTCAATCTTGAATTCAATCAAAATAATCTTCAGTTTGGCGGAGACGCTGATGTAATTGTGGGAGAAGGATCGGGTGTAATTATGACAGCCGAGGGTCACATAGTTACCAATGCCCATGTAGTTGCGAACGGGAATAAATTTGAGATAGTGACATATGACGGCGTCTTCTTTGAAGCAACACTGTTAGGGGTTGATGTTGTGACCGATTTGGCTGTACTGAAGATTGATCCCGGTGAAACAGTGCTTACTCCGGCCACTTTTGCCGGCACATCAGGGCTTAGAGTAGCTGATCAGGTGTTTGCGGTAGGTAATCCCGCCGGCAGTATCCTCAGTTCCACAGTAACTGTCGGCTATATCTCAGCTCTAAACCGCATGATCATGGCCGATGACGGTTCCAATATGAATTATATCCAGACTGATGCTGCCATTAACAGCGGTAATTCAGGGGGAGCACTGGCTAATTTAAACGGAGATGTGATCGGCATAAATTCCCTCAAAGTATCGGGAGATACTTATGAGGGTTTGGGTTTCGCCATACCCTGGGATGTGGCGGAACCGATAGTGCAAGATCTGGCTCAGTATGGCCAAGTGCAAAACAGACCTGCCCTGGGAGTACGGGGAAATTTCATGAATTCCACTGCGGCCATGTACTATCGACTGCCTAGTACCGGTTTCTATATAGCCGAAATCATAAATAAGAGTCTTCTTGATGCGGGCATCGAGGAAGGCAATATCATCACTGCTATTGATGGAATTAACCTGGTATCGTCCAGCACTTTAAGCAACTATCTGGCGCAAAAGAAACCTGGAGATGAAGTAACTTTGGATATCGTTAACAGTGCGACAGGCTCAACCTTTAATGCGACTGTCGAACTTATTGACAGTCATGGCGTAAACTGAAGCTATCAGGTATACTCGTGGAGGTTAACGTTTTTAAGACGTTTTAGGACGTAAGAGGAGGGAAAAATGAAAAAAACACAACAAAGGCTGCTCTCAGCAGTAATTATCTCAATTATGCTAATTTCATTAGCTGCCTGCGGCGGAGGAAATCCGCTCGTCGGTAAATGGACGCCAACGGGCGACACTGCGGATTCTTTTGGCGCTTCAGAATTGGAAATGTTTGGAGCAAATGCCGATGATATGGTCTTGGAGTTCACTAAGAACGGGAAAGTCAATATGTTAATCCAAGGTAAGCCTATGCATGAATTTATGGAAAAAATATTCATCGACTTGGGAATGTCTAAAAGTGAAGCAGCAGAGTATGCAAAAGAAATGGCATTTGACGCTGAATACAAAGTTGACGGCGATAAATTAACCATGATTTCAAACTTTGACGGTGAGAAGGATACTGCGGAAGGAACCTTCAAAATTTCCGGAAATACGCTGACCCTTACGATTGATGGCGACACCGAGACATTTAAGAAAAAATAATTGATATTGGAGGCCGAGAAGTTTGCTAGACCTCAGGTCATATACAAATATTGCACAAGCAGTTTTGGAGCATATCATTTAACACAAAAAACAGCGGACGAAAGTTCGCTGTTTTTAATTGAAGAGCTCATCAATCATAAGCCGGTAAACAGCGCTGCCATCGAGCCCGGAAGATAAAGCGGGGTGGTAAACCAGTCGGATTACTGCCCAGTCGATCGGCATCAAGTCTTGAGCCAAGGTCCATTCCTGCTGAAAGATACTGTCTTCATAATCATAGGCGTCATTTAAAATGCCAAAGCCTTGCACAAACTCTTCAAGAATAATATGATTCCTCTCCTCCTGATTGATAACATCTATTGCGATAGCGGCTTCAGCAGAGCTGATATCTCCAAGCCTATCCCAGTAAATGGAAACAAAACCCCAATTGCCTTCTACATATCCGCTGACAGCCTCGGCCATATTATCCAGCAAGCTGAATGTAACAGTATAGTTTCCGTTAGTTTTTACTCTGCTGATCGGAGGCAAAGAACCGATGGCATTGAGCTCGGCTATTATCCGATCCAAGACCTCTAAATCTTCTGCAGTAGCATTTCCCCTGACCTCAACTTTCACAGGCTGTTTCCAGCGGTGAAGCAGGCCTTCATAGGAATCATTAAATTCCGCTTTGAGCGCAACTTCGCTAAAATATTGGAAAGCGGTATCAAAAGCTTGTCGATCTATAAAATATGCCAGTGAAGCCTGCGACGCCGGAGAGATACCATAGCCGAGCTTGCTTGCACCGGGGTATCTGCTCAACTCCTCTCGCGAATATATCTTGCCGTATGGATCACTAGGAAAGTCAACCGAATCTTCAACAGTTGTTGTTGAAGTCGCTAAGCTCTCAGTGCCGGTGGATTGAGTAACGGTCACCTCCTCCGTGGTGGCTGCAGTTGTGCGCTCGGTCATTATTCCGCTCTCCGTCAAGGTCGTTGAGCCTTCAGAACGTGTCGCAGTCACATTTGTATCACCCGCAATTAAGTTCCTCAACAGAAAAAATGCTCCGACAGCGAGCAGAACCACTGTCAGTAAAATAATCACTATGGCGATTATCACACCGGTCTGGGATTTGTTTTTTCCGGGCTGTACCGGAGTTCTCGGAGGCATTTGATAAGGCTGTCCGGGGGCGGGCGGCGTACTATATCTTTGGTGCTGCGGTGAGTAATTTTGCTGCTGCCCATAGTATGTCTGCTGCGGGTAAAGCGGCGGGTAATTTTGTTGCGGTGGATAACTTTGCTGAGGCGGGTAATTTTGTTGTGGCAGGTAACTTTGCTGATGCGGGTAACTTTGCTGACTTGACCGTCCCTGCTCAGGGTGATAATTAGGAGTGGAATAATTCCACTGTTGCTGAGCGGCTCCATTATTATGCAGGTTTCCTTCCGGCACATCAGGGGGAAAAGCCTTTCCAGCCGGCTCCTCCGTCTCCGTCCTCGGCTGATTTAAATCGTTATACCTTCTTTCGTTATCGTTATCATTCACTTCTATATACCTCCGGATACTGTGTTTAGGACGGCGATATCGTGGGGACTGCCAAGGCAGAATAATTCTGCCTCTTTGCTTGCAGCAAGATACCGTATTTCCCCATCACCTAATTAGAGCGGACGGTCGATTCGCGACATATGGTTCACCAAACTGATGGCTGCGAAGAACATGGCCAGAATAAAGGCGACGAAAATCCAGCCGTAACTGTCATTATTTATGGAAGCGATGAAGTTGTATGTTCCATGCAATAAAACAGGTATTAAAAAGGCTAATATACGGCTTGCTTTGGCAGCAGGCCGATTGCCCTGCATCTCATATTTTTTGGCTGTTCCGTACCAGGTTCCCATAAATATCCCAAAGCAGGCATGCCCGGGAACGGCTGTCACTGCCCGTAAAAGAGCTACTTGCAGGCCATACATCATGACATACATGATGTTTTCCGCCAGCGCAAAGCCCAGAGACACAAATACTGCATAGACGATACCGTCAAAGGTGTAATTAAAATTCGGATCGTTCCATGTTCTGCGCTTCAGAAGGAAATACTTAGCGCCTTCCTCAGAAACTGCAACTATGATGAAATACATTATGGCGTTATATAACAAAGTTCCTTCTTCTACATATGATTGTAAAATACTAGAACCTATCCATTCCAACACCATGGCGATCACAGTAGCAAGAATGCCAAGCCTGAACAGGGCAAAGAGCAAATAGGGCGGTTCTTTTTCAATGCGGTCCAGCCTGTAGACCCGAAGCATCAAATAAAGTGCCGGCAGGATGGAGGCAATTATTAGAATTGGATTAAAAAATAACACAATCTTTACTTCTCAAATTTAATTTTCGTACCAAACACTTATATTTTATGACTATTATTCAAAGAATACACAAGAGAGGGCTATAATTCCATCTCAGAGGGTATAATCGTGTCTGAGACAGCATAAAAGCAAGGCGCAAGGCCAGGAGGATCCAAGGTGGAAACAAAAAATGGAGATGTTGATGTCAAAAGGCTGGCGGCAGAGGTACAGGGAAACACTATCTTTTGGCGAAGAGAGCTGCATCAGATTCCTGAATTAGGCATGGATCTGCCTCAGACTTCTGCCTATATCAAGCAAGAACTGGCGAAGATGGATATTCCCAGTAAAACTTATCTAAACGGGATGGCCGTGGCCGCCAGAATTCAAGGGGCAAAAGGTACAGGCCGCGGTCTTCGTCTCGGCCTGAGAGCAGATATGGATGCCCTGCCTGTTCAGGAGGAAACCGGTCTGTCCTTTGCTTCAGATTCCGGCTGTATGCATGCCTGTGCGCATGATGGGCACATGGCCATGCTGCTGGGTGCGGCCAAAGTTCTATCTGCCCATGCTGATCTCTTCAGCGGTGAAGTAATTCTAATATTCCAGCCCAGTGAAGAAGTGCCGCCCGGAGGAGCTCTGCCCATGCTGGCAGAAGGATTGCTGCATGATTTTCCTCTTGATTTTATTGTCGGAATTCATGCCGGTATTGTGAATCCTGCAACAAAGCCGGGTTCAATAAACTGGAAAGAAGGACCGCTGATGGCTGCGGTAGATACTTTCATCCTTCGCTTTATCGGCGAAAGCTCTCATGCTGCGCACCCGGAACAATCTCGAGACCCTATAGCTGCGGCCGCTCAGTTCATAACAGCTTTGCAGTCAATTAAGAGCAGAAACATAAAAGCTTCTGATCTGGCCGTCATTTCCATAGGTAAGATCCAGGGCGGCGTAAGTCAGAATATCATACCGGAGACTGTAGAATTGCAGGGGACAGTGAGATCTTTTGCCCCCGAAGTGCGCGATAGGATTGAAAACAGGATAAAACAAATAGCAGAGGGGATTTGTTTGGCCATGGATGTCCAAGCGAAATTAGATTTTCAGCGTAACTATCCCGCAGTGGTAAATGATGGAGATTTTACTCGCCGGATTGCAGCCTCTCTGGCTAAAATTCTGGATTCTTCTGAGCTCAATCAAATGCAAGATCCGGTGATGATCGGTGAAGACTTTGCCTATTTTCTAAATGAAGTTCCGGGTACTTTTCTCTTTCTAACCAATCCCAAGGCTCAGAATGGTGAAAATTATCCACATCATCATCCTCGCTTTGACATCAATGAAGAGCAGCTCACATTGGGGGTAACAGCTTTCGTGCAAATAGCTCTGGATTTATTACGATAATTATCTCTCATTACAGTGAATTTTTAGTTACTTTTCTAGGATATTCATCTCTTTAGACAAATAAAGCCCTAAATCCCTAAATGGCTATAATGCAACCATTTCAGGAGTTACAGGCTTTGCTTTTTATCCTGAATTGTGTTAGGATGTTGAGGTGTGGGAGTGAATATTGGTGAATCTGATACAAACAAAAGTAACAAGAAGAAGAATGAAATATGGAGCTATGCGCAAGAACTCAATAGTGGAGTCTGTGTCTGATGGCTACTTGTGTCCGCAGTGCAAAAAATTAGTTAGTTATGTGCCGGTCAGAAGGCTGCGCCGCTGTGTGTATTGTAATCAAGAACTGACTTGGGGCGCATGTGCTGATGACGATGATATAGAATAATTTCTGATTGTTGTCTCGGGCATTGAGGGATAATGAAATATTGGCAAAGGGACTGTCTCAAAGTGAGGCGGTCCCTTTTTTGTCTTAATAGAGCCTTAGCTCTTTAGCAGGAATATTCCCTCGCGGATGATTTCCGCCACGGTGGGATGCGGAAATATCTGTTTCTTGATCTCTTCCATGGTCATTTTTCTTTCGATCATTATGCCTGCTGTGATGATGATCTCTGACACATAAGGTCCCAGCAGATGACAGCCTATCAGAGTTTGGTCATCTCCATCCACGATCAGCTTGCACAGGCTCTGCTCACGATTAGTTTCAGCCATGTAGCGTCCGGAATAAGAAAAGGGTATTTCCACCATTTTATAGGGGCGTCCCTGTAGGTCCAGCTCTTCTGTGGTTGCGCCGACATACGCCACTTCCGGATTGGTGTAAATAACACCCGGACAATTGTTATAGGACATTTCATCTTCTTTTCCCAGCATTGTGTTTACAGCTGTTTCTGCTTCTCTTGATGCCGCATGAGCAAGCATCCAACGCCCGTTAACGTCTCCGGCAGCGTAGACTCCGGGTATGTTGGTGCGGCATTGAGCATCAGTTTTAATCGCGCCGCCTTCAACTTCTACTCCTAATGATTCCAAGCCATAGCCTTCAATGACCGGCCTTCGTCCGACTGAGAGCAAGACGATATCCGCTGCGATGCCGGCACTTTCATCGGCGAGCTCATAGCTGACATAACCGTCGCTCACTTCCGTAACTTTGGCTTCTAAGAGAAAATTTATGCCTTTCTTCGTATAGATATTTTGCAGCATATTGCCGATTTGCGAATCAGTGGTACCTGCGATATGATCTTGCATCTCAATTACTGTGACCTTGCTGCCGACAGTCTGGAAATAGCAGGCCATCTCTAAGCCTATGACCCCTCCGCCAATCACTGTCATCTTTTCCGGAATTTCCTCAAGATCCAAAATCCCTTTATTGGTGACAACAAAGCCGGATTCCAGTCCTTCTTTAAGGCCAGGAATCGGAGGCACAGCAGGTACGGACCCTGTTGCAATTAAGAGATTTTTACCCAGATATTTTTCATTTAAGGCGTCAACTCGAAACAAATCATCCTCTTTGCCGCAGATTGATGCCTCAGCTTTGATTACTTCAACGCCATTATTTTTCATCTTCGCTTTCACGCCGCCTATCAGAGTCTTTACGACTTTATTCTTTCGTTTGACTACTTGAGCTTGATTAAAAGAGACTTCCAGGCTTTTGACAGCGAAGACTTCGCTATTATTGGCATGATCATAAAGCTTAGCGGAATTAAGCATTGTTTTTGTCGGAATGCAGCCCTCGTTCAGGCAAACACCACCCAGAGCATCCTTCTCAAATAAAGCCACCTTGAGACCGGCCTGTCCGGCTCGCTCAGCAGCAGTGTATCCTCCCGGGCCTCCGCCCAAAATAAGCAAATCGTAAAGCATCTAGTCCTCCCTAATGCGTTCTCTTCTTCGGTTGATTCATCTTCTTTCTGCCCGGCGGGTAAATCCCTCTGACTACGGTGTACGAATAAAGACTATGACAATAATTATACTTTTTATCTTGATAGCGCGCTATCTGAATACAAAGAGGTCAAGTTGATTTGCCTGCTGCTCTCATTTTGCAGTTGTTCAATTTGCAGCTATTTACTGCGGTCGGCCCTCAAGTCTGCCTGCCGCATCTTTAGTCAAATTTCAAAAAAGCTAAGGAAAGATTTTGAAATCCTCTCCTATTTGGTGTTAATCCGGTTATAGTTTAGAATACAGTCATAATAGACCTGCTGTTCGTCCGGTTGACATAACTGTACTGTTTATGGTGAGTAAAGTTGAGGCTGAGCATAGATAAGATTAGGTTAATTTTTGCACGCTATAACAGATTGATTCGGGTTATTGTGATTTTGCTGGTGATGGCGTTGGTCGTCTTTTTTGCCGTGAAGCAATTCTCCGATATCAGTTTGGAGGAGCTTGAGAGAGCTGCCGATGAATTGAGCTTGCCGGGGCTTGCCTTGGTGGGGTTGATCGGTTTAGGCTCTTTTCTTTTCACAGCCGGCTATGATTTGGTCGAGGACCATTACCACCCCAGCGGTCTGAGCAAAATACACTTGCTGTTTATTGGCTGGACTTCGCAATCTTTTGGACGCTTTTTGAGCTCCGGCGGACTTTCAGGCGGAGCTCTCAGAATCAAGCTCTACAAACGTTATGAGAGCTCTCGCGATAATGCTGTCAGTTATGGCGCCCGCATTTGGGCTGCAGGATTGACAGGACTATGTGCTCTTATTTGGCTGAGCCTTCCCTTTGCGATTGGGCATCTAGACCGCTTGATTCTTATTTTGGCCGCCCTCTTTAGCCTATATCTGCCCTTCTATTATCTGACCGGATATATCAAGATCGGCAAACTTAATATCAAGGATTCCCCGATCGGTAAGATGCCTTTGCGAGAGAAAGTCTATTTAAACCTGGCCTCGATCATGGATTGGCTGGCAGCGTTCATATTCTTTGCTTATGCGATTTCGCTCTTCTCCCCGCTAATTTCAATCCCGCTGCTGCTATTCATTTATACCGCCTCTACCGCCGTTGGTTATTTATCCTTCATCCCCAGCGGTCTTGGCAGTTTTGATCTTGTGGCGATTTCTTTGCTGTCGGTCTCCGGAATGGTGACAGAGAGAGTAATGCTCTCACTCATGTTGTTTCGCGCATTCTTATACATTGTGCCCTTTGTGATATTCATGGCCTTGCTGGGCTGCAATTGTATCCTAAGATTTTTTTGCCGAAAAAAAGAAATATTAGGAGATGAAGACGCTTAACAGCAAAAACAGCTTGCTGCCGCATTGTATCCGCAAGATGAGCAGATACGGCGCTTGTAAAGATACGACCGGGATAAGGTATAATTTTTTCGATTAATAATGCTCCTTCAGTGGGCAAACAGTAATTTCAAGAGAGGATGACGACATGGATTTTGAAAAATTGGGGTTGTTTTATCTGGGGCGTGAAGTTGATGCCGCCAGTAAGGAAAAAACGGACAATTTGCTTCTTTATGACGCAAAAGATCTCACCACTCACGCCATGTGTGTGGGCATGACAGGCAGCGGTAAGACAGGATTGTGTATCAGCCTGCTGGAAGAAGCGGCTATGGATCGTATTCCTGCTATAGTTGTTGATCCTAAAGGTGATATGACCAATTTATTGCTCAGCTTTCCTGATATGGTGCCGGAAGATTTTGAGCCCTGGGTGCGTGAAGAGGATGCCAAAGCTCAAGGAATTACTGTGTCAGAACTGGCAGCCGGCCAGGCAAAAATCTGGCGCAATGGTCTGGCGGACTGGGGGATTGATCCGGATAGGATCCGCACTATGCGCGAAACAGCGGAGTTTGAGATTTATACTCCCGGTAGTTTTGCCGGGCGTCCTTTGTCCATCCTTCGTCTTCTCAATCCGCCGTCTGCTCAGGTATTAGCAGATAATGAACTTATGGCGGAGCAGGTTTCAGGTACAGTTTCCAGCCTTTTGAGTCTGATAGGTATGGATGTCGAGCCCTTGCAGTCCAAAGAGCATATCCTGATCGCCAATATTCTCCACCGGAGCTGGAACGAGGAGCAGATCATGGATCTGCCGCAGCTGATTGCAGCAATTCAAGCGCCTCCCTTCAATCGCGTCGGCGTGATGGAGCTGGAGGACTTCTTCCCGGAGAAAGACCGTTTCAATCTCGCACTTAGCTTCAACAATCTTCTCGCTTCTCCACAGTTCGCTAACTGGCTGGAGGGAGAAAGTCTGGACATTGATAATCTTCTGCGTACGAAAGCGGGCAAGCCCAAGATATCGATCCTGTCTATCTCACACCTTAACGATAACGAGCGCATGTTCTTTGTTTCTTTGCTCCTGAATCAGTTGGTGAGCTGGACGCGTTCTCAGCCCGGCACCTCCAGTCTGAGAGCTCTCTTCTATATGGATGAGATTTTCGGCTATTTCCCGCCGGTCGCTAATCCTCCCTCCAAGCAGCCTCTGCTGACTTTGTTAAAGCAAGCCAGAGCTTACGGCCTGGGGGTAGTTTTGACGACGCAAAATCCTGTAGATCTCGACTATAAAGGCCTGGCAAATATGGGGACCTGGTTTATCGGCAGGCTGCAGACGGAGCGCGACAAAGCCAGATTGCTGGACGGCCTGGAAGGTGCGGCAGCTGCTGCCGGATCAGCCTTTGACAGGCGCAGCATGGACACCTTGCTCTCCGGACTTGGGAAACGGATTTTTCTCATGAACAATGTCCACGAAGCCCAACCGATACTCTTTGAGACCCGCTGGGCCATGTCTTATCTGGCCGGACCGCTGATGAGAAATCAGATTAGAGAGCTCTCCTCGGCAACTGATGTTGTCAGCGAACAGACTGCTGCCTCGGCAGAAAAAGCACAAACTGACGGTAAAGCTGAGCCGTCTCGAGATGTAATTATGACTGCCGACCCTGCTCCGTCAGACTCTTACGCTGCCGCAGAAAGCGGGGATGATGCCTTGCAGGCTGACAAGATACCGCCTGCTGTTTCCACTGCTGTCGTTGGCGATGGTTTGCTGAGCGCTGCGCCAAAAGTGCCACCGGGCATTGCGACTTATTTTGTCAGGGCTAACGAAGGAGAAGTGCTAAGGCCCGCTCTCTATGGATTGGCAGAGGTGCATTTTGAAGATAAAAAGAATCTCATCTCGGCCGACAGGGAGGAAAGCTGGCTAACACCGCTGCAAGAAGGATTAGTTGCCGTCGATTGGGCCCTGCGCGAGGACCTGGACATTAAAGACAGCGATCTGAAATCTCAGGCGCCGCTGGAAGTTCACTTCATGGCTTTGCCGGAGGCCGCGCAGAAGAAAACAAGCTTTACGGAGTGGGAGAGAGATCTTAAGGATGTCATCTATCGCCAGAGCAGATTGGAGCTTTATCATCATAAGGATTCAAAACTGATATCTCAGCCGGATGAACCCTTACGTGATTTTAAGATCCGTTTTGAACAAAAACAAAGAGAGCTAAGAGATAAAGCTATCGAAGAACTGCGTGTCAAGTACAAAACGCAGATTCTCAGAGCGGAGGAAAAAGTCAGGAAGCAAGAACAGGCTGTCCGGCGCGAAACAGATCAGGCCAAGGACTCCCAAATGCAGACCGCTATCTCTGTGGGTTCTACTGTTCTGACAGCGTTGCTGGGACGCAAAGCACTGTCAGCTTCAACTGTAGGCAAAGCCACTACAGCCGCTAAGAGCAGCAGCAGGTCTAAGCGGCAGAGCACAGATGTCTCACGTGCCGAAGAATCGCTGCAAGTCTACAAGGATGACCTGCTGGCGCTTGAGGCTGAATTAGAAAACGAAGTTGAGCGTCTGCAAAAGCAGTATGATCCGGACGATAGCAAGATCGAAACAATTGAGATTGCACCGCGAAAAACAGATATACGCCTCAAAGCGTACGCTCTGGTCTTCATGCCGGAAGAACAGCTGCGTTTATAAGCTGAGAATTTCCGCCAGATTCCTGATGGTGTAAGTGGCTTCTGAAGCGGTATGAACGCCATCAGGGTCATACAGGCAGCTGTCCAGCCCGCAGTTGTTGGCGCCGCGAATGTCAGCTTCCGGCGCGTCACCGACCATGAGCACTGATCTTGGATCAGGATTGCCGACTAAACTAAGAGCCGCCTCGAAGAAGAGGGGATCGGGTTTGCCTGCCCCTATAGCATCGGAGACAACAATCTGATCGATATACGGCATCAGTCCAGAAAGGGCGAAGCGCCTTTTTTGCACGAACTCGACACCATTTGTCGCTATGGCAATTTTCCCCCGCTTAGACAAGTCGACAAGGAGTTCTTTTGCGCCGGGCAAAGCAATGCCCTGATAACTGAGATGCGTAAGGAAGGAGCAATTCGCCAATTTCGAATCCAGTTTAATATCGGTCACGTCTGTGAAAAGCTGAAAGCGACAAGACAGAAGCTCCGGTTTTGTGATTTTGCCCTCTGCCATGTCTTTCCAGAGCTCTCGATTAATTTTGGAGAAAATGGTGAATAACTCGTCAGACGTCTCATGTCCAATATCGTAAAGCAAATTATGAAAGGCAATCTTTTGCGCCTTATTGAAGTCTAATAAAGTGCCGTCGGCGTCCAATAAGAAAACATTATATTTACTTTCATTATTCAAATCACTCATGCGCTAACCTCATTCTAATTTTATCTCTCTTAATTTATTCTGATTGCAGTTTTTAGTAATCGGACGTACTCAGTCTTGCCCGGCTGCATTATCTAAAAAAAGCTGCAGGACCATGCTGGCCAAAGCCAGTCCGAAAGCAGGCGGTACCAGTGAGCAGGAAGCCGGAGCGGCAGATTTCTCATCGGAGTCCTCCCTGCCCGCTTTATTTGCTGAAAGGGTCCGGCAGTCATTATTTTTCGAGTCGGCTTTAACTTTGCCCTCAAGCGTTCCGGGAAGCTCGTCAGAGAATACAACCGGCAGATGTGCGATCCCCTTAGCCTTCAGTTCCCTGCGCATAATTCGCGCTAGTGGGTCTGTATGTGTTTTTGCCAGATCCTGACATTTCACTTTGGTGGGATCGACCTTGAAGCCTGCGCCCATTGAGGAGAAGATTGGCGTACCGCGATTTGTCGCCTTCACAATCAAAGCGATTTTGGTCTTAACGCTGTCTATGGCATCGATAATCACATCAGTGTCAGGCTGTAAAGACAGTACCGGGTCAATCTCCTCCTCAGTGACGAAGTAGGAATATAGTGTGACTTGAGCTGCCGGATTAATATCGAGGATGCGCTGCTCGGCCAGCTCGGTCTTCAGTTCCCCGACAGTGGAATGCAGAGCGTAGAGCTGCCGGTTGAGATTGGTGGGATTGATCTTGTCGCCGTCGACGAGAAGGAAACTTCCGACACCCAGGCGCGCGAGAGCTTCAGCTGCGAAAGATCCGACACCGCCCAGCCCGAAAATAGCTGCTTTGGCGTCGGAAAGCCGGCGGGCGCAGTCCTCTCCCATCAATGGCAGCGAACGGGCGAAGAGCGGGTCTGAAGTCAAGTCACTTTGCATCATCGCGTTAATTGATTCTCTTAATAATATTGCGCGCGGCATGGACGCCGGAGGCTCCTGCCTGCGACAGCCCCCTGGTGATGCCGGCGCCGTCCCCGATGGCAAAGAAGTTTGGCAGCTGTGTCTCCAGCTCTGAACTGAGATGCACTCTGCCGCTGTAGAATTTAACCTCAACGCCATAAAGCAGCGTGTCCGCATTGGCTGTGCCCGGAGCCAGCTTGTCCAGTGCGTAAATCATCTCGATGACATTGTCGAGATGGCGCTTGGGCAGCACCAGACTCAGATCGCCCGGCACCGCATCCAGGGTCGGTCTCACGAAACACTTGCTCATACGGTGCTGAGTGGTGCGCCTGCCATAAATCAGATCGCCAAAGCGCTGCAGCAGCACTCCGCCGCCCAGCATATTAGACAAGGCTGCGATATGTTTGCCGTAGCGATTAGGCTCCGTGAAAGGTTCAGTAAATCGGTTTGATACCAAAAGAGCGAAATTTGTATTCTCACTTCTTAAGGCGGGGTCTTCATAACTGTGCCCATTGACAGTAATAATTCCGTCGGTGTTCTCCGCGACTACCCGGCCGTAAGGGTTCATGCAGAAGGTTCTGACTATATCGTGATATTGCTTGGTCTCGTACATCAGCTTGGCTTCATACATGGCATCCGTGATATCTTTGAAGACAAGCGCCGGCAGCTCGACTCTAACGCCAAGATCCACCTGATTGTGAGTCATTGACAGCTTGAGATCCTTAGCCTGATGAGAGAACCATTCGGAGCCGGAACGACCTGGCGCGACAACCAGATATTTGCCCAGGAAATCACCCGAAGTTGTCTCCAGAAGATAGCCGTCCTCACTGTGAGCCTTGGAGCCTTTGGGGGATACCCCTCCCAGGGGAACAATTTTCTCTACCGTGGTGCGGCAGTAAATATCCACCCTTTCCTGAAGCCAGTCAAACTGGCGAATTAAAATCTCGCGATTTCTCTCTGTGCCGAGATGCTTGCACCTGGCGTCCAGCAGGTGGATATCACAGCCCAAAGCTTTGCGCCGCACTTCCTCTGCGGCAAGAGTCTCTGTTGAGTAGAATTCATCCGTAGCGCCAAATTCCTGATTAACTCGATCAACTTCCAAGATTAAATCCATGACCTTATCAGCAGGCAGATAGTCAGTCAGCCAACCGCCAAATTCCGTTGTGAAATTAAACTTGCCATCGGAAAAAGCGCCCGCGCCGCCGAATCCGCGCATAATATCGCAGTTGTCACAGTGAATGCAGTTAGAGACATTGCGGCCGACAATGGGGCAAGCTCTTTTTGCGATAGGTTCGCCTTGCTCAATCAGGGCGATCTTCAAATCCGGTTTGCTGTTGATCAGCTCATAGGAGGTAAAAATACCAGCCACGCCGGCACCAACTATTAAGACATCATATTTTTTCATAGTTTTCTTTCTAAATCTTTCTAGAATGGAGCTGCCCGGGCTCACATCACTTATATTTTTCATGGGGGTCTATATTCAATATTTCTTGTTATTTATATAGAGCAGAGCTTTTCTTCGCCGCTGCCTTTATAATCTTAGCAGAGTTGTTTTGAATAAGGCAATGCTAAAGATGAGTGTCAAGAGACCTTGTTCGACAATACTGCCGGAAGGCTGCGCCGGAACTTGAGGTTAAGCGTCTTCGTTACAAAGCGATATTCAATTATCGTGCTATTATCTGATAAGATAAAGAAATGACGAAGGCGCCCATTTTGTATGCTGCGCGCCAAAATCGGTTTATAAGTCAGGGCCGACTTCAGACTGACTCGTAATTTGGCCCAGGCGGATTAAGCAAACAGATGTAAAGTGTCCGATAATATTTGCTAAATCAGTTATATGCCGGGGAATCGTGGACTGGAGGAAATTATGTCTATCATCGATCTTAAATCAGCGCTGGAGCTAAACAAAATCTCACAGGGAACGGTCTTTATTAATGATTTACCCATCGTGCGCTCAGGCAAAAAAAGCGATTTCATGATAGGAAATTTTTTCTGTCGGGATCAAGAAGCTGAATTTAGGATTTGGGAGCCTTCTATTTTCCAAACGGTCATAGATAATGGCCCCGGCATCTACGATGCAGAAGTGGTCGGCAACAGCTATAACGACAAAGAATATCTCACCGTTCGCTCTATCGCCCCATCGCTGAATCCGGAGCTGGACAAGAGCAGTTTTCTAAATTCTATTCCGCCGATCTTGCTGGAATCAAACCTGCGGCGTGCAAAGGAGCGTTTGACCGGCCTGGGCGTAACGGCGAAATGCTGGAAATTGATAGATTTAGTGCTCAACGACCCAAGTCTCGAAGGGCGTTTCCAGATCGAAGGCGCTGCGATCAGGTACCACGACAATGTGATTGGCGGACTGCAGCACCATACAACAAAGATGCTCAATATTCTAGCTGCAGTGCTTGAGAACAATCCGCAGCTGAGAGACAGTGCGGATCTGCTCTGCTTTGCGACGTCGGTCCACGACATTGGCAAAGTCTTTGAGTATGACAATCTGGAGGTGTCAGATTTCTGGTATGCCTCACATCGAGTCAGAGGCATTGAATATCTTTCTCGCTTCAAAGAACGTATTGTTGACGACTATAACGAAGAATTTTATCGCCAGACGCAGGCGGTAATCGCCGGCCACCATGGAGAATATGGTGACAGGCCTACTACAGTCGCAACTGCTATTATCCATTATATTGACACCCTTGAAAGCCAGACTACTCGGTTGATCCAGGAATTAGAAGCTGCTCATGACGGACGTATTTATGACCGGGACTGGGGCTTTCTGGAAGGCTTGAAGCTGGGTGAGAATTAATCTCAGCCCAGCTTTTTGAATTTACTCTGCCATATCTGAAATAATCTTCTCAAGTGAGGCTTTGGCGTCACCAAAGAGCAAAGCGACTTTGCTTCTTCTTGTTTTATAGAGGGGGTTGTTTACCCCTGCATATCCGGGCTGATCGTCAAAGTTCATGATAATAACATGCTTTGCGCTTTCCACGTCCAGAATCGGCATGCCAAATATGGGGGTGTCGACTGCAGTATTGGCAGCGGGATTAATGACGTCATTAGCGCCAATGACAATTGCGATGTCCGCTTCCGCGAAATCGTCGTTGATGTCATCCATCTCGCGCAGCTTGTCATAAGGAATGTCCACTTCAGCCAGCAGCACATTCATATGTCCCGGCATACGGCCTGCAACCGGATGAATCGCGAAGTCAACAGCAATATCTTTTGCTTCCAGCAGATCCGAAAATCTCTTTACCATTTCCTGAGCCTGAGACAGCGCCATGCCATATCCGGGCACTATAATGACCCGCTTCGCCTCTCGCAGCCAGTCGAGATAATTGTCGGCTGTCTCCTCCTCATCCTCTTCAAGAAGCGCCTCATCAGCATCTTCAGCTTCTGCAGCCACAGACGTCCTGTCGGCAGAAGTTGATGTTTTTCCTAAGAGAATATCTATCAATTTTCGATTCATTGACCGGCACATGATTTGGGTCAATAAGAGGCCGGATGCTCCTACAATACCGCCGACTGCGACTAACAGAGGATCGGAGATAGCCAGGCCCGCTATACTGCCTGCAACGCCTGAGAAGGAATTGAGCAGCGAGATTGCAATTGGCATATCTGCGCCGCCGATTCTGATGGCGAAGAAAATGCCGAAGACTCCGGAGATCACAGCACAGATCAAGATTAAAGCTATCTTGGCGAAGCCGGACGAATAAACCGGAAGCAAGAATAAGAAGACTGCCGCCAGTCCTGCCACTGCAGATAGAATCGTCCACAACTGATGCTTCTTGATTATGACGGGTTTTTGCGCGAAAACCTGATGCAGTTTGCCGGCAGCTATAACCGACCCTGTAAAAGTTAAGGAGCCGACGTAAATCGCCAGACCGGCTGTAATTACAGAGAATGGATCTTCACTGCCCGCGTTTATCAAGGTAAGAGCTCCGGCTATCATAGAGGCGGCGCCGCCAAAGCCGTTTAGAAGGCCAACCATTTGCGGCATTTGCAGCATGGTAACTTTTCGCGCGAGAATTATACCCAGCAGAGCTCCTATCAGCATCGCGATCCAAATATCGACTACGCTGAATATATCGAAAGCCCACAAAGTCAGCCCTATCGCTATGGCCATGGAAAGCGAGCCGAGGAGATTGCCCTTTACGGCCAGTTTGACTTTGCTCATCATCGAGATGCCAATCAAAACCAAGAGTACTAACAGTCCTGCAATGACAAGATAAGGAATCTGTTTGGCAGGATCCATATTGGGTATGATGTCAGTCACTCGATTTTGTTCAGTCAGAGTTAACTTAATGATAAAGGACATTATTTTTTACCTCCATCATTATCTTCACCGTGGAACATCCTAAGCATGCGGTCAGTCACGCCAAAGCCGCCTACTACATTTATCATTGCCAAAATAATGGCAATATAACCCAAAATCCTCGCCACCCAGTTGACGCTGGGGTCCCCCAGTGTGCCGGTAGCCGCAGTGGCCGCCAGACAGCCCAGAATTGTAACACCGGAGAAGGCGTTCATTCCGGACATTAAGGGAGTATGCAGGAGACTGGGTACACGATCGATAATTTTATAGCCCACGAGGGCTGAAACGACAAATATTACGACTAATATAATTTGAATAATAGACAATTTTCACCTCTTAATAAAAAGCCACATGCGCGAAGGCATGTGGCTTGAATCCGGGGATTTAGATGCCCATGGCCTCGCGAGTGCCTGAATGCACGATCTCGTCATTGTGGGTCGTCAGTGCAGATTTGATGATTTCATCTTCATAATCCAAAACTATTTCTCCGTTTTTGCACAGATAGTGCAAGAGATTATATACGTTTTGCGCGAACATCCAAGTGGCGCTTTGCGGCAATAAGCCTGGAATATTCTTAACGCCGATACAGGTGACATGATGTTTGATTTCTATTTTGCCTGGAGGCGTAATTTCACAGTTGCCGCCTTGGTCGATAGATATATCTACAATAACAGATCCCGGTTTCATCATTTTGACCATCTCTTCTGTAATCAATATAGGAGCAACTTTACCGGGAATCAGGGCAGAGAGAAAAACAATGTCCATCTTCCCAAGGTGAGGAGCCAAGGCTTCGCGCTCATCTTCCAGATGACTCTCAGATAGCTGCAGAGCGTAGCCTCCTTCTCCTACGGCTGCCTCCTCAGGGATACCGGTATCAATTATCTTGGCGCCCAAAGACATAGCTTGTTCCGCTGCGTCCGGCCTGATATCTGCGGCAAAAACTTGAGCACCGAGACGTTTGGCAGTTGCCAGAGCCTGTAAACCTCCTACACCTGCGCCGATGACAAGAGCATTTATAGGCTTGATCATGCCGACTGCAGTCATGATATTGGGAATAAATTTAGGCAGTTTATTGGCTGCCATCAAGATGCCTTTGTATCCCGCGCAAGTTGACATGGACGTGAGCGCATCCATGGATTGAGCTCTGGATATTCGGGGAATACCATCAAGGGTGAGAGATGTAATGCCGTTTTTGGCTAATCTCTTTACCATTTCATGGTTGCTGGGAGAAGCGGGATGAATGAATGCAATCAGGAGTTGACCTTTATGCATCAGATCGGCTTCGTTTTTGCAGTATTTTGTGTTGTACTGCGGTTCTTTGACCTTAAGGATTACCTGAGAGCGCACAAAGACTTCCTCAGCAGTCTCAACAATTTCAGCTCCTGCATCTTCGTACTCGTGATCATGATAGAACGAACCAAGGCCGGCTCCCTTTTCTACCAGTACAGACAGTCCGTCTGCGATCATCTTGGCGACAGTTTCCGGCGTGGCAGACACGCGATTTTCCTCGGGCATGATTTCTCTGGGGATGCCGATAATCATATTAGACCTCCAATTAAAGGAAAAATGAATACTTTCATATCGTAACATTATTGGATAAAACAGACAATGTATTTGTCCTGGAATCTAGTTATGGCAAGCATTTATAATGCCGGCCCTGGAAAATTAAAGTGAATAAAGGCAATGTTTATATTTGATCTTACTGAAAACGAATATTTACCCTTTATTTTGCTAGTCAAAGCAAATATTTATCGGATTATATTTGTGAAAGATATTATAGCAATCGCATAGCTAAGGCCAGCGCCATGAAATGGTTACGAAAAGAAATAATTATGTCAAAAATATTGATTTATCGCCATTTCTTTTTAAAAAAACTAGAAAAAGGTAACTAGACTTGAGCGTCGGCTCATGAGATTTAAGCTAGGCAACAAGTTCTCCATTTGTCCGCTGCTCCTTGGGCAGAATAAAATGGAAGAGGACATAGACAACAGCCATTACCACAGTCATAATCGCGAAGGCAATGCGGTAGCTCCCGGTACTGTCAAAGACTACACTGCCGAAGAAGGGACATAGAGCTACACCGGCATTATTAAAACAAATAAAGAGGCTGTTCGCTTTGGCGAAATCATCCGCTCTAAACATCTTTCTGGTAATTAAAGGTTGTGACACAGTTCCGGCCGGACTGCCCAAAAATGTACCGAAAGCCAGAGCGGCGATTGCCCAGGGAAATTGAGCGAAATACATTGCAGCGAGCCCTATTATAGAGGCGAAAATTGCCAGAAGCGTGGCGAAGCGAATATTGGTGCGGTCGTAGATGGCTCCGAGGACTACTTTCCCAACCGCCAGCAGCCCCATGGACATTGACATGATATTGGCAGCGTAATATGACGAAAAGCCCAGATCACAAAAATGCGGTACGATGAAGTTTATCATTGTGAAGCCTGCAATGCCGTTAAGAGCGAAGATTAAAGCGAGAACCCAAAAACGTTTATCCCGCAGGAAGGGAGGCCGGCTGTCGGCCGAGCTTTCTCGATTATTGGCTGCGTACTCCGGCTCCGCCGTCGTAAAATCAATATCTGATGCTTCAGCGTCGAAAGAGTTTGCCGACTCTCCCCTGTCAGCTTGCGCAGAATCTCTCAGAATGAAAAAACAGATTGGTACAATCACTATGAACATGGTGATGCCCAGAAAAGTGAAAGCTGTGCGCCAGCCGTAATTTTCAATAATCAAGTTGGCGACGGGATTTAGAATCATGCCGCCGATGCCGCTGCCCATATAAGTTATGCCTAACGCCAGACCGATATTTTTGCTAAACCAGCTGTTGAGCAGGATCGAGAGCGGCACCAGACTGATAAAGCAATGAGAGGCGCCGATCAGTAGCGCAATCATATAAAACTGCCACATCTCAGATGCGGCGGAAAAGCCGAAATAAATTGCAGGAGTCACTACTGAGAAGACTCTTAACAGGCGTATCAGGCCAAACTTATCGATTAAATTGCTGATAAAGGGATTAATAAAAATGGTGGCGATGAAAACGAGGGTTTGCGCCAGAGAGAAACTTTGTCTGTTGATGCCGAGATCATTCGTCACGGGGATTGTAAAGACGGCGAAAACATTATAGATAATACCGTTAACCATCACCATGACAAAAAAGCTGGCAATGACGATTACCCATTTGTAGCTGCTTTTTTCTTCTGTTTTAATCACCTGCCGACACCCGCATGTTTATTATTATTGCCTGAGCTTAGAATCCCGATCTTCAAAAATATGAGCCGCATTTAAGCGCCCACTTGAACTATATTAGCAGATTAATTGCGTTATTCAATAAATACTGTTTGAAATAAATATTCGGGGATATCGGCTCTATTTCGTTTAGCGAATGTCTTGCGCTGTGATTTTTCGCTCCGTGGGCGGGAAGTCGACGGTCCTTTTTTCTCTGGCTGCCTGATAAAGGCTGAGTACCATGGCGACAGCGTCTCGTCCACTAGTGCCGGAGGCCAGAGGCTCTAGGTCTTCGCGGATGGCAGTGATAAGATCATCGTAGATTGCCGTGTGAGGATTTTTGATCTGGCCCAAGCCTCGTAAACCATAACGCCGTCGCATATTGGCAAGGCTGAGGCGGATGTATTTTCGTTCCTGTGAGCTGCCATCTTTGCCTAGAATTTTGAAGTTCAGCTTTCCGTTGCTGACTGAGGCTCGGATGGCGCTGTTCTCGGTTTGCAGGAAAATTGACGCTTCTTTGTTCTC
>LSQX01201697.1_pt1 | contig 27995 bp, 24 predicted proteins | sample 654561 | NCBI WGS metagenome assembly LSQX01 (sample SAMN04489861, study PRJNA283612) | anaerobic digester metagenome | isolation source: 4 biogas reactors fed with cattle manure at either 37C or 55C with and... | place: Denmark: Kongens Lyngby | collected 2014
TTTTAAGGTACCATTTGTCGGAACCTGAACGGTTCGGATGAGGTTAATGTGAATTCATATATTCTTGAGGGCGGCTGCCGCCTGCAGGGAGAAGTAAAAATAAGCGGTTCTAAGAATGCTGCGCTGCCGGTTTTGGCAGCGACAGTTTTGTTGGATGGTAAATACCGTATTGAAAATATTCCCTTAATTGAAGATATTCTTACTTTGCTGGACATACTCAGATCTCTGGGTGCCGGTGTTGAGCTGCTGCCCGATGGCACGGTAATTATTGACAGTTCTTCCGTTAATATCACTACTGCTACTTCGGACGCAGTCAGCAGGCTGCGCGGTTCCTATTACCTTTTAGGAGCATTGTTGGGAAGATTTGGACATGCCAGTCTTAAGATGCCCGGCGGCTGCAACTTTGGCAGCAGACCTATAGATTTGCATCTGAACGGTTTTCGCCAGCTGGGCGCGGATATTGTCGTTGAGGAAGACGTGGTGACTTGTTCAGCTGACCGTTTGACCGGTAAAAACGTCTTTATGGACATAGTCAGCGTTGGGGCTACGATTAATCTAATTTTGGCAGCGGTAAAGGCGAAGGGAACAACAATTATTTACAATGCAGCCAAGGAGCCGCATGTAGTTGATATGGCGAATTTCCTTAATGCCATGGGCGGGAACATCCATGGCGCAGGTACAGATATTATTCGCATTCACGGGCGCCATACACTGAGGAGCAGCGGCAGCTACGCTATTATCCCTGATCAGATCGAAGCCGGGACCTATATGGCTATGGCCGCGCTTACAAAGGGAGATATAGTTCTGGATAATGTGATCCCCAGCCATTTGGAAGCTATTTCCGCCAAGCTGAGAGAAATGGGTGTCACTATTGAAGCGGGAGAGGACAGTGTCAGAGTTCTAATGGAACCGGAAGATAAACTGGTGTCTACGAATTTTGTCACCTCGCCTTATCCCGGTTTCCCCACCGATATGCAGCCTCAGATTATGGTTTTGCTCACACAGGCCGAAGGAACAGGAAAAGTTACAGAGAATGTCTGGAACAACCGTTTCCAATATATTGATGATCTGCGTTCACTGGGAGCAAAAATCGTCACGGAAGGCCGCTCGGCCTTTGTCGCCGGCAGATCCAATCTTTCAGCCGCCACTGTCAGGGCCCACGATTTGCGGGCGGGTGCCGCCATGGTGATGGCAGGACTGGTCGCCGGGGGAATTACAGAGATTAGAAATGTCGACCTGATCGAGCGCGGTTACGAGAACTTCGTGGAGAAAATGCGCAGTTTGGGCGCTGTGATTGAGAAGCGGCCGACTGTGGTATCTGAGGATGCCGCCGATGTCGATTCTGCGGTCTGATTGGGCTTGTGCCCTGATGGCGATATTTGCAGTTTGATTTGAGCGCCGGACTTGTATTGGGCAGTGTCCTTCGAATAGACCGCAGGACGGAAAGCTAAGCGTCTTCATATGAAAATATCTATTGTGTCACCCGGAAAAGTTAGAGAGAAATGGCTTCGAGCCGGCATTGATGAATATATCAAGAGGCTGCAGCGTTATTCATCTGTTGAATTGGTTGAAGTCGCTGATTTCGCGGATCAGCTCACTCCCGGAGTTGCCCGGGTGCGCGAGGGCAAGGCTATCTTGTCCAGACTCAAGGAGCGCCCTTTTGTTGTTGCGCTGGATCAAAAAGGCAAAGAACACAGCTCTGAGGAACTGGCACAGCTGCTGCCAAGATGGTTTGAGCAGGGAGCAAGTGAGATTGTCTTTGTGATTGGCGGAGCGACAGGACTTGACCCTGCTGTACTGGAGAGAGCTGATTATACTATTTCTCTCTCGGACATGACTTTCACACATCAAATGTGCCGTCTGATATTGCTGGAGCAGTGTTATCGAGCTTTTCGCATCGCCGGCAATGAACCCTATCACAAATAAGAGAGGCAAAGTCCAATTTGGCAGGCTAACATGGCAAGGCTCGACAGGTGAGAGCATATTTGTCGTTGTAAAAAAGGCGCTTGCTTTTGTATTTTGCTGTGCGGCGGGGAATAATTACTCCTTTGACCGGCATTATTGCGTGTTATAATTAAATAGATATTTGCCGGGGCCGGTTTCGGGAATAGCAGCTGAGATTGTGCTCCGGTGTGAGATAAATTTTGTGGACCGATTATTCTTTCTCTATGTCAGGCACGACGTAGAGCTGAATGCTTGCGAAAAAATATGGAGGACATATGGAAAACTGTGCCATTATTTTAGCTGCTTCGGAAGATGACAGGATGCGCACAGCCGATACTAAAGTGATGCTCGAAGTGTCCGGCAAACCTGTAGTCAGTTGGGTAAAAAGAGCGCTTGATCAGGCGGGCATCCACGATCAGATGTATATAGTCAGTTATCGACAAGAAAAAGTGCGCGAAGAGCTGGGAGAGTCGGTTGCCTTCGCATTGCAGGAAATCCCTCTGGGTACAGGACACGCCGTGATACAGGCAGAACCGTTTCTGTTTCAAAGACAGGGCGCTACGGTAGTAATGGCCGCTGATACTCCCCTGGTGAGATCTGAGACAATCTCCGAATTGCTTAGAAGTTTTGAGCTGGGCGGCTGGGGTGCTCTTGTCCTGACTGCAAAAATTGATGATCCCGCCGGTTACGGGCGCATAGTGCGCAACAAGGATGGTGAGCTGATCGCCATTGTCGAGGAACAAGAAAGCGATGAAACAACCAAAAAGATCACCGAAGTAAACAGCGGTATTTACTGCTTTGATACTGAGCTTTTATATCAGGCGATGAGCCGGATTGAAGAGCGGGAAGAATTGGATTTTGGACGTTTTCCGCTTACAGATGTTATCGATATCTTGTCGCGGCAAGGAGTTCGTGTCGGCACTCAAAGCATAGACCCGTTTGAGTTTTTTAAAGTCAATAGCCGCCGCGATCTATCTATCGTCTCACGTGAATTAAACAATCGTATTTTGGAACATATTATGGAAGACGGTGTGACAATTCTGGACCCGCAGACGACCTGGATTGACGATGATGTGGTTATCGGTAAAGATACCGTTATCTTGCCCGGCTGCAGAATAAAAAACAGCTGCGTGATCGGTGAAAACTGCACTATTGGTCCCAATACAATCTTGAACTTTACTTATATAGGCGATCATTCAGTCATAACTCAGTCTGAAGCCAGACAGGTGTCAATCGACAAAAATTGCCGGATAGGCCCCTGGGTTAATCTGGACGACGGTGCGGAACTTGCTGAGAATTGTATTATCGGCAGCAATGTTGAGATTAGAAATTCTCGGCTGGGCGCAAATTGTCTGGTCCATAATCAAGCTTCGATTAATCAGGCAACCCTGGGCGAAGGTGTGACTGTAGGCAGTCAAGTTTCTTTTGCCTATGACAGCATTGACGGTGAAGAAGGTATTACTGTCGGTAATAATAGTGTTATCGACAGTCAAGCCTGTTTGATCGCTCCTGTCGAATTGGCGGAGAACAGTTATGTGGGGGCAGGCACGGTTGTGAACAGGAATATTCCGAAGAATGCGCTTGTCCTTGGACGTAAGGATTTGGAGATTATTGAAAACTGGGTTTTGCGAAAGGGATAGATATGTCCTGGTGGCAGCGGAAAATTAATAAAAGAATTAAGTCTTTGGAGCTAAGATCCGGCAGAAGAGGCGATTCATCAGAGCGCTGGCTGATTGTCGGTCTGGGAAACCCCGGCGCTCAATATGAGAAGAGCTGGCATAATCTCGGTTTTATGGCTTTGGACAAGATTGCGGAGCGCAGCGGTATTAAGATGGGACGCCTGCGTTTTCAGGGCATGACCGGCGAGGGAACCATCGAGGGAGAGCGGGTTATATTGCTGAAGCCGCTTACCTATATGAATAATAGTGGGCAGAGTGTAGCTGAGGCCAGCAGATTCTATAAAATTCCGCCGGAGAAAATTGTCGTCTTGCTTGATGATATTGATATCGAGACGGGAAAGATCAGACTGCGCAGCCAAGGGAGTTCCGGCAGTCATAAGGGGCTGAAATCTATTGTTTCGCACCTGGGAAGTGAGGATTTCTATCGCATACGAATTGGTATGGGGCCCCGGCCGCAGGGAGATATGGTGGATATAGTTCTGGCATCCATTCCCGCTGCACAAAGGGATGTTGTCGCGAGAGTTCTGCAGGACACCGCCCTTTGCCTGGAAACGCTCCTTTCATCCGGCCTGGAATTTGCCCAGAGCCGTTATAACTGACAGAGCGCGAGAATCGCATTAAGAATATGACAAATAGAGACAGTTTAGACAAAATTCCCCCCCGGCAGGGGAGCTCGCAGCAGCAAGAAATACAGCAGCCTGATTATCTGCAGGAGCGGCAAAAGTCTGATCAAGATATTTTGCCGCCACTGGGTCTATGGTTGGAAAATGCCAAGACAGATCTCGCTTTCAGTGATTTCTTATCTGCTATATACCGCAGTGACTGTGTCAGCGGGCTCTCTCCCCTTGCCCATAAAGCGGTAAACCTGATTGGCCCCTCTGACCCGCAGAAGTCTTATCTGCAGGCTTTGGTTTATGAGGAGGAGCAGTCTCCTTTTTGGGTGCTGGTTGCAGATGAGCTGCGCGCTCGTCTGGCGGCCCAGGAGTTAAGGGCTTTTTTGGGCGACGGCGTTTTTGTCTTCAGTTCGCGTGATCTTCACTTGTTGGATGCCAGAGCTGCATCCAGAGATCAGGAACGGCGGCGTTTGGCCATTTTGCAGCGGATACGCTCCGGGGCTTATAAGGCCTTGATAGTTCCTGCTGCAGCTCTCCTGGACAAGCTGCCGCCTCCGGAGGTTTTTGACGATGCGGAGATTGAGCTGGCGCAAGGAGACAGGATAGACCCTGAGGAGCTGTCTAAGCGTCTGTCCGCCGCCGGTTACGAGAGATCTAAACTGGCCGGTCAGTCCGGACAATATGCCAGACATGGAGACGTGATAGATATTGTTGTAACCCCTGCTGCCGCTGAATTGCCGCTCGTGGGCCTGCGCATTTCTTTCTTCGATATTGAAATTGACGATTTGCGCCTGATTGATTTGGAAACTCAGCGGTCGACAGGCGCGGTCAGAAAATTTGTCGTTCCGCCTGCGAGGGAATTGCTTCTGAAGGAAGACCAAATTGAACAACTAGCCGGCGAGATCAGAGAAGCAGGTGAGGACGCGGCCCGCACAGCCCTGCAGCAAGGCGGTTCGAGAACTGATTATGAGCGTCTGCGACTTTTAGGTTCAAGAGATGCAGAGAAGCTGTTAGGCAAGATTCCCTTCGCAGCGCTTGACCGCTGGCTGCCATTAATCTATCCGGACAGCGCTTCTTTGTTTGATTATGCCTCGCCGGAGACCCGTTTCTGGCTGGATGAGATGGCGAAGTTCAGTAAACAGCTGGACGCGGAGCATGCGAGCTGGATTCAGGAGCTGACTTCCGGTATAGAGAACAACCATGCTTTGCCGCTGACTGAAGAAGCAAGAGGGACTCCTTCTGCTGTCAGACGCTGGATTGACCGCCGCAAAAGCTTTATCTCTTTAGCACAGATTGATTCTTCAGGCAACGGTCTGCCCGGGGCAAGAAAACTGAAATTGGGTGGCAGAGTGCAAGATCATTACAAGGGGCGGGAAGATAATCTGTATATTGATCTCAACTCTTGGCGGGAGACGGGGCATGAAACTGCGTTGTTCACCGGTTCATCGAGCCGCAGAGAGCAATTGGATAAGCGCCTTCGTCAAAAAAATATTTTTGACGCATTTGTTTCTGAAGATACGATGATTCAGGGTTTCTACTGGCCGGAGGGCAAGATTTCGATTTTGGGGTCACAAGATCTCTTTGGCATTGATAAGCCGGCCAGAAGGAGAAAATTTGGCGGCGGCCAGGTTATCAGTTTTTTCTCGGATCTTGAGCCGGGCGAGCTGGTGGTGCATGAGGATCACGGCATTGCCAGATATCAAGCCTTAAAGAAAATCAGATCATCCAGCGGAGAACGCGATTATCTGCATTTGAAATATGCGGACGGCGATCTATATATTCCGGTGGATGCTCTCGATCAAATTCGCAAGTATATCAGCACTGACGAGCGAAAACCGCGCCTGTCTAAATTGGGCGGTACGGAGTGGGAGCGCCAGAAGACTAAGGCGCGTGAATCGATCAAGAAGCTGGCGACAGATCTGGTAGCTCTTTACGCCAAACGAAGGCAAATCAAAGGTTATGCTTTTTCACCCGATACTGCCTGGCAGCAGGAGTTTGAAGCGGGTTTTCTCTTTGAGGAGACTGAGGATCAGCTGCGCGTAATCTCTGAGATTAAGCATGATATGGAGGAGCCGCATGTGATGGAGCGTCTTCTTTGCGGTGATGTTGGCTTTGGCAAAACGGAAGTATGTTTCCGCGCCCTCTTTAAATGCATCATGGACAACAAGCAGGCTGCTTTGCTGGCGCCGACGACTGTGCTGACCCAGCAGCATTACAATAAACTCTGCGAGAGGATGGGGGATTTGCCCGCTAATATCAGGATGCTCAGCCGTTTTGTTCCTGAGCAGGAGCAAAAGAAGACACTGGAGGATCTGAAACAAGGGAAAGTGGACATCATTATCGGTACACATAGGCTGCTGTCACAGGATGTTAGCTTCTTGGATTTAGGCTTGCTGGTGATTGATGAGGAACAGCGTTTTGGTGTCGACCATAAAGAGCTGATCAAGGAGCGCTATCCAACTTTGGATGTGTTGAGCTTGACTGCGACACCCATACCGCGCACTTTGCACATGTCACTTTCAGGCATCAGGGATATTTCGCTGCTGGAAGAAGGTCCGGAGGATCGCCGGCCTATCCAGACTTATGTGATGGAATATGATGAGAATGCGGCTGTCGATGCAATTTTACGTGAGACAGGCCGAGGCGGACAGAGCTTCTATCTCTTTAATAACACTTATAAGATCGAAGACAAGGCTGCCAGACTGCGTGAGCTGCTGCCCGGCGTGCGCATAGTAACGGCGCATGGCAAGATGTCAGAGAATCACCTCGAGCAGGTGATTTCGGACTTTCTCGCAGGTGATTACGATGTGCTGGTTTGCACAACGATCATTGAATCCGGCATAGACATGCCTAATGTCAATACTATCGTCGTCGAGCAGGCGGACAGGCTTGGCATGGCTCAGTTATATCAAATTCGAGGCAGGGTCGGACGCTCTGAAAGGCAGGCTTATGCTTATATCACTTATCCACAGGACAAGGTTCTGACCGAGACGGCGGAAAAGCGGCTGGTAGCTATTCGCGACTACACGGAACTGGGTTCGGGTTTCAAAATTGCGCTGCGCGATCTCGAGGTGCGCGGGGCCGGCAATCTGCTTGGCGCAGAGCAAAGCGGAAATCTGGGCGCTGTCGGTTATGATCTTTACTGCAAGATGATGGATGAGGCAGTCAAGGAATTGACCGGCGCTGAGGTCAAGCCTCCTCCTGCGCATGCGCTGGTCGAGCTCGAGGTTGACGCTTTCCTGCCGGAGCGCTACATACGCGATAACGGACAGAGGATTGACATGTACCGGAGGATTGCCGAGCTTGAGACTGCGGAGTGTTACCGCGATGTGCTGGATGAGCTCGCAGACCGTTACGGAGATTTACCGGCACAAGCGCTGACTTTGTGCGATATCGCATTTATCAGGTCTTTTGCCGGGCGCGCAGGTTTCTCACGCGTGTCTGTCCGCGGGCACGATGTAATCTTCAGCTTTGCCGAAGACGGCAAGTTAGATATGGACCTTGTCTCCCGCATTATGACGGTGGAGAAGGAAAAGGATTACTTGCAGTTTCAAGCAGGCCACAAACCACAAATTATTTTTAGGCAAGCGGCGAAGGCGCCTAAGGATACGCCCGCGAGAATCAGGCAGCTTTTTTTGGCCGCAGAGGATAAGATCACAGCGAAGGCGGGCTGACCGGGGCAATAAGGAGCGGTACCGATTCCTGATCGCCTTCAATATATCTTCTGTTCAAATACAGCCTGACTGAGCCGCTTTTGAAAACAGAGCTCAATCGAGCGGACAATGGAGACAGAGCAATTTTGTCTGACTGCTGCTCAGAGCATTGAAATTGCCAGCTCAGGATAATCCGAGATAATTGCGCGGGGCTTTTTTTTGATCATCTGCGCGATATCTTGCTTTTTGTTTACCGTCCAGGTCACCAGTTTAATCTGATTGCGGTGGCACAAAGATGCGTAGCCCGGGATTTTCAAGATTCGATAGTGCGGATTCAAAGCCGAGAGCCCCAGATTCTTGCTTAACCAGACCGGCCTCGTCAGCGGATACGCCAGCAAGAGAGCGCAGCGGCCGGGGTCGGCGAGCTTTGTCAGTCTGAAAGCGCTCTCAGTGTTGAAAGTCGAATATAGGATGCGATCTTCCATCTTGCTTTGGCGAGTCAGATTAATTAAATCTTCCTCCAAATTCGGGTAGTCAAAGATATTGTTCTTGAGCTCGATATTCAGGATTAGATCAGTCTGCTCCAGCAGCTCCAATACTTCTTTAAGCAGGGGCATTCTCTCGTTTCCGCCTCTTGGCATTGAAACATTTACCTCTTTGAGCCTGGACCAGTTGGTCTGACTGATAAGGATTTCTTTGCCGGCCACACGCAAGAGATCTTCATCATGGGCGACAACCAGCTCGCCGTCCAGACTGCGCTGCACGTCCAGTTCAATCCCGTCCACACCCATTTCGACAGCTTTAACAAAAGCCGGCAAAGTGTTTTCCGCACTTTCAGTCCAGATTCCTCGATGTGACCAGACCTCAATTTCTCTTTCCTGCCGCATGTTCTTAACTCCTGATAATCAATATTATTCAGCTTGTATCTTAATTGTATTCTACAGGTATAATAACGGTATGAAAATTATTTTAGCGAGCAATTCACCACGCCGCCGTGAACTGCTGACACTCAGTGGTTATTCTTTCCGGACCAAAACAGAGCCGGTCAACGAGGAGTCCATTCAAGAGCAAGTGTTGGAGGAGCTTTCTTCCTTGCCTGCTGCGACAGTCCACACTGAACTCGTTCGGCGTCTCGCGATGGCCAAAGCCGAAGCGATTCTTCCCGCTCACGCCTCTCTAGACCTCTATCCGGTTCAAAAACTAAGCGATTTGCCGAATTTTTTTGTTGAAGGCGATAAGGATAAGTACGTCATTCTGGGAGCAGATACTGTAGTTTGTCTGGGAGACGAGATACTGGGCAAACCCCACGACCCGGAAGAGGCTGAAGCCATGCTGCGAACGCTGGCGGGCAAAACTCATCTCGTCCATACAGGAGTCGCCTCACTGACTGTATCGCCTGATGGGCTATTAAGCTGGGAGGATAGTTTCGTAAACACCACCGAGGTTATTTTTCTTCCTCTGGACAGAGCACTGGAATCCAGAATAAAAGAATATGTCGCCGGAGGCGAGCCGATGGACAAAGCAGGCGCTTATGGGATTCAAGATCACGGAGCTGTTTTTGTTTCCGGCATCAAGGGCGATTACTACAATGTGATGGGACTGCCTTTGTCCCGGGTAACTCGTTTGTTGGATCGCCTGAACAACGGTAAATCAGTGCCTTCGTGCTTTTGAGGCAATAGATTTCGGGCCGCCTCAATGTCATATTTTTGCCGGAATAATTGAATGATACTGCAGTCAAAAATACCAAGATATTAAGCAAATTAATTTGACTTTTTCGGGGCGTGCTGCTATCATTAAAGACAAAGATAGTCAAAGTCTAAATGATTGTTCTGTCTCGTCTTATCAGCTTCTGATTTTACCGCAGGATGGAACAAATTTGTATACAGGGATACGCAGTGGATGCCAAACAGCGCGTATTGTAGAAGAACGAAGGAGAAACAATGTCTAATATTAGTGATCGCATCGAGCGAATGATAGATGATTTACTTGACAAGCATGACGGCAAAGTTGAGATTTCGCGCAACAGATTAGCGCAGGAAATCAGGGTGGTGCCTTCGCAAATTAGTTATGTGCTCAGCACGCGCTTTACCAGCAGTCATGGTTATGTGGTCGAGAGCAGGCGCGGCGGGGGCGGTTCCATTACGATCAGAAGGATCAATACATCTTCGCCGGCCAGTGCGATTTTGCATCTCGTCCGAGAGATGCCGGAGTCAATCTCGCAGCATCAAGCTTGTCAAGTAATTAATAGCTTGCAGCGATCTGAATTGATTGATAAGCCGATGGCGGAAATTTTTAAAGCCGCACTGTCTGATACTGCCTACAAATATTTAGACAGACAGCTGGCGGATCAGATACGCAGTCAGGTTCTGCAGAATATGTTAGCAGTGCTGGCCACGTTAAGTTAGGAGGTTTTGATAATGTTATGCGACCAATGCAATATCAATGAGGCCACTATCCAAATGCGGCTGACACGCAATGGCGAAACGATAGATTTAAATCTATGCCCCGGCTGCGCAGCCAAATTGCAAATGGGAGGAGGCTCGATGCCCTCCTTGTTTGACTCTTTCTTTAGCCCGGGCTTGCCAAGCTACGATCTTCTGATGCCCGCATTGTTTGGTTCTGATTTTGACAGAGAGCAGGGCCAATTGCACAGACAAACTAAAGCTTGCCCTGTCTGCGGGCAGCGTTATGAGGATTTTAGAAAGACCGGTCTTTTAGGGTGCAGCACCTGCTATGAAACGTTTAGGCCTTGGTTAGAACAGGTATTGAAACGTGTGCAGAGAGGTACGAGGCATATAGGCCACAAGCCGGGGTTAAAAGCCAATACTCAGGATTCTCCTGAGAAGGCAGAAATCAAAGAAAGGTCAGAAAAAGCTTCAGAGAGCGACAATGCTAAGACCATTGAGCCGGACGATAATTTAACTGCCTTGAAAAGGGAACTGTCACAAGCAGTGGAAGTTGAGGATTATAACAGAGCAGCCCAACTTAGAGACCGGATACAAGAGCTGGAGGCCTAGGAGGATATTATGACTTGGTATATTGAGAGTGGACCAAAGGAGGAGACAGTGCTGTCTACACGTGTCCGTATCGCCCGCAACCTCCGGGAAATGCCATTCCCCAACCGTATGAGCCCTGAGCAGGAAACCGAGGCGGAGAAGCTGATCGAAAACACCTTTCTCGCCCTCGATATCAGCAAGCCGCGCACTAATTGGAGCATTGTCAGTCTGGAAGAGCTGGGGCAGATGCAAAAGCTTGCTCTGGCAGAGAAGCATTTGCTTTCCAAGCGCATGCTGGAGCCGGGCTGCGGCAAGACTTTGATAATAAATAAAGAAGAAAATTTGAGCATGATGATTCTGGAAGAAGACCATATCAGGGTCCAAGCCATGTCTGCCGGACTTGATCTGTCAAAAGCATATAAAGAAGCTACTGATCTGACCTTTAATCTTGAAGAGAAGATTCCCATGGCTTGGAGCGACGATTACGGCTTTCTGACCGCTTGCCCTACCAATACCGGCACCGGTCTAAGAGCATCTGTAATGCTGTTTTTACCGGGACTGGTCAGGACAGAACGTCTGAGTTATATGACGGATGTGCTCGCAAAAGCAGGATACGCGGTACGCGGCAGCAGCGGCGAAGGCAGTAAAGTCGAAGGATACAGAGTCCAAGTTTCTAATCAGCTGACTTTGGGGCTGTCAGAAGAAGAGATTCTCCGTGACCTTCAGCATTTAGTAGAAAACCTGATTGAGAAAGAAGAGGAATCACGCCAAAAACTTCTGCAAGCGGACAAATTAGGATTAGAAGATAAGGTGTGGCGCTCACGAGGTATCCTAGAAAATGTCAGACGCATTAATTATGAAGAAGCAGTTGATCTGTTGGCAAATCTGAGGCTTGGAATCAGTCTTGGTCTTATCGATGACGGATTGTCGCTGGTATCTTTGAACCGTCTGGATGCCAATATCGGCAATGCCGGTTTACAGCGAATCTGTGGCAAAGAGCTGATAGACTGTGAACTTGACGAGAGCCGCGCCAAGCTGATACGAGAAGAGCTGAAAGGCGCAAATCGCCGCACCAGATAATATATACAAATTGAACATTACACATTGCGCGAACTGCAAGTAAATGGTTTGCCATTTGTGTGTTCGCAAAAAATATAAATAAGAAGGTGAATAATATGATGGTTAGTTTTTCCAGAAGAGCAGGAACTGTGCTGGGATTCGCTTGGCAAAAGGCGAAATCCTACAGACTGGATTACATTGGTTCGGAACACATTTTGTCAGGAATTATGGAAGAGGATGGCTTGGCTGCATCTGTGCTGCAGGAGGCGGGTCTCAGCGCTGACCAAATTGAGATGAACCTTTCACAGCTGGCGCAGCGTGAGCCTGTTGCTATCGAAATGCCGGAAAATATGGACGGCAATACTCTTGTCAGTATGATGACACCTCGTACCAGACAGGTGATTAATCTGGCTGCCCGCGAGGCTCAGTCAAGAAGGTCAAATGTAATTGAGCCGGAGTATCTCTTGCTCGCTATTTTGCGTGAGGGCGGCAGTGTTGCCGTGCGCATTCTACAGGCGGCAGGTATTTCCGGCCGCGAGTTGTACCAAAATCTGGCTCAGATTCTCGCAGCCAGAGAAGAGCCTCTGTCACCGGAGTCAGACGAAGCAAGCGGGACAATGCCCGGCACAATGTCAGACATGTCATCGCGGGCGGCCGGTGCGGCAGCGGATGGAGCTGCGAAGGCAAAGACCAACACGCCGACGCTGGACAAATTCAGCCGTGATTTGACCGAGATGGCGAAAGAGGGCAAATTTGACCCGATCATTGGCCGTAACGAAGAGATTATACGTGCTGAGCAGATTCTCTGCCGGCGCACGAAGAATAATCCCGTGTTAATTGGCGAGCCCGGAGTCGGCAAAACCGCGATAGCTGAAGGTTTGGCTCAGAAAATCGTCAGCGGAGATGTGCCCGAACCACTTATGGGCAAGCGTCTTGTTTCTGTCGATCTGACCGGAATGCTGGCAGGAGCGAAATATCGAGGCGAGTTTGAAGAAAGACTCAAAAAAGGTATAGATGAGGCCGTTGCCGGAGGTGATGTAATTCTCTTCTTCGACGAGCTTCATACCATAGTTGGAGCCGGAGCCTCTGAGGGCTCAATTGACGCTTCCAATATCCTTAAGCCTCTTCTGGCCAGAGGTGAGATGCAGGTTATAGGTGCTACAACGATAGATGAATACCGGAAATATATTGAGAAAGATTCAGCTTTAGAGAGGCGTTTCCAGCCAATTATGGTGGAAGAGCCCAGCGAAGAAGAATCAGTGCAAATTCTCTATGGTTTACGCCCTCATTATGAAGAGCACCATCAGGTCAGAATTTCTGATGAAGCTATTGAAGAGGCTGTAAAGCTTTCCACGCGCTATATTCAAGACCGCTTTCTGCCTGACAAAGCGATTGATTTGATTGATGAAGCGGCAGCCAAGCTGAGGCTTTCTCAATCGCCGGATCTGTCCAATTTAAAAGCTGCTGAATCCGAGCTCTTGCAGTTGCTGGATAAGAAACAAAGGGCAGTTGAAGAAGAAAAATTTGAGGAAGCCGCAGAGTTAAAGCAGCGCGAAGACGAGCTCAAGGAACAGATGGAGAATCTGAAAAAAGAGCCTCAGAAGAAAGAACGAACGGATTGGCCGGTATTACATGGCGACTTGATCGCAGGAATCGTATCCAGCTGGACAGGAATTCCGGTGACAAGATTGACAGAAACTGAGCAAGAAAGGCTGAAGAATCTGGAAGCTGAGCTGGAGAAAAAAGTGATCGGTCAGCCGGAGGCTGTTAATGAAGTGGCGAAAGCTATCAGACGCGGCAGGCTAGGCCTTAAAGATCCCAACCGTCCAACCGGAAGCTTCATTTTTCTGGGCACTACCGGTGTAGGAAAGACCGAACTTGCTAAAGCTTTGGCTGAAGTTATGTTTGGATCAGAGAGCAATATGATCAGACTGGATATGTCCGAATATATGGAGAAGTTTGATGTATCAAAGCTCATAGGTTCTCCTCCGGGCTATGTCGGTTATGATGAGGGCGGTCAACTGACAGAAAAAGTCAGACGCCAGCCATACTCAGTGGTGCTCTTTGACGAAATTGAAAAAGCCCACCCTGATGTCTTTAATGCTCTGCTTCAGATTCTGGAGGATGGACGTCTAACCGACAGTCAGGGACGTACAGTAAACTTTAGGAACACAATTGTGATAATGACTTCCAATATCGGAGCCAGAATACTCACCGGCAGTGAAGGACGCAGAATTGGCTTCGGCATGCCTGCAGACGAGGGAGAAGAAAAATCAATTCCGATGTATGGAGGCAAAACCTATGAAGAAGCAAAAGATCTGGTCATGGATGAGCTGCGAAAAACCTTCCAGCCCGAGTTCCTTAACAGAGTTGACAGCATAGTATTTTTCAACATGCTTGATGAAGAAGCGTTAGAAAAGATCGTAGACATTATGCTGGCAGATTTGGTCGCCAGAATAGCTGATCTCGGCATTCATACTGAGATTACTCCCGCCGCCAGAAAGTGGCTGGCTAAAAACGGCTATAAGCCTGAATATGGTGCCCGTCCTCTGCGCCGTCTGATTCAGTCTGTAGTTGAGGATGGTTTCTCCGAGGCCCTGCTCGATGGCGTGGTTAAAACCGGTGAGGCGGCTTTGGTAGATGTTGAAGACGACAAAATTACAATTCACCGTCTCAATAAAGATACAGAAGAAGCTGTCACGGTAAAATCCGACACTGAGAAAAACGTCACCGCAGAGAAGAATGCGCCGGAAGGAAGCGCGCCGGAGGATAGCTCTTCGGCAGGAGACGCTTCCATAGGTGGAGCATCAGAAGAAAAGTAAACACACATTGTAAAAAATGAGAGCAGGAAATATGGCGCGGCAGTTTGAACTGCCGCGCCTTTTTTATAGCTGTTGCCGGAAGCGGCAATATGAATTCTCGTCAATGACGGGTTTAGCTGATAGTGCCTGTCGGGATAGTTGGGGATGTGGTGATCAGGACCGGAATCAGTTGACCGACAAAAGTAAATGAGGCTGCAAAAAATATCATAGTGAAGGCCATCAATCGAATCTGGCTGTTGCCGTTAATGCTGTAAACGTAGCAAAGACTGCGGATATGAACATAGATGGCGAACATGAAGCCGCATATTATCATGGCCAGGCTGGCAAGGGGAACAGTAATTACAGTGCCAATCGCCAGGACTACAAATAAAGTCAGATAAGTATATGCAGCGCGGCTCAAACGCAAGATATCAATTAAGGTGACTTGGATCCGTTCCATCAGTCGCAATAAAATCCAAATGAAAAAGCTCTCCAAAAAGCAAAGCAAGAGAGATATCCCCAAAGAGTAGAGCAGTAAACGTGATATTTTAGGGCCTGTGACATTTTCATTTAGATCAATAAACTGCAGAGAAATACGATAGTAGAAGAGAGAAAACCACAGCATCAGAATCAATAAATTGACAGTAATTGCCACAGTGGGAACCTTCTTCTCATTGTTGAGCGCCTGTTCACGAATTTTGTCAGAGGGAGTTCGGACCCATCCGGTTATGCTGACTAAACCGCTCAAACTTGGCAATTTGCGTGTTTTGCGCTGCCTTCTCTGCGAATTGTCCCGATAAAAGAAAGGTTTGCTGCGGGTATATCGGTTATTCTCTTTATTTTTTTGAGTTTGACTTTGGGAATTATCTGAAGATGATTTGTCGGCTGCAAAGTTTCCGCTTGCAGAAGAGTTATTTTCATTCTCCTCTTTTGGCCGGCTATTTTGCTCGTAATTTGTGTCAGCATGTCCAGGTGCAGAATAGTAACTTTGCGTACGGCAGTTACATTTTTCACCATCATTAAGTTGCTTCCCGCAATAAAAGCAGTATCTAGCCATTGACATCCTTCCTTCTATACAGGGAATATATTAACTAAGACTTTGGGATAAATTGTGACAAGATTGCGAATATTAGATAAGATAATCTCATGGCTGAGGCAGGGATGGAAAAAGAAACTAAAGGTGAATTAAAAAATTATTCATTGAAGGCGCCCAATGGTATTATCTATGGCCTTCTTTTCTTTCTGGTCTGGATTCTGACTAAACTGCTTTTTCGCGCTTCCTACAAAAGAACCTCTGCCTTTCGGAAACATAAAGGCACACTTATCATGATCGGGAATCATGCCAGCTATTTGGATATCCCCATCGCGATCGTTGCCGCCGGATATAAAAGAGTAAATTTTGTGTCCACTGACTATCTTTATAGTAATAGGACCAAGTTGCTGCTCAAGATGATGCAGGTCATTCCTAAAAAACAATTTCAGCCGGATGTAAAAACCACGCTATTGTTGTTTAGGGCATTAAAGGCTGGAAAAAAGGTCTTTCTCTATCCTGAGGCACAGCGTTCAATTGATGGTGAACCGGGTTATCTTGATCCTCAATTCGCGCGTCTGATCAAGCGGTCCGTTGTACCTGTCGGCATCGTTCGCTGTAGGGGTTGTTATTTAGCTTGGCCTCGCTGGGCAAAAGGATTTGTCAGACCCGGTAAGATTGTCGCCGAAAGTGATATATTGCTAACCGCAGAGGAGATCGAGTCGTTGGGGGTGGATGAAATTCACGAGAAAGTAAAAGCCGCCCTCAATATTTCTGACTACGATTTCCAGCTGTCACGCACCAAGCCCGGGAAATATCTTACCCCTGCGCCGACTGTAGGATTGGAGAATATTCTTCACCACTGTCCGTCCTGTAAACAGATGCAAGCTATCGAGAGTACCGGCAGGACTTTGCGCTGTAGGCAGTGTGACTGGGAAATTAAGTTGGGTTTGACCGGCTTTTTCATCAAAGTCAAGGAGGGTCCGTTTTTTTCTAATCCTGCTCAATGGCATCGCTGGCAGCAAGATGAACTGTCTAGACTATTTGCCGGTCAGTCTGAAACAGAACTGTCATTCCCGGCTTTATGCCGAAAACATGGCAATCACCTCAATACTCAGCCTTATGTGCCCGGCATCGTTCACATGAACAAAACAACACTTTATTTTGAGCCTGACGACGACAAAGATTCGGAAAATTATGCTGAGATTTCTTTCCCGCGCGCCGGACAAGAAAGTGGCATTTTTGCGGATTACGGGAAAAATTTTAGACAGTATAACAGTGCAGGGTCCTGGGATTTTTTCCCTGAAACAAAATCTTGGCCGATTATCGTCCATGATTGGAGTAGGATGGGTATTTGTGAGATAAGTATGTTACAATAGCGTTCACGAAATTTTGCACATAAAAAGTAAACATCGTAAGTTTATATCACGTTTTGAAAGTGCATAAGTATCGTGAAAAACGCTGTGGAGGTGGGAGAAAAAATGTCTTCAGAGAAGTTTTTAGAACAAATCCAACGAGCAGAGGCCGAAGCTGACGATATTTTGGCTGCCGCCGAGGCTAAGGCTATAGATATTCAAAATAATGCAGTTAAAAGAGCAGGTGCGATTATTGATGATGCCAGATTGTTGGCAGATGAAGAAAGACAGAAAAATTTGGCACAGGCGGAAGCTCGTTATCGGGAGATGATGCAGGAATTAGAACAAGATCGAAAGGCTCCTCCGTCCTATCTTTCTCCTGATGTTAAGGATAAAGCAGTTAGTGCTTTGGCAGAAAGGGTCGTGAGTTTATTTGGCAATAACTGACATGAATAAGATCACGGTGGTTGGTCTTTCCTCTGATCGTGATGAAGTTTTAAACACCTTGATGCGTTCCGGAGTGATGGAGATTGTATCACGGGAAGACGGCGGAGATCAGGTATCTTCCGAGGATCGGATAATAACTGAACAAAACCTGTCTCGCCTGGAGACTGCCAATATGCAAATGGGCAGGCGTTTTCCTCCTGAAGGTAGCGGCCTCTTCAGAAGCAAGGGGAAAATCAGTGACGAAGAGTTTATGCTTTCCGGTCAAGCTGAAAGCAAGACTTTAAGCAATCTTGCCGCTTGGGAGGATTTACTGTCTGAAGAAAATTTTGCGAAACAAAGACTGACTGCCCTCAAAGAGGAGCTGTCGCAAATTTCTCCCTGGCAAAACTTGGATATTGATTTATCAATTACTGAGACGCAGCAAACAAACATAATGTACGGTGTATTTTTGGATGAAACCGAGATTGAAGAACTTGAACAACAACTTAGTCAGGATAGTCCCGAAACAAATATTATCAGATTTCTGCGGACGGAAGAAGGAACTTTAGCAGCTGTGGTTATGCTAAAGGAAAATGCTCCCCCTACTCGTCTGCTTGTTCAGGCGTCTGATTTTCATGTTGTGCCTGCACAGATAAGTACCGGAAAGCCCGCTCAAATTATCTCCATTCTGCAGAGAAAAATATCTGAAGTTACAAAACAATTGTCAGAAATTGAAACAGAACTGGCCCGCCTGGCAGAATCCAGAGCATCCTTTTTGTTATTGGAGGATAACTATAGAGTGCTGCTGGACCGGGACAGCGCAGCTTCGGAACTTTCCGGATCGCCCCACACCTTCTGGCTCAAAGGTTGGGTGCCGGATGATCTCACCGATAAACTGATAACAAATTTGCGGGCGAAACATGACGTTGCCATCTCTTCTATCGCCGCCGAGCCCTCTGAGAATTATCCGGTGAAACTTAAGAATAATAAATTTAACCAAGCCTATGAGATCATACTGACGATGTTCGGGGCTCCCAATTCAGCGGAATCAGATCCAACGCCTGTAATGGCAATTTTTTATATGCTGCTGTTTGGAATGATGTTGTCAGATGTAGGTTATGGCCTGGCACTTGTCGCACTCTGCCTTGTACTGCTTCTTAAATTTAAAGTCGGAGGAGAAATGTTTCGCCTTGCGAGAATGCTGCTGATTAGCGGAATTTCATCCGTGGTCTGGGGTTTTGTTTTTGGCGGTTTTTTTGGTGACATGGTGACAGTATTGAGTGAAGGCAAATACAATTTCCCTACTCTTTGGTTTAATCCTATGGATGACGCCATGAAATTAATGATATTCAGTATGCTCTTTGGTGTGGTTCATTTATTTGCCGGTATGGCAATTAAGATAAGAAACACCAAGTTACAGGGTAATCTGATGGAAGGAATTATTGACGTTGTCCCTTGGTACATGGTTATCGGTGGTTTGTTACTGCTGGCCGGAGGTGCGACAGGAGTATTCGGCAGCGGATCCTCGGCAGTTAAGCAAGCGGGAATATATCTCGCACTTACCGGGGCTGCTGTAATAATCTTGTTTGGCGGTCGTGAGGCTAAAAATCCGATACTCCGGTTCTTTAAAGGAGTTTTAGCTCTTTATGATGTGATCGGATATTTCAGCGACATCTTATCCTATACGCGTATCTTAGCTCTGGTATTGGCAACAAGTGTTATTGCCATGGTGGTCAATCAACTAGGTTTTTTGCTCGGCCCTACTTTTGTCGGCTATCTCCTTTTCATCGTTGTAGGCATAATAGGGCATGCTTTAAACTTAGCTCTGTCGGCTCTTTCCGCCTATGTCCATGCCAGCCGCCTGCAATATGTTGAGATGTTTGGCAAATTCTTCGAGGGAGGCGGCAAATACTTTAAGCCGTTGAAGAGAGAGACCCGGCATTATCAGATAGAAGATCAAAAAGCGCTAAAGGAAGAGAAAAAAGTTGCTTAATGCGGACCCCGCTTGATGCGGAGTTAAGAATGTGTTCTATCGCGGTTGTACCGCAATTAGATAAAATGCTGATGTTCGTAACTGTAAGTCAGCGCAAACGGATAAATTGGAGGGAATTATGAGTTTTGCAGATTTGATCGGGCCTGTTCTTACTTTGTTGGGAGCCGGGCTGGCCGCGACACTTCCTGGAATAGGATCCGCAAAAGGAGTCGGTGCTGTCGGTGAAGCAGCTGCCGGTGTAATTACAGAGGATCCTGAAAAGTTCGGAAAATTATTGGTTTTACAGGCTTTGCCTGGCACACAAGGAATTTACGGACTATTGAGTTGGTTCATGATTATGAACTCTTCGGGTCTGTTCTCCGGGCAATTGAACCAGACTTGGCAAATGGGCTTTATGTATCTGCTTGTTTCTATGCCTATAGCAGTCGTTGGCTATTTTTCTGCTATCTATCAGGGCAAGGTTTCTGAAGCTGGCTGCGCGCTGGTGGCGCGAAGACCGGAAGAACAAGCGAAAGCCATTGTTTTAGCTGCCATGGTCGAGACATATGCTATCCTCGCGCTTTTGGCGACTGTACTTGCAGTTCTCATTATTAGCTAAGGGACCAGACTATGGAAGGTCTAGACAAAATTACCGCCCGTATCGTTGAAGATGCTAAGACTGCTGCCGGAAAAATTGAGGCAGATGCCAAGTCCAAGGCAGACGTTTTGCTGTCTGAAGCTGAAACTGCTGCCGGAGAGCTTCTGGAGGAGAGAAGGACTCAGTCTGAGGAAGATGCAAAGTCTCTGCTGTCCAGAGGGCAAAGTCTGGTTCGCTCAGAAAGAAGGAAGATCACACTGCGGGGACGGCAAAGCCAGATCGAGGGCATTATTGATGCCGCTTTGAACAAACTGGCATCAGATTCTGCTGAGATAAAATTATCCCGCTATGTCGAAATGATAGAATCTGCAGGTATTAAAGGCGGCGAAATTGTCCTCAGTTCAAATGACCGGGAGCTAGGCTCAGCTTTGCTCGAAAGATTGACCGGTGATTTTAGCTTAGCTGAAGAGCCGGGGGATTTTCGCGTCGGGATAATCGTAAAACAAGATAAGATAGTTGACAATCTAACATATGATCTGGCAGTGCGTAATGCGCGCAACGAGCTTACTCAGTATGTTGCGGAATTGTTAGAGGATAATTAGATAAAACATGTTTATTCTGCCAAAAAACTACAAAAAATCAGTTTCCTGGTCATATGCCACAGGGAGAATACGTTCCTTGGAGACAGGATTGATGGGAAAAGAAGGACAAGACCGATTGTTTGCTGCTCCGAGCGAAGAGGCCATTTCTTATCTTTTGCCGGAATATGGCTATAATGCCGGTGACATTGAACTTTCTCTGGACGCTGAAAAAGAAAAATTATATGAGCTCTTCGACAAAATAGCCGCAGATAAGCGTTATCCGGAGTTAATCCTGTCCTTTACTGATGGACAAAACCTTAAGACATTATTAAAGGAAAAATTAGCAGCTGAGCAGCCCAGATCATTTGCAGATATGAGTTATCTCATGCTGCGGCCATCACTTATAGAACCATCTCTGATAAATGATGCTTTGCAAGAAGATGATTTTCATGACTTGCCGGAATGGATATCCGAGTTGGCTGACAAAGCTGCAGCTGCATACTCGGTCGGATATGACGCTGCCAGAATTGACTTGGCAATTGACCGCGGTCTGCATGAGAGGGCTAAACGTCTGGTTAAGCAACTGTCCAATCCCTGGTTTGAAGAATGGTTGGCGATGAGACGGGATTTAATCAATCTGGAAACATTGTTTCGCACTCGGCTGAGAAAATTTGGCGCCCAGCTTTTTGAAGACAGTTTGCTGCCGGAAGGAAAATTATCCCATGACTGGCTAAAGTCAGCGCGAGAGCTTGATGCAGCTGAAATTGAAAAGCAGTTGAACAATAGCTTCTACCATGAACTATCCGGGTTTGCCAAAACATATGGCGAGAGCGGAACATCTTCTGATTACAGCAGCGTCGGCGATGCTATCTTAATGAGGCATATCTATGAGGGCGGGCAAAGCCTGAATGGGCCTGAGGTTACGCTGGCGTATATTTTTGGACGAGAAATGGAAATGAAAAATATTCGTATAGCGCTTTCAGCTTTGCGCAATCACTTACCCTCCGAGCGTGTCGCATTATTGCGCCGCGGCAGCTATCCGGAGTGGAGGTAGATTATGCATAAAGTTGGAGTAATTGGTGATCTCGATAGTATTATCGGCTTTCGTGCTCTGGGAATGACGGTTAAGCCGGTAACGGAACAAGCTGGTGTTTTGGCTGAGCTTCAAGCAATGGTTGAGGAAGAATACGCTATCGTTTTTCTGACTGAACCGGCTGCCGATAATCCTGCCGTCCAGGCATTTTTGGCCGAAAGACGACAGATGAATATACCGGCTGTGATATTGATACCGTCAGCCAGAGAAAAAGCAACTATAGGAAAAGAACAACTGCGCAAATCAGTGCGTAAAGCCACGGGTATAGACTTGTTGGGAGAAATGTAAGAAATCTGGGAGGATTCGATGGAGTCAATAAATCGAGGAGAGATCATTAAGGTTTCCGGTCCTTTAATTATCGCCAAGGGCATGCGTGATGCAAATATGTATGACGTTGTTGAAGTTTCAGAGAAGCGTTTGATCGGTGAAATCATTGAAATGCACGGCGATGAAGCTTCTATTCAGGTTTACGAGGAAACAGCCGGGCTTGGTCCCGGGGAAAAGGTGGTCTCCAGGGGCGCGCCTCTTTCTGTTGAATTGGGACCCGGATTGATCAGCAGCATATACGATGGCATTCAACGGCCATTGGATATATTGGCTGCTGCTGAAGGCAGCAATATTACGCGCGGTGCCTATGCTCCTGCTCTTGATCGAGAAAAAGAATGGGAATTTAAAGCTAAAGTTGATATTGGCGCTGAGCTTATAAGCGGTGATGTTCTTGGTGTTGTTCAGGAAACAGAACTGCTGGAACATCGCATTATGCTGCCTCCTGATCTGTCCGGGAAGATTTTGGAGATTAACAGCGGCAGTTACAAAGTAACTGACGTCATTGGCAAACTGGAAGACCAAAATGGGAAGGTTCATGATCTTTCCTTGATGCAGAAATGGCCGGTGCGCATTGGCAGACCTTATAAAGAAAAGGTTGCGCCGGATGAACCTCTTATTACCGGACAAAGAATTATTGATACGTTTTTTCCTGTCGCTAAGGGCGGAACAGCAGCTGTTCCGGGACCATTTGGCAGCGGCAAAACTGTGATTCAGCATCAGCTTGCAAAATGGGCTGAAGCAGATGTTGTTGTCTATATTGGCTGTGGTGAGCGGGGCAACGAAATGACTGACGTCCTCAATGAATTCCCCAGACTGGAAGATCCCAATACCGGAGAACCATTGATGAAACGCACAATCCTGATTGCCAATACTTCTAATATGCCTGTCGCCGCGCGTGAAGCATCAATTTATACAGGTATAACCCTCGCTGAATATTTTAGAGATATGGGCTATTCGGTATCTGTAATGGCTGACTCGACTTCGAGATGGGCTGAAGCTTTGCGTGAGATGTCAGGCAGATTGGAAGAAATGCCCGGAGAAGAAGGTTATCCGGCCTATCTGGGCTCGCGCCTGGCGAATTTCTACGAACGAGCCGGCATAGTTAGATGCCTGGGCACGGATCATCGTGTTGGAGTATTAACTGCGATCGGCGCGGTGTCACCTCCCGGCGGTGACCTTTCAGACCCTGTAGCACAGTCCACCCTGCGAATAGTTCAAGTTTTCTGGAGCCTCGATTCGTCACTGGCGTATAGGCGCCACTTCCCTGCCATTAACTGGCTGACAAGTTACTCCTTGTACAGCGACAAGATGGATCGCTGGATGAACGATAATGTTACACCGAGATGGAGCAGTTTGCGCCAAGACGCTATGCGCCTTCTGCAGGATGAATCAGAACTGGAAGAGATTGTGCGCCTGATCGGGCACGATGCTTTGTCTGACGGAGATCGTTTAAAACTTGAAGCGGCGCGTTCCTTGCGGGAAGACTTTCTGCACCAAAATTCTTTTGATGAAATTGATACTTTTACTTCCCTATATAAGCAACACAAAATGATGGAGCTCCTGATGACCTGGTACTATGAAGCGCGGAAAGCGCTGGAAGCCGGCGTCAACTACTTAGATATCGAAAAAATGACAGTTCGTGATGAGCTGAGCCGCCTGAAAATGGTGCCGGAGAATCTCGTCGAAGATACAGCTGAACAGATCTCTGCTCAATTAACGAATGAGTTTGCCGTTCTGAATGTTGGAGGAAGATAAGCATGTCTAGAGAATATCGTACGATCGAAGAAGTTGCCGGTCCTTTGATGCTGGTTCGCGGCGTTGAAAACGTCAAGTATGATGAATTAGCGGAAATAGAGCTGCCCGGCGGTGAAATTAGACACTGTAAAGTCTTGGAGATTGATGGTACTGACGCTCTAGTGCAATTGTTTGAGAGTTCGATCGGCATAAATGTGGAAGAATCTAAAGTCCGTTTTCTGGGCAAAGGGCAGGAGCTCGCTGTTTCCCGCGACATGCTGGGACGAGTATTTGACGGTTTGGGGAACCCTATTGACGGGGGAGCTGCGCTGATACCTGAAGCAATGATTGATATCAACGGCACACCAATCAATCCTGCCGCGCGTGACTATCCCAATGAATTTATTCAGACCGGCGTTTCAGCTATTGATGGCTTGAACACATTAGTGCGCGGCCAGAAACTGCCGATTTTCTCAGCGTCCGGCTTGCCCCATAATATGTTGGCGGCGCAAATAGCCAGACAAGCTCAAGTATTGAACACTGATGACAAGTTTGCCGTTGTTTTCGCTGCCATGGGTATCACTTTTGAAGAATCTGATTTTTTCATCAGAGATTTTAGAGACACAGGCGCTATTGAACGCGCGGTAATGTTTATCAACTTGGCTGATGACCCTGCCATTGAGCGTATTGCAACACCTCGCATGGCCCTTACAGCTGCCGAGTATCTTGCTTTTGAACTTGAGATGCATGTTTTAGTCTTGATGACGGATATTACCTATTATGCTGAAGCACTGCGTGAGATTTCCGCTGCCCGTAAAGAAGTGCCCGGCCGCCGTGGATATCCCGGCTATCTATATACTGACCTGGCCGGACTTTATGAAAGAGCCGGCAGGAAAAAAGGGAATAAGGGCACTATCACTCTGGTGCCGATATTGACAATGCCTGATGAAGATAAGACTCACCCGATTCCGGACTTGACGGGCTATATTACGGAAGGCCAGGTTATCTTGAGCCGTGACCTCTATCGTAAAGGCCTGCGGCCACCCATTGATGTTCTTCCCTCGCTGTCACGTCTTAAGGATAAGGGGATTGGCGAAGGTAAAACAAGGGCGGACCATGCCGATACGATGAATCAGCTTTTCGCTGCTTATTCCCGCGGAAAAGATGCCAAGGAACTGGAAGTAATTTTAGGCTCTGAAGCATTGTCAGCCGTTGACCGGATTTATGCAAAATTCTCTGATGAATTTGAAGAAAAATATGTTTCTCAGGGTTTCACTGAAAATCGCTCTATTGAAGAAACTCTCGATATTGGCTGGGAGCTGCTGTCAATGCTGCCTAAGAATGAACTCAAGCGTGTTCACCAGCACTTCATTGACCAATACTATATCGAAGATTAGGAGGTCTGAGCATGGCAAAACGCCGAGTCAATCCTAACAGGATGGAACTGCTTAAGCTGAAGAATCAGCTTAATACGGCTCGCCGCGGTCATAAACTCCTGAAGGATAAGAGAGACGAATTGATGCGCCAATTTCTGGAGATTGTCAAAGTCACAGCAGATCTGCGCATCGAGGTCGAAGAGTTATTGGAGAAAGCAAATCAGGAGATGGTATTGGCACGAACCACAATGCAGACAGAAGTTGTCGAATCGGCATTGCTTACCGGCCTGCCGCCGCTGCAGCTGGAAGTGTCTGAGATAAATACTATGGGGGTCGTATCGCCGTTATTCGCGCTGCCCTCAGCAAATAAGCATATGGCTGATGGACGTGCCGACACAGCTTCCGGTGTAGTCTTGGGCAGCAGCAATTTGCCTTACGGTATGACTTCTGTATCCGGTGAATTAGATCAGGCGATCGATGCTTTACGTGAGGTCTTCCCCCTGATGCTGAAACTGGCGGAAAAAGAAAATCAGGCAAAGCTCATGGCGGCGGAGATAGAAAGAACCAGGCGCCGTGTCAATTCACTTGAATATGTTCTGATCCCTGAGTTGATGGAACTGATTTCCTCTATAACCATGAAAATGGAAGAAAACGAGAGAGCAAACCTGACTCGCCTGATGAAGGTCAAGGATATGATCATAGAGGCAAAAATCAAATCCGGAAAGAAATACCAAACACAGACATCAGACTGACTCCTGACATGCGCGAATGTCTGTTAGCTCCTGCGTTGAACAGGATAGCAGACAAAATCTGACTGCGAATGCGAACGCCTGTCTGATCTTTTTCGCTTCATTCTTATTTGTTGAAGGCGCTTAATATTGAGATCAGAGAAATGCATAAAAGGACAACACCATGAAAGTAAACAGTAATTTCTCAGGTATCCCCCTGAAAGGCGGCCTTTACGATATTTTCAATAAGACTCTGTTGTTAGAGCAGGCAGGCAAGAAAATCATCCACATGGAGATTGGAAAGCCTGACTTTGACTCCCCTCTGCCGGCAAAAGAAGCAGCGAAAAAGGCCTTAGACGAAGGCTTTGTTCACTATACTTCCATGATAGGTATACCTGAGCTCCGATATGCCATCGCAGAAAAAGAGAGGTTGGCGAACGGCACAGTTTTTGATCCGGACAAAGAAATAATTATTACTGCAGGCGCCTGTGAGGCGATAACTTGCGCATTAATTGTTCTCTTTGAACGCGGTGACGAAATCATTGTTCCCAGTCCTTATTTCCCTGTCTATTATGAGAGCGCAGCCATGCTGGGTCTGAAAATAGTCGAGGTCCCGCTCAGTATAGATAATGACTTTGAAATTGATATTGACAACTTGAAAGATGCTGTTACTGACCGTACTCGAGGCATAATAGTAAATACACCCGCCAACCCTACGGGCAAGGTGATGAGCCTTGACAGCCTGAAAGAGATTGCAAAAATAGTCAAAGAGAGGGATTTGACAGTAATATCCGATGAGACTTATGACCAGTTTATATTCTCCGGAACTCATTACAGCATTCGCAATCTGGATGATATGCGGGACCGCACAATAGTAATAAACTCTGCTTCCAAGACCTTTTCCATGACGGGCTGGCGGATAGGTTATCTGATTGCTCCGGCAAAATTCATTCCATATTTGAGCAAGGCACATCAGTCCTTCTCTACTTGTGCAGCTTCTTTTGCTCAAAAAGGGGCCGCCGTGGCTTTCAGCGATTGTCAAGGTTTTACTGAAAAGATGGTCGAAGAGTTCAAATTGCGGCGCGATTTGCTTGTCGACGCTCTAAGCAGGATAAAGGGCATTGAGTGTAATCGGCCTGAAGGAGCTTTTTATCTTTTCCCCCGTATTGGCAAACTGAAAATCAGTTCAGAGAAGTTTTGTGAATTGATGTTGGATCACGGAGTGGCCTTGTCGCCGGGAACTGCTTTCGGTCAGAGCAGTGCGGATTATGTTCGCATGAGCTATGCCTGTTCACAAGAAGACCTGCGAGAAGCGGCAGAGATAATGTCTAAGGTTATCGATAAACTCTGACGAGCTTGATTTACTGCCTTTTGAGCGCCTTCAACATATCTGACTTTTCGTTACGCGGTGAGCCTGCCTTGTTGCCAGCTTTGTGTTTCAATGGGATAATGTCGAGGGTGTGTTTCTGAATCATCGAAGCAGTGGTTCAGAATGTTCTCGCATAAGATACTGGTTTAAAGAGAAGCAGCAAAGATATTAGAGGGAAATAGCTTTGCTGCAGATTGCGAGCAGACCGGATAAACAGATAACTCAACATACAACTCAACGTATTTTTCTGTTGCTTGTATGTATCTGTGGAAACAATAATTTAATAGTGGATTTTCCGCAGGAGGGGAACATGAGTGAGCCTACAGGTATTCATGTGCATTCGGAAATTGGCAGGCTGAAAAAAGTCTTGCTGCATCGACCCGGCAAAGAGATAGATAATCTTACGCCCGGCAATAAAGAGACCATGTTGTTTGACGACCTGCCTGACGCTATGCTGGCCGGCATCGAGCACGATGCTTTTGCCGAGACTCTTCGCAGTCAGGGAGTTGAGACAGTCTATATAGAAGATCTGTTAGCGGACTTGCTGTCAAATATGGACGTCCGTGACAGTTTTATCCGGGATTTTCTGACCGAAGGTAAAATTCATGCAAAAAACATTGATCCGCTGACAGAGTGGCTGATGGATTTTTCTGATTCAAG
>LSQX01149404.1_pt1 | contig 27992 bp, 28 predicted proteins | sample 654561 | NCBI WGS metagenome assembly LSQX01 (sample SAMN04489861, study PRJNA283612) | anaerobic digester metagenome | isolation source: 4 biogas reactors fed with cattle manure at either 37C or 55C with and... | place: Denmark: Kongens Lyngby | collected 2014
TTGACTTCATATAGTTAGTCTCCGTTGCTCCGGCACGAAAAGCGCCGGTTCTTTTCGAAAACCCGTCGGCTGTCGGGAGGCGGATTCGCCTCTGTGTACGTAACGGTTTTTCGCTGTTGGGATCAGGATAATGCTTCCCCTAAGGGGAGAGTCAAGCGACTTTTTCAATAATACTCCGTGGGAAGAGAAGGGCAAAAAAAAGAAAGGAACCTTAAAAAGCCGGTCCCTTTCTTTCATTCATAAACTTCTCTGCGATGACCAATGTTCAGCGCGATAATAATGAGATGGTCGTCTTCTTTAAGACATATCAGCCGGTATTCGCCGATCCTGTATCGCCATTGACCGCTGTGGTTCGCAGAAAGAGCTTTTCCGTGTTGCCGCGGATCGGCGCATCCAACCAGATTCTTTTCGATCCACGCCTTTATCATGCGTCTTGTGTATTGGTCAAGTTTCTTAAACCGTTTGTCAAAGCGTGAGGTGGTCTCAACGCAATAATTCACAGTTCACACTCTTTCCAGAGCTCGGCAATGGGTTTACTCTTTTTTCCGCCCTTAACATATTCAGCATACGCTTCATCGGCAATCGCAATGTCGTATTCATCTTCTATTTTCTCAAACAATGCTTTTTTGAACGCCTCACCGATCCCGTCAAAAGGGATGTTTTGAATATCTTTGACGAGCGCATTGATTCTCTTCAGGGTTTTCTTGTCCTGAGTTTGCCAGTACAAATAATCATCCCATGCGCGATCTTCCCACAACAGTCGCATTACTCCTCCTTGATCAATTCATGCTCTGAAAAGTGCGCTTTTCCATCCTTTACATCGCGCATGATCTCTTCTAAATAGCGGATGTTACGCGCAGAATAGAATGGTTCTGCGGAGAGTTCAAATGGGATCCGGTTTTCCCTTGCTACCGTTTTCAGAAATATGTTAATTGCGGAAGACATACTCAGCCCGATCTCCTCAAAAGTTTTCTCGGCGTTGCGTTTTACATCGTCGTCAACTCGTAAACTAATTTGTGCCATATTGTCACCCCTTTCATATCTACTCCTACCGTAGCACAAAAGGAAGCATTATGCTATCATTTTCATATGCTTATGCTTGTTTTGGGCAATATGTCAAGTGGTGTCCCGTTCGCAATCGTTGCGCGTGATGATACGGATGCCCGAATCAATCACTTCATACGGTCACAAATAAGGGATGATCGAAAGTTTGATCTCCCAAGATAATAATCGTTCACATCAATGACAGGCGTTCAATATATCGACAATCGCCCGCAATAAAACAAAAGACCTTCTGTCCTCATCCGACAAAAGGCCTTTTGAAAATTTCCCTAATCGATTACATCACGAACACCGCTTGCACTCGGGTCAAGAATCAGTCGGACGCAGCAGCGACCGGCTGTCACATGCCTTTTCGATAGTCCATATTCTCGGATCGGGATTCCCATGATGGATATACGTCTGTTTTCCAGGTATAGATCCAATTCTTGCCTTTGAGTTCATACCCGATTTTTTCATAGAACGGCTGTTCGCCTCCGGTCATCCCTTTGCATTCGGGGTACACGGCTTGAAGCCGTTTGAATGCCTCGTTTAGGATCTTCGTGCCGAGCTTTTTGCGGCGCTCCCACCACACGACGCCCAAAGGCTCCAGCTCACAGTAGGGCATGCCTTCCCGATACCACAGGATGGCCATCGCGACCGGCCGGCCCCAAGGATCCAGGATGCAAAGATCAAAGTCGGGGTTATATGATTTCATTTTGCGCAAATCATGAAAAGCGCCCTCGGAATCCTTGCGGCGGTCCAAGCTGTAGTTGAACGAAGCCATATGCGTGTTGGAAAGAAAAAAGTCCGGCGTCTCATTGCCGTCCGCGTACCGGTAGCCGGGCGGAAGAGCACTGTCAAGGTCCGTCATATCGATCATTTTGAGAGGAGTCGATTCGCTCCAATCCTCTTTGATAAAGCCGTGCGCTTCCGCTTTTCGCAAGAGCACCGTATTCCACTCCGGGACCCGCAGTTTTACAAAACGCGTCGTGCCGTTTTCTTCGACCTGCGACATACCGGTCTGCGCAAAGAAAATCATATGCTCGATCAACTCTTCGTTCTGAGCGTCGTCTTTACTGTCAAAAAGGAAGAAGGCGTCGCCTTCCGCACTGACCTCATTGATCGCACAGCCGACGATTTTCCCGTTCCGTCGAAAAACACCGGCGGCCCGCTCCAATGCCCGCGGGACACCCGTGAACCGGGGATGCAGGCCCAAGCAGAATTCAAATCGGTTCAGCCCGAAAACCGGGTGTTCCCAGCTGTATGATCGAAGGATCATGCTCTCGATCTCATCAAAATCCTTGGGATCATAATATGAAAACTCGTAGCTCATTTTTATCTCCTCGCTATATGTCAGTTCCCCGGCGACATGGTTTCGATCGATTCCGTATTGCTTTCGCGTGAAGTAGGTTTCCCCGGACGGATAAAAAGAACCATAAGTAGGGTTGCCGCCGAAGATACAAAGACGTTCAGGCCGTCCAGTTTGATAGGCATTTCATAAAAATCCGAAATTGAAGTAACCTGCTATCTTCTCTTTTCTTTTCATACTATCCTCCACGCATTTATTAATCCGTAATTTTGCATATATGGAAGCAACGGTCAAGTCATTAAATCGGCTTCTCGAATCTCCATCGCAAACCCTCCCGTGGCGCGATTCCGACACGCCGCACATGAGCATATTATAGCGCAATTTCGTTTCGTCCCGCTCCAAAAACGGATCAATTTTCCGGTGGTGAGCCGATGCTGATTCGCCGCGGCGGAAAATGCATATAAATGTGACCTTCATATTGCTTTTCGATCGTATTTCATCGAATTCGAGCGCCTCGTGAATACTCTCGATCGGAAATGCTGCCTTCGGTTGCCGAATTGTCCGATCGCTTTGCTTGTCTGCACACCTGAATATTCGGTATAGTGATCTTAAAAGAAAGGGGGCGCGGACCAATGCTGTTTTCCGAGAAACTTCAACTGCTCAGAAAGAGCAAGGGGTGGACTCAAGAGGATCTGGCCGCCGAATTATCCCTTGCCCGCCAAACCGTCACCAAGTGGGAGTCCGGCACGGGATATCCGGACATTGCGAATCTCATTGCCTTAAGCGAACTTTTTCTTGTTACCGTCGATTATCTGGTCAAGGATGACCCGTGTCGCGTCCAACCGCGATCGACCGACCCGGACCGGCCGGATTTAGCAGATTTTCTCTTGAAGGCGAAGCATGCTACCTATGCTGGAAAAGGACCGGAATGCGAGAGTTCGCGACCCTCTTCGCATGACCTTCGCTATGCGGAAGGAGATTACTTATATATTGACACGTATCTCGGTGGCGAGCGTTTTTCCGGCGAGGAGGCGGTCTGGTTCCGCGACTATCCGATTTTCGCGATGAACTACTCGGGCCGGGTATTGGACGGGCAATTCAGCGGCGATTTTCTGAAGGCAGCGCTGAGCGCCGTTCCCGGGCACATGCCCTTCCGCGGACCGGAATTCTTCTCCGAGGGCGATTACAGATATCGCTGTTGTGTGAGCGGCGGAGTCGAGTGGTTTCAGGGTTATGAGGAGATCTTTTTCGGGGATCTGCGGGTATACGAGTGCTTCTTCCACGGAGGTGTCGTCAAATAGATCGAAGAAGTGACGGTTTCAGAAAGCCGTGATATCCTCATAAGTTATGTGAGTTCTTGAATTTCTTATTCGTTTATGATGATCTTCTCCCGTGATAAAACGTTTCTCCATAGAGTTGATCAATGTCAGATATCTCCTTTTGGATTTACCGAAAACGTCCGGAGGGATGAGTTTTTCCGGGCTCATTTTTTTGGCGGTTATAATCTGATCCCCGATTTGATCCGGAATTCGACTTGACTCTCCTCCTGGGGGATGCTTTAGGCTAAAAACAGCCTTGATAACATCCAAATTACGGAGGAAAGAACCATGAAGAAATTATTCAAAATCGCATCAGCACTGTTTCTCTCAATCCTGATCATCGCCGGCCTTTCGGCCTGCGGGCAAAAGCCTGTTTCCGAGGAGGAGCGCGTTCAAGCCGAGGCCGTAGCCGACAATCTGCTCGAAGGAATCGAGAAACGTGACTACGATGTTTTCTCGGCCGACTTTGACGCGAATATGTTGTCGGCCATGAAGGAAAACGATTTTCGAGCGTTGACGGAGCTTTTCGATGAAACGATCGGAGCGTACCGAAGTCGCGATTTAGTCGAATGCCGACGCATCTTAAACGCGGGCACGAAACTGATCTACTTGTCGTACAGCGCTTTATTCGAGAAGGAATCCGGCGATGTCACGATCCATTTGTACCTTAGCGAGAAAGACGGCACTTTCTTTATTTCCGGTTTCTCATACGATTCTCCGGCTTTGAGGGCAACGCTAACCGACGATGAAAAGTCCGGGAAATAAAAGCCAAAGACCCGTTGATCAACGGATCGAGATCCTTCTTGACGGTTTCTTTTTCAGCTCGAATGTATCTATGAATGCTTCGATCATCTCTTTCTGTGCGTCGTTTATACAGCGTTTGGGAATGATCAAGGCTCCGAAGGTCGAGTAATAAAAGAAATAATGTCGCCGGGTCTCACGAGCCCGGACCAGTTTCCACTCCAAAGACAAGTACCCTTCTGAGTCCTTCACGAAAAGTCCGCGCTGGGAAAAACCGTATCCGATCTTGGTTGCGTTCCCGTGTGCGACGCTTTTCGCGTAAGCCAGAAAAAGCATATAAAGAACGTCGAAGATCGTGATGCCTGCAAATGCAAGGGCATAGACGGGAAGATTCGCGAACATAAAGAATACAGCAAATAGAAGAAGAATGGCGCTGATAAAATTCACTGCAATCATATTCACGAAAAGCATATTCAGCGCCAAAGAAAAATGATCCGCGGAGGCAAGGTCCGTCACCACCTCACTTCCGGCGAAGGTGTTCTCCCGTCGGGCAATTATTCGAATATCCTTACTGTCGCGTATCGCGTTCTGAATAATGTTGACTGCTTGTCCTTCAAACATCTCGGCCTCCCTAATCCTCGCTTGTCCCGGATTTCCCGGTTGCGGTCGCCAGAATCCCTATCACGTCAGTTTGTTCAAAATGGTACTTCGATCCGCAGAAATGACACTCCAGATCAATCCCGGTCGGATCGGACGCCAACTCGTCCAGATCCTTCTTCCCAAGCGCCATCAATGATCGTTCCATTCGATCCCGCCCACAGGTACAAGCATATTTGACCGGGCGTCCCGACAGGAATTGAATCTCCGGGTCTCCCAGAAACATATCGAGTATCTTCTCCGGATTCATTCCTTCCGACATCAAAAATGTGATGCCCGGAAAGCCGCCTGTCGCGCGCTTCTCAAGATACTCCGCGACATCGTCTCCCGCATCCGGAAGAAGTTGAACCATGAAACCGCCGGCATGAAGGACGCCCGAAGCATCCACCAGAACGCCGAGGGACACCACCGACCGGGTTTGTTCCGAAACCCCGAGGAAGTACGCGAAATCTTCGCCGATCTCTCCGGAAATCAACTCCGAGGATCCGACATAGGGCTCCTTCAACCCCAAATCGCGAACGACGGTCAAAATGCCCTTCCCGACAACAGCCGAAATGTCCATTTTGCCCGGAGCCAGAAGTGCCGTTTCGATAGTCGGTTCCATACAGTATGCCTTGACGTTTCCGAGCGAGTCACAGACCGCGGTCATCCCCCGGATCGGTCCGTCGCTTCGAATATTCGCAGTTAGACTGTCTCGATCTCCTTTGAGATTAGAAGCCAGGAGCAGGGCTCCGGTCATAAAACGTCCGAGAGCAACCGTCGCCGCAGGCGACGTGCCGTGAATCCGAAGTGCTTCATTGCAGAGATTCGTCGTCCGGACTGAAAGCGCACGAACTTTGCCTCCCATCGCCGTCGCGGTAACCATGTAATCGGCACCGGGATCTTTCGGTGCACCCGGTGCGTGATAGAAATCATGTCCTGTGTCGCTCATGCTGTCCCCTTCACTTCTTACGCGCGACGTCGGGTCACATAAAGATGCCGAACATCATCCTCGCGCGCTTTTCGATTAATATAGCCGCTAAATATCCCAACCAGCTCCAGATCCGCCGATTTCATCGCATCGCGAACATCTTCCTCGGAATAGTAACGCTCCGCGACCGAGAAATCCGATCGTTTGTACAAATTCTCCCCACTTCTCGAAAAAAGCGTCATGTCCGATCTGCCCGATCCGGTTTTCTCATTGAATCGATTCTGCCATATGAGTGCGTAATCGTCCGAAATATCGCTGTACTCCCCGCTCCCGCGTACGTCTCGCATATAGCGAAGCGTCAGCAGGTCAAAAACAAACAGTCCGCCGGGATTCAAAAAATTCCGAAGGCTGGCAAAAACCCGACGGAACGCCCGCGCGTCCGTCAAGTGATTCAACGTATCCGTTAAGCTCAAGAAAACATCAACTGTTCCGAAGAGGTCCAACCGAGAGATATCCTGCCTTACGAAAAGCGCTTCGCGCCCGCCCTCGGCAAAGGTTTCTCCGGCCGCGGCCAGCATCCCCCCGGATCGGTCGATCGCGATGATTTCATATCCGCGCCCGGCCAGTTCAAATGCCACGCTTCCGGTTCCACAGCCCAAATCACAGACGATCAGATTGCCGGCTTCTCCGTCGCCTTTCGCAGGACCGTACTTTGCGATCAGCGCACAAATACGATCCGATACCACCCGGACATCGACTTCGCTCTGGAGATTATTATAAAAAGCCGACAGAGAATCGTACGCGGTATCCGACATCCGGATCCACCTCCGTCAGGTGATATAATTCGCCGGATTAACCTTGCTACCGTTAACTCTGACTTCGAAGTGCAAGTGCGGCCCCGTCGAAGTTCCGGTGCTTCCGCAACGCGCGACCGCCTGTCCTGCCACGACCTTGTCGCCGACCTGCACGTCGACATACTTACAGTGTGCGTACAACGTAGACACTCCGCCGCCGTGATCAATGACAAGGTAATTACCGTAATTGGTTCCGCCTTTGTTCTGACCGGACCAGGGAGCGTATACCAGAATGACCGTTCCGTCCGCCGCCGCAACGATCGGATTTCCGTATGATCCGCCGAGATCAACACCCCAATGCATCTTATTGACCTTGTAAACGGGGTGAAATCTCATACCGTACGGTGAGTATATCTTGTAGTCGCCGGGATATGGCCATGTGAATTTCCCGTTCGGCGGATTGCCTCCGGAACCACCATTATAAAGTTCTCTCTGGAGTCGCGCGATTTCATCGTCCAGTTTCTTGGACTCCGCTTCCAGATCGTCCTGTTTCTTCTCCCACTTCGAGAGCTCGGTTTTCTTCTGCTTGAGTGTATCTTCCGTCTTGCCGATCATCGCCTCAAGTTCCAGAAGTTCCGCTCTCTTCTGATCCGCGATTGCCTGCATATCTTCCGCTTCCTGAAGCGCGTAATCACTCTTCAGTTGGGCGTCGTCCAGTGCCGCCTTCATCTCTTCCATGATCTGATGGTCCGAATCCGCAATCAGTTCGACGATCTCAAGGTTCGTGAAAAAACCCGCCAGATTATCGGACTCCAAGAGGATTTCCAGAGTGGATTTATTCTGAAATTCAAACATAACACTGATCCGCTCGGAGTACTCCAGATTTTTAAGTTCCAATGTCTCCTGAGCTTCCAAATACATGGCCAACGCATCATTCTTCGCCAAAAGAGCCGCAGCCAGTTCTTCCGCGATCGTAATATACTGCGCTCGTTGAGCGTCATTCAGATCCTGAAGCTCCTTGAGCTCTCCTTTGAGTTCGGAAAGTTCACCCGAAAGAGCCTTGATCATGCTCTTAGCTTCGGCGATCTCTTCCTCCGTATCTTTCTTCTCCTGCTTGGCTTCCTTGATATCTTCTGATTTGGAATACGGATCCGATATTCCGACTGCCGCATTTACCTTGTTCGAATACAAGGTGAATGTACCGGCAAGCAGGGAAAACACCAGCAAGACCGAAAGAAAGGCAGTGAGTCCGGAACGCGGGGAAAATGAATAAACGGAACGAAGCTTTTTCAAAACCGTACCTCCGCTACACCTTGATGTACTTCCGGACCGCGATACCGCTTCCCGAAGCACCTATAAACACGCCCAAAGCAACGCAAATCAGGGCGACCCAATATGTCAGACTACCGACCGGCACAAGAGAATAATAACTTGTACCGGAAACATCTTTCATCATCATATCAAAAAGTCTGGAATATGCCAAATGCGCGATCGTCCAAGCCAGCACGGCGCTGAAAAATCCGACGATGGCACCCTCGACAATATACGGAAGCCGGATATAACCCGGAGTCGCACCGACAAATTTCATGATAAAAATTTCCGCGGATCTCGAATATACCGAGATCCGAACCATGTTGGATATAATAAACAAAGCAATCAGGAAAAGGACCGCGAACGCGACCAACGTGCCCATGTTCACCCATTTCGTCGCGGTGGACAAGAATTCCATCACACGGCTTTCCTGCAGGACCTTATTCACACCGGGGATTGCCTGTAAACGCATAACAACCTCACCCGCATAAGCCGGATCGATCAATTGAACGCTGAAAGTATGCGGAAGATAAGTGTTATAGTCAAAATCATCCAGAATGCTGGCACTGGTGCCGAGATTCTCGCGAAAACGATTATAGTTTTCTTCCGGCGTCATTTGCCGATAGGACAGAATCACTCCGGGATTGGCGTCCAGAAAGCTCCGTACGGAAGCTCTTTCCTCCTCAAGACTGCTCAGTCTCATATACACTTCGATCGGAGGTTGTTGGCCGACCTTTTTCATGATTGCCCTGGCGTTCGCCGAGAAAATGAAGAAAGAAGCCATCAGGAGAAGCATGAGGAGAATGGTCGTCACGGACGCGACAGTGACAAGAGGATGTCGCACAATGCCCTTAAACCCCTCACGGACCGAATTAAAAAACGCTCGCACGCTCATTTCTTACCTCCGGCGACTGACTTCGCCGCTTCTTTGATCTGAGCGCAATACCCGCTGTCTAATTCATCACGAACAATCAAGCCGTCCTCGATCTCGATGACCCTTTTCTTCATCCGATCGACCAGATTGCTGTCATGCGTGCAAATTACAACTGTTGTGCCGTTCCGGTTGATTTCTTCGAGCAAGGCCATGATCGACTCACTGGTTTGCGGGTCAAGGTTACCCGTCGGCTCATCCGCAACGATCAACTTCGGATCGTTGACCATGGCACGGGCAATGGCAACCCGCTGCTGCTCCCCTCCGGAAAGCTCCAGGGGCATAGCGTGTGCTTTGTGACGCAAATCCACAACGCCCAGAACAATCTCGACCATCTGTTCGAGTTTCCGCTTGGGCATACCGACAATTTCCCCGGCAAAAGCCACATTTTCAAAAACCGTCTTGCTTTCGATCAGTCGAAAGTCCTGAAAAATCATGCCGATCTGCCTGCGCAGAACCGGAACGAGCGCCGATTGCATCTTGGAAATCGGGAATCGGTCAACAAGAACATACCCGCGCGAAGGCTTCTCCTCGCGGGTAATCAACTTAATTAAAGTAGATTTACCCGAGCCGCTCTTGCCGATAATAAAAACGAATTCCCCGTCGTCAATTTTGAAATTGACTCCGCGAAGCGCGTCCGATCCCGACTTATACGTCTTATGGATATTTTCAAAGCGAATCACTGATGCTCACATGAAACCCGTTACCAAATATTCTTGGAAGGACGGGTATTCTTCTCCTGTTTCTCGAGGTAAGTCCGAACCATTGCCGCCAGTTTAAACAGAACCGCATCGTCAAAACTGCGCAAATCGAGTCCGGTGATCTTCTGGACTTTATCCAGACGGTATACAAGGGTATTGCGGTGTACAAAAAGTTTGCGGGACGTCTCACTGCCGTTGAGGTTGTTCTCGAAAAATTTCGCGATCGTAAGAAGCGTTTCGGAGTCGAGTGACTCATACGTGCCCTGAGCAAATACTTCATCCAAAAACATATTGCAGAGCGTCGGGGGCAGTTGGTAGATCAACCGGCCCAGTCCGAGCTTATCGTAACGCATCACGCATTTCTCGCTCTCGAAAATACTGCCGACTCTTAACGCAAGAATCGCCTCACGGTATGACTTGGCCACATCTTTCAAGGCAGGCGCCGGCATTCCGATACCAATATTCACCCGACTCATCGATTCGGCATTGAGATTGTCGCGAATCGTCCGGCTCCGCTCGGATACGAACTCATCGAATTCTCCTTCGATCTCTATGACCAGTACAATCGTTTCCTCGTCCATCGCGAAGGTGTGCGTCGTCTTCGAATCCGGATAGATATTTTGAAGGATGTCCAGACATTCCGGCCCGTCCGTTCGAGGGACACGGACAATGAAAACGATTCGGTTGAGCGTATATGGAATCTTAAACTCCCGTGCTTTCAAGGGAATGTCTCCGGGCAATTCGTTCTCAAGAAGAATATTCTTGATAAAGGTCGATCGCTCTGTGTCCGTGTTGCGATCTTTGAGCGCGGTACGGACCCATTGCGCAACCAGTTCCAAATGGATCCGGTCATTCGGATCCGTCCCGATGATGAACGCGATATATTGGGTCGCGTCGCCGTTCACCATACGATAGTATGTTTTCTCGCTCGTCGCGACAAATAAATCCCCGGACTTCAAAATCGCTCGAACGGAAGAATCTTCGGTTCCTTCCAGATCCGGCTCCGTACAGGCGATCACCGTTCCGGTCATGTCCAGAATACCGACCGTTCGATTCAGAATTCTTTTGACCTCTCGCATGCATCTTTTGATTTCTTCCATGAAAATCACCCGGAACCCTTCCCGAATCACACTGATGAACACCCGAATAAGCGTTCTCAACCCGCATTCGTACCCAATTAATCTTATACGTTCATCAACGATCTTGCAAGAGCGACGCACCTTTGCGTTCCTTAAATCACCGGAATAAAAAACCGGCCCCCGTATGAGCGGGGACCGGTGAGGGAATCGTTCGCTTTCCTGATTTAGGAAATAATGCTCTGCTCCGTGTCCTTATCAAAAATGTGGACGCGGTTCGCGTCGATCGCCAGATCAACGACTTCGCCGACTCTCGAAACAGACGTCGTCGGGTCAACTCTGGCTGTAAGCGGGAGAGAACCGCTGACAGTAACATACAGATAGGTCTCGGCACCGAGCATCTCGACAACGTCGACATCCGCGGTAAAGGAAGACTCGGGGTGATTGGAGACGTAGGTCGTCTCGTCGGTGATCGCCTCGGGACGTACGCCGAAGATAACCTCGCGGCCGTCCTGCTCCATGACCTCAGGTACGGAATAACGCTCGGGAAGCTTGATCGAGAAGTTCTCGAAGGAAATGTAAACATCGTTACCCTCGACCTGTACGATCGCGTTGATGAAGTTCATCGGAGGCATTCCGATAAATCCGGCGACGAAGGTGTTAACGGGGTTCTGATAAAGCTCACTCGGGGAATCAACCTGCTGGATGAATCCGTCCTTCATAACAACGATACGGGTACCCATCGTCATGGCCTCGGTCTGGTCATGGGTAACATAGATGATCGTCGTCTGCAGTCTCTGGTGGAGCTTGGTGATCTCAACACGCATCTGAACACGAAGTTTGGCGTCGAGGTTCGAAAGAGGCTCATCCATAAGGAAGACCTTCGGGTCACGGACGATGGCACGTCCGAGAGCGACACGCTGTCTCTGTCCGCCGGACAGAGCCTTCGGCTTACGAGCCAGAAGATGCTCGATCTCAAGAATTCTTGCCGCCTCATTCACGCGTCTCTTGATCTCATCCTTCGGAACCTTACGGATCTTCAGGCCGAACGCCATGTTGTCAAAAACGGTCATATGCGGATAAAGGGCATAGTTCTGGAAAACCATCGCGATGTCACGATCCTTAGGCAGAACGTCGTTGACCATACGATCATCGATGTAAATTTCGCCTTCGGTAACGTCTTCGAGACCGGCAACCATTCTGAGTGTCGTAGACTTACCGCATCCGGAAGGTCCGACAAGAATAACGAATTCCTTGTCCGCAATCTCCAGATTGAAATCGCTGACCGCAACGACGCCGCCCTCAAACTTCTTATATACGTGTTGAAGAGACAAGCTGGCCATGTTTATACCTCCGATAAAATCACCGCCATAAGGCGGCGGAATAAATGATATACCAATAATATAGCATCCGCGTCCGTTCCGTGCCATATGCCAAAATAGCCAAAAGTTCGCGAGTCGATTTGGAAGCATTATCAGTTAAATACGTCAAAATAACCATAAACAGATCAGGGATTTTGTGCACAATGTATATTCCCCTCTTTTCAAAGAAAATATCTATTGAATTCTGCAATTTTATGCACTATTCTGTATAAATATTACGAGCAGGATCGAAAACGGCTTTCGGTCGGCGACGTCAAAGGTCATTTCTATCCCGCTTCGGTTGGTGTAGAATCAAAATACCGGACAAAGGCGCGAGGTGTAAAATCATGAGCAAATTCAAAGTGGGAATCATCGGGGCGACCGGATATGTCGGAGCTGAGTTGGTACGGGGATTATCCGCCCACCCGGATACCCGGATAACCGTACTGACCTCCCGGAGTTTTACCGGAAAAAAGTTTTCCGACATCTACCCTTCTTTTTCGGGAATCTGTGATATCGGGCTGACCGACGGAACGCCGGAAGAAACAGCCGGACAATGCGACCTCGTCATCACTGCGCTCCCGCACGGAGTATCCTCCGCGACGGTCCCGACCCTTTTGGAGTCCGGAGTACGGGTGATTGATCACAGCGGCGATTTTCGCTATCGCACACTTGAACCCTATACCTTTTCGTACGGTCTGGAGCATCCGTGCCCGGAACTCCTGTCGGAGGCGGTTTACGGAATTCCCGAATTGTATCGCTCAAAGCTTGCCGACGCAAAGTTGACGGCCAATCCCGGCTGTTATCCGACCTGTTCGGTTCTGGCTCTCGCACCGTTTTTGCGGCACGGATTAATTTCACCCGACGGAATCGTCATCGACGCTCTTTCGGCGGTTTCCGGTGCCGGTCGCAAAGCCGACCTGCCGTTTGCGTTTTGCGAGCTTGACGAGAGTTTTAAGCCTTATTCCGTAATCAACCATCGCCATACGACGGAGATCGAGCAGGAATGTTCGTTTATCGCCGGCCGGGAGATCCACGTGACATTCACGCCGCATCTGATCCCGGTAAAGCGCGGCATGTTGGCGACAATTTATGCGCATCCCGCGTCTTCCGACGGTTCCTGCTCTCTCGCCTCACTGCGCGAGGCTTTAGAAAATGATTATAAAGACGAGCGCTTCGTTCGGGTAATGAAAGGCTCCGCTCTGCCGACCACCTCGCACGTCGCGGGAACCAACTACATTGACATCTCCGTGGATTTTGATCCGAGAACCGGCCTCGTTAAGATTTTCAGCGCACTGGATAATCTCGGAAAGGGTGCCGCACTTCAGGCCATACAGGCGATGAACGTTATGTTCGGCCTTCCCGAGGATACCGGCCTTGCAAATTTGATGTCGGGACTCTGATCCGCCCTCTGAAGAAAAGGATTTGCTTTTCGGATCCACGCCCGGTCAAATGATTTCAAAGCCCGAAGCAATCCTGCCCGACCGCTTTTCGAAAACATCATTTATATATTGATCTGTTGTGCCCTATAATCGGAATGATCAAATGACCGGCCGCCGGTCCGCGATAAACGGAGGATAAGAACTTGAAGACGATTCACGAAGCCATTGACACACTCGGCATGAAGGAACTCATCGGGAAAGCCGAAATTTTGATTGAGGCGCTTCCTTATATCCAGAGTCTTGCCGGTAAAACCATCGTCGTGAAGTACGGCGGTAACGCGATGATCAACGAGGAACTCAAATCCTCGGTCATGGACGATATCACTCTGTTAAAGTATGTCGGCATCAACCCGGTCCTCGTTCACGGAGGCGGGCCGGATATCAGTCAGATGTTGGATGTGATGGGCATCCCATCCCGTTTCGAAAAGGGGTTGCGCATAACGGACAAGCGCACGATGGAGGTCGCGCAGATGGTCCTTACGGGCAAAACCAACAAGGAGATCGTTTCGACGCTCGGACAAAAGGGTGCCAAGGCAATCGGCATTTGCGGGATTGACGGTCACCTGATCGAATGCGAGAAACTGACTCGCGACGCATCCGGTCAATCGGTCGATTACGGCTATGTCGGTAATATCACCAAGATTAATACCAAGGTGCTCTCCATGCTCGCAAGTGACGAATTCATTCCTGTCGTCGCGCCGATCGGGATCGGTCCGGACGGCGAAAGTTACAACATCAACGCGGATACGGTCGCCGGCGAGATTGCCGCCGCTCTGGGTGCGGAAAAGCTGATGACCCTGACCGACGTCGAAGGCGTGATGACCCGCATGCCGGACGGCTCCATGAAGGTGGTTCCGGTCCTGACCGAGATGGAAATCACCGATTTGATCAGCAAGGACGAGATATCGGGCGGAATGATCCCGAAGGTTTTGGGATGCCTGCAGACGGTCCGAAGAGGCGTAGGCCGGGCCCACATTATCGACGGCCGGATCCCGCACAGCATTCTTTTGGAGATTTTTACCGGAAAAGGAATCGGAACGATGATTACCCGCGAAAAGAAACCCTACTTCGACGGAGAAAAAATCTAAGCCGCCCTCCCGCGGCGTCTCTGATTTCACGGCTCCGAATAACCGTACAATGAACGGAGGCCTTTTGCCTTCCGAAGATTATAACGAAAGAGGATTTACCGATGGAAAAGCAACTGGAGTGGACCATGCACTTGGACGACACGTATTATATGAATGTTTTCGGCAAACGTATGCCGGTCGTTTTTACGCACGGAAAGGGCGTTTACCTTTTTTCGAGCGAGGATAAAAAGTATCTCGATATGATCGGAGGCATCGCGGTCAGTTCGCTCGGGCACGCTCATCCGAGACTGGTTCGCGCCGTCTGCACGCAAGCCAGGAAGTTCATCCATTGTTCCAATTACTTCTATATCGAAAAACAAGCGGAATTGGCCCGGAAACTGTGTGATCTCGGGTTCGCGGATCGGGTTTTTTTATGCAACTCCGGTGCCGAGGCCAACGAGGGCGCCATTAAGCTCGCCCGCGGCTACTTCTATCGTCAGGGTGCGCCGCGTCCCAAAATTGTCTCCGCCTACCGGTCCTTTCACGGACGGACGATGACGACGATCGCGGCGACGGGGCAGGAGAAAATGCGGACCCCGTTCGAGCCTCTGATGCCGGGCGTTGTTCATGTCCCTTATAACGATATCGACGCTCTGAAGAAGGAAGTCGACAAGACGACCTGTGCCGTCATCATCGAAATGGTTCAGGGCGAGTCTGGCGTCTATCCGGCGGATCTCAGCTACATTCGGGCGATCCGTTCGATCTGTGATTCAACCGGAGCGCTTCTGATCGCCGACGAGGTACAAACCGGTGTTGCCCGTACCGGAACATTTTTCGCGTATGAGCAATACGGGATCACGCCCGACATCCTCACTCTGGCCAAAGGTTTGGCAGGGGGAGTACCGATCGGAGCGGTGCTCTCGACGCAGGAAGCCTCGACCGGATTCTTACCGGGAGACCACGGTTCGACATTCGGCGGTAACCCTTTGGCTTGTACCGCCGCGCTGGCGGTATTGGACGAGGTGGATAGGAAAAACCTCGTCGGCAAAGCCAAATCGACCGGCGCGTTCCTTGTTAAGAAACTGCGGCTTCTGGCCCGGAAACATGAGATCATCGAAGAGATACGCGGAGCGGGTCTTCTGATCGGAATCAGTCTCAAGAAACCGGTCGCCGTCGCCCTCAAGAAAAAGTGTTTTGAGGCCGGTCTGCTGATCGGGTCCGTCGGGGATCAAGTGATCCGTCTCGCCCCGCCGCTGATCCTGACCCGCGCCCAGGCAGCTTCTTTTATCACGACATTCGACGCGGTGCTGACCGAGTCGGGATCAACCATTTAGCGAGAACCCAAAGGATTACGGAGGAGAGAGCGATGAAACACTATATCGATTTTCACGAAGATGTGTCCGTGTCCGAGTTGGACGAGCTTCTGGACACTGCGATCAAACTGAAGGCAAAGACTAAGGCGGGGGTTTTCGAGCCTCTGCTGTCCGGCAAATCTCTGGGCATGATTTTCACGAAATCCTCGACACGGACGCGCGTTTCATTCGAGGTCGGGATGTATCAGCTCGGCGGTCAGCCGCTTTTTCTGAGCTCGGACGACATCCAGCTCGGCCGCGGAGAGACGATCGCAGATACTGCGAAGGTCCTTTCCCGGATGCTCGACGGCATTATGATCCGGACCCATGATCACCGGGATATCGTTGACCTCAGAAACTACGGTTCAATCCCCGTGATCAATGGTTTAAGCGATGATCAGCATCCTACACAGGCGCTCGCCGACCTGTTGACAATCAGGGAACATAAGGGAGCGCTCCGGGGATTGAAACTGGCTTATGTCGGCGACGGAAACAATGTCGCCAACTCTTTATTGCAAGCTTGCGCGAAGGCGGGAATGCATATTTCGGTCGCTTCTCCGCAAGGTTACACATGTCCGGAATTTTTCGTGCGGCAAGCCCATACGGACGCGGCCGTCACCGGATCAATCGTTCAAATGACCGCCGACCCGTTTGAGGCGGTAAAGGACGCTGACGTGGTTTATACCGACACATGGACCAGTATGGGACAGGAAGAGGAGAAGAAACATCGCGCGGAAATTTTCGCTCCGTATCAGGTAAACGCGGACTTGATGAGTCATGCGGCAAAGGATGCCATTTTTATGCATTGTCTTCCGGCTTACCGGGGCTACGAGGTCACCGCCGATGTGATTGACTCTCCATGCTCGGTGGTTTTCGACGAAGCCGAGAATCGTCTGCACGCGCACAAGGCGATTCTCGTGCACTGTCTTCTGAGGTAGAGGATGAGCAACGAAGAATCTTCTTCCGCGCCGATTTCGGGATCAGGCGCTTCCTTGACGGTTCGAAGGGCGATGCATTGGGAAGCGAAAGCAATTAACCGGCTGTTACGCGATTCTATGCGAACATACGGATCGCTCGCAGGGATTCGGGGGGACCGTTTGGAGTCCCTTCGCGAAGGTGTTCCGGATATCGTTCGCGCCATGGGCGATTCCGTCCTCCTTGTCGCAGTAAATGACAATTCAAAAATCGTCGGCACCGTTCGGTTATATTTTCACGCCCCCGATCGTTATCCGGAAGCACAGTTTCTTGCGAACAGGGAAATACCCGAAGATTGCACTGTCATCTATCTGACGCGTTTTGCGGTACTTCAGAGCGATCGCGGCCGCGGAATCGGAAGTCATTTAATCGATGAGGCCGAGCGGATCGCCCGATCGGAGGGGGTATCCCACATTCTCTTACATACTGCGCTCTCCAACGAGGCGGTGGCGGGATTTTACCAAAAGCGGGGATTCCTGATCGATTCGATCGATCTCTCGCGAGGTTATCCCCGAGCACTGTTTTATAAACCGATCACCTAGGCGGAAGAAGGTCTCGTTATGCTTTTTTCGCATATCTTACGACTTTGAATCATGTTATATGCAGCATGACTCATTTTTATAGGCATGCTATTCATATTCTCAATCCTTAATCGCATTTGCGCTTGTTTCATATTCCGCTCCGTCATAATTTATTCTTATCGGCAGTACCGCTTTCGCGGTGTCGGCACGGACGGATGAGGTATTTATGAGCGTTCTTCGAGATATTCGAAAAGAAGCCGGGTTGAGTCAGAGTGACTTTGCCGCACTGTTTCAAGTCGATCAAACCACCGTTTCCAAATGGGAGCGAGGGATCAGCTGCCCTGACCCGAATTTGGGGCTCTTGATTTCAGAACGATTCGGAGTATCACTGGATAAGATTTATCGGAATCCCCTTTCGTTTGACACCCTTTCCCTCCCGATTCACACGGATTTCCAACCCAATCATCCCGACCGAAGCACAGAGGAACGACCGGAGACGTTTACCACGAATTTTCGGGAAATCGCATATTTTCTCGAGAACGCAAACGAAGGTTCGTCATTGGTCAGCGACCGTGATATTCAAGATTCTTTTCTCGCAATCAAGGTTATCGGCAATTCGATGGAACCCCGATTCTGTGAAGGAGACATCGCCCTTATCCTTCGGGGGAACAGGGAGTATGACGGACAAATCTGCGCCGTCTGCATCAATGGCGGAGCCGCCCGTATTTTCCGGATGACCCGGCATCAAAACGGTGTTTCATTGATTTCATTAAACCCTTCCAGCGAGCCGATCTTCATACCGCGAAGCGAGCTGGAACGCGGAAAGACGATCATTGTCGGCCGCGTAGTCGGTCTTCGCGCCCGGATCCGATAAATCGCCGAACCGATGATCTGCATACCCGAAGAAAGAGCACCCGATCCGGAATATCACCGCGCGAAAAGCGCCCCGCATTCAAGTCGGGGCGCTTCGTTTCCTTATAACGAACTCAAACCTTTCCGACTTCTTTGAGCGCCGGAGTTATCCGCGGTCGCACTTCGAAGTCGTACGGATATGCTCTATTTCGCCAAACTCATCTTGCGCGCATAGGTCTTCTCGACCTCGATCGCGATATCCTCCGCCGTCAAACCGTAGATCTTTAAAAGACCCTCAGGCTTTCCGGATTTGCCGAACGTATCTCTCATGCCGACGCGCTTCATGATGCAAGGCGTTGTTTCTGCCGCCGCTTCGGCGACCGCTCCGCCCAGGCCTCCGAGGATATTGTGCTCTTCAACGGTAACGATCGCGCCGGTCTCTTTGGACGCCTTCTCAACGGCATCCGTATCGATCGGTTTGATCGTGTGCATGTCAAGAACGCGAGCGTCGATGCCTTTCTCCTTAAGGATCTCCGCGGCTCCGAGGCTCTGCTGAACCATCAGCCCGGTCGCGATGATTGTAATATCTTTGCCCTCGCGTATGGTATTGGCCTTTCCGATCGTAAATTCCGTCTCATCGCCGTATTCGCCGTACACGCCTTCAACTGAGAGCCGTCCGAGACGCACATAGAACGGGCCGGGCGTCTCGATCGCCGCGCGGATCGCAAGCCTTGTTGAAGCAGCGTCACACGGGGAGATAACACGCATATTCGGAATCGCTCTCATGATCGCCAGATCCTCGACGCACTGATGGGAAGCACCATCCTCACCGACCGAAATACCGGCATGCGTCGCACACACCTTAACGTTCAAATTCGGATAGCAAATCGAGTTGCGAACCTGTTCCAGTGCTCGCTCCGCCGCGAAAATCGCGAACGTTGAAGCAAATACGGTCTTGCCGCACGTCGACATGCCGGCCGCAACCGACATCATATTTGCCTCGGCGATGCCCATGTTAAAATGTCGCTCGGGGTATTCCTTCTGAAAAAGCATCGTAAACGTTGACTTGGACAGATCTGCGTCCAAAACGACGATGTTCGGATCCTTGCCAAACTCTACCAGCGCCTTACCGTAAGCCTCACGGGTTGCCATCTTCGTCATGCTTCCACCTCCAATGCGGCGAGCGCGGCGTCAAGTTCCGCCATCGCCATCTCATATTGCTCTTGATTCGGAGCCTTACCGTGCCATCCGGCTTGATCCTCCATAAAGGAAACTCCCTTTCCCTTATGTGTTTTCGCGACGATCATCGTCGGCTGTCCCTTCGTCTTTTCCGCCTCTTCGACCGCGGCTTCGATCTGAGAAAAATCGTGGCCGTCTATCATGATCGTGTGCCAACCGAAGGCTCTGGTCTTGGCTTCGATCGATCCGAGGCTCATAACATCGTCGGTCTTTCCGTCGATCTGAAGTCCGTTAAAATCAATAAATGCGGTCAGGTTATCAAGTTTATAGTGAGCGGCTGACATCTGTGCCTCCCACACCTGACCCTCCTGAAGTTCACCGTCGCCCATCAACGCGTATACCCGGTACGAGGCCTCGTCCAGTTTACCCATCATCGCCATTCCGACGGCGGCGGAGATGCCCTGACCCAGGGATCCGGTCGACATATCGACTCCGGGCACACAGGCGCGGCACGGATGGCCCTGAAGCATCGATCCGCATTGGCGGAATTCCTTGATCTTGCATGTGTCGAAAAATCCCCGGTGTGACAGTGCGGCGTACAGTCCCGGAGCGCAATGTCCTTTGGATAAAACGAAGCGGTCACGCTTCGGATCCTCCGGGTTCAGAGGGTCGACGCGCAGTTTGTCGCCGTAGAGATACGAGAAAATATCCGCAGAAGAAAGTGATCCGCCCGGATGCCCCGACTGTGCCGAATACACGGCCTCAATAACCAGTTTGCGGACGTTTGCGGCGAAAAGTTTCAGTTTCTTTTCTTTTGAATTGTCCATCGAAAATCCCCTTTCGTGTCCTTCTATTCACCATATGCAGCTGTGCATACAAATGATTTCTCCGTTACTCACATAAGCTCGCGGCACGCGTTTGCCGACTAAGCAGGTAATCTCGTAATTGATAGTATCCGATAAATCGGCGATTTCATCAACCGACAAATAGAAATCTTTACCGTTTATTCGTTGTTTCCCGAAAAGCACCGCCTCGTCGCCGATCAAAACCGGCTCCCCGGAATCGGTGACATCCAGCATGCACATGTCCATACATACGATGCCGACGACCGGGACTCTGTGCCCGTGAACCAGCGCCGATGATCGATTGGACAGTTTTCGGGCGTAACCGTCAGCGTATCCGATCGGTATCGTGGCGATCACGCTCTCGCGCTCTGTGGTAAACCGTCGGCCGTAACTGACCGTCTCCCCCGGCTCAAGCTTCTTCACCAGAACAACCGCAGACTTCAGGCTCATGGCCGGTCGCAAATCCACCTTCGTAAACGGGCTCGGACATCCGGGAGGAATCATTCCGTACATGATGAGTCCCGCGCGCACCATGTCGAGGTGCATTTCGGGAAACCGAAGAATGCCCGCGCTGTTGCAAATATGCCGAACGTGCGCTTTGACGCCGCGCTTTTCGAGCGTCTCCAGCACTTCGGTGAATATCCGGAATTGCTCTCCGGTGAAATAATCGTCATCAGTGTCCGCAACCGCCAAGTGAGAGAAAATCCCTTCGATAAAAATACCCGGCATACGTGATATTTCAAGAATTTCTCCGAATGACGGTTCTGACGGCAGAAACCCCACGCGGTTCATTCCCGTATCGATCTTGATATGGATCTTAACGGTCCGATTCGCGGCTGATGCCTGTTCCGATAATGCACGGGCAAACTCGACCGAAAAAACGGTCTGCTCCAACTCCGCGCCGATCACCTCGGTGATGCGTCTCGCGTCCGTATGTCCCAAGACGAGAATCGGCACCGTTATACCGCTTCGTCTCAACTCAATGGCTTCGTCAACCATGGAAACCGCCAGCCGGCTCGCGCCGTTTGATAACAGGACTTCCGCGACCTGAATGGCTCCATGTCCGTATGCGTCCGCTTTAACGACCGCCGCGATTTCGCATTCGGGAGCCGTGATTCTTCTGATCTCGCGCATATTATGCGCCAAGGCATCCATATCGATCTCCGCCCATGATCGGCTCGGAAAATTCAGCATAGATATCTCCTCTGGTTTCGATCGTTGTCGACCGTGTCTTCGGTCGGCAGTAAGTCTCCTCCGGTTATAACTACTGCCATCCGCAACTGCGGTAGGCCTCGGGCAAGCCGTCAAACAGGTCGGTCGGTTGCATAAACCTGCGGCCGAGACGCCGGCTTACGATATCGCCGCTTAATCCGTGGAAATAGACTCCGGCGATTGCGGCTGATTCCGGATCAATTCCCTGCGCCATATAGCCGCCGATCAAACCGGATAGCACGTCTCCGGACCCGCCCTTGGCGAGCCCGTCGTTTCCGACCGTATTAATATACCACAGACCGCCCGGTGTAAAAACCGCCGTTTCATGTCCCTTGAGGACGAGTACAACCCCGTTATCTCTCGCAAACCGACCCGGCAGACTCACCCGATCCGATTTTTCCCATTCAGGCATGAGTCTCGAAAATTCTCCGGGGTGCGGGGTCAGGACCGGCGGCGGCAAAGCCGACGCTTTTCGACGAATCAGCATCGGGAATATCGTGTCGCGGTGATTGCGAAGTACGCTAATCGCACCGGCGTCCAGCAGAAGCCTCGGCACCTCGGAGATCAGTACGGAAAGCTCTGTCTCCGCACTCTCCGCTTCCGGATCCAGTCCGGGCCCGTAAACAACAGCGTCCGCTTCATCCGAACGGGTCTTCAACAGAGACACAATGTCGTCAACCGATTCCGGCGCCGCATCGAAAACAGCCTGCGGACAAGTATTCAGCAAGGGCCCTGCAATTTGCCGGCCTGATATCAGGCGAACAAGTCCCGTTCCGCTCCGAAGACCGGCCGTACAGCACATGATCGCCGCGCCATCCATCCCGGGCGAGCCCGCACGAATGAGAAGCGTGCCGAATGTGCCTTTGTGGCCATCCGCCGGCCGGTACGGTGCCAGTGTTGATATCATCGAAGAATCGATGCATTTCGGTGCTTCCCGGCTAAATTCGGATCCGGTATTCTCTTTGCCCATTCGTCAGCCTCCCCGGTATCCGTTTCCTCCGGAAATCGGACTCTCCATACCTTTTCCATTGTGCACATCCGTGCTCGAACCGATATCGGGAGCGGTACCCGGCAACGTTGAGAGATCAAAAGGAGTCTCCTGATAGACGTAATAGTTGAGCCAATTCGTAAAAAGAAGAGTCGCGCTGGATCTCCACTTCATAACCGGCTCCCGATCCGGATCGTCTTCGGGAAAATAATTCTTCGGAATATCGATCGGCAAGCCCTTTCCCAAATCCCTCTGGTACTCATCTCTCAGCGTTCCGACGTCATACTCGGAGTGTCCGGTGATAAAGATCTGCCGACCCGTCAAGTCCGACACCGCATAAACGCCGCATTCTACGGACTCCGACAGAATCCGGAGATCCTTTCTCTTGAGAAGATCCTCCCGCCGGATTTCGGTATGCCGGGAATGGGGAATATAAAACACGTCATCAAATCCGCGGAAAAGTTTGACCGGCCGGGTATACGTCATACAGTGCGGGAATATCCCGAAAATTTTCTTGGGGATGTCGTGCTTCGGTATCCCGTAATGGTAATAAAGGCCGGCCTGCGCGCCCCAGCAAATATGAAGCGTCGAATAAACGTGCGACTTGCTCCATTTCATAATCTCTTCGAGTTCCGACCAGTACGCAACTTCCTCAAACGGCATGTGCTCGACCGGAGCACCGGTGACAATCATTCCGTCATAGAAGCGGCCCTTAATGTCTTCGAAGGTTTCGTAGAATTTCAGAAGGTGCTCAACGGCGGTATTCTTGGGCATATACGAAGACGTGTACATCAGATCTACGTCCACCTGTAAGGGGGAATTGGAAAGCGCGCGTAAAAGTTGGGTCTCGGTCGCGATCTTGTTGGGCATCAGGTTGAGGATCAAAATTCGGATCGGGCGGATATCCTGTTGAAAAGCCCGGTCCTCCGGCATCACAAATATGTGCTCACGCTCCAGCACTTCGGCCGCGGGAAGGTTGTTTTGAATCCGTATCGGCATATCTTCTGACTCCCCTTTCTCATTCTGATTATGCAAGTCTGAACAGAGATGTCAAGAATCCGGATTTTTCGTATCGGAAGACGAAGTCGGGTATCGTCTTTCATCGGTCCGATCGAATTCTGCCGGAATCCCGTTGCGATCACATCACGAGAGTATCACAGGTTATAATTCTCCGATAAATTCCTGCAGAATCGAGTGCTCCGGGACCAACTTCGGGTCTACTTCCGGGATCCTTTTCAGATTACGAAGTAAATCTTCGGACCGGGCGATCGCGCGGTCCAAATCGGCGAACTTTTGGGGCGGAATCGTTCGTTCCATAAAAACGGATCGTTGTACCGTCCCGTCACGGATTTGGCCCAGAGCCTCCTGAATGTCCAAAGCCGCGACCGGTGCGGTCACAAGCGTTTCGTATGCCAGGATCGTATTGACAAAAAAATCCGCCTTCTTCAGGTATTCGTCAAAGTACAATTGCTCAGATCCGGAGATCATCGGCCAGTAATCAATCGTCGCTAAAGCGTGTGCTCCCCGATGACGCTTATCCCGGACGATTCTTCTTAAGAGTCGGAAATCCTCGCTTCGGAACAATTTCTGATCGGCGACGATATCCCCGTAAGGCATCAGAAAAGCGCCGATCCATTCATCCCTTGAAAGAACACCCACGACATCCTCTGCCAGCGCGTGAAGGCCTTCCACGAGGACGATTCCGTCCGCCCCGAGCGACATCGCGGAATCGGGATCTCCGAACTCGCGACTTCGGGTTTTAAAGTTAAAGTAAGGAATAACGACAGACTTTCCGCTCAGAAGATCCCGGATATTCTCTCCCGCCAAAACCGTATCAATTGTATATATTGACTCATAGTCCGGTCGTCCGTCCTCATCGAAAACGGGGGTAACGACGTCGTAGTAATTATCAAGAGACAATCGACATGCCCTTCGACCCATATCGCGAAGACCGGAAGCGAGGCGCTCCGTAAATGTTGTTTTCCCCGAAGAGGTGGGTCCGGAAATAAACACGGCACGAACGGTCGGATGCTTCGAGATATAATCGACGATCTTCCGGGTCATCTCGAGAAAACCTTCCTCCGCCTCATGAATAAACAACGGGAGTTTATTGACTCCCATTTGCATCTCCAAGTCCTGTGTGGACAGTATCAATCTGGATGATAGTTCGGCCACCCGACGCCTCCTTAACGGTCCAAATGATTGGCTAAAATGAATTTCGCGACGAGTTTATCGTAGCCAAGTTGAATCATGCGTACCAAAACAAAAACAAGACCGGGAATCACCAATACCAGAATTGCAATCGCAAGGAACATGAAGACAATATAGACTCCTCCGCTGAGCACCCCGACAACCGTAGCAAAAGTGCCGGCCGTTTCGCGGTACCGCAAAGTATGCGATTCCAGCGTACTGTTCAAAAACTCGATCATCGTATCCTTTATATCTCCAGAGGAAAGCGTAATCTTCGGCCGGGCCCAAGTGAGCATCAGGAGCGTCAGAAGCACCTGCTTTGCGGTTTGGACAATCAGGATCGGAATCTTCGCCCAAATCGGGAAACGATAATAGCGGAAGCAAATGAACGGGCAAGCGACAAAGAGAATCAAATAGAGGATCAGCTTCGTCGTGAAGTTTCCCTGAATCAGGTTGGACAGTTTTCCGGTCAAATAGTTCATAAGAATCAAGGCGTTAACAAAAACACCGTAAAGTACCAACGAGCTGATATGTCTTCTGTTTGTAAAATCGGTGTCACTCCACTGGGATCCCAGTAAAAGTCCTTCCAGATAATCCACTCAACAAACCTCCGGACTATAATCATTACTTATTGTAACAGAAAAATCGAGGCCTGAAAACACAAAGATTCACCTCCGTGTTCCCGGACCCCCAGCCATTCTATCGAAGCCGAAACGGTACACGCACCGCACACTCGATCAAGTCGCGGAACTCTTTCCATTTCGCGGGAAAACTTCGGGAGCCGGTGCTTCTGAAAACCGTCCCGTCTCGAAAAGTAACGGTCACCGACCATTGCTCCGGAGAAAAAACCGGTGCCGCAGTCTCAGAACTTACGAGCTCAGGATAATGTGTGTTCCATGACAACAGATCCGTTCCTTTGAGTTTCTCGGCCATTCCGTCGATGCACTCGACGGACAGGGAGCGCAAAAAATTATTGTTCCATTGAAGGCTGTCGTTCCAGGCGACAAGTTTCCTGTCCAGATAAATATTGGCGCGCAGGCAAGCCTTCCGGTATCCGGATATCTCCGCCTCTATTCGAACTACGTCTTCATAATGATTCATGTTGACCGGTTTTCTGCCCCCGTGATGTGTGTCTATATCGAACAACGATCATTTGCATGATCTCTACTCCGAATACCGAACCGGATCCGAATACGATTCGGATGACGATTATTTACGTGATCTTTACTCCGAATACCGAACCGGATCTGGATCCGATGACGATGATGTCCCCGATGACGATCGGGGAGGATTCCATATTGAGGCCGGTCTTCACCTCGTTAGTCGTTCCTTTGTTGCGAATCGTCTGCAGATATGTGATCCGTTCACCGGTCTGCCCGTTCACCAGATGGATCTGCCCGCCGCTGTCGCACATCACGATGTACGCGTTTCCTTCGGCATCATAACAATCAACCGGTGAACTCCATGAATAGAGATTCATCTCGTATGACCAAACCTGTTCTCCGGTCGATTTGTTATAGGCGACCAATCGATTCCCGCTGTAAAGGCCCTTGGTCATACAGTAAGAAAAAATGACAAGATCCGAAATCGACTTTTTCCCGACGATCGGGGTTCCGAGCATTCCGCCGTTAACATCGTCGCCGGTCGTCGCGCCGTTATGAGTCCAGCAGGATTGCGATGTTTGCCAGATTTCTTCTCCGGTCATCGCGTCGATCTTGTACGTGTACGACGCGCCCATATAATCGCCTTCATTTTTCTGCCAGTCGACCTCCGTTCCGATATAAAGGAACACGCGTCCGTTCTCCTCCTCGATCACCGGCGTAACGTCGGAGTCGTCGTCGAGTTGTTTCGCCCATATCATCTTGAAGGTGTTGAGATCCACGCAATATAGATTTCCGGAGTTGTCCGCGAAAAAACCGTAGTGATCGTATACGGACATCGAACTCTCGACTCCGATCGATCCTCCGGTTATTCCGTTCAGAATATACCGGTATACGACGGTATCCGGGCTTACGGACACCATGCCGGAAGCCTTATCGAAAAACGTGTTCAATTTGACGGTGTAGATCATGCCGTTCTCGCTCGGAAAAATCAGTGTATCCGAAGCGCCGTTCACGATCGGCGAAGAGTCACAAGCCCCCCAGCTCGTCCTGTGCGCTCGGGAATCCTTTCCGGTCTGGAAATGCAGGAGTTTACCGTCGATCAGGCTGAAGATCCGGAAGCCGATCTTTCCGTCCGCCCCGTTGCTGTCACCTTGCCCGATATAAAGGATCGGATATCCCCGCGGGTCGATGGCCGGTGTGCCCTTGATGGTCGCGCCGAGCTTGATCGGATCACGAGTCGGCTTGCCGTCCTCAAGATCGAAAAAGTAGATTTTCCCGTCCATCGCAGCCTGGATGATTTCCGTCATCCCCTGTTTGATCCGTTTGTCTGGGTACATGTTCATTTTCTGTTGAATGTCATAGTCCCACTGTACCGCAAGAGGCTGACCGGTCCAGCCGGTTCCGGTCCAGGAAAATGACCAGGCGGACGACGGCATAGATCCGATGTTCCGATACTCCCACACCTGCTCCAAAGTAGTCGGAACGGAGTCCAACGTTCCCCATGACGCGCAGTTTCGGTAGTTATTCCCACGAAATGTCAGGATTCCGGGTACAGTCTGATAATCAAGCGGATCGGCAAACGCGATCTTCGGGTCTCTTTCAAACGAAGATATCTTTGAATCACCTCTCATAACATCCTGACTGACTCCGCGTCCGGACGGCGAAACATCGGAGGCGGGTTGGCCGATCGCGACATCCATTTTGGATTTGGCGGGAAACAGGACCTCGTTCTGGTAGGGCTGCCGACTCGACTCCGGAGTCGGAGTCGGCGAGGCGATTACGATGCCGCTCGTGGAATTATTGTCTGTGGCAACCGGGGTTGTCGAGGAGCTGTTGACGACAGGAGACGTTTCCTTCGGATCCTGCTTTAAGACGGTCACCAAAACAAGCACCAGCACGGCACAGGTCAGCACAGCTGTCATTCCAATCATAAAACGCAATGCGTAATCCGGCTTTTTTCTTCTGGGCCGATGGAATTGATTGTCATACCGTACATATTGGGATTGTCTCATTTTGGCACCTCCGGTGCGTATCGCATACAGCGATAATATTACCATAATCGCCCGGCAATCTCCACAGTGGTTTGACCGGAGGCTCTTCACCTATTTCCGTGAA
>LSQX01291811.1_pt1 | contig 27989 bp, 20 predicted proteins | sample 654561 | NCBI WGS metagenome assembly LSQX01 (sample SAMN04489861, study PRJNA283612) | anaerobic digester metagenome | isolation source: 4 biogas reactors fed with cattle manure at either 37C or 55C with and... | place: Denmark: Kongens Lyngby | collected 2014
ACCTTGCTTTTGGGACAGCCCCGACGATCATCTCCGACAACTAAGTAAGCGAAGCGATCAGTTCCTGCAAATACTTGGTTCCCCGGATGATCGCCTCTTTGGGATCATATTCCTGTCCTTCATACTCCATGTTGATATAACCCTCATATCCGGCGGCGGCCATGGCCTCTAAACAAGGTTTGGGATCGACAACTCCTTCACCCACCAAGGCACCTGTGTAGAACCGTCCGTCCAGGCCCTGCAGCCGACCCTCTTCCACGACGCGCCAATCTTTGAAGTGAGCATGGACAATATACTTATGGACACGCGTGAAAGCCTCGGCCGGATCTCCTCCCGACGTGTACACGTTTCCGTTGTCATAAGTGATCCTCAGTCCCGGAACCGCGGCCACGGCCTGTTCCATGTCCTCAGAGGTGATAAACGGCGCCAAGCGACCGTGGAAATGCTCCACCGTGACGGTAACGCCTTGCGCCGCGCCCAAAGAGACGGCCTTCGCCAGGCCCTCCAGGGCCAGCTGCCGGCTGTACTCCCTGCTTTGGCCTTCCACTCCGCCCAAGGGAAGCATGATCTTATCCGCGCCGAGAACGTTGGCCGTATCCAGACCGCGCTTGATCAGATCCATGGCCTCCGCCCGCTTTTCAGCGTTGTGAAGAGGAGCAAAGAAGGTGTAGCAGACGTTTTTCAGACCGTAATCCGAAGTCACTTGGACTACCTGCTCGGGACTGAACCCGTACAGAGTCACCCAATCGATACCCTCGATCTGCAGCGAGGAGGCCAGTTCGCACAGTTCTTTGAGGTTAGGATTCTTGCCCCACGGACCGCGAGCCAGGGTGTAGGACATCAACGCAATCTTCATCGTTAGCCACCCCTACTCTTCCAGCTGGTCGATGTTGGTCATTACCTTTCGAAAAGCCTCCGCCACCAGTCTGACGGTGCTCAAATCATTGGGTAACCGCAGGGGGGTAGTCATTCCCGTGTGCGTGTCGCAGTGCTTTTGCGCCATGGGATAGCGTTCCACGGAGTAATCGACCGGTTGCGCATGGGGGCACTGCCAGGGGCAACCCTTGCCATAGCCGTTCTTGGCCTGAAATACAGCCATGGCGGGCAGAATGAACCGCTGCCAGACACCGGTCTCCACACCCTCGGCCCGAAGCGCCTCGATGATCTTGTAGCGAAAAGCGCTGGCGTCGTGTTCATGACCCAAGGCTTTCATATCAAAGCGGATGGTATAGTTGTAACCGTTGGGCTCATAGCCTTCGGGAACCGTGGGCAGAATCAGATGCGGGACATCGCTCAACAGCTCAGTCAAAAGCTGTGTGCTCTCTTTTTGGTAAGCCAGATAGTCATCCAGCCTCCGTAACTGCGCCCGGGCAAAGGCCGCGCTCAGCTCATTGTTTCTGTACATCCAACCCATAGAATAGACGTGATAGTCTCTTTTGGCCATGTCTTCGAAAGTCTCACCAAAGGACCACAAGGCCCTCGCTTTGGCCAGCATCTCCTCGGATTCGGTGACGAACATGCCGCCTTCGCCGGCGCTGAGACACTTGTTCTGGTTAAAGCTAAAAGCGGCGCAGTCGCCGAAAGTGCCCACCTTCTGGCCTTTGTACTTGGCACCGTGGGCCTGACAGGCATCCTCGATGACCCTCAAGTTGTACTTTCTGGCAATGGCCAGGATGCGGTCCATATTCGCGGGCAGGCCGTGCAAATGGACCACAATGATAGCCTTGGTCTTAGGCGTGATGGCCTCTTCGATCTTGTCCGGATCTATGTTCATGGTATCGAAGTCGATATCCACAAAGACGGGTATACTGTTGTGCTGCATCACGCAGGTCGCCGACGAAGACCAGGTGTAGGCGGGGACTATGACCTCATCGCCGGTGCCGCAATCACAGGCCACAAGACACATGTGCAAAGCGGCCGTACCCGAGTTGGTCGTGATGGCATACTTGTTGCCGTTCCAAGCGGCAAACTCCTCCTGAAAGGCCTTACAATGCGTGCTGTAGGTATGACTGGGTGCATCCAACGCGCTGAGCACGAATTCTCGGTCAGTGTCATCGATAGGCGGCCACTTCTTGATCGTTCCCTCCGGAATGACTCGCTTACCCCCGCGTATAGCCAGCTTCTCACCCATTGTACAGACGCCCTCCATCTTTGAAGTTAAAACATGCTGTTGATCAACCTGACGGTCTGTTCAACCAGAATACGCCCTCCCTCGGGCCCCACCAGGTTGCTGGCCACTATGGCGCTGTAGCCGCCTCCGGCGACCGCCTTCTCCGTAGGCAGGTATCGGCCCTTGTCGCAAGCCAGCTGAACGATGAACGTCTGGGCGGCTTTGCTGCGAGCTTTGATGCGCAAACCGTAATCCAAGAACAACTCGAAGGGATTGCTAGCGATGGCGATATCGCCCAGCCGGATGACATGGATCTCAGGCGAATAAAAGGATGTTGTCTGCTGCATTTCATATCTGGCCATGATGCCCCCGGGAGGAAACAGCCTGACGATATCCCTCACTTGCAAGCGCTCGCCGGGCTTTTTGCCCGCCAAAAAGGCTTGGAACTCAGCCTGTGCTTTCTCATACTCCTGGCGTGTGACCCTGCGGATCGGCAGATCGATATTGACCACCAGATGGCCGAACTCGAGTTTGGATCGCTTTTGAGCTGAAGCCGCCTTGTACTTGCTGACTATGGCGGCCGTGATCCGCGATCCCATCTCGATCGCCCCTTCAACGTCTCGCATGCTCGGCTCGCCGCGACCGCGCCTGACCATATCCCGGGGTGACTGATCACCTGCGGCGCCGCACATTGGTAAGACATAAATCGGAGCCGGGAAGTGCTCCGTCACTTGCTTTCTGACCTCGCCCCAAAAATCAGCCGAGATGAAGGAATGGCCCTCCACCACTTGCGACGGACAGGCCACATTGGCCACGACTCCGGTAAAGCGATCGTTTTCGTCCCAGAAATAAAGCAGCTCCACTCCGGGATCGCTTACCCCTTCTATGCAGTCAAAATTGATCGTGTCGCTCGTACCGTACATCTGGGCGCTGCCGTCATCATAGACCACGCGTCTGTTGAACCCGACTACTGCATGTCCCAACTGCCAGGCGGCATAGCCCGGAGCCCGTCCCTGCCAAGCCTCGACAAAGGCTTCGCTCAGACGTGCCACCAAGAACTCACTGTACTCCCGCGGGCTCATCACCTCGCCCTCCACGGACTCGGGCACGGGATGCATCTCTTCCGGGATGTACTTGTATATGTAGCGTCCGGCGGTTACCTCGTCCTCGGTCTTGATCGGCGCGGTATGGGTGTGCGTGGCATTGAGGAAGAGCTTGTCCGGATTGAAATCCGGCAGCCGATCCTTGATCCTCTCCCTCACTTGAGCCTGCAATTCCGCAGGTATGCTGCAAAAATCACAGGCTCCGATCATCATCTGCTCAAGCGAGCTGCCCTCTTCATCTTTGGTTTCCACGGCCAAGACCGTAACCACAATTTCAGACTGGACAAACTTGGATATTCTCTGGTAGAACTGACCCTGCAACCTGACCGGCTTGTCCGGTGTGATGCTTCGTTGACTCCAACCTACGTAAAGATCGCCTGCCGTCAAAGATGCACGAGAGGAATCCATCCCGATCAATCCTCCTGACGCTTATTCTGTCATTGTTGGCTCAGAGCGTCCGTACTCCGTGTCGGGCACGACGTCCCGGACAATGTTGCCGACGACAACACATGAGTGTAGAGGCTAACGGCCGCTTTGCAAGAAAATCAAGGCTTGAGTCTTTTTCGACAACAAGACAAAAGACGCCTGCCCAAAAAAGGCTATGCCGGGCAGGCGCATAGCATGATAGAGCAATTCCCCTCGGATGTCTTTCGAAATGAAACGCTACCGGGTATGCGTGGAACTCATCCACTTCAACTTCCGGCGTTGAGGCACTTCAACGTCAAGTATCTCCGCGGCCTTGTACTGTAGGGCTATGGAGACATGGCGGGTATCGCGCACCAACTTGCGCAGTCCGTCGGGTTCCAATGAGGCGGCGTGGTCGGTGCCTTTCCAAGTCCGATCCAACGTAAAATGCCGCTCAATCCACCCCGCTCCCAAGGTCATGGCGGCAATGTCGGCTGCGATACCCAAATGATGGCCCGAAAAGCCAATGCCCTTCACTTGCGATCCGTATGTCGTCCGCAGCCGTTGGATCTCCAATAAGGACAGATCCTCGAACCTCACGGGGTATCCGGAGATGCAATGGTACAAGACCACGTCTTGCAGGCGCGAGCGGCTCTGCAAAAAGGCGACGATGAGGTCCTCTTCCTCCCTCGTCGTCATCCCTAAAGAGATGTGGATCTCACCGCCGAACTCATCGCAAAGATAGCCTAGCATGGCCAGATGCATATTGCAGGCCGAGGGCACCTTGATCATCATCGGTTGCAGGGATGCGATCTGACGGGCGCTGGTCATATCCCACACGCTCGAGCTGTAGATCACTCCCTGCGCTTCGCAGAGCTCTTTCAACCGTCTGTGCTCATCCAGACCGAACTCCAGCGCCATTCTGTGCTCTCCGTAGGTTTTTCCGTATGCGTTTTCGGGCACCGGATGAGGGGCGGCATACTGTTCGGGAGTCAGCGACTCGGGCGGGTTCCGTTTCTGGAACTTGACCACATCAACACCGCAAAAATCGGCCGCCACCCGAACCATCTTTTCAGCTGTAGTCAATTCACCTCGGTGGTTACATCCGATCTCAGCAATCACAATAGGAGGATTCACGTTATCCCTCCTGACCGATGGATAATGAGCGACCGTCCGTCTCATAGAGACGGCGGCCCAACAACAGATCGGCCAATTCACGAATACAGCCGTATCCGCCCGGCGCGCTCAAAACGATCTGCGCCGCCTCTTTGGCCACAGGGTAGGCATCGGCGGGTGCCGCGCCACAGCCAACGTGAAGCATACAAGCTACATCGGGAGCATCATTGCCGATGTAGACCGTGTTTTCCGCACGGATCCCATGCCGGGCCAGCCACTGTTTGAGCGCAGGCAACTTACCTTCGCGGGCCACGATGCACTCCACCGCCAGTTTGGCACAGCAATGCCGAACACAGGGGTTCGTCTCATTGGTCAGCACCAAAAGACGAATCCCGGCTTCTTTAAGCCGCTGCATGGCCCATCCGTCCCCGCGATGGCGAACCGCGGATTCCAACCCCGTCTCGCTGACACCCACCCGGTTGTCGGTCAACACCCCGTCAAAATCCGTGACCAAAGCGGCTGTCTTTTCGGGCAGGAGCGCCGCCCGGTTTTCATCCAAACGTCTGCGCATCAAGATCTCTGCGAGGAGAAAATCGGTCTCGTCGTCGATCTCAATGCTTCTTTCGGGCGGTATAAGATGCATGGCCACCCGACCGAAAAAGCGATGGCCCGCCCGCAAGAACCCGGGGATCTTCATCGCATAGACGGCCCCGACTTCAAGGAATTCAGGCTCCTTTTGCTGGCGCATGGGTCTTTGATCTTTGCTGTGTCCAACGGGTACCGCCCCTTGCGCCGTCATCTTCCACAAAAAGTGATACCAAGCAGTGGCCGTGAAGGCCGAATCGGCATCCTCGAGAGCGGCCACGGTTCCGTCTATGTCCTCAGGCAACATGAGCGGAGCGGTGCACTGTAAGAAAACAAGTACGCCTTGATCTATCTTCAGCTCGGCCAAAGCATGCAGAAGTGCCGCTTCGGAAGGTGAAGTGTCATCGCTGATCTGTCTCGGACGCCGGACCACCTGCGCTCCGTAACGACAGCTCGCTTCGGCAATCTCGGCATCATCCGTGGAGACAACAACCCGCTCCACACTCCGGGCCCGGGTGGCCGCTTCTATGGTCCAGGCGATCAGAGGCTTGCCGCAGAGTAGACGGACGTTTTTTCGCGGCAATCCTTTCGATCCGCCGCGGGCCGGGATCACCGCAACAGCACCCACCCTACTAATCCCTCCCCTATGATCCAAAGATCGCGATCATCGTACGCGAGTCACACCCGAGGAGGACTAGGAGTACAAGGCTATTTCGGCTGAACAAAGGCCTGCCAACCGGCCACCTTTCAGGGTTGGCACGAACGCAAACCTACTGCATACCATGTATGGCTCCCGAATCCTGAGCCAAAAGACACGGCGGAGGAACGATCTATGAGCGAACAGACGACAACGCCCGGCCCCCCCAGAAAGGTAGCCATCGTCGGCGGAGCACGCTCGCGCACCCTCGCTCCTTATGATGATCCTTCATGGGAGATCTGGGCGTTTTCGAGTCTGCGTCTGCCTACGCCGCGCATCACCCGCTGGTTTGAGATGCACGCTCTCGAGGATTTGAGAAGTCAGCTGAAACGCGATACCAAGCGCAGGTTATCGTACCGCAATTACATGAAGTTCCTGAAGCAACTCGACTGCCCCGTCTACATGCAGACCGCTCATGAGTCCATACCTATGAGTCTTGAGTACCCGCTGCAGCAAGCTTTGGACGCCTTCGGCAGATGCTTCACCAGTACCGCCTCTTATATGATCGCCTTGGCCATATTGGAAGGCTGCGACACCATCGGTGTTTGGGGGATCCATCTCACTGAAAAAACGGTGTACGCTCGGCAGCGCCCCGGGGTGGAGTATCTGCTCGGTGTGGCCAGGCAAAAAGGAATCGAGATCTACCTGCCTCCCGGCTGTCCTTTGCGCATCCCGACCGTGCCCCAGGTGACGCTAACCGACGTGCTATATGGATATGACTGGCAATCCCCGAAGGCCTGGTGGCGCAAGAAAAGACGGCGCAATAAGCGTCGTTCCTCCAGAACCAAGATCTAAGGATGTGTTGGTATGTCCGCCGATAAAAAACGGGTCGCTCGCAAGAAGAAGGTGGCCATTGTCGGCGGCGGTCCTTCTCGCCGCCTGGCGCCGTATAGTGACCCCTCGTGGGAGATCTGGGCCTTCTCCAGCCGACTTTACCGCTACCCCAGAGTGACGCGCTGGTTCGAGCTGCATGCCATGACTGATCTGAGACAGCAACTGGCGACCAAACGGCCCGGACGCAGGTCTTTCCCGGGGTATATGCGCTACATGCGTCGACTGAACTGCCCGGTCTACATGCAAAGAAAACACCCCGCCATTCCTAACAGCGTCACCTTTCCGGCCAAGAGACTGCAACGCGAGTTCGGACGGTGTTTCACGAGCACGGCTTCCTATCTGATCGCCTTGGCCATAGTCGAAGGCTACGACACAATCGGTCTGTGGGGCATCGATGTCAGGCGCAAGGAGTATCTCCGGCAGAAACCGGCCATCCGATACCTGCTGTCGGTAGCGCGGCAAAGAGGCATCGAAGTGCAATTTGCACCCGGATGCGCCATCAGATTGCAAAAAACCCCGCGTCGGGTCTACACACGGGTGTTATACGCCTATGAATGGCGCTCAAAGCATGCATGGTGGAGAGACAGAGTGCGAAGAAGACGACGACGGGCGCAGCGCTTTCGCGTCTCCAAAGGACGGATTCGCAGACGCTGAAAGTACGGACGTTTTCCAGGGAGAAGCGTGCCATGTCAAACCGAGTGGGCATTTTGGTCAATCAATACGTACTGCACAAGGCCATGCGCGGCCGACCGACCAACGAGCAGTTCTCGCTGTACAAAGAGATCGCTCTGGAACACGGTATTGATATCATCATCTTCTCGATCGAAGACATCATCATCGGCCGTCACAGAGTGCGAGGCTACGTGCCCAGCGAGGAAGGCTGGCAAAAAATGACGACGAGTATTCCCAGGGTGATCCATAAACGAACTCTCTACCGCTCAGGCGCCCCGCTCGCGCTTCTCGACAGATTGAGCCGCCGCGGTGTGACCTTCGTCAACCCGCACCGCATCCAAAACAAAGAAAAGATGCATGTCATCTTGGCCGGAGACGAGTCGGCGAATGTCCACATCCCTGCCACCTGGCCCGGCTCGTGGCACTCCGTAAAGCAGCTGCTTGATGCCGGCCATACCGTGATCATCAAGCCCAAGATCGGATCAGTCGGTGAAGGTGTTTTGAAGATCGCTCCTCTGTCAAAACGACGCGTCCTGATCACCGGACGCTCCATGAGAGTACTGTCTCACTCCGGTCTGCGTCAAATCCTCAGAAACCGTATTCCCCTGCGCCACTACTTGGTGCAACAATGCATCAATCTGGCCCGGTACAATGAAAGGCCCTTCGATTTACGCGTCCCGGTGCAGCAAAACGACAGGGGAGAATGGAAAGTACCCGGTACGGTGGCCAAAGTGGCCACCACCCATCCTTTTCTCACCAATATCGGTCAGGGCGGCTCCGCCATCCGGGGTGAGATAGTCATCGCAGCCGTGTTTCCGCCGGAGACAATCGATGCACTGTCCGACAGAATCCGCCGCCTGGCCTTCGACGTGGCGCAAGCGGTCTCAAGCCGTTACCGTCACGCGGTGGATCTGGGACTTGACGTCGGAGTGGATAGCGAGGGTAAGCCGTGGCTGTTTGAGGTTAACACCCGGGATCAAAGGATAACCTTTCTTCAAGCCGGTATGAATCGTGAACTGCGCGAGATTTACACCAATCCCCTCCTTTATTGCGCCTCGCTCGGCCAAAATACCGATGCGCCACAAACCTGAGCGCCTCGCCCGGATATTGATCGCAGGATTCCGGGTTCTTTCGATGGAACTTTGTTGCATAATCCGGAGGAGGACAAGCATGCACCTGAGCCGATTGCTCTTCAAAACACAGAAACATGACCCGACGGAAGCTGAGTTGGCCAGTCACCGATTGCTTTTGCGCGCCGGGTATATCCGGCGGATGGGGGCAGGCGCCTACGTCCTCACCCCTCTGGCCTGTCGGGCTTTGCGCCGCCTGGAAGATCTTGTGCGCCAAAAAATGGAAAGCCTCGGGGGACAAGAGATCCTGTTTCCCATCGTTCTTCCGATGCCCCATGAAGAGGCGGTCACGGATCTGGTCGGAGCGATGGTCGATTCCTATCGCCAGCTGCCTCTTGTGGTCTATGGGATACAAAGCGCTCTTCGCCAGGAGGATCGGCCGCGAGGAGGTTTACTCTATCCTCGCCAGTCTGTCGTGAAGACAGCCTACAGCTTCCACGCCGCCGAGGATGATCTGCAGGACCTGTTAATGACTGTCCGTGACATGTACGAGCGGGTCTTCGCCGAGCTTTCACTTCCCGTGCTCAAAGTGCGGTCGGATCCCAAAAACGCGGATAAGCCGAGTGCCTACGCCTTTTACTTCCTCACGCCGCACGGGGAGGATTCAGCGCTCACTTGCCCGGCCTGCGGCTACGCCGCCGATCAGAAGATGGCTCAGGCAGTCAAGGGCGGTGGCAAGTGCAGCGGCGAAGAAGGCGAGCTTGAGGAAAGACATACGCCGGGGTGTGAGACCATCGCCGATCTGTGTCAGTATCTGGGCTGCACGCCGCGTCAGACCCTCAAATCCGTCTTCTTCATGGCTGACGAGCAGCCGGTCTTGGCTCTCATCCGCGGTGATCTGGATGTCAACCCCCACAAACTCAGCAAGATTCTGGGCACTGACGTGCAGACTCTATCTGCCGAAGAGGCCGAGCGGTTCGGTCTTTCGGTAGGCTACACGGGTCCGGTGGGCCTGCGCACCGCCGCCCCCCCGCTTTTGGTGGCCGATGATTCGGTACCCGAGTGCGGTCCTCTTGTCACCGGTGCCAATCGCCCCGGCTACCATCTGACGGGTGTCCGCTACGGACGGGATTTCACGGCTGATCTCATCGGTGACATCGCCTTGGCCGAGGCGGGTCAGCCCTGCATCAAGTGCGGCGCAGCGCTGGAGGCGCACCGAGGCGTGGAAATAGCCGCCGTCGCCCGGCTTGACAGCAAGTACTCAGCGGGCATGAATGCTTTGTTCACGGACGAAGAAGGAACATCACATCCCTTATTGATGGGCAGCTACGGCATGGATCTCACCCGAGTGCTGGCCTGCATAGTCGAACACCACCACGACGAGCAAGGCATCGTTTGGCCGCCGGCGATAGCTCCCTACCCCTGTCACTTGATCACGGTAGGGAAGAAGGAGCATGTGCGCGCAGCCGCCGATGAGCTGTATCAGGCTTTGGGCGAAAACAAGGTGCTCTTCGATGATCGTCCGACCAGCGCCGGCGTCAAGTTCATGGATGCTGATCTTTTGGGTATGCCTGTGCGGATTACCGTCGGTGATCGCTCTTTGGCTGCGGGGGGAGCCGAGCTGGTCTGCCGACGTACAGGAAGGACCGAGACCGTTGCTTTGGCTCAGGTGCCGGAAGCGGTAGATCATATGCTGAATGCATCAACAACTGACAGGAGCGATTGACAGATGCCAAGCGAGACGATTTCAGGCGCCTGGCGCGCCGAATACGATGCTATGTACTCATCCTCCCGGGATGCCGACTGTGCGTTATGCATGGATGTCTATCTGCCGGCGCGCCCGGCACCGGTGTTGCTGCTGTTTCACGGGTGGCACGGAACCCGCAAGAGCACCAGGAAAACGGCGGAGATTCTGGCCCCGTACTTCGTCGTAGTCAACGTCGACATGCGCGGCCGGGGCAAAAGCGATGGCGTACCCGATGCCAACGGTTGGGAGCTGCTCGACGGTGTCGATGCCGTCAACCACGTCCGACGTCATTACGCTGAGTTCATCCGAGATCCTGAGACCGTCTACGTCATGGGCTCCAGCGGCGGAGGCGGCAATACATACGCCATTATGGCCAAGTTCCCCTATTTCTTTGCCGCCGGTGTGGCCTTTTGCGGAATATCCGATTATGCCGTGTGGTACGAAAACGATCGAGTGGGCGAGTTCCGCGATGAAATGGACGTCTGGGTGGGAGTGACCCCTACGCAGAACCCGGATGCATATCGGGCGCGCAGCGGGGTGCATCTGTTGCCCAATCTGAAGATTCCTCTTCTCATGTTCCACGGTACGGAAGATCCGCGGGTGCCCGTCATCCACGCCAAGATGTATAAACAGCGGGCGGATGAATTGGGCAAACCGGTGACCTATGTGGAGCTGCCCGGTCTCGGACACAACCTGCCTCTTCCGGACTACCTGAGCATAGTACTCAATTTCTTCGAAGAAAACCGCCATGCTCCAGTGCCCGACGGACAGACACGCTGGAGCGTAGGCGCGTATATCCAGTTTGACGGACAACGCCTGGAGCTGGATTCAATCGATGATTTCGCCGAAGTTGAATGTGTATTTGATGAGCAAGGGCGCCTGCTGAGTGCCGTCGCGGCGGACGACTGCAGTAAAGGCGTACGGATCGTGCCCGTTTGAGTCATCGCCAAACTAAAACAGACACATACCGCCCCTGTCAGCAGCTTGAGCCTCCGGCAGGGGCGGGCTTATCAACGCAAAACTGAGGTCCCGGATCGCTTCGGCTCTCCGCTTAAGATCTGTGTCTATAAAAAAGCGGAACCTCAAGTCCCCTACGTCATTCCCATCCTCTGACCACATATACCTGGAGCAGGCCCGATTTATCCGAGTTGAAGAATCCGAGCGATCCGTCCGGCGTCATGATCCCGGGGACCCGTATCGACGATCAATCTTCGGCCCTCTATGTCCGTGGCAAAGCGGAAAAAGGTCGGTTTGGATGCAACGGAATCGTCCTTGGCAGCTTCCTGAGGCGTACCCGATCCTCTGAAGATGACAAAGCGGGAATCCGGGGTACACCTCCATATGGATGTGGCAGTTTGGTATACCGGGCCCGTCAAAAAGCTGCACAACCTCCAATCCGCTACTGCCCTCAGCAATCAAGTCATTTCGAAGCTTGACCGGTGCAGTTGGCTAGGAAAGCGCCTTCAGCTGACCCGGCAGTTGACCGGGCTTAAGGCGAAAAACACGATTCCGCCAATACCAACTATCGTTCTACGATGAGGACGAAAGCTTTCCCCCCGCGATGGCACGGCCAAGACAAGTGCGATGACGTGTTCCTACGTTTCCTTGTTCGAGCAAGCCCTGACTGACAAAAACAGAGGCATCGGTATCGGCAGTCGTATCGCCGTTGACGTGCGCACCGATGCCTCGGATGATCGGACGCCTCTTCTCTCAATGGCCTGATCCATCATCGTCTCCCGGATGATTGACTCCAAAACCGGCTTGGCTTCGTGAGCCGCCTGCTCGTAAGGCTTGCTGTTGTCGACCAGTGAGGACTGCAATACTTCGGTCATGACCTCCCCTATACGGCTCACGTCTCCCATCAGATAGCTGGCAATAGGCGGCGCGGCCTGTTGCATGTTCAAAGCCAAAGAGTACAAGTTCAACCGCGGACGAATGCCGGTGTAACTACGCATAGCCGATTGACGCACCGGAGCCAATCCTTCGTGGTGAATCATCAGCTCCTGACCTTCCTTGGAGGTCATGAATTTGACGAATGCCCAAGCCTCTTCGGGATGCTTTGTATGCGCCCAGATTGAAAATCCGTCATCTCCGGTGTAGGCGTTGCGCCCCGTCGGACCGACGGGAGTAGGAGCGATATTCCAGGAAAAGGCCTCTTTAATGCGCGTTTCGAATCGGTCGATGATAGCGTGGATGCCGTCTTCGATGATCCCTACCTTGCCCTGGTAAAACGAAGAGTGGATCCATCCCGGGGCCATGCAGCGGTCTTCCCAGATCATATTCTGCAAGAACGTAATGCCTTCCACCGCCTCAGGCCTGTCCCCGATAAACCTCGTCGGATCTTGCGGATCAAAGAAATCGCCTCCGGCGGCGCGAGCCCAATTGACGATCCGTCTCCAAGCCGTGGTATTGGTCACAAACCCGTAGATATTGATCGTGTCCGCTGAGGATTGAGTCAACTTTTTCGCTGAATCTCTTAGCCTGGCCCAATCCCACTCACCCCGGGCGTCCAACTCAGCGGGCGTGACCAGACCGCTTTTTTGAAAGAGGTCTTCGTTGTAGTAAAAGACGGTGGTCAGCATGTAGCGCGGGATGCGAAACTGTATCCCCTTTTGCGAGCCGAATTTGACAAACGACGCATCCCAGGCCGGAGGCCAAAAATCGGCAATATCCTGAGGGGTGAAGTCCCTGGCCACATAGGGACGCACCAAGAGCATCCCGTTGCGGGCCAGACGTTGAGCGAAGTCCCCGAACACCTCGGTTATGTCAGGACCGACTCCGCCCAACATCGATACGACGACCTTTTCCTCTCCGATGGGAAGCCATTCAACGCGCACGTCGGGATTGGCACGCTCGAATTCTTCAATCCAGGTCTCCACAACCAGCTTGCGGGGCTCGGCGCCCGAGCGATACGCAAACTGTAACACCGTCTCCGCCGAAACCATCGCACTGCCCGCGACCAGAAGTAATACCAGTCCAACGACATGCACCGGGTAACGTCGGCCGCTCATGGGCCTATTTCTCCTTCGCTGGGGGTCCTAGTTGTGAACGAGTGCAATCAGACAGGAGGCGTCTCTAGCGATCCTCAATGGGGTGAAACCCCGAAAAGACGACCCTGCCGATCTGCGTGCTTTCTTTGACCACATCTTCCGTCAGGATCAAGCGGAACCAATTCGCATCGTGGCCCTCATCGAGACTGAGCTCAATCGTGACCTTTCGCCAGTCATCCGAGACTCCTTCATACTGCGCTTCATAAGACAACCGTTGCCACTGCCGCCCGTCCGATGATATTTCCAAAATCAGCCCGTCGTCGATGGCTGTATCGCCGTCGACAAAAGCGCTCAACGTCACATTCCTCAGCCTCGGAGTCTCCCAAATGATATACTCCCGGGTATCCGTCGTGCGCACCAGGCGGTGCGGATCACCGAAGAACAGATCCTCATCATCCGTCTCATAGCCCCAGCCTTCGGAACGCTCCGCACTCTGGAGGAAGTCGAGATAACCGAACCACGAATCCATCGGCGGCTGCAACTCCTGGATCAGGCGCCAAACGTTGTTGACCACGATCTCCAAAGACTGCGTTCGGGATCCAAATTCGCCGTGAACCGCGCTCACCGTAACGGTGTGCGCCCCCTCATCGAGCAGCTCGGTGTTCAGCACGATCTCGCCGCCGTCCGGCATTCGGTCAGCGGAGTAGATCATCCGCCCGTCTACGGCCACCGTCACCTGTTGCACTCCGCCTTCTTTGTTCGGATGGACTATCGAGATGTCGATCGGAATCTGTCCTGAAACCCGGGCCCGATTTCGCAGTGAATGGAACTTGACCCTAAAGCCGGGATAATCCGGCAAGTCCTCATACAGCGCTTCTATGTGGCCCCGGTCCTGAGCCGTTGTCAACAGCTTTTGGGACCAGGTACCGAACCAGGCGTAGTTGAGTTGTCGCTCCAGCTCTATTTCCGACACATCGTAACGCACGATGCCGTCCCGTCCGGCGAATATGGGGCGGTTGGTGCCGATCTCATAAAACCGCGCCCAACGGCCGTCCGGCAATCGAGAGCCCTCAAACCATTCAAGAGCACTGAGGATGGCCCGCTTGATCTCAGGCGTAGGATCGGGCAGGGAGAGCAAGAACTCCACGATTCCAACCGACTCATTGCCGGTGATGGCTACGGGCTCAAACGCTCTGGCCGATCTGGGTTCGTAGGAGAAAGGATCATACTGCTGAGCCCAGGCCGTCAGACGACCGTCGACTTCGATCTGAGATTTAAGGATAAAGTCGATGCCTTTTTTGAAGGCCGCGTCCAGACGCTGGCGCCACTGCTCACTAACAAAACCGTAGGGGGCTTCCCCTGAGATGATCTCTTGGATAAACGAGAGAATGTTGACCATGGCGTTGTCATTGAAGGTCACGTAACGGCTGTAGCCACTTGGTTCGGGATAGCTTTGCGGCCATCCTCCGGAATCGTATTGAGCGGCCAGGACAAACTCCAGACCTCGTTCAAAGGCCTCACGAAAGCGCGGCTCTTGCGTGGCCTCATAGAGCTTAGCCAGATAACGCATCGGATCGATCGTCCCGTGATCGTCAAAAGTCGCTCTGTCTCCGCTGGGGCCGGTGGAGCGACTGCGAGTCATCCGCTCAGGCATGAAAGGAAGCACGGCCATGGCTATGTCTTCCCACCATCCGCCGTGAGGCACTTGCCAGGAGATCAAGTTGTCGCCGATGCGCACCGCTTCTTCAGATTTCCACCAATCAGGACCGCGGGAAGCATAATCCCGATACACGAAGCGTTTGATGGTCTCCTTAGGCGGTATGCGGTTCAAGGCGTTTTCCACCAGGGAAGGCTCGAGATCAAAAATGAGATCATAAGGGGGCTCGCCGGATAGTATCGCTTTGAGCAGGCTGGGTATTTCATCCCATGTGGAATCTGCGTACATGTCGCCGTGCAGATCCCACTTGGCGTATCTCGGATAGATCGTCGGCCAGCCCCCGCTCGGATACTGAGCCTCGATGAGCATTTCCAACGCCCGGTTGAAGGCCGCTTTCAGCTCTTCACCGCCCTGGGCGGCATAGACATGGGCCAAGACACCTAGCCGTGTGGGAAGTATACCGTCAGGCACACTCAGCTGCCCTAAGGGCAGGCCGAGGATCAGCTCCCCGGCCTTGATGTCTTCCACGATGCGAGAGGCAAAGGCGCGGGCCTGCTTTGTTGTCCACCACTCCGCAGGCAGCTGCCCCACCTCGTGATACTCAATCTCCATGGGACCCGTATCTGTCGTATCTGTCTCGGCATCCTCCGTCGGCTCCTGGCGGGCCACGCTCCAAACCTTTATATCGGCGTAGTAGGATTCGGTGAGTTCTTCTCTTTGTCCCGAGTCGTAAAAAGAAAGCTGGATCACTTCCCAGTTATCGACCGGGGTGCGGAAAGGCAAGGGCCCTAAGGCCGGGTTTTCAAGATCATTCAGATACACAAACACCTCATTGCGCTCATAGTCTGCCTGAACGCGCACCGTATTCCATCCCGGCTGAAGAGTCCCCACCCGCGCCGTTTTGATCCGATTGTCCTCGGTGTATCGATACCCCAAATTGCCGCCGGCATCGACATACCAGTTGATGTTGTTGCCTCTGGGGAGGCCGACAATGTAGTAGTTGAGGCCGGAGTTTTTCACCCAACGTACGTCATGCTCTACGATAAGGATCGGATCCTCGGTCGACAACTGCACCATCATACTGGTGCTTCTGGTGGGATCGCCCAAGATCCTGACCGCGCGGCCGCTTTTGGCCGTGGGATCTTCCACCACCGCCAGATAACCCTCACGGCCGGACACCCGCCAACCGGGAGGAAAACCGCCCAAGGGAGCCTCTGAAAAATCGTCACTGAACAAAAGTCGCTCTTGGGCTCCGGCTACCATGCCGATCGTTAAGATCAGTGTCACTGTCAAGAGAAACCGTTTTGATCGCATCATCCCATCGCCCCATCGTCTTTTGTATTTCCTCGCCTACATGACTTCCTTTTTCAACGATTGCAGATCCGTGCACGCCAGAATGGCCTGCGCGTGCCGGGCATACTGACCGCGCAAATCATTGGCATAAGTCTCCAGGATCCGGCGGCCCAATCCCTCGTGATCGCCGCAAAGATACAGCCCGCGCCCCAAGATCAGTTCCTTGAGGGAACGGTTGCGTGCCTGGGTTTCGATCGGGTCATCGTTCGCTTCGGCAACGACCGCGGCCGTCCGTAAATGCGCATGACCCAGCATCCCCGGTTTTTGCAGCAGATCATACAGGGCCCGGGCTAATCTCGAATCCGTAAAGGCACCGGCCGCGATGGATACCGCCCGGCAATGCGAAAAAGCGCTGTTTTCATCCAGGCTTTCGATCTTGCGCAATATGACGGGTATGGCCGCCTCATCCCCGATCTTGCCCAAGGCGATGATCAAAGCGTCCAGACGGCTCATGCTCATCCCAAACTGATGCATGCCGGTGTAATCCCAGCCCTCATCCCACTCCTGCGCGTCGACCATCTCCATCAGGGGTATCAGAGCTTCCTTGCGCCGGTTCAGCCCCAGAATAAGTGCGGCATCCTCGCGCCGTTGGGAGTCAGGATCATGGTGCAAGGTCTCCAAAAGGACCGGGTGGCTCAGTTCGGGATACTCCATGACAATCGCCGCCGTGAAAAGATCCGTCGGTCCCCGCGTCGCGGCCTCCCGGATGGTCTTTTCAGGCAGGGGGAAGGAGTCTGTGTGCCTGAGCACCTCGGCCTCCAAGATGCCGACCCCGATCAACTCTCTCTGCAACCGCCGCATATCCAAATGGCGCAAATCCTGCCCGTTGCGCACGGCCATGGCGGAGGCCAGGCCGGCGGCATAGCCTTGGTTTTGCACGTCCGGTTGCATGCGAATGACCGGCAGAGCATCGCGATGCGCACTCACGCCCAGACCCGTGACCAGCACCCGTTCGACCCCTCGCGGCAATAGACAGCGAAAGGGCACATGAGCCGTCAGAGCCTTTCGATCAGGCGGAACGACCATGAAGACCGGATGGACCGTGAACCCGTGGGAATCGAAGTTGCTCCGGGCCGTAACGACCGTGTCCGGATACGTACGTCCGGCGAGAATATCCAAAGGCGAGATCTCAAACTCACCGATGATCTGACGCCGCCACGGCTGCCGACCATCACCGCCACGTCAAAATCCTTGACGAACTTGGCCCGGGCATTAACATAAGCATGGCTCACGCCCAAAGCGTCGGTATCGTCGATGAAGGTGTGATCCGAGTTCCGATAGTGAACTCCGGGTATTCTGGACGGCAAGCCGGTACCTTGCACGGCGACGTGTCGGTGGTCGATCACTCGACACGGAGCACCCGCCGCGGCGGCGATATCCGCATTGCCCGTGGCATCAACGACAGCCCCGCACCGCACCAGTCCCGTGCCATACGGCGTCGAGACCAAAACCCCCGTCACCCGCGAGCCCTCCACCTGCACTCCGAAAGCAAAGCTGCCCAGCCAGGCCCGGCCTCCGGCCTCCCGCAGGGCGCGCAAGTACCAGCCCATCTTGTCTTCGGGATTCCACTGGCCGGACCGCTCGAAAGCTTTCTTAGCGCAGGCCGCGACTCCGGCGTCGATCTCAGCGGTAAACCCGACCCGGTTTCCGTACCAGTAGTGGGTGATCAGCCCCAAGGTGCCCAGGCCGCCCAATCCATGCAAGCGCTCCAAGACCAGCGTGCGGGCTCCCGAGCGCGCCGCCGCTATGCCGGCGGGAGCACCGGCCGTACCGCCCCCAGCGACCACGACATCGCAATCGGCAAAAAGGGGTATGCAGCCTACCTGTACGGACTGGCTTTCCGCACCCTGTGCGGGCCGCTTCAGCGGTTCGGCAAAACGCAGACCCGGCGCTTCTTGCCCTTCCCCCGCACAGCAAGTCAGCGGACCCGCCGGAAGCGAAAGATTGAGGGCCCGCTCGGCGGCAGCACTTCCGGCCCGGCTTCCCACGCCCAGCTGACCGGCCAGACCGTTCAATGCCGCCTCCCCGTTTTTCGTCAGGGGCAAAAGCCCGTTGGCTAAGACCAGCCGGCCATCCAAACAGATGAGATCCTCTACGGCCAGCTCTCGCCAGTCGTCTTTTAACTCACCTTCGCTCACCAAGCGTTCGTCAAGTGAATCCAGAAAGCAGTCCGCACTGTAGACAATACCGGGATAGTGCAGCCGTTCCCGATCCTCGAAATCCGCAGCGAGACATGATTCCCGGTCAGTACGCTCTGGCGTTGACAGCCGTAGCCGATACGCCGACATTTCCCCTCCGGCGACGGACAAAGGAGTCTGGGTCGGATGCCAACTAAAGGGGCCGTCACCTTCGGGAGCGGCGCCCCAGACGACGAGTTCGCGGGAGCTGCTCGGCTCAAACCGCCTCAAAGGCAGGCCCGCCAGCCGCGCCAGCACTCCCGTGCGACTGGCATCCACGACGACGCGACAGCGCACACCGTACAGCGCCGTACGCGAGGCAAAGACCACACCCGCCACCCGGCCTTGATCATCCTGCAACAAAAAGACCGGTCGGGCCTCGAAATAAAAGGGGATATCCGCCTCGAGCAGCGCTTCGTCGAAAACCCGCTTAACACGCCCGGGGTTGGGGATCATCCATGGCTCGCCGGGGTCGCAAACCCGGCGAAATAATTCATGTTCGGAGCTTTCCTCCTGCCACAGGCGCAAGGCACCGGCGGTCTCTTCTCCGAAGTAGGAGCGATCGGAGACGGCCATGACAGCCACGCCCCGCTCTTTGGCACTCAACGCCGCAGCTACGGCGGCGCTTGTCGCGCCGCACACCAACACATCGGTCTTGTGGACTATATCAACCTTAAGCATTTACTGGCCTCCATCTCTCCGGCTGAATGCATACTTTGGCTGTCGTCCTATCAAATGCCTGCCGGATGCTCATTTGTCGAGGCCGGATTGATATCGAATTTCGAGCTCCACCTCTTCGATCCCCAGGGCATGTGCCGGCACGTTGGCGCCGACCCTCAACCGAAAGGCCGCGGCCTCCGCGCCCTGCGGACCAGGCCCGGAAATCGTATAACGATTCCAGGATACGCCTTGAGAGACCTTTGTCTGCGTCTGCGCGGCCGTAACCGGAAGAGCGATCCACTGCCCGTCTGCCGTGTACGCCTCCGTCGTCACCTGATTCTCCGCCCCATCGAGCGTGGTGTAGAAGATCACTTTGAAGCTGCGCAGTCCAGGAGCGTCCCACACGAGATACTCCTCATCGGCCGTGATCTTGACTTTGCCCGTCAGCTCACCGTACACCGACGGCTCCAGCTCGGAGGTGTATTGCCACCCTGCCGATTCGTCCGAGGTCTTGCTCATATCGGAGATCATTGTCTCCCCGAAAAACGACCACTCCCGCGGCGGCTCCAAAAGATCTTTCATCACTTGCCAATTGCGCACGAAAAACCTGACACCTCGGCTCATGGTCAGGCCGGTTTCATCGGTCAGCGTCACGACCAGATCGTGAGGACCGTCAACGAAGGCGCCCGTGTCAATCCGCAGATCCGCCAGGTCAAGTGCATCAGCCGTGACAAAGACGACCTCATCGTCTACGCTCACCGTGATCTGACGTACGGGCCAACCGTCCTCCCGGTCATAGCTCACCAATGCGAAATCCGGCACGAACTCTCCGGCGACCGAAGCTCCCTCGAAGGGTCGGAGAATGTCGATGTGTCCCCGTTGCCTGTCAACCAGTTTCTCCTGCCACGCATCCGTATCCAGGGCTTCATTGGGCAGGATGGCCACCTCATCGAGCCAGTAGGTATCGCCTTGTTTGGAGGAGCCCACCGACTCCAGGCCCAGTCCCTTCAATACCTGTAGATCCGGGAAGTCTTTGCGGATATGCCGGACGTCCATGAGCAGCACATGCCACTCACCGTCATCGATCAACTCATAGGGAGTCATATGTCCCGTGCGAGCACTGCGCGCTCCGGACGTGACAGCCAGCCACTTCCCGCGGCTTTTACCCTCTGAGTCGGCAAAGCCGTGGATGTAAAGACCGATCGGTGCACCGGGAGATATGCGATACCGCAAGAAGACCCACGGATAGCGATCGATGTCCCATTCGATGGGAGCTACCCTGTTGGGAAGGGTTCCGCCGCCGGGATTGGCGATGCGCAGCACCCCGTTGCCCGTGGCCCCGTCGATCTCCTGACTCCAGGCCACCGGTTCGGGCCGATAGCACTTCCAGTGCCACCACCAGTCTTCGTCGTCCTTGTCGAAGGTAGAATGAACCAACGGCTCATCGACCGGACGCTCGTTCTCAACGACGACGTAGCCCGTGCCGCGGAAAACTTCCCCTGATTCGGTCGTCACCCTGACTCGGATGGGATAATCATAGGGCTCATCGTAGACATGCTTCAACTCCGGACCGTAAGCGATCGTGCCATCGCCCAACTGCCATTTGATCTCCGCCGGATCATCGATACCATACAGCACCGCGGACAGATGCACTTCGTCGCCGGGACGGACCAAAAACGGCACGGCCGTCACTTGCACGGCAGGCCGTCCGCCGACGCCATGTTCGTAGACGCCGATATCCGGAGCCGATCCGGACCAGCACAGGCTCACGGGATCTCCGTCTTTCCATGTTACCGGGCGGTCCAGCGTGATCTCATTGCGCTCATAGTCCACTTTGACGATCCGCGCCAGTTGATCCGAAGAACCGACGGCCACCAGATCTCCCTGTTCGCCCTCGATGCCGAAGCCGTCGTAGAAATACATGGCAGCAACGACCCGCATCGTGCGGCCTTCTCCGGAACCGACGGTGCGAGTCAAAAAGCTGCCGCCGTCGATGAGCGGGCTGTCCGCTTTCAGGGCATGGTTGTAGTTTTGTTCATCCGCAAACTGCGGAGAGATCGCCTTGTTATCCGCAAAAATGACCGCCTGATTGGCCGGCTTCAGCTTTTGCCAGGTGTCACTTTGCAGTGTGTCGAGATCCAGACGAAGGCCGCCGAAGGCGATGGTATTGGCGAAACCTTCGCTTTCGGCCGACACCACGTTGTTCATGAAACGAACGCGCGGTATCTGCTCGCCTTGCGGCCCCGTTTCGGGGACTCCCATCGATTCAAACTGGACCTGTCTCAGGCCGCCGTGCACGTCATTGCGGGTGAAGATGTTATTGACAAAGACCACATCGCGCATTTGGGCTTCGGGATCGCTGACGGCAATCCCGTATTCGTAGTTGTCGTCAAAGACGTTGTTGTAGAGGCGAATGTGGCTCAGCCATTGCTCCCGGAAGGTGTACAGATGCAAAGCCCCGCCCCAGTTGCGAAAGACCCGGTTGAAGCGGAAGATGCCGTGCTCTACGGCAAATTTGGCGTTGGTACTCGCCGAGCGTCCGCCGTCGAAAGCATTGGTGACGATGTTGTGCTCAAAAAGGATATTCTCCGTGCCGAAGAACTCGAAGTTGCGGCCCCAGGCGGCATGGAAGACATTGCCGCGGATGACCACGTTGCGCGTCGATCTTTCGGGGTAAAACTGGAAAGGACTGTGCCCGGTCCGGGAGATGGAGTTGCCTTCGAAAAGAATATAGGCCGAATCTCCGACGCGAGCCATATTGCCGCCCGCGTAGTGTTGAATGACGCTGTCTCGGACCTGAATATGCTCACTGTGAGTGATGAGAAAAGGCATCCCGCCCCGGGCGTCTTCCATCAGTACATCGTCAATGCGGATATGCTTGGCACCCTCGATCAAAAGCCAACGTCCGTGGGGCGATTTCGGTTTGATGTGAAAACCTTCTATGTGAACGTGCTCCACTTTGGATATCTCCACAGCGTACTCCAGGCTGGTCTCACCGACCAGGCGGGCCGTGCGTCGCTCCAGCGCTTTAAAGACGATAGGCGCCTCGGCCGTACCGCTGCGGACCGGTCTTAGCACCCCATGGTACTCACCGGGCAGAAAGATAATCGTATCTCCGGGAATCGCCCGACGGGCGGCATAGTCCACAGTGGCCCACGGAGCTTCAAGACTGCCGTCGTTTTTGTCATCTCCGCGGGGCGAGACATAGAAAGTCCCCGGACTGCGTTTGGTGTCTTCTTCCATGACCTGCTCCTCTACTGGGACCTTTTCCCGGAATGTAATCTCATCAAAATAGGCATAGGTCCCGGGTACGTTAGGCGGCATATAAAGCAGAACACGGGCGTAGACCGATCCTTCCGGAGCCTCCCCGGATATACTGAGCCGGTGCCATTCATCGTTGATTCTTGTCTCCCCGACAAAGGGTTTGATGCGCTTGTTTGCGCTGTCGTAATACTCGATGTAGATCTGGGTTCGGGTTCCAAACAGCTTGACCATCCCCGCCGCCTCATATATGCGTCCGGGTGTGACAGGGATCTTTTCGCTTTGAATGCCCCAACCCGACGTACGATCCCGCGGGGTAAAAAGAGCGACCTGCCATGATCCGGCGTAGACATCTTCATTGAGCAGTTTCACCCAATCCCTGTTGGCTCCTCGCGCCGACCAGCCGACCGGAAAACCTCCCTGTTCACCCGATTCAAAGCCGGGATTGGTAATCAGATTGTTCCCACCCGCAAACACCGCCGTTCCAAGACTCATGAGAACGATCGGAATCCAAAAACCAGCCAGGGACATGACACGTTTCCGTCTAGAGACGCTCACCGGTGTATACCTCCTTGCGATGGCCAAAGCCAATATAAATGCCGATTAGCATCACTTACAAATACTAACCCAGGGGTCTGATTTCTCTATCAATTTCAATCTTCCCTGCCATGACTCTAAAGCGACGCCTTGATCTTTTCGATACGAGCCAACTCTTCAACAGTCAAAGGCGGAGTATCGGGCGCTGCGGCGTTTTGCAGCATATGCTCCGGGTTCTTCGACCCCACAATCACTGTGGAGACGCCCTCGAGTCCCAACAGATAGCGCAAAAGACTTTGTGCAAGGCTGCGCTCCGACGTTTCCAAAAAAGCAAAAGTCTCAGCCACCGCCGCTGATTTACTCTTGCTTTGATCTGACTGCCAACTGCGACGGTCATTGTCGGCAAAAGCGGTCGAAGCATCGATATTTCCGGTGAAAAACCCCGAACCCATGGCTCCCCGAGCGACAATACCTACCCCCGCTTCGCCGGCCAAGGCCAAATTTTCCGCCACGGCCGAAGGACTCAGAATATTGACGTGGACCTGAAGGACGTCCATGATTCCCGTCTCCAGACAGAAGGGGATCTGCGCCCAGGAGATCGAAGCGCCCACGGCGCGCGCTTTGCCCGATCGCTTGATCTCACTTAGGGCCTCAAAGCATTCCCCCTGCGCCAAAACGGCATCGCTCGGTGAGTGCAAGAGATAGACATCGATGTAGTCGGTATCCAGTCTTTTTAGACTGCCCTCGATGGCCGCAAGCAGCCCGGACCGGGAGAAATCCCGCCTGTTGATGCCGTCTTGATCAAAGCTCTCACCGCCTTTGGTCTCGACAATCCACTTCTGCCGCCGGCCTTTCAGTGCCCGCCCGACAACCTCTTCACTGTGACCGGCTCCGTAAACGGCCGCCGTGTCGATGAAGTTGACCCCGACATCTTCCAGGGCGTGGATCATGCCCACGGAGACATCATCATCCACATCTCCCCAGCCGTGAGCGATCCAGCCCAGCTTTTCGAAAAAACCGCGCACCGGCCCGCCGATCTGCCAGGCTCCCAATCCGATTTCCGATACCCGCATACCCGTGCTGCCCAACGCTCTGTATTTCACCCGTCGCCCTCCCATTGGCCGGTTGTCTTTGATCCTTGTTATCACCTGGAAAAAGACAAAACGAAAGCAGAGGCTGTGGGCGCGCTATTGGCGATCCACAGCCATCCTCCATTCAGTGTCATTCGGTTATCCGTTCAGTTCAACCGGAGTCCGGTCGGTCCGGCCTGCTCAACAACAGTGCACCGACGATGATCACGCCCAAGACAATAGCCAACGTGCCGTCAGGATAGATGAACCAACCCCACAAAAGGTCCAGGGCGTTCAAAACGAGCAGGACGACCCCCGCTACGGCCAGCATCACTATAGCGACCCGGTTCTGCCATTCTTTGTTCAACACAGACACCTCAATCGACTCTCGGCGTGAAGAATTATTACGTTTCGCAGCACTCGACCTCCTGCCAAAGGGGAGCCTTTAGGCTTCCTCTCCGGCCAAGATCTCCTTCACATAGGGCGGCAGGCAAAAAGAAGCTCCATGAATCTCCGAAGAGTAGTACTTGGTGTCCAAATCCTCTGCGGCTTTCCTAAAGGTCAGCCTGTCCTGCGGCTTTTTGTTGCCCATGGTGAAGCTCCACGGCGCCAGCGAATACAGCGGCACCGTCGCCATATAAAGACGAGCCTGTGCGAAACAGGATCCTATGGCCCGATAAATGTCCCGAACCAGCTCGGGGAGGAAAAACGGCGACTCGCTTTGGACTGCCAAGACCCCATCATCGCGCAGGGCCTGGGCCGCATCGGCATAGAAGGCCACCGTAAAAAGCCCCTCCGACGGACCCAAAGGATCGGTGGAATCCACCAAAATGGCGTCAAAGGCCGCCGTGTGCTCATTTACGAACTTGATGCCGTCGGTGACGTGGACGGTGACCCGGGGATCGTCGAGACTGCGGGCCAATTGAGGCAGATACTCCCGGCAGACCTCGATCACCTGACCGTCAATCTCCACCAGGTGCACTTCCTCGACTTCGGGATGCTTGAGTATCTCGCGCACCGTTCCGCCGTCGCCGCCCCCGATAACCAGAACACGCTTGGGATCAGGGTGGGTGAACAGCGGAACATGCACCAGCATCTCGTGATAGACGAACTCATCCCGCAGCGATAGCTGGGCAATGCCGTCCAAAACCAGCATCCGCCCGAACTCCACGGTATCAATGACTGCAATCTCTTGATACTCCGAACGTCCTTGGTATAAGACCTTGGTTATTTTGTGTCCTACGTGCAGGTGATCACTCTCTCGTTCGTGAAACCATACCTCCAGCGCTCCCACCTCCCGGGCAATTCTCCGTTTACCAAGAGGGTACCACGTACCAAGGAGAATGTCCTCCTTCGCCCGATGAGTGCCGTGTGCGGACAGACTACCCATAAAACAAGAGGAGGCATACGCATGCTGATCTATTCCGTCATCATTTACGCCACCATGCTGGCCTTCGGCTTGGTGGAGAATATCAAAGGGGTCTCATACCCTCTGATCAAGGCCGAGTTCGGTGTGGCCTATACGCAGCAAGGCGGCTTAGCCTCCTTCACTTGGTACGGCTACGTCATCTCCTGTCTCATCGCCAGCCTGTTTATGCATCGCTTTGGGACCAGAAAATCCGTCCTCATGGGCTACGCGCTCATCTTCAGCGGAGCCGTGGCCACCCTGGCCGCGCCCAGCTTTTGGGCCGCTTCGGTCTCCTTGCTCATCGTCAACATGGGCTTCGGGTTCTTCGAAGTAGGGGCCAACGCCATGGCCACATTGGTCTTCACCGTCAAAGCGGCACTGATGATGAATCTCATGCATTTTTTCTACGGTCTCGGGGCTATCTTGGGCCCGCAGGCGGCGGGAGTTTTGACCAACAACCTGGCCTTCACCTGGCGCGGCGTCTACGTTACCGCTCTGGTTCCTTTGGCTCTGCTTTTTCTGTTAATCTGGCGCACTCCCTTTGATGAAGACCCGGCCTCTGACAGCCAAGATACCGCCGATCGTCTTTCGCCCAGAGATGCTTTGAAAGATCCGGTCATCTGGCTTTTTGCGCTCTCCTTGGGCTTCATGGAAGTGATCGAATTCGGTGCCGCCAACTGGGGAGGCTTGCATCTGCAGGACGTCTACGGCCTGGATCCCAGAGTGGCCGGCGCCCGTTTCGTCTCCGCCTTTTATTTTTTGTTTACCGCCTCCAGATTGATCAGCGGATGGTTCGTTGAGCGCATCGGCTACATACCCAGCATGAATCTGGCCACGGCGGCCAGCCTGGCCCTGTTTGCCGTCGGCTTTTCCCTGGGCCGCCACGGGCTTTGGCTTTTGCCCTTCACCGGGTTTTTCATCGGCATCATGTGGCCGACTCTCATGGCCATTGCCATGCAAGTCTTCGGTCCGAACGCTCCGGCCGCGACAAGCGTCATCATCACCGTCTCCGGAGCAATAAACGGTCTTTTTCAATTGGCCATCGGTTTGACCAACGACCTCATCGGAGTGGCCTGGGGTTATCGCAGCTGTACGATCTATGCTGCCGCCGCCCTGGTCTTAATGCGTCTGCTCACCCGGCGCATAGGTTCGGCAGAACGCTCCGCCGGATAAACCCCGGCTCTACTTCCACCAGTTGTCCGCCGGAGTGACCGGCATGCGACGCTTGTGCTGACTGCCGATGAAGCGCCGTTCGATCCGTTCAGCCACCTCAGGGTCTATCTCGCGGCCTTCCAAGTAATCGTCGATATCCCTATAGGAAATGCCCAGCTCATCTTCATCGGCGCGACCGGGGCATTCGTCGAGCAGATCGGCCGTAGGCACCTTCTCGTACAAGCGCTCCGGAGCCTGCATATGTATCAAAAGCTGCCGCCCCTGTCTTTTGGTCAGTCCGGCCAAAGGCTGCACGTCACAGGCTCCGTCGCCGAACTTGGTGAAAAAGCCGGTGACCGCTTCAGCGGCATGGTCCGTGCCGACCACCAAAAGACCGAATTGGCCGGCTATGTCATACTGAACCTTCATTCGCTCCCGCGCTTTGGCATTACCCTTGATGTAATCGGTCATTCGACAGCCCATGGCGCCTTCGAATGCTTTCACGGAAGCGTCCACGGCGTCCTTGATGTTGATCGTCACCGCCCGCGTCGGCTTGATAAACTCCAGGGCCAAAATGGCGTCTTGCTCATCCAACTGTCTTCCGTAGGGAAGACGCACGGCGATGAAGATGTGCTCTTTGCCGGTTTTGGCTGTCGCTGCCTCCACGGCCAACTGCGCCAGGCGCCCGGCCAAGGTCGCATCCTGCCCACCCGATATCCCCAGGACGAAACCGTTGGCTCCGGTATGAAGCAAATAATCCGTCAGAAACTCCACCCGCTCGCGAATCTCTTGTTCCGGATCGATGCTGGGCTTCACATTCAACTCCCGGATGATGTGCGCTTGCATCTTTCTCATAAACGGTCGACCTTCTTTCTCCGCGCCCGCCGGACAACGAACGCCAAACTCAATACTCGTCACGAACAAGAGCCAAGGAGATCCTTCCCCGCTCAAGATCCACGTCCAAGACCTCTACCTTGACGGCCTCTCCCACCGCCACCGCATCCAGCGGATGCTTGATATACCCACCTCCGAATTTCGAGATATGGATGAGGCCTCCCTTTTCAACACCGATATCCACAAAGGCGCCGAAATCCACCACGTTGCTTACCGTCCCGGTCAAGCGCATGCCGGGTCGCAGCTCATCCATGTGGAGAATGTCTCTGCGGAAAGGCGGCGGCGGAAGCTCGGTTCGCGGATCGAGCCCGGGGCGCTGCAAAGCTTCCAAGATATCGGTCACGGTGGGCACCCCGGCGCCCAAAGCGGCGGCTGCCTCTTCGGGGTCGATCTCGAGCGTTACGCCGGCGCGCACGGCCTCCATGGGCACCCCCGCCATCCGCAAGAGTCTCTCGGTCAACTCATATGATTCGGGATGGACCGCCGTAGCG
>LSQX01165394.1_pt2 | contig 27987 bp, 21 predicted proteins | sample 654561 | NCBI WGS metagenome assembly LSQX01 (sample SAMN04489861, study PRJNA283612) | anaerobic digester metagenome | isolation source: 4 biogas reactors fed with cattle manure at either 37C or 55C with and... | place: Denmark: Kongens Lyngby | collected 2014
ATAAGGCCTGAAAGATGTATGTTGGGCTCTTCTCCTTTGAATAATCTCTTAATGTTAGCTCTATGATTAAATATTATAAATACGGCTAGGAATATTCCTGCTGCGAGATATTCATAATGTGCAGGATTGTAATACCACAATGAAAAAGGATACACGATAGCTGCCATAATTGATGCAACTGACATTTTGCCAGAAATAGCTATTACAATTATTGCTACAATAAGGACTATTAATGCACTTGGAAAATCAAGTGCCAAAGCAGCTCCAAAGGCTGTCGCAACACCCTTTCCACCCTTAAACTTATAAATAGCAGGGAAAACATGCCCTATTACTACAGCAATCATTGCAGTTATAGCACAAAGGTAACCACCAACTGAATAACCTATTTTAACTGTTATAACACCTTTTAAAATATCTATTGCTAATGTGATAAGCGCAGCTTTAGTTCCAAGAACTCTTAATGTATTAGTGGTTCCTGCGTTGCCGCTTCCTTCTTTCTTGATATCAACTCCAGCAAGTCTTCCAAGTATAATCGATGGAGAAATATTTCCAATAAAGTAAGACACTATGGCTACAATCGCAATTTTCACCCAAACAGTCATTATCTTTCACTCCTTTTTTCACTATAAATAAATTTAATTGAAGTTCCCTCGAACCCATATGCATCTCTTATCTTGTTTTCGATATATCTAGCATAAGAGAAATGCATAAGCTCTCTATCATTAATTTTAAATGAAAATAGTGGTGGACATACTCCAATTTGAGAAACATAATACACCTTAAGTCTTCTACCCTTGTCTTGAGGTGGTTGCCTCATAAGAATAGCATCTTCAAGAATATTATTAAGCTTGCTTGTCGGAATTCTTAACGATCTCATTTTTTCAATATCAGAACATTTGTCTATTACATCAAAGACTCTCTTTTTATTAACAACAGACGTGAAAATAACGGGAGCATAGCTTGCAAAAAGCAATTCTCCTTTAATCTTGCGTTCATAATCACGCATGGTGTTAGTCTCTTTCTCTACTAGATCCCATTTGTTAATTACAATCAAAAGACCTTTTCCTGCTTGATGTGCAATCCCAGCAATCTTCTTATCTTGTTCAGTCAAACCTTCAATTGCATCTATCATAAGAACACATACATCGCAGCGTTCAACTGCCGCAATGGCTCTTATTACGGAATATCTCTCGATATTGTCATATACTTTGCTTTTTTTTCTAAGTCCAGCAGTATCGATTAGCGTAAACTTCTCTTCTTTATACTCAAAAGGTGTATCGATTGAGTCTCTAGTAGTACCTGCAATTGGAGATACAATAACTCTGTTTTCGTTAGTTAATGCATTAACCATAGATGACTTCCCAACATTTGGTTTGCCAATAATTGCAATCTTTGTGCTGTCGTCATCTTCATAACCTTCATCAGGAAAGCTGTTCACGATTCTATCGAGCAAATCTCCAAAATTCAGCATATTTGCTGAACTGATTGCTACAGGCTCGCCAAATCCAAGTTCATAAAAATCATAGATATTGTCGTAGATTCTCTCAATAACATCAACCTTGTTTACTACAAGAATTACTTCTTTGCCAGTCCTTCTAAGGATATTAGCAACATCTCGGTCTGCAGTAGTGAGTCCTTCTTTGCCATCAACCATGAAAATAATTACATCTGCCATGTCCATAGCAATAACAGCTTGGTCTCTCATCTGCGATAGAATTACATCATCCGTATTAGCTTCAATTCCGCCAGTGTCAATAATTCCGAATTCTTTGCCAACCCATTCAGCATCAGCATAAATCCTATCCCTTGTAACACCTGGAATGTCTTCAACTATTGCTCGTCTTTCGCCTATAATTCTATTAAAGAATGTAGATTTACCAACATTAGGTCTTCCTACAATCGCCAATATTGGTTTACTCATCGAATATACCTCCCGCAAATTCCTTTGCATCAAATTCTATTAAATCATCTATTCCCTCGCCCATTCCAATGTACTTAATCGGAAGATCGTATTCGTCGGCGAGCGTAATGGAGATACCGCCACGAGCAGTGCCATCCATTTTTGTCAAAATAATGCCAGTTACATCTGTTATATCAGAAAATTCCTTCGCCTGGCTTACAGCGTTCTTACCAGTTGTTGCGTCGAGAATCAAAAGATTCTCTCTACTGGCTTCTGGGTATTCTTTACTGATTACTTTGCTCATTTTCTCAAGCTCTTTCATCAGATTACCCTTGTTCTGCAACCTGCCAGCTGTATCGCATAGCAATACATCAACGTTATTTGCTTTAGCTGCTTGAATAGAGTCATAGATAACTGCAGAGGGATCAGTCCCTTCTCCATGTGCTATTACTCTAACGCCTACTCTCTCTCCCCAGAGTATTAACTGCTCTGAAGCAGCCGCCCTAAATGTATCAGCTGCTGCAAGCATAACACTTTTGCCTTGAGATTTCAGCATATGTGCAATTTTTCCAATAGAAGTGGTCTTGCCACCGCCATTAATTCCTATTAGTAGTACAACAAGTGGATAATTATTAGATAGCTTGTTGCGCTCACCCTTGTCTACCATCTTTTCAATAATAGATGCCAGTTCAGCCTTTACTCCTGCTTCAGAATTGATTCTCTTAGAATTAATAGTCTCATTAAGCTCTTCAACTATTCTTTCTGCAGTCTCAACTCCTACATCCGCAACTACTAACGATTCTTCAAGTTCGTCTAGAAATCCGATTCCAAGATCAGGATTATCTTCGAGAACATTTGTAATGCTGTCAATAAATTTTCTAAAGGTAGATTTTTCTTTAAATAGTCCCATGTATGGTACTTCTCCTGTTTATTTTATGGAAAAAATCCATTAATTTTTAGTGCTGGAATTCGTCTGTGCTTATGTCGTCACCAAGCTTCAATGAAAGCATCTTGGAAATTCCTTGTTCTGGCATAGTCACTCCGTAAAGCACATCAGCATGCTCCATCGTTGCTTTTTGGTGAGTTATCAAAGTAAACTGAATCTCATTAAACTTACGCAAATATCCAGAGAATCTCTCAATATTTACTTCATCCAATGCAGCTTCAACCTCGTCAAGAATAACAAATGGAGTAGGTTTTGCCTTTAATACAGCGCACATTAGAGCAATAGCAGTAAGTGTTTTCTCACCGCCTGAAAGAAGGTTAATATTCTTTAGTTTCTTGCCCGGTGGTTGGGCTGTAATTTCAATAGCAGATTCTAGCACATTCGACTCGTCATCAAGTGTTAATTCTGCATGTCCTCCGCCAAAAAGTTCCTGGAATGCTTCTTCAAAGTTTATTACAACTTCATCGAAAGTCTCTTTGAACTTTCTTTTGATTGTAATATCCATGTTAGTGATAATCTCATCAAGCTCCTTCATTGCCCTAGCGGTATCACTTTCCTGTGCGGTAAGGAATTCATATCTTTTGCTAACCTGCTTATATTCCTCAATTGAGCTTACATTAACATCTCCAAGTTCGGCCATACGAAGCTTTATTTCTTTAGCTTCTCTATTACCGCTTGTTATTGCAAAATTCTCATCTCTCATATCGAGGGCTTCGATATAAGATACTTCAAATTCTTCCCAAAGCTTATCCTTTTGTGTCTCCAAAAGTGTTTCATTTCTAGTAGTCTTAAGGTCAAGCTTATATTTTTCATCCTTAAGAGAATCGATTAACTCCGAGAATTCCTTTCTTTCCTTTGTGTAATTTGAATGCTCCACCTGATTTGAAGAAATCTTATGATTGAGTTCATCAATCCTGTTCTCCAAAGTTTGCTTCTCATTTGCAAGATTGTCTTTCTTCTCGCTTGAAGCAACACCTGTGCTGGTAAGCAAGTCTCTTGTTTTCTCAAGCTCCATAATGTTATTGTTGTCGTCTTCTAGCTGTGACTCAATATCCATTATTAGATCTCTTTCTCTTTCAACAAGCTCATTTTGAGCATAAATTCTAGTATCTTGTTCAGTAAGCTTTAGTCGTGCTTTGATGATTCTTTCATTCTCATCTTCAATAATTAGCTTAAACTCATCATATCTATTCAACAGTGATTCAAGATTTGTTTCAATCTCAGATATTCTCTCGGCAGAAAGAGCAACCTCAGCTTTTGAAGTATCAATTACTGATTCGGTGTTCTTAATATCTTCTTCAATTGCCTTAAGCTCATTTGCATATTTATCTGCGCGCATAGACTCTTCGGATACTATAGTCTCAGCATGGTCCTTGTCTGCCTTAAGTACATTGAATTCAATTGCTAGCTTTTGAAGCTTATCAGATAAGTCATCTTTATAATTATTTTTTTCTTTAATCTGATCTACTAACTCGTAGCGTCTTGATTTAAGTTCTTGAGTTTTATTTGTAAGCTGCTCAATTTCTGAAGATAGTGTTTCAATCTCCTTCTTTCTATCAAGTAGGTTTGCAGACTTATTAGCATAGCGACCACCCGTAATTGCACCATTAGAGCTGATTATTTCTCCATCTAGTGTAACTATCCTGAAACCACCAATTCTTTGCTTGGATAATGCTACTGCATTGTCCATATTATCAGCTACAATTACTCTTCCTAATAGATGGTCTTTGATAATGTTAAATTTACTGTCTGTATTAACAATATCGGAGGCAATTCCAATAAAGCCGTCGCTCTTTGTAACAGCTTGTTCCACATTATATTTATTAACTCGAATAGAATTGAGAGGCAAGAAAGTTGCCCTTCCTGCTTTAGCGGACTTTAGCCAATTAACTGCAGCCTTTGCAGATGAATCGTCTTCACAGACAATATTCTGTAGAGCAGCTCCAAGTGCAGTCTCAATAGCAAGTTCATAACCACTCGGCACAGTAATTAAATCTGAGACAGTTCCTATAATGCCTCTAAATGATTTGCGCATAAGGGATCGAACTGCGTTATTGTAACCTTCATAGTTTGCTTCCATCTCTTCAATGGTGTTCTTTCTTGAAGAAATTCTGCTCATCTTATCATTTAAGTCATTAATTTCAGCTGACATATTTGCCATCAAATTATTGTCTGATAAAATGTTATCGTCAATAGATTTAAATTCTTCTTTAGTTTGTTGAAGAATTTGTTCTTTCTTATCAAGATCATTTGCAATCTTTAATAATTCTGCTTTATTTCTTGATTCTTTAGTATCATCTCCGCAGAATTCCGACTCAAGCTCTGATTTTCTGGCAGCTAGTGTAACGCAATAATCTTCAAGCGTAGAAATATCCTTATTGCCAGAAAAGGCTTTATTTTTCTGTTCAATAATATCATTCTTTGCATTCTCAATTTCTTGAGAAATGTTATTATATTCAATTGTATCGCTATTCAGCTTTACTACAGCATTATTATAGTCGTTCTCAACAGACTCCTTATCGGCAGTTAGTTCTTTGTCTTTTGCCATAAGTTCATCATATTGACTTCTATGTAAGCTTAGCTTCTCATTAAGCTCTGCTACTGATTCATTAAGTCTAGTTAAATCTTTCTCGATATTAGAAAGCTTCTCATTGGTGAGTTCACCGCTATTATTAATCGTATTTAGCTCGTCAATTTTAGCAAGAAGACTATTTGTAGACTCATTGAGTTCCTCTTGTAAGCTAGAATCAGCCAGCATCTTATTCTCGATAAGAGCATCTAATTCATCAATTCTTGCAGTGTTATTGTCAATTTTTGATGCGAAATCTTCTAACTCGGTCTTTCCGATAGCAACGCTCTTCTCGAGGCCTTGAATATTATGTAGCAAAATATTCACGCCAAGCTTTTGGTAACGGTCTCTAAGCGATATATACTCAGTAGCTTTCTCAGAATCTTCTTTCAAGCCTCCAATTCTGGACTCAATCTCGCCAATAATATCTCGAACTCTTTCTATATTGTCAGAAGCAGATTTAAGCTTTGATTCGGCCTCTGCTTTTCTAGTTTTGTACAAAACAACACCAGCGGCTTCTTCGAAAATTTGACGCCTACTGTCAGTTTTGGAGCTAACTATATCTGAAATTTTGCCTTGTCCGATGATTGAATAACCATCAACTCCAATTCCAGTATCCATAAACAACTCTTTGACATCTCTGAGTCTGCATGGATTTCCGTTGATTAAGTACTCTCCCTCACCTGACCTGTAAAGTCTTCTTGTTACAGCAACCTCATTATATTCGAGAGGCAATACACCATTTGAATTATCAATAACAAGTGTAACCTCAGCCATTCCTTTTGGTTTGCGTGTAGATGTACCTGCAAAAATAACATCTTGCATTTTATTGCCGCGAAGCTGCTTCGAGCTTTGCTCTCCAATAACCCAACGCAATGCATCACTTATGTTACTCTTTCCGCTACCATTAGGACCGATAATGCAGGTTATTCCATCATTTAATTCAATTGTCACAGGGTCAGCAAATGACTTAAATCCCTGAATCTCGATTCTTTTAAAATTCAAATTCTATATTTCTCCCTTCGTGAGAACTGATTCTGCCGCTGATTGCTCAGCCTTTGCTTTGCTCTTTCCAACTCCATTGCCGATAACAACTCCTCTATGCTTTACAGTAACATAGAATGTTCTGTCATGCGGTGGACCGTCTTCTTTAACCAAGCAATACTCTAGGTCGTTTGAGTGGTAGGTGCATTGATATTTCTCTTGAAGCTTCGACTTGAAATCAGTCTTCAATTTACCGAGAACGGCTAGTCTAACCTTATCGGTAAATAGTGTATTAACAACTTCCTTTCCCGTCTCATAATCACTGTCAAGGATTATTGCACCTATTAAAGCTTCGAGTGCATCAGCAAGAATCGAAGATTTATCAGCCCCGTTTGTCTTTATCTCGCCCTTGCCAAGCAGAAGAAACTTTCCCAAATCAATTCTTCTTGCAACATCGGCAAGTGTATCTTCACATACAACTTCCGCCCTATTCTGGCTCAGAGCTCCTTCAGCTGAGTCGAGCATTATATAATACAATTTAGATCCAATAATAGCATCTAAAAAAGCGTCTCCAATGAATTCTAATCTCTCATTATTATAAATATGAGATTTTCTTTTCTCTGATGCATATGAACTATGCGTTAGTGCTGTTATCAGTAGTTTTTCATCGCTAAAATGATAATTAATATTCTCTTGTAACTCGTTTAAATTTCTATTCATTCTTATAATTCTGATATTATTTTCTTAATTTGTCCAGTTACATCGTTATTAATATATGGAATTGCTCTTAAGACAGCATAATATACATCTCCTGCCTTTGAGTTACCATGAATCTTAAGGACTGGATACTTAAGGCCAAGTATTGGTGCGCCGCCTTCTGTCTCATAGTTGAATTCATCCTTTAGCTCATTTAGCTTCTTATAAGCTAATACAGCACCGAATTTTGCAACAACGCCTTCTGTAATCTTAGTCTTAACTCTCTTCATTATTGCCAAAGCGGCACCTTCAGAACTTTTCAAGAAAATATTGCCGGAGAATCCATCTGTTGCAACAATGTCGCAAACTCCAGTTATAACCTCTCTAGCTTCGACATTCCCCTGGAAATTAATTGGGGCATTCTCTAATAATTGGTATGCTTCTTTATGAAGATCGTTACCTTTTTCAGCCTCTGCACCAATATTTAAAAGCTTAACTGTTGGGTTCTCAACACCTTTTACACAGCTTAGAAAAACGCTTCCCATAATGCCGTTTTGCAAGATATGTTCAGGCTTTGTCTCAACATTAGCACCACAATCTAGAAGTAATGTTGTATTATCTTTTCCAATTTGTGGTAAGAAAGCTGCAATTGCAGGTCTTTTGATTCCTTTAATTCTTCCTAGCATAATTAGTCCAGCTGAAAGAAGTGCACCAGTGCTTCCTGCAGATATGAAAATATCTACATCACCTTCTTTAAGAAGATTCATGCCCTTTGTTATAGTTGCATCTTTCTTCTTTCTAACGGCCATTGCTGGTGACTCGTCGTTAGAAATTACATCTTGTGCATCAACAATCTCAATATTATTGCCGGTCCAACCTTCTTTATCGAGTTCTTCCATTATTCTATCTGTAGGTCCTATCAGGACTAGTGTCTCATTAATATCAGCTGCTGCCATAACAGCGCCTTTTACAATCTCTTGTGGTGAATAATCTCCACCCATTGCATCAATTAGAATTCTCACAGTTATACCTCCCGCCAAAAGCAATTCTTAATTTATTGTTCTCAAGGATTTAGCATACTTGTACTTACCTTTTTTGAATATCATTAATAACTATTTCTTAACTGTCCACAGGCCGCATCAATATCCGAACCAAGAGTTCTTCTTATTGTGACAGCAATATTATGTGATTCAAGAATTTGTTTATATCTCAGAATATTATCTATATCAGTTCTTTCATAATTACGTTCTTCAACTTCATTAAGTGGAATTAGATTAACATGTGTAAGCCAACCTTTTAACTTTGAAGATAGCTCATTTGCACAATCAACTGAGTCATTCACTCCATTAATCATCGCATATTCAAAAGTAATCCTTCTTCCTGTTTTAATTGTATAGTTCTTACATGCCTTCATTAATGTATCAAAATTATATAGATTCGCAACAGGCATTGTCTGTTGTCTAATTTCATCGTTAGGGGCATGAAGTGATACTGCAAGATTTACTTGAGGAAAATCTTCAGCAAATTTTTCAATCATTGGAACAAGTCCGCAAGTTGAAATTGTTATATTTCTCATGCCAAGTCCATATCCTTCATTATTGTTAATTAGTCTTAAGAACTTAGCAACATTGTCATAATTATCAAAGGGCTCTCCAATTCCCATTAACACGACATGGGATATTTGTTCTCCTGTTAAATTCCGCATCTTAATAATCTGTGAAAGGATTTCTCCAGCTTCAAGGTTTCTTTCAAAACCATTCATTGTAGATGCACAAAACTTACAGCCCATTTTGCATCCTACCTGAGTTGATACACAGATAGAGTTGCCGTAATTGTATTTCATAAAGACAGATTCTGCCTTGCTACCATCAGCAAACTCATATAGGCATTTACGAGTTCCATCTGACTTGGATTTCTGGTCTTTAACAACTTTAGGTAGACCAATATAATAGTCACTAGAGATGTGTTCTCTAAGTTTCAAAGGAATATTAGTCATTTCACCGAATGACTCTACCCCTTTATTACCAAGCCAACCAAAAATTTGTTTAGCTCTGAATGGCTTGTCGCCATATGAGCTTACAACATCTGCAAGCTCATATGGTTCAAGTGATAAAATGTTAATTTTATTATCCAATTTTGACATTAAATTCTTTCTACCGAAATTCCGGTCTTATGTCCGTTGATATCAAATGATTCAATATCACTCTTATTAATAATATCATCAGCAAGAGTTTCAGACATAATATGCTCTTTATTACTTTGAATGACCTTATTAATCTCGTCATCCGTCTCAACTGAAATAATGATACGATCCATCATTTCAAAATCAGCCTGCTTACGCAATTGTTGAACTTTTGAAATAATTTCTCTTACATATCCTTGTTCAATTAGTTCATCTGTCAAAGTAGTATCAAGTATAGTGAATATATTGTTCTCCATACCTACTACAAATCCTTCCTTTGCAGTGATTCTAACATCTAAGAAGTCTTCAGTGATTTCATATTTCTCATCACCAATAGCAATCTCAATTGGACCTTCTGCGAGCTTTGCAATAATATCCTTAGCATCGAACTCAGCGATTTTCTGACCAAAAGCTTTAATATTCTTACCAAGAACTGGTCCAGCTGTTCTAAAGTTAGGCTTAATTGAGAAGTTCATGTATTTATCAAGGTTATTCTCAAATGTAACAGCTTTAACATTAAGCTCTTCAATAATCAGACCTGTAAGATCCTTAATCAAGTTCTCATATTTACCATCAACTATTACTTCAGCTAGAGGCTGTCTAACCTTTAGTCTTTCCTGCTCCCTAGTTCCTCTTCCAAGATTAACTAGAGTCTTAACAAGGTCCATTCTCTCTTCAACAGTCTCATCAATAAGCTTTTCATTATATTCTGGGAATAGTGCAGTATGTACAGTTGTATCTCCTGTCAACTTAGTATAGATTTCATCACTGATAAATGGTGCAATTGGAGCCATTAGCTTAGATACTCCAACGAGAACTTCATAAGTAGTTGCATAAACTGACTTCTTGTCATCATCAAGAGTTTCAGCATAGAATCTTCTTCTTGCTCTTCTAATGTACCAATTTGAGAGATCTTCTGTAATGAACTCATTAATTGCTCTTACGGTTCTCATGTGATCATACTGATCCATGCTCTCTGTAACATCCTTAACAAGCTTGTTGTATTTGGAAATAATCCATCTATCAAGTTCTGGTCTGTTCTCATAAGGAACGTTCAATGATTTAACATCTAAGTCATCTACATTTGAGTATAGAATAAAGAAATTATAAGTATTTCGAAGAGTTCCGAAAATCTTACTTATGACATCTTTAACTCCATCCTCATCAAATTTAGTAGGTGTCCATGCTGGCGATACTGAGACTAGATACCATCTAAGTGCATCTGCTCCATACTGATCTAGCAATTCAAATGGAGATACAGTATTTCCTTTAGACTTTGACATTTTCTTACCCTCTTTATCGAGAATAAGGTCATTAACAAGTACATTCTTATAAGGAGCCTTGCCTTTAATGATTGTTGAAACAGCCATCAGAGAGTAGAACCAACCTCTTGTCTGATCAATTCCTTCGCAAATAAAATCTGCAGGGAATAATTCTTCGTCAAAAATATCTGCATTCTCAAACGGATAATGCCATTGTGCAAATGGCATAGCTCCCGAGTCAAACCAGCAATCCATTACATCTGGTACTCTGTGCATAGTCTTACCACAATCAGGGCAAGTTATTGTAACATCATCTACATATGGACGATGAAGCTCAATGGTCTCATCAATATCCTGGTCAGCCAATTCAACAAGTTCAGCTCTTGAACCCATGCAATGTAGGTGTCCACATTCACATCTCCAGATAGGAAGAGGTGTTCCCCAATATCTACTTCTTGATATAGCCCAATCCTTTACATCTGCAATCCAGTTACCGAATCTCTTCTCTCCGATGTAGTCTGGGAACCAATTTACAGTATTATTATTTGCTACAAGCTCATCTTTAAGCTTACTCATCTCGATATACCATGACTTATTTGCATAATATACAAGAGGAGTGCTGCATCTCCAGCAATGTGGGTAGTTATGCTCGATTTTTTCCTTGGAATAGATTTTGCTGTCCTTTGCAAGATACTTAATGATATCTACATCAAGTCCATCTTCCATTACAAATCTACCCTTCCATGGAGTATCTGTGTAGCATCCCTTCTCATCAACTGGTTGAAGAACGGCTAAGTTATACTTTCTTCCGCATTGATAGTCATCTTCACCAAAAGCAGGAGCTGTGTGTACAATTCCTGTACCATCCTCAGTTGATACATAGTCCATACAAGTAACTATAAATGAATTCTTGCTCTTCTCAGGCTGAATGAATGGCATTAACTGCTCATACTCCATTCCTTCCATATCAGAACCAATTAAAGTATCAACAACTTCGTATTCTTCTTTAAGAACCTTATCTGCAAGATTCTTTGCAACATAAAAATAGTTTCCTTCATTATCTCCAGAAAGCATTCTAGCCTTAACATACTCAATGTTAGGTCCAACAGTAAGGCCTACATTAGCAGCAAGAGTCCAAGGAGTTGTTGTCCAAGCGAGGAAGTATTCATTATCTGTATCCTTCTTCTTAAACTTACAAGTTAATGTGTTAACCTTTACCATCTTATATCCCTGAGCAACCTCGTGAGATGCAAGTCCAGTTCCACATCTAGGGCAATAAGGAAGGATCTTATATCCTTCGTAAACTAATCCCTTATCAAAAGCCTGGCGAAGAATCCACCAGCCAGTTTCAATATAATCATTCTTATATGTAATATATGGATCTTTCATATCTGCAAGATAAGCCATTCTCTCGGACATATCAGTCCACATAGCGGTGTACTTAAATACAGATTGGCGACATTTCTCATTAAATTCCTTAATTCCGTATTTCTCAATATCTTGCTTGCCAGAAAATCCTAACTGCTTCTCAACTTCAATTTCAACAGGAAGGCCGTGGGTATCCCAGCCACCTTTACGCTTAACCTGGTACCCCTTCATAGTCTTGTATCTATTGATAGAATCCTTAAGTGTTCTAGCCATAACATGATGGATTCCAGGTCTACCGTTAGCAGTCGGTGGACCTTCATAGAATACAAAGCTTGGTGAACCCTCCCTTTCCTTTACACAAAGGTCAAGGAGATCAATGTCATTCCAATGCTTTACTTGGTCGTTCTGTACTTCAGCAATTGCTTTCTCCGATAATTTGTCAAACATTAATTCTCTCCTACTTTTAGATTAATAAGCCAGTCTCTGGATATGCACAATTCGACAATTTATCCAAGCAAATGGCAGATTTATATTATTTTTTTATACAATAAAAAATCGCATAAAAATACATAGTTATGATACCATATTTTGTTGATTATTACTATATTTACGGGACAAATATAACAAAGCTAAAATGCCCCCTTTCTCAAAAATAATGAGGATAATCATATAGTTTTCCCAATAATTTAAAAGTGCCGAATTAGCATATAATACTAAGTCGACACTTTAGATCAATTAATTATTTTGTTACCATTGACTTGACCTTATCTTCTTTAAGAACAGTCTCGCGAAGTCCCTTCATAAGATTATTAGTCATTGAGTTAATTAACAAAATATCACAACTGTATCCTTCTTCCGCATGATAAGGATAGTACCATGTTGGTATATCCATATCGACATTTTCAAAAAGGCTTGCTAGTTTCTTCGTCATATCGAAAATAAAAGCATAAGGAAAAAGCTTAAAGAAATAGTCTGTATCCTTCTTTGCCTGCGCTTCTACTTCAGCCTTCGAAGCTGTCTCAACAAATTCCTTTAAGCCAAGAATTTTACTCGAAAGTTCAGCGTTTTTCGGACTTAAAGACCTCATTCCAAATAGAACCAAAGGTGCAAAAATCAGATATATAGTTGTAACAGTTGCAATTACAGCATCTCCTGACCTTCCATAGAAGGCGAATCTATCCATGTAAATATATGCGGCACTAATTACTAGATAAACAAGCCCTGCTAATATTGTAAGATTCTTGTTGTGCCTATTTGGTCTTACCCTATTTTTATTGTATGTAGAAGAGAACCATGACAAAGCACTCGACATAATAGTTGCTACTATGAAGCTTACTACAAACCCAGATGATAGAAACAGCTCTGACTTATAATGAAATGCGTAGTTAAGTGTTGTTAATAGCCAAATATTTATAAAGAAAGTGCACCTTACCAGTCGATTTGCTCTTTCAGAGGCCGAAATCAATATAACATTTGAACCCATTATATCTTTAATAACAGCTTTCTTATATTTAGATAAATTATGTTTGAAACTCTCTCCGCAATCTTCGAGGCTTACGACTCTTCCAATACTGTAGTCTTTTTCAAAAATAAGCTTAAACACAGCCTTCGAAGATGATTTCTCATCTTTCGGATACTTGAGCAATTCAAATTCAAACTTACATCTGTCATACTCAACAATTCGAATATAACCACTATGAGCTAAATAGATTATTGATGCCCAAATATTTGTCTCGTCAACATAATCATCATATAAGTAACCTGCCATTGATGGATTAAGGTCGCTCGGCGCATACATTATCCTTGCAATCAATGGATTTAAAGATCTTCCGTATCTTACTCTAGCACCAAAGAAAATCAGAATGCCGATGAGCATAGTTGCTATAATGAAGATTCTTATATTGTCAATACTTTTGGCATTCGCCCAAAAACCTGGAGGCAAATCAAACTTTATACTAGATTCAGTCTCAGCCGGAATGTTAGCAGCCTCTACTGAAATAACTTGATTCTTTGAATCAACAGTCCATGTACCATACTCATTGGTCAATTCGTGGTTATTCCCTATCCGTTGATCTTGATTGCCCCAGCTTGACTTGTCAAAAAGATATATATTAGCCGTAAATTTATCCACTTCTGTAGGCCATTCATTCGAAAGCAATGGGAGTTCAAGTACATCCGGTCTTTCACCAAAATAATTAACGCCAACAACAGTATAATTTATGGTAAAAGTCTTCTTGTTGCCTTCTGAAACCTTATTATAATTAATTATTAGTTCATTTGTATCATTGTCATACACATAAGAATATCCAGCTACACTTACTTTCTCAACTCTATCTTGAAGTTCATCAGGGAAATCGATTATAAATTGATCTGACTCTGCTGTAAATTTTACACTAATTGATTGCTCATAGTCGGCTGTATTATCACGATTGACATTGATTCTAACTTTATAATTGTTTGTTGTAAAATCAGTCGGAATTTCATCATTTGCAAAAGAAGGAACTATAAATGAGCAAAAAAAGAAAAGCGACGACAACATAATTACAAGCGACTTCTTGATTGCATACATTCTATTAATACCCTCCTTACAATTAATTTTGATAATTATAACATTTTTGAACCAAGAAACAAAAAGGACTATCAATATAGATAGTCCTTTCGTAAATTAAATTGATTAATTTTTTATATTCCTAGTCGTTAACAAGCTCTTTACGAGAAAGGTTAATTCTATTCTGGTTATCAATTTCTGTAACCTTAACCATTACCTTATCTCCGATGTTAAGAATATCTTCAACCTTTTCAACTCTATGATTTGCCATCTTTGAGATGTGAAGAAGACCTTCTTTGCCTGGAAGAATCTCTATGAACGCACCAAACGCCATAATTCTCTTAACTTCTCCCTCGTATGTCTCGCCTACTTCAACATCCTTAGTGATAAGCTCAATTTCCTTCTTTGCAGCATCAGCGCCTTCCTGGCTAACTGCATAGATGCAAATAAGTCCTGGATTATCTTCTGAGATGTCAATCTTTGCACCTGTTTCATCAACAATTCTGTTAATTGTCTTTCCACCAGGTCCGATTACTAGTCTAATCTTATCTGGATCAATATTCATTGATACAAATCTAGGTGCATATGGTGATAGCTCAGCTCTTGGCTCTGAAAGTTCCTCAAGCATGTTAGATAGAATATGTGCTCTTCCAATCTTTGCCTGCTCTAGGGCTTCCTTTAGAATTTCTCTTGAAAGTCCATGAACCTTAATATCCATCTGAAGAGCAGTTACTCCGTCAGGTGTACCAGTTACCTTGAAGTCCATATCTCCGAGTGCATCTTCCATTCCCTGAATATCAGAAAGAATAGCATATCTTGATGAACCGTCTTCGTTGAGTCCTTCAATAAGTCCCATTGCGATACCTGATACAGGCTTCTTAATTGGAACTCCTGCATCCATTAGAGCAAGGCATGAGCCGCAAGTAGACGCCATTGATGATGAACCATTTGATGAAAGTACCTCAGATACTACTCTAATTGCATAAGGGAACTCTTCCTCTGATGGAAGAACTGGTAGCAACGCTCTTTCTGCAAGTGCGCCATGACCAATTTCTCTTCTTCCTGGCCCTCTAGATACCTTTGCTTCACCTGTGCAATATCCTGGGAAATTATACTGGTGCATATATCTCTTTGTAGTTACATCTATGTCGATGCTGTCAAGGTTCTGAGCTTCTCCAAGAGGTGCAAGCGTAGCAACAGAAAGTGCCTGTGTCTGTCCTCTCTTGAAAAGTCCGGATCCATGCGCTCTTGGAAGAAAGCTTGTCTCTGACCAAATTTGTCTAATCTCGTTAGTCTTACGGTTATCTGGTCTGATTCCTTCATCAAGAATCATCTTTCTTACTTCTTCCTTCTTGATAGAATGAGTAACATCCGCTACTTCCTTCATTCTGCCTTCGAAGATTTCTGCAAAATGCTCCTGAGCATCCTTCTCTACAGCAGACATATTCTCTAGTCTTTCCTGCTTGTCAACTGTCTTAATAGCTTCAACCATCTTTGATGTTGAATATTCTCTTACTGCTGCGTCTACATCTTCACCAGCAACAAAAGAAACATATTCAGTCTTTTCTTTTCCAACTTCTGCTACGATTTCCTTGATAAACTTGCAAAGAAGCTTGATTTCCTCATGTGCAAACATGATTGCATCTAGCATCTGCTCTTCTGGAACCTCGTTAGCTCCTGCCTCAACCATCATGATAGCTTCTTCAGTACCACAAACTGTAAGGTTAATGTCAGAAACAAGTCTCTGCTCATAAGTTGGGTTTACGATAAATTCGCCATCAATTCTTCCAACAACAACACCTGCTGTAGGACCATCCCATGGAATATCAGAAATAGCAATTGCTACTGATGAACCAAGAAGTGCAGCAACTTCAGGTGCACAATCATGGTCAACTGACATTGCAGTTGCAGTAACTACTACATCGTTTCTATAGCCCTTTGGAAAAAGCGGTCTAAGCGGTCTGTCGATAAGTCTTGATACAAGTGTAGCCTTTTCTCCAGCTCTACCTTCTCTCTTGATATATCCGCCTGGAAGCTTTCCAACCGCATACATTTTCTCTTCATATGAGCAGCTTAGAGGGAAAAAATCAACCTCCTGCTTTGGCTCCTTAGATGCAACAGCTGTGCAGTTAACAACAGTGTCACCGTATCTAACTGTAACCTGTCCATTTGCTTGTTCGCAAACCTTGCCGATTTCGAACTGTAGAAGTCTTCCTCCTAGTGCTGTTTTAAATTCTCTGTAATCTGTGAATCTTGCCATTTTTAATTAACAACTCCTTCCTGTTAATTCAAATACTTCTTTACTCTACAATCTAAAATAAAGATTCATCTTATATACAAATAAAGCGGGTATGCTGATGCACTCCCGCTCTCATTGTCAGTTATTACTTTCTCAGTCCAAGACGTGAAATTAGACTTCTATATCTTTCAATGTCAGTGCCCTTTAGATACTTTAGAAGACTTCTTCTCTGACCTACCATCTTTAGTAGACCATTTCTTGAATGGAAATCCTTGTTATTTCTCTTAAGGTGGTCATTAAGGTCGTTGATTCTGTATGTTAGAATAGCAACCTGAACTTCTGGGGAACCTGTGTCTCCCTCCTTAACAGCGTACTCTTTGATAATGTTCTGCTTAATTTCTTTAGTTAGCATAATCGTTCTCCTCTCTTTTATTAAATTCACCCAAACTGCGTAACCGCTGGAGAAGCGCATTACTGAAGTAAGGGTACAAAACCTTTACAATATTACCATAACGACAGCATTTAGTCTAGTTATATTTTTGTTCTTTTATTTTTTTATGAAAAATCTTTGCGTCGTTGCAATCTCTCAAAACCTGTTTTTTTAATTCTTCTACCGAATTAAATGCCTTTTCTGGTCTGTGGAACTTGATTAATTCAACAGTCACTTCTTCACCATATGTATCTTTCTCAAAATCAAATACAAATGTCTCAACTGTTTTATCATGTCCCCCAACTGTTGGCTTAATTCCAATATTAGTAATCGAATTATATTTAACCCCATCAATTTGAATCCTAGAGAAATATACTCCATTTGGAGGTAGCTCTAAATAATCTGGAGCATTAAAGTTCATCGTTGGAAATCCAAGATTTCTTCCAAGCTTGTTGCCATGCTTAACTACACCTCTAATGTGGAAATATCTCCATAGGTATCTAGCTGTAGTTTCCATCTTACCTTCGCGAATAAGTCTACGAATAGCTGTTGAACTTACAACCTCTTGGTCAAACAATACCGGTTCATGAACATTGACTGATAATCCAATTCTAACTCCGTCAGATTTAAGCATCTCGACATTACCTGCAGCTCTGTCACCAAAAGTATAGTTGAATCCACAGCAAACCGTATCAACATTTAACTTAATAAGTAAAATATCTTGAATAAAATCCATTGGTTGCATTGTCATAATGTGTTTATCAAATGGAACATTAAATACATAGTCAACGCCTAATTCTTCGAGAAGTTTAAGTTTGTCTTCTTCACTGCAAAGAAGATGTACAGCGTCCTCATCAGAAGGCTCCTGGCCTTTAATGAAATTTACAGGGTGGTTTGAAAAAGTATAAACACCTGATTTAATACCTTTCTGTCTAGCCACATTGACTGCATCATTTATTATAGTTCTATGTCCCATATGGATTCCATCAAATGTCCCTAAGGCTACAACTAATTTATCTGTTATTTTAATATTGTCTAACGAGTTATATACTTTCATTCTTAATCTATTGTCCTAAACTCTGATAATTGTTCTATAATTATATATTCAGCTTACTTAAAAACCTTTTCTGGAACTAATACTCCATTTTCATCTATAGAAGCTACACCAAGAAATACATCATTGCAATACACTCGGTAATAATTCTCTTTATTAACAATAATACTATATCCGTCATTATATGAGCCATTTCCGTTCATAAAGTACTTCAAACGCAATTCCTTTAATTCAACTATTCCAAGTGTAACAAGTGTTTCATCAATAGGTCTTATCATGGCGCAAATAGCTTCATCATCTGCTTCTACCAAATCTTGTAGCGACACAGATTCACTAATATCAAAGCACCCATTTGATGTCCGGACAAGATCCGTCATGCAGCCTCCACAGCCAAGATCCTTTCCAATATCGTCACATATTGTTCTAATATATGTACCTTTAGAACATTCAACATCAAATTCAATTATTCCTTTAGAAATATCGAGATATGTAATGCCTATTTGCTTAATGAATATTTCTCTTGCTTTTAGAGTGAACTCCTTACCTTCTCTGGCAAGCTCATAAGCTTTCTTTCCATTAATTTTAAGAGCTGAATAGCGTGGCGGTGTCTGAGAGACTTGGCCTATATACTTACCAAAAGCTCCCTCTATTGAATCTTTTGTAACACTCTTAAAGCTTTCTTTATTAAGGACTTCTCCGGTTATATCAAGTGTATCTGTCTGTATTCCAAGCTGCATGCTAGCATGATATGTCTTAAAATCATTATCATAGTACTCAATCATTCTAGTAGCATTTCCAACGCATACAGGAAGAACCCCTGTCGCCATTGGATCAAGGGTACCAGTATGTCCAACTTTCTTGATACAAAGTCTTCTTCTTATTTTAGCTACAACATCATGCGATGTCATTCCCTTAGGTTTATTTATATTAATTACTCCGTTTAGATTCATTATATAACCTCAGCAATAGCATCTATTATTAATTGCCCTACTTCTTTGGTTGTATATTGCTTTGAATCAAAGCTGCATCCTGCCGCAGCAATATGTCCGCCTCCACCGAAACTCTCACAAATGGAAGCAACATTAAACGATGAATTCGATCTTAGCGATGCTTTTATTTTGTCACTCTCTTCTTTAATCAATATACTGATTTCTACCCCATTGATAGAAGCAATTCTGTTTATAAGGAAATTAATATCTTGAGGTTTTACACCATGTGACTCTCTTTGTTCTTCTGAAACAACGCCAATTCCAACAATTCCATCAAAATAAAAATCTAAATTTAAGAGAACTTCACTCTCAAGTCTTATTAGACCTTTCTTTTTTCTGTCATATAGCAATACACTTATCGGCTTACTCTTAAAATCCTGAACATCATATAATTCAGTTACAATTCTGTGAGTCCTTCCTGTTGTATTGGCATGTTGGAAATTACCTGTATCAGTTGTAATTCCAGTCCAAATATACTTAGCGATATCAAGTGTAATGTCACAGCCAAGCTCTTTAATGAGCAAATATACAACCTCTGCTGTAGCAGCGCTATCTGGTTCGCAATAATAATAATCATATGGTATATCGGACTTAGGAGAAATATGATGATCAATGCACCCAAGTATTGATGCTTTTTCAAAAGAATTAAATCTTACATCTCCAATTCTGTCCCTACCTTCGCAATCAATCATAATTGAGAAATCATTTTTCTTAATCTCACTGCTTTCTGTTACTACATACTCCGGCCCGATGAAATCTAGATTATCAGCAATTTCTTGATTGTAATAGATTACACATTCTTTGCCAAGGCTCCTAAGCGCACAACAAAGAGCCGCTGAGGATCCAAGTGAATCCCCATCAGCTCCAACGTGTGGATATAATACTATGTTGTCAGCATTCTTCAATGCTCTAGCAAATTCTTTTAGTGTTATCATCAATTCCTCTTATTTCATGATTTCATCTAGAATGGTATCAATATGTCTACCATAATCCATAGAAAGATCAATCTTAAAGCTCAACTCTGGTGTATGTCTGAGTTTGATATCATTTGAAACCTGTTTTCTAAGTAAACCTTTTGCTTTGTCAAATCCAGCAAGTACTTCTGTGCATACTTGATCTTTATCTTCACCATCAAGTATTAATGGAGTAACAAATACAGTTGCATAACTTCCATCGCTTGATACATTTACTTCAGAAATTGTAATAATTCTATTTGCCAGTCTTGGGTCTTTTACCCCATTAATTAGAAGTGAGCTAATACTTTTCTTAATTTCTTCGCTCATTCTTCCTTGTCTATGTCTAGCCATATGTTTACCTTTCTACCTCAACCATAGTGAAGCATTCGATAACATCGCCAGGTTTGAGATCATTGTATTTCTCAATACCAAGACCACACTCATAGCCCGCAGCAACTTCCTTAGCATCATCCTTAAATCTCTTAAGTGATGATATTAAGCCTTCATGAACTACAATACCATCTCTTACAAGTCTAATCTGAGCATTTCTTTGCATCTTTCCTTCAGTAACATATGTACCTGCAACAACCCCAATGTTTGGAACCTTGAAGAGATCTCTTACTTCTGCCTTACCAAGAACGACTTCCTTAAATTCAGGATCAAGCATTCCCTTCATAGCATCCTGAATATCATCAATGATATTATAGATAACTCTATATAGTCTTATCTCTACTTCAGCATCATTTGCTTGGTTCATTACTGCGGTTGTTGGTCTAACATTAAATCCGATAATAATCGCATTAGAGGTCTCTGCAAGTGTTACATCAGACTCGTTTACAGTACCTACGCCTGAGTGAATTACGCGAATCTTAACTTCAGGAGTATCAAGCTTCTCAAGTGACTGAATAATTGCGCCTACAGAACCTTGAACATCGCCCTTTACAATAAGGTTAAGTTCCTTAAACTCGCCTTCTTGAATTTCTGAGAATAACTTCTCAAGAGTTCTACTTGCATTCTTTGCAAGTACATCCTCTCTTAACTTTTCAAGTCTATTTGAAGCAATTTCTCTAGCAACCTTATCATCTTTTATAACATTGAATGTGTCTCCAGACATTGGAACATCTGAGAGTCCAAGAATCTCGACAGCTGTAGCAGGTGTAGCCTTGCGGATAACATCGCCTTTATAATTTGTCATAACTCTGATTTTGCCAGAACATGTACCAGCTACAACGCTCTGTCCTGTTTTTAGAGTACCATTAGTAACGAGCAAGGTTGCAATAGGGCCCTTTGCCTTATCTAGTCTAGCTTCAATAACAGTACCTGAAGCAAGTCTATTAGGATTTGCCTTTAGCTCTAGAACTTCTGCCTGAAGAAGAATCATCTCTAGAAGGTCTGTAATTCCAGTGCCCTTCTTTGCAGATACCGGTACAGAGATTACATCTCCACCCCAATCCTCAACAAGAACTCCATGCTCACTAAGATCCTTCTTTACCTTGTCTAAATTTGCGCCTGGCTTATCAATCTTATTAATTGCTACAATAATTGGAACTCCAGCTGCCTTGGCATGACTGATTGACTCAATAGTCTGAGGCTTTACAGAATCGTCGGCTGCAACTACAAGAACTGCGATATCAGTGATTTGAGCACCTCTAGCTCTCATTGTAGTAAATGCTTCGTGACCTGGTGTGTCCAAAAATACAATTTTCTTGCCATTAATAGTAACTTCTGATGCACCAATGTGCTGAGTAATTCCACCTGACTCGCCAGCTGTTACATTTGTTGTTCTAATTGCATCAAGTAGCGAAGTTTTACCATGGTCAACGTGACCCATAACAGTAATAATTGGTGGTCTAGGAAGAAGTTCTTTCTCGTTGTCCTCACGAGTATCGATTCCTTCTTCAACAACCTCTTCTTCTTCCTCAGTAACAACGATATTGATACCAAGGTCTAAGCCGAGCATCTCAACAGTATCCTTATCAAGAATCTGGTTAAGAGTTACCATAACTCCGTTCTTCATCATTGTCATAATAATCATGCTTGATGAAATCTCTGCTTGCTCTGAAAGTCCGGCAACAGTAATTGGAACCTTTACTGCAATTGTACCTTCTGGTAGAAGTTCCTCAATTGGCTGTTCAACTTCTTCCTTTGGCTTGTTCTTGTGCTTACCACGAACATGCTTCTCTAGAGAACGGGCTTCGAAACCACGACGAGGAGCATTCTTTCCAGGGCCATCATTATATCTACTCTGATTCTCTTTGTTCTTATCGTTGTTTTCAAAGATTTTCTTTCTCTTGCCTTTTGTCTTTGTATCAACAGGAGCTGAATCAGAACCACCGCTCTTCTGTGAAGGCTTTGAATGTGGCTTATGATTATCATCTCTTGGCTTATCCTTTGAAAAAGATGCTCTATCCTTGTTAGGTCTATCGCCCTGTCTCTTATTATCGTTTCTGTTGTCTGACTTTCCACCATTACGGCTATTATTCTTATCGCCACGGTCGTTTCTATCCCTTGAGCCTCTACGTTCCTTGTTATCAGTCTTATCTGACTTATCCTCATTTCTAACTTTACGAACAGGCTTTGCTTTTGGTTCTTCCTTAATATCATTTACATCAATAATTTTCTTGAAACGCATAGGTCTATTTGGCGCGTTAACATAAGGCTCCTTAGAACCAGTTTTTGATGATTTTTCCTTGTTGTCAGCTTTCTTCTTATCTTCGCTGTCAGCCTTATCGGCCTTCTTCTCTGCCTTTTCAACCTTGTCTGCTTTATCAGTTTTCCTAGCGGCAGCAGACTCTTTCTCTTTAGTCTCAGCCTTTGAATCAGTTTTTCCAGCCTTATCTGAAGACTTGTTCTCAGTCTTTTCAATCTTAACTTCTTTGTCTGTCTTCTCTTTCTTCTCTGCTTTTTCTGTGTCAACAGGCTTATCTGAAGAAATCTCTGCTGTTTTAGCATCTTCTTTTGAATTATCTTCTGATACTTCTTTTGATTCAGCCTTTGAATCCTTCTCAGCGTCCTCATTGTTATCTGCAGGCTTAGCTGCATGTGTCTTGCCAATAATTGGCACAGCCTTAATCTTAGGTCTGTTAGAGCCTGAGTTGGAGTTGAAATCACCCTTCATCATTCTGACAGTACTCTCAAGTCTCTCAGCGTCAGACGATTCAACTGATCCTCTAGCACTACTAAGCTCTATCCCAAGTTTAATTGCATATTTCTTCAATTCCTGAAAAGAAATGTCAAGACTCTTTGTAATATCACTTATCTTCTTTGACATTCGTTACCTCCTACAAGTTCTGTGATTAAATCACTATGTAATTCATCAAGCATCTTTAAGTCTAGTTGACATTTACATGCTCGATTAAATGCTTTCTTCTTAAAAGCCAATGAAATGCACTCTTCGCATTTACACAGATAAAACCCTCTTCCGTCATTCTTGCAATCTCTATCAATAATAATCCTATTATCTATTAGAGTCATTCGTATCAACGAATCTTGTGAGAATGATTTGTTACAACCGAGGCATCTGCGCATAGGCCTTGTATCTTTGTTCACTCTACTTTCCATTTCGAAACTACTCTGATACTGTCTCTTCTACTTCAGTCTCATCTTGAAGATCTACTGTTACTTCTTCGTCTTCTGGATCTTCATATTCATCAAAGGCAAATCCGCTACTTTCAAGCTGTGAGTTACTCTTAATATCTATCTTCCAACCACTTACTCTAGCAGCAAGTCTTACATTCTGACCTTCCTTACCAATCGCAAGAGATAACTGCTGTTCAGGAACTACTGCTGTGGCCATTTTCTCATCCTCATTAATGTATACGCCTTCAACAATTGCAGGTCTAAGTACATTACTAATAAATACAGCTGGATCTTCGTCCCATACAATAATATCAATCTTCTCGCCATTGAGTTCATCACTTATGTTCTGAACTCTAGATCCTCTATTTCCCACACAAGCTCCAACAGGGTCAACATTCTCATCTGTTGAATATACGGCAATCTTTGTTCTTGAGCCTGCTTCTCTTGCAACTCCTTTGATTTCAACAGTTCCATCTGATATCTCTGGAATCTCAAGTTCAAACAGTCCTCTTACAAGTCCCGGATGTGATCTTGAGAGAATTACCTGTGGCCCTTTGTTTTCCTTCTTTACATCCATTACATAGACTTTAATTCTATCGCCAATCTTATAGTGCTCAGTTGTTACCTGCTCAGCTGCTGGGATTATACCTTCTGTATTACCAAAGGATACAAGTAGAGTTCCATTATTGATTCTTTCAACTTTTCCAGAAATAATCTCACCCTTCTTATCAACGTACTCGTTGAACGAGTTTGTTCTCTCAGCCTCTCTAATCTTCTGCACAACAATCTGCTTTGCACCTTGGGCAGCAATTCTGCCAAAATCCTTAGGATCTATTTGATATTCGATGTTGTCGCCTATCTCATATTCTTCATTGTACGACTTTGCTTCCTCTAAGGATACCTCTGTCATATCATCAAATACTTCTTCAACAACTTCCTTACCCATAAGAACAATTACTTCGCCAGTTTCTCTGTCAACTATTACTCTGACATTTGAAGGTCCGTAATTCTTCTTATATGCATTTTCTACAGCTTCTTCAATTGCTGTAATTATTTCTTCCTTAGAGACATTTTTCTCTCTTTCAAGATCTGATAGCGCGTCTAGAAATTCCTTATTCATATTTCCTCCTAAAATACTACTGATAAATTAATCTTAGAAATCTTATTCTCTGGTAGCTCTAGTTGACTTCCATCTTCAAGTTCAACTGTAACTACATCATTCTCTTTTCCTACAAGCTTTCCTTCATAATTCTTGTTACCATTAATTTGTTCATAAAGCTTAACTTCAACAAGACTTCCTTTAAATCTTCTGTAATCTGAGTCCTTAATTAGTTCTCTATCTAAACCTGGCGAAGATACCTCTAGAACATATTTCTGATCAATGAAGTCGTCCTCATCAAGCTTCGCATTTATGAACCTTGTAACTTCTTCACACTCATCTATTCCAACATATTCTGCGTCAGCACCTTCAGGTTTATCTAAGAAAACCTTCAACTTCCATTCTGGTCCCTCTTTCTTAAATTGAATAAGATAGGTCTCAAGTTGCTTATCTTCTAAAAATTCATCCAAAAGGTTCTGAATTCTTGAGCATACTTCGTTTTTTGCCATGCTTCCTCCATATATTTCTCATAATATAACTGAAAGAGTGGACTTTTGCCCACTCTTCCGCGATATAACTTACTAATTCTTTAATTATAATACTCTATTAGCCTTTAAAAATCAAGCTTTTTGTTTCTTAAGGCACCTCATTGAATTCAGAATACATATAACAGCTACACCTACATCCGCAAAAACTGCTGCCCACATTCCAGCAATACCCAAAGCTCCTAATATAAGGAATAACACTTTTATACCAATTGCAAATACAATATTCATTTTCGAAATACGCATTATTTTATGAGCAATTTTTAAGGCAATCGGAATTTTGCTTAACTGATCATCCATAATTACCACATCTGCAGCTTCAATAGCAGCATCAGAACCAAGTGATCCCATTGCAATACCAACATCTGCTCTAGATAACACCGGCGCATCATTAATTCCATCTCCAACGAATGCAACCTTCTCTTTAGGGTTTCTTATATGTGTATCCTCAAGAATCTCTTCAAACACAGTTACTTTATCTTGTGGCAACAGGCTGAATCTAAAATCCTTAATTCCAAGTTCACTCGCAACCCTTGCTGCACTTTGCTCGTTGTCGCCTGTTAGCATTACAATATTCTTTAAACCAGCATCATATAGCTCTTCTATAGATTCAGCTGCTTCATTTTTTATGTGGTCACTTACTTCTATACTTCCGACAAAATCATTATCATATGCAACATAGACGCAAGTTCCGTTGGTTTCTACACCATGTGTCTCTATGCTATTTTCTTCTAGAAGTGCAACATTTCCAGCAAGTGCTTTCTTACCATTAATGATTGCAGTAATTCCCTTTCCTGGAACATTAACTACATCAAGAGCCTCATATTTCTCACCTTCAAAGGATGAGCATATCGATACAGCTATTGGATGAGTTGACAATGCTTCAATGGAAGCTGCAATTTTGAGCAACTCTTCTTTGGAATATTTGCTAGAAGAATTAATACTTGAAATTTTGAAAGTTCCCTCTGTCAAAGTACCAGTTTTATCTGAAACAAGAGTACTCATTTGGCCTAATATTTCAAGATAGTTCGAGCCTTTTATCAAAATACCTTCACGTGATGCCGCCCCTATTCCGCAGAAAAAACTTAAAGGAATAGATATTACGAGTGCACATGGGCAACTAATTACAAGAAACGTACATGCTCTTAGTATCCATGTAGATATTTCTCCAGTGAAAAATGGAGGAATAACGGCTAGAAGAAGCGCTCCGCCAACTACAATCGGCGTATAATATTTCGCGAATCTAGTAATGAAAGCTTCGGTCTTGGATTTTCTAGAAGATGCATTCTCAACCATCTCCAAAATAACGGCAACTGTTGAATCATCATATACTTTGTCGGCAACAATTATAATTGGACTGTCACCATTGATGCATCCTGAAAATACCTCATCACCCTTGTTCACATCTCGTGGCATTGACTCTCCAGTTAATGCTGAAGTATTAATTAAACCACTACCTTCAATAACTGTTCCGTCTATAGGGAACTTCTCACCAGGTTTAACGAGAAGAATGTCTCCTATCTTTACATCTTCAGGATCGACCACTGCTATGCTTCCATCCTCAGATACAACATTTGCATATTCAGGAGCAATGTTCAAAAGAGCCTGAATAGAATTTCTTGATTTTCCAACAGCATAATCTTGGAAAAACTCTCCTACCTGATAGAATAGAATTACTGCAACACCTTCGCTGTATTGACCGGTTGCAAAAGCTCCAACAGTAGCAATAGTCATAAGGAATTTCTCATCAAGCATTTGCAAATTAATTATTCCTCTTATAGAATCTTTTACTACATCTCCTCCACCAACAAGGTATGGGACCAAGTATAAGACAAACATTATCTTATTATCTAGATTGAAGTAATTCGTATGCTCAATTATCATAAGTGCAAAGAATAGGACTAAAGACACACAAATTCGATAGAATGTAAATTTCTGTTTTTTATCTAACCTTTTAGTCATATATTTACCTCCTGGATATAATAATTATCTTAAAATATTGCAATCAGCTTCAACCTTGTGAATTCTCTTTTGTGCTTCATCAAGAATATTTTCAAAATTCTCTTCATCCGCATCAATAATTAGCTTTAGTGTTAAAAAACTAATTGTTGCAGCATTAACACCCTCTATCTTATTAATTGAGTCTTCCATTTTCTGTGCACAATTTGCACAATCAAGATTTTCTAGTTTAAATTTCTTTTTCATTTTATCCCTCTAATTTCTTATTATATTATCGTTAGCTTCAATTATTCTTCAATATGCTCTTTACCCATTGCAATAATGGTCTTGACATGATCATCTGCCAATGAATAAATTATCGCCTTGCCTTCTCTTCTATATCTGATAAGCTTAGCGGCTTTCAGAAGTTTCAATTGGTGTGAAACAGCTGATTGATTCATTTCAATATCTTCGCAAATCTTTCCAACGGATTTCTCACCATCAGATAAATCATATAGAATCTTTATCCTAGTTGAGTCACCGAACATTTTGAACAAATCAGCGAGTTCAATTAGTTCTTCCTCATCTACATCTTTAATTAATCTATCTGTACTCATTTCATTATTACTCAACGCTGCACCTCCTATTCACTTGAACATATGAATATATTATCATATGTTCATTATAAAAGAAAGCCTTTGAT
>LSQX01222567.1_pt1 | contig 27964 bp, 26 predicted proteins | sample 654561 | NCBI WGS metagenome assembly LSQX01 (sample SAMN04489861, study PRJNA283612) | anaerobic digester metagenome | isolation source: 4 biogas reactors fed with cattle manure at either 37C or 55C with and... | place: Denmark: Kongens Lyngby | collected 2014
GTAATGAATAAAGTAAGACAGGCGGCTATTACGGATGAAATTCTGGACATTGTCGGTGGCGCCGAAGCTCTCAATAAAGGAGGAAAGTAAGGGATGGCGAATGTAACATATGGAGAAGTAACTCAGGTTATAGGCGCAGTTGTTGATATACGCTTTAGGCCAGGTGAGTTACCAGACCTTATGAATGCTATAACAATTAAATCAGAAGACCAGGATGGAAAAGATGCTGGCGGAAATCTGCAAGTTGTTTTGGAAGCAATGCAGCATCTGGGTAATGACACGGTAAGATGTGTTGCCCTAAATCCGACTGATGGTCTTAAAAGAGGTATGAAAGCTACAAATACCGGCGCTTCTATAAAAGTACCGGTGGGCGATAATTGCCTGGGAAGAATTTTAAATGTGCTGGGTGAGCCGGTTGACGAAGCCGGTCCAGTTGAAGCATCTGATTATTGGGAAATTCATCGTGATCCTCCAGCCTTGGTTGACCAAATGCCAGCTACAGAAATGCTGGAAACCGGAATTAAAGTGGCCGACCTTATCTGTCCATATGCCAAAGGTGGTAAAATTGGATTGTTTGGTGGGGCGGGTGTAGGTAAAACAGTTATCATAATGGAACTGATTAGAAATATTGCCTATGAACATGGTGGATATTCAGTTTTCACCGGTGTTGGTGAAAGAACCCGTGAAGGAAATGACCTCTGGGGTGAAATGGTTGAATCTGGTGTTATCGATAAATGTGCACTGATATACGGCCAGATGAATGAACCACCGGGAGCTCGCCTTAGAGTTGGACTGACTGGCCTGACTGTAGCAGAATACTTCCGTGATGTGGGCGGACAGGACGTACTTATCTTTATCGATAATATATTCCGCTTTGCCCAGGCAGGTAACGAAGTATCAGCACTGCTGGGACGTATGCCTTCTGCCGTTGGTTATCAGCCTACTCTGGCAACTGACATGGGTCTGCTGCAGGAAAGAATAACAACTACCCGTAAAGGGTCAATCACTTCAGCCCAGGCTGTATATGTTCCCGCTGACGACCTGACTGACCCGGCACCGGCTACTACTTTTGCGCATCTTGATGCTACAACGGTATTAGCCCGCTCCATAGCTGAGTTAGGTATATACCCGGCAGTTGACCCGCTTGACTCCACTTCCCGTATCCTAGACCCAATGATCGTGGGAGCCAGGCATTATGCTACAACCCGTGGAGTTCAGCAGATACTGCAAAGATACAAGGAACTGCAGGATATCATAGCTATTCTGGGTATGGATGAATTGAGTGACGATGATAAACTGATTGTATCCCGGGCCAGAAAAATACAAAGATTCTTGTCTCAACCCTTCCATGTTGCTGAACAGTTCACTAATAATCCAGGGATCTATGTTCCGGTAGCTGAAACAGTTGAATCATTCTATCAAGTTTTGGAAGGAAGACACGATCAATTACCAGAAGCAGCATTCTTTATGGTTGGTAATATTGATACTGTTGTCGCTAGAGCCAAGAGACTGGAGGCGTAGCTAATGGCAGACAACACCTTCATGCTCGAGATAGTAACCCCTGAAGAAATCCTTTATAAGGAAGAAGTTCAGTTTATGGTTGCTCCCGCAACCGAAGGTGAATTTGGCGTTTTAAGAAACCACGCACCACTGGTAGCAGCATTAAAGATTGGCGTTTTACGGTATAAAGATCCTGTAGGAGATGAGTATAGAATTGCTATAAGTGGCGGTTTTGTCGAAGTTGTTGATAATGTTGCCAGGGTTCTGGCAGAAACTGCTGAACATGGGCAAAATATTGACATTCTTCGAGCCAAGGCTTCCAAAGAAAGAGCCGAAAGAAGGCTATCACAGCGCGATGACAATATAAATTATTCTCGAGCTAAAATGTCACTCCAAAGATCGTTAGCCCGTTTAAAGGCTGCTGGCGAAAAAGTAGACTAGATTTAACAAAGCCGGAAGGAGTACAGCCTTCCGGCTTTGGAGTATAATAAGCAGTTGAGGTAAATGTGGGGGTGTTAAGTATTAGTTATGGAAAATCCATTACTAAAAACTTTAATAATAGTCGGCTTGGCTTATTACCTGATCAAGGGCTTGATTTACTTATTGTTGTGGCAAACTACTCATAAACTCCAGCAAAATGCCCTGGAAAGGAAAAGACAAAAAAGGGAAGCGAGATTAAAAAAAAGAGAAGCCAGATTAAAAGAGAAAGATAAGCAGGCAGAAGAATAAGCACAAAATTTTTAAGCTAGTAATACCTCCATATATCAATCAGGGGTGAGAATATGAGAATCGGATTTATGATTTTGATTGCCATCGTTTTTATAGTAACCATAGTTTTTGGAATTATCATATGGAAACAATCCGTTAAATTTGAAAAAAAAGCTTTAGTTCTCAAACAGCGAAAGGAAGCATATATTAAAGAACTGGAGCTGCAACAGGCTAGAATAGAAGCATTGGGAGGTGATAAAGGAACACGAGAAGCTGAATTTGAAAAAAACAAAGAGTAAAATTATTCAAATAAAGATAACAAAAAAAGGAGTTTTTATAACTCCTATTTTTGTGCAAAAATATAATACCAAAAAAAATATAGGCGAATAAACACCACCAAGATAGGCAAGAATTTTGACATATTAGTCCGGGGAGGATTTGTTTATGTTAAAAAAATTATTCATCTATTTAATTCTTTTTGGTGCCCTTATAATAATTTGTGATTATGGTATTAATTATACGGTTGCTAAACAAATTGATAACAAGTCACCATATTACCTATCTTTTGCATCTATCGGTGCAAATTCACTGGAATCACGTTTGGATTGTTGGGCCACAATAAGAACATCATCCTCAAATGCTGACCTTGAAAAATATTTATTTGATATCGTAAGCAATTTATCCCTGCCATTTGATAAAAATAATTTATTGGTTTTTACCAGCGGCGATACCGTCTCAATTAATTATGAAGCGGCAAATGATCAGATTAAGGGATACTTTGTTTTTGAATCTGATATGGCCAAAAATGAAACCTATATGGTAATAAGTCTTCTTACCACTAACAAGAAAGTATCTTTACATAATTATGAGAACATTTTTAATCGAATGCTTGGGATCGAGTGGAAATATTATTATCTTTATACTGCTTCTTTGGATTGCCTGGTAGATGGAAAAAGTCAAAAAGAACTATTAAAGGTGATTAATCAAAAACTAAAAACGGAAGATATTGAAATCTATCAAGATGAAAACACCTTAAGCATGGCAGGCTTTAGTCCAATTATATCCAAGACCGTGAAGCAGCAAGAATCATTGAATAATAACAAATATAACGTTCAGATTGCAGTAAGGAATAATGTCAATGAAGGAAAAACCTATATATATATAGGCTCACCATTGATATTAGGAGATTATTAATAAAGGAAGGAGGTTTTTGATTGATGAAGATTATGGGACCTGTCCCTTTAAAAGGAGAAGTAGAAATAAGCACTTCAAAAAATGCTATTTTGCCGATATTAGCAGCATCTCTTCTAAGTGAAGAGAAAAAAATAATTCATAAGATACCTGACATTGATGATGTAGAAATTATCATACAGTTGATAAAGGAATTAGGAATCAAGGTAAATTATTTTGATAAATCAATAGAATTTAATGGAAGTTATAATCAAATAGAACCTCCCTTTGAATTAGTCAGACAGATCAGAGCCTCATTTTTGGTAATGGGTCCGCTACTGGCCAGAAAAGGAAGTGTTCGCATATCTTTGCCTGGAGGTTGTGCCATTGGAACCAGACCAATTGATCTGCACCTTAAAGGATTTGCCATTCTTGGCGCGCAAATAATCCAGGCTGGAGGAGATATAATTGCCAAAGGAAAATTAAGAGGGAATCATATTTATTTAGATTTTCCCAGTGTAGGCGCTACAGAAAACCTTATCATGGCAGCATCCCTGGCCGAGGGGACCACATATATTGAAAATGCAGCGTTAGAACCTGAAATTATTGATTTAACCAATTTTATAAACAGCATGGGTGGAAAAATTAAAGGCGCAGGTACCAATGTTATTAAAATAGAAGGCGTAAAGAAACTTAAAGAAACCGAGTATTATCCTATACCAGACCGTATTGAAGCAGGAACTTATATGGTTGCTGCAGCGGCAAGCCGGGGGAATATACTGCTATACAATGTCATACCCGAGCATGTTAAATCCGTTACTGCTAAACTGATAGAAAGCGGTGCAGAGGTATCAGAATCAGATAAACAAATACGGGTAAAAGGTTCTGATATAATTAAACCGGTTTATATAAAAACCCTTCCATACCCTGGTTTTCCTACTGATATGCAGGCACAGTTCATGGCTTATCTTAGTTGTGCAGAAGGAAGTTCCATCATAACAGAGTCAGTATTTGAAAACCGTTTTATGCATGTTCAGGAACTTCTAAGAATGGGGGCCAATATTAAAATAGAAGGACGTACAGCAATTATTAAAGGAGTTAGAAGTTTAGATGGAGCCAATGTTAAAGCAACAGATTTACGGGCAGGCGCCGCTTTATTTATTGCTGCACTCATGGCCCGGGGGCAAACTATCATTACTGACAGCGAACATATCGACCGGGGCTACGAAAAAGTGACAGATAAGCTCAGGGCACTAGGTGCTGACATAACCCGGTAACTTAAAAAAATATTAATTTTTGAGTTTTCAATTTGTTTACTGTTTTTACTTATGGATATATTCCATTTTTTTTTGACCAATTATAAATACAAAATATTTTACAGTTTACTTAACTAATAAAATATTATACAATCAACTAGTAAATTACTAAATTAGTAGATAACTAAATAGAATAGGGTGAACTAAAAAATGAAAATACCAGTGACTTTAAAACATAAGCCAGTTATCGTGGTAGAAAATTATGAAAAGGTTGATGGCAGACAGGCATATCATTCAGATACCAAGGGATTGTCCCTTGGTCTGGCTCAATGGAATGACCGGGGAAAAATTGATGTATCTGCTAAGGTCTGGAGATATACAGGTGAAAAGTGGTCTCGTCAGTCAGAGGAATTACCCCTTCATAGAGTACTTGATTTAGCCTTGCTGATTTGCAGAACAAAACAGTATTTAATGGAAGCCTATCGGTTCGAAAAACTATATGATCCTCAGAATACTTCCATTGACAGAATAGGGTTACAAGGAGATGCTATGACAGTAGAGATATGTACTGAAAATCCGTTGCTTGATGAGGATATTAAACTCTTTAGAGACTGTATAGGCAAAGATGATGAACTCATCAGCGAAAGATTAAGATTATTGGCTTCAATTTTAAAAGAAATGGGATATTAGCATATCGAAGGAGAGTTTAAATAAATGAAAATGTCCAGTGAGAGAAAAAAAGAACTGCAAGCACAATTTAAGCAGATGAAACCGGAAATGGGTATTTTTGCAGTTATTAATACTCATAATAATAAGTGTTTTTTAGAAACCACTCAAAATCTAAAAGGGAAGATGAATAGTGTCAGTTTTCAATTAAGGTCCGGTGGTCACCCAAATAAAGAACTGCAAAAGGATTGGCAGAAATTTGGAGAAGCAGGGTTTAAAACAGTTGTTCTCGAACAAATAGAGTATGAAAATGATGAAACAAAAACAAATTATTCCGAAGAGTTGCAGTTATTGAAAATGATATGGTGCGAAAAGCTAACCAAAGATAATAAACAGTTCTATTAAGATACCAGCGGCGTATAAAGGCTATCAGAATAATGAATAGCCTTTTTTTATTTGCAGACGGTACCCTAAAAATAAATGTTTGTACTGTTTATTATAAATATTTGCTGGCCTCCCGAAGACTGAGTGAAGAAAGACTATGGGTGTCCAGAAAATTCTTGACCCATGCTTGATTTGTCTTGGAGTATTCCCTAAGCATCCAGCCAATTGCTTTGTTGATAAAAAACTCCTTACTGCCCAGGTTTTTGCTTATAATCCTTTGCAAAATTTCCGTATTGGTTGCACTTTTATATTTTAATTGATACAAAATAGCGGTTCTCGCCAGCCATATATTATTGCTTTCTGCCCAGGTCAATATATGGCTATTAACCAATTCAGGTTTCGATATACATAGTTGTCCAACAATGTTTGATGCTAATGTATCCACAGTATCCCACCAGGACTTTGAAGTAATTAAGGTTTCAACTGTATGTATATCATTAAAAGCAAGTTTTTTCTGCAAAGCCAACAAGTAATCAATTGCAGCGTATTGAAATTCCCGCTCAGGCAAATCCCATAGAAAAAATACTGTTTCCCAATTTATCTGCTGCTGCTTTTTTGCTGCTTGTATAAATTCCTTTTCCAATTGTACTCTGCCAGGTTTGGATATACCCAGGAAAGGAAAGCTGTTTTTCATGTAGCTTGCCATTGGAATAGCTTTAGAAGTATCCTTATGAGCATAAAAAGATGAGACCAGTTCATCTAACATAATCATCCACCCTCTACATGTATTACAGAATTAAGCATAAGCCAGTTCCCGCAACGAAAATTGATATAATACAGAAGTCTATAGGAGCAAAAGCCAAATCGCGCATATAAGTCCGTGGGCCTTTATTATATCCTCTTGCCTCCATGGCATTCACTAATTCATCGCAGCGGCGGAAAAGGTTAACAGCCAGGGGAAGCGAAAGATAAGTCACATTCCTTATTTTACCTCTTATCCCACGGGTATTGAAGTTGCAATTACGTGATAATTGTGCCTCTTTTATGTGGTTCATTTCTTCAATCAGTGTAGGAACAAACCTAAGTGCCAGTGATACCATCATTGCTATATCCTGAGAAGATAAACCAATTATTTTAACAGGATGCAGCAAGCGCTCTAAACCCATTGTGATTTCAGCAGAACTGGTGCTCATTGTTAAGATGGAGGCTGTTAAAATTAACAAAATAAATCTGAATACCTGAGTAAATCCCATATATATACCCTGGTCACTGATATTTATTGGTCCAATAGTAATCAACGGATCTCCCGGTGTTGTAAAAATATAAATCAAAAAAAGAAAGAGAAAGAAAGGCAGTATGGGCTGTAAAGTTTTTAACCAGGATACCACAGGAATATGTGCTGCCTGCGAGCAGGTCAGTAAAAGGAGAGCGATGATCAGCAAACCGGTATGATCCAGCTGCATAATCGATATGCTTAAAGCTATCACTGTAATTATTTTAGTTCGCGGGTCCAGTTTATGGACAGGTGATTGTCTGTCAAGATAGTAACCAGGATTATACATGCTCTGTTTCCCTCCGGTTATGATCGACTGGGTTTTGTAATTTAATCAGCAAAGAGTTTATTTCTTCCACGGCTTCTTCCACAGTACAAATGTTAGTAGCAACTGCTGCTCCCCTTTGATTCAAGCAGTACATCAGCTCAGTGACTTTAGGCGGCGTAAGCCCTATTGCTTTAAGACTTTCTACCTGACTAAGTATGTCTGCCGCAGGACCATCGGTGATTAATTTCCCTTGATCCATGACCAGCAGACGATTGGCAATTATAAGGTCATCCATATTGTGAGTAACATGAATGATGCCGATCCCTTCATAGTTAAGCTTTTTAAGCAAGTTTAGCACTTTATAATTACTCTGGGGGTCCAGTGAAGCAGTAGGTTCATCAAGAACTATATACCTGGAGTCCATTGCCAACACGCCTGCTATGGCCAGCAATTGCTTTTGCCCACCGGAAAGAGTATAAGGAGGACGTGATTTGTAATTAGTCAGACCTACCTTTTCCAAGGCTTCATCAACTCGTTTGCGGACCTCTTTTGGAGGCAAGCCAAGATTGCCAGGTCCGAAGGCTACGTCTTCTTCCACGCTCATACCTACGATCTGATTGTCGGGGTTTTGAAAGATCATCCCCACCCGGCGGCGAATTTCCGGCAAATTTTTCGGGTTGCTGGTGCTTAGGCCATCAACCAATACTTCACCTGCGGAAGGGAGCAGCAGAGCATTAAGATGTTTAATCAAAGTAGTCTTGCCTGAACCATTGGGACCAATAACAGCAATATAATCTCCCTCAGCAATATTTAAACCAATATTTTTTAGAATCGGTTCCTGGTCCGGGTAACTAAAGCTAAGATTCTGAATACATATCATGAAAGGATATTGCCTCCTAAAGGAAAATATTTTCGAAGTTTAAAAGCAATCCAAATAGCAGCCAACAGTTTAAATATGTCACCGGGTAAAAAAGGAAAGACCCCTATGAGCAATGCTTTATTCAAGGAAAGGTGAGCTGCCATCATAAGTTGAATCGTACCAAAAGTGTAAAAAACCAAGTTACCAGCCACAAGGGTTATTGCAAGCCATAGATAGCCTGATTTAGGACGAAATTCGGACATCTTGCCTATTACATAGGCACCCACGATAAAACCAATCAGATAACCTCCTGTAGGGCCAAGTAAAACTCCGAAACCGGCTTTGCCGCCGGCAAAAACCGGCAAACCAATGATGCCCAGCAGGACATATACAACTTGACTAAGAGCTCCGGCAGAACTCCCCAGCAGTATACCGGCCAAACCAGTGAAAAGAGTTTGCAGGGTAATAGGCACTGGTTGCATAGGAATAACCATAAAAGCGCCCATAGCTGTAAGGGCTCCGAATAATGCTGCATATACCATACGCCGCAGCGTATCTGTATTATTTCCTGACATAAAAGTTACCTCCATGATGATAATTATGATGATATGTACAATTAAATTATGGAGGTACCCTCAAACATTGTCAATCAAATAATTAAAATAAAGTTAACAATAATTATTTTATAGGAGGCCGTGGTAACACGCTTATTTCTCCAGACATAACCGTATGAATGGTTCCGCTTTGGTCTTTTACTAACAAAAATCCGTTGTCGTCAATGTCAAATGCCAGGCCTGAGATGATTATGTTCTTCTCATCTAAACGCACTTCTTTTCCAATAACCAATGATAAGCTCTTGGCCTTTTCCAGAGTGTGTGTAAAATCTCCCCTTTGTAACAAGGCATAATGGTTTTCAAAGGATAACAGCAGCCTTCGCAGTAGATTGATTCTGGAACCAGGGGTCTGTGTTTCTCCCAGGGCAGAAGTTGGCGGGGTGCGAAAGTCATCGGGAAATTCCTCAGGGGGATTGTTGATATTTAAACCAATGCCGATCACTATATATTCTATGCTATCCGTGTCAGTAACTGCTTCGGATAGGATTCCAGCTATTTTCCTGTTGTTGATAAGTATATCATTGGGCCATTTTATTTGAGGCGTAAGGTTCAGTTCCTCTTCCAGAGCTTCTGACACTGCCACCGCAGCTAGAAGAGAGACTCTTGATATTTGTTTTAAAGGTATGATCGGACGTATAATCAATGAAAGGTAAATCCCCTGTCTGATAGGAGAATACCAGCTTCTGCCTCTTCTGCCTTTGCCTTCGATTTGTTTTTCTGCGACTACAATGGTTCCTTCAGGATATCCTTCGGCTGCCAAAGCACGGGCACGCTTGTTGGTAGAATCAGTTTCCTGATAATATATAAAATTGTTTTGCCCGAACAATTTGGTTTGAAGTCCGGGAAGAACTTCATTAGGTGATAATAAATCTGCAGGGGTAGTGATCCTATATCCCTTTTTGGGTGAAGAATCTATTACATAACCGGCATCCAATAATGTTTTCACCTGTTTCCAGATGGTTGTTCTGCTTACATTAAGATGATTACTCAGAGTTTCTCCCGAAATCCAGTCTCCATTTTTCTCTTTTAATGCCTTTAAAACAGCTTCACGAAGCGTCATAACCAGATCCTCCTTTAATGTTAACCAACTAATATTAGTATAGCTGACAATATGAGAATAGCAAGACAGTTGCTTACAGGGCAAAACCTTATCACAGTGATAAAAATTATCAGATTAATAATAAATATGATAGGCTGATAATCACACTGAGAAATAAAGCTGGTGTTATTCCCTATGACTTGTTTAAAAAATGGTATATTTCTTGCATATTTAATAATCAGTATCCCTCGGGACTGGAGATAAACATGATTAGAATAGAAGGATTAGTACTGGCTGCCGGTTTATCAAGCAGAATGGGGACTAACAAAATGCTGATAAAGGTAAACGGGTCGGTCATCATAGAAAAAACCATCGCCGTGCTTATGGAGTCCCCAATATCGAATATAACCATAGTTCTTGGGAATTGCAGTAATGAAATAATGAAAGCCCTGGAGTATTATCCTGTAAACTTTATTTACAATCCTGATTATGAATCAGGTATGAGTTCTTCCATCAAATGCGGTATAAAGTGGGCTGCGGAGCAAAGTGATATTGAAGCAGTGTTGGTTATACTGGGAGATATGCCATTCATAAAAAATGACACCATTAGTTTTTTAATTGAAGAGTATAAGAAAAATAACAGTGCCATAATAGTTCCGCGCTATAAGGGCCGCAACGGACATCCGGTGCTTTTTAGCCGTGAAATGTTCCAGTATATATTAACTATAAAAGGTGATAACGGAGCTAGAGAAGTGATAAATAATTTTTCGGATCAGGTATTGTTTTTAGATGTTGATGACCCAGGTATTACCATTGATTTAGATACAAAACAGGATATTGTAAATATTTTTAAAGATTTTGAAAAGGAAAAATAATAACTATAGGCTATAAAATTAGACTGGAAATTAATGGAGGATGAATATATGAAGCTAGATTACGTTCTTATCAAAGGAGCCGGAGACTTAGCCAGCGGGGTTGCTTGTACCTTACATCGCGCTGGTTACAGAGTTATGCTTACTGAAATTGAACAGCCAACTTGTGTGAGACGTAAAGTATCTTTTGCTGAAGCAATATATGAAGGGCAGATCACTATTGAAGGAATAACAGGCAGAAGAGTCGGGGATTTGCAAAGCGGATTGTCAGTAATGGCAGACGGTGAGATAGCAGTTAGAATCGATCCTTTAGGACAAACCCTCGAAGAACTAAACCCCAGGGTTTACATTGACGCAACTTTATCAAAGAGGAATACAGGGATCAGTAGGAATGATGCTGAAGTTGTGATAGCCCTTGGCCCAGGTTATGATGCCGGCATAGATGTGCACGCGGTAATAGAAACCCAGAGAGGCCCTGAATTAGGCAGAGTCATTCTGTCTGGTTATGCCATCGCCAATACAGGGATCCCCGGCAATGTTCTGGGCTATACCAGTGAAAGAGTCTTACGGTCACCAGCTGCAGGAAAGTTCACCAGCATTCTTGATATAGGCGATTACGTAGAAGTAAACCAAATAGTAGGATACGTAGAAGGCCAACCTGTCAAGACTGCTATTGGCGGAGTGATAAGAGGTTTACTAAAAAATGGTTTATCAGTACCAGTGGGAATGAAGCTGGGTGACATTCACCCGGAACAAAACAGGGAAGTCTGCACCCAAGTTACAGATAAAGCCTGGATCGTTGGGAAAGGTGTTTTGCAGGCAATCAATATAATAAGGGAAATGGCTAGTGCCTAAACATCATAGTTAGTGTTTTACAAATAAATCTTTTCGGGAAGATGGGCCCCATGATGATGAAGATGCGGCGATGCGCTCTAATCGATTTTAATGTGTAATCTTTTTAATTCCTTAAGGCGGCGATATAAAGTGGCGATACTAATGCCCAGGTATTTTGCCGCCATCTCTTTACCCTCAGTAGAGGAACCAAACATTTTTAAAGCCTGCAGAATTGCTTCGATTTCCATATCTTTTAATTTGCCGCTTTCGTTATGCTGTATATCGCTTAGTGCTGATATACTGTGGTTTTGCCCCGCTGATTTGTATTCATTCATAGAATTCATAATAATCCGATTGGGAAGAGATTCGATGGTTATAAGGTGATCAGGATCAGACATGTTGATAGCATATTCAATCGTATTTTGCAGTTCACGAATATTGCCAGGCCAGGAATAGTTTAATAGCACGTTTTTACACTCATTATCCAAAACCTGAGTTGAACGGTTTAATATTTGGCCGTATTTTTCCAGGAAAAAATCAATTAAAATAACAATATCTTCTTTCCGTTCCCGCAGTGGAGGGAGATAGATAGGTATAACACCTAAACGGTAGTAGAGGTCTTCACGAAACTCATGATCTTCTACCATTTTTTCCAGGTCACGATTGGTGGCGGCGACAATTCTGACATCCACACTGATCTGTTCATGGCCGCCCACTCTTTCTATTGTTCGGGTTTCAAGAACGCGCAACAGCTTGCTTTGTAAATGTAAAGGCATATCACCGATTTCATCTAAAAATATAGTTCCGCCATCAGCCAGCTCAAATTTACCTGGTTTCCCACCTTTCTTAGCGCCGGTAAAAGCTCCTTCTTCATATCCGAAAAGCTCACTTTCCAGCAAAGAGTCAGGAATTGCACTGCAATTAATCGCTACAAATGCCTTAGATGAGCGATAACTGGCTGAATGTACTGCATGAGCAAACAACTCTTTTCCGGTACCGCTTTCACCGCGAATAAGAATCGTGGAATTGGTTCTGGATACCTTCCGCAGCTTAGATTTAATTTGTTCTAAAGCACTGCTTTCACCTTTGATATCATCAAAAGTATATTTGCTGAAATTGCCCATCAAACGGCTGGCAAATGATTGCATATCACTAAGTTTCCTTAACGAAATGCTGGCCCCTAAAAGGGCTTTATCTTCGCCTATAATTGGAACAATATTGGCCCAAAAGTGGAGTTTCTTTCTTCTATTGCCGATAGAGTAAGCAATCTCAGTTTCAACAGGGTGATCAGCATATTTAATGTCCATATCAGGGAAGACAGATGAAATATGCTGATTTATTACCTTTTCTTCCTTCAGGCATAGTAAATTTTCCGCAGAGCCGTTCAAATGAATAATGCAGCCATTTTGGTCCAGGCCAATAATTCCTTCGGCCACATTATTAACTACAGTATCGTATCTTTTTATTAAAGTCGTTAAATCATTTTGGATGCGCTTCTCATTTATGGTACTGCCAATTAAACCGCACAGCTTGTCCATGAAATCAACTAAGTATGCTTCATTTTCCAGAATAAGATTTTTTTGTTCATCATTAGTAGCCACCAGGCAAAAGGATCCCATAATTCGGCTGCCTATTCTAATCGGGTAGGCTATGACAGAATCATACTCATTGCAATTAGAGAAATTTTCGCAAGACTCACATTCAGCTGATATACCAGGATCTCTTGCAATCAGCAGTTGCCCATCTGTAAGTACTCGGCCAGTGAGGCTGCCGGCATGAAATTGCCTTCCGACTCTGCACTTGGTATCGCCGGTTCCAGCAATAATATTTCTGTGAAGGTCGAAAATCATAATGTCGACTTTTATAACTACAGCGAAGGTCTCAACAATTTGTTGAACAAAATCCTGAATATCTATTAAATCAAAACGCATTATAACCTCCGAATCCTTAAATCTGGCTTATATACATAAGTACTTAAGCCAGATTTAAACTTCCTATAATAAAACCTTAACAAAAAAATCTATTTAAATCAAATCTCACTAACCAACTTAGTTGTTGGTTACTTCCTGTACTTTTATTGCAAAATCAGGACAAATCATAACACATTTTTGACAACCATCGCATTCTTCCTCATTAACAACCTTCATATATCTGTAACCGTTGGTATTAACAGAATCCGATTTGGCAAAAACCTTTGGAGCACAAATTTCCAGACAGTAACCACATTCTTTGCAATTTACAGAATTAACTTCAACATGGTAAGACTCATCAAACATTAACTAATCGCCTCCTTTTGGTTTAAACTTGAGGCCAGGTCTACGCCTTTTTGCAAAGCTTTTAAATTTAAGGCAGCCTTTTTGCCAAACCTGTTAGTAAGCACAGTTCGTAAACTATCAAGGGTAACAATGTTGGTCAGGGCACTAATAAAACCTAAAGCAATCACATTAAGAGTTCCTGCATTTCCCAGTTCAATCGCCATCTTGGTAAAAGGATAACCATGAAACTGGGGTCCGCTCTGTGCTTCGATCAGATCGGAATCGTACAGAATGACAGCATCGGGTGTATCCTTATACATATCCATGGTTTCCTGGGTCAAAGTTAATATAACATCTGCTTTTTCCACCTGCTGAAATATTATTTCTTCATCAGAGATAATTACTTCTGATTGGGAAAAACCACCGCGTGTAGCAATTCCATAAGATTGAGTCTGGACAACATTTTTCCCTTCAAGCATTGCTGCTTCGCCTAAAATGACTCCGCCCAATACTAAGCCCTGGCCCCCTGAGCCTGCTAGTATGACTTCTTTTCTCATTATTTTCACCACCAAAAAATTATTTTTAAGGGCAACTAGGCCTAAATCGCTTTTTGTCTTATCTCTTCATATCTGGTATTAAAATCGGGTGCATCTTTGTCAACCAGTTTTCCGATTAATATTGCATTACTTTGTTCGGATGGACTCATTTTTTCATATTTATCTTTGGTTACGCCATTTTGTTTATACAAATTTAACATATCTACCGCGGTTTTCATTTTATTTTTCCGTCCGAAGTGAGTTGGACATGGACTAATTATTTCAACCAGCGAGAAGCCCTTTTTTGACAAAGCTTCCTTTATTAAATTATCCATCAAACGCCCGTGGTAGATCGTACTCCTGCCGACGAAATTGGCACCGGCTGCCTCAGCCAGTGTGCATATGTCAAAATCCCTTTCGGGGTTACCATAGGCAGTAGTACTGGTAATCGAATCTGCAGGGGTAGTTGCCGAAAATTGTCCGCCGGTCATACCGTAGTTATAGTTATTTACTACAATTGCTGTCAGATCAATATTTCTTCTGGCTGCATGAATGAAATGGTTTCCGCCAATAGTAACCCCGTCCCCGTCACCCATCAAAACAACTACGTGCAAATCAGGGTTTACGGCCTTAACACCGGTAGCAAATGGCAAAGCCCGACCATGAGTAACATGCAGGGCATTTGTAGCTATATAATCATCTGCCTTTCCCCAACACCCGATACCGGATACGATCACAGTGTCCTGTGGAGTATATTTAAGCCTTTCAAAAGATCTTAATAAAGAACTTAAGGCTACTCCATTTCCGCATCCCTGGCACCACATATGGGGCAGACTATCTATTTTTAGGAATTTTTCTCCAGTGATAGCCATCATCAAACCTCCTTTATAATGATAATACTTTCATAATATCCTGCGGGGTTATAACTTCACCGTTATACTTGTTAACCCGGCGGATATCGGCATTATATCCTAATAGACGTTGAATTTCTTCGGCAATTTGCCCACTGTAATTCATTTCCGGAACTACGATCGTCTTGGCATTACTTCCATATTTAATAACTTCTAATTCCGGGAAAGGCCATATGGTTACTAATTGCAGAACACCAGCTTTGGTTCCCGCTTCTCTGGCAGCGATTGCTGCAGCCCGTGCAACTCTGGTTGTAGCACCAAATGTTATAAATACAATTTCTGGTTCATCATCCATAAGGAAAGTTTTAGTCTCAACTATTTCATCACGGTGTACTTCTAGCTTTTTATGCAATTGATCAATTTTCCAAGTGGCTATTTCTGCATCATTATTGCTGAAACCCTCTGGGCCGCACATAGAACTGGTTATATGAAAGACGTATTCACTACCATAAGAAGCAAGAGGTGAAACGTAATCTGCCTGAGGCTCAAAAGGCCTATATTCGTCAGGAGATACTTCAGGTTTTTTTCGGTCTACCACTTCAACTTCACCTGGTTCTGGCAGAGCAAAGTTTTCTCTCATGTGACCTACAATTTCATCAGCAGCCAGGATTACCGGCACTCTGAATTTTTCTGACATATTAAAAGCTTTAACGGTTAACAGAAAACACTCTTCAACAGATGCGGGAGCCAGAGCTATAATTGCCTGATCTCCATGTCTTCCCCATTTAATCTGCATTACATCAGATTGGGAAGGCTTTGTTGCTAAACCGGTACTGGGTCCGGACCGTTGAACATTTATGATTACACAAGGCACCTCACCCATGATAGCCATACCCAAGTTTTCCTGCATTAAAGAAAAGCCTGGGCCGCTGGTAGCTGTAAACGACTTCACTCCAGTAAGTGAAGCACCTACAATTGCTCCCACACTGGCAATTTCATCTTCCATTTGCATGTATACGCCACCAATTTTGGGGAGCTTTTTAGAACACTCTTCCGCAATTTCAGAAGAAGGAGTGATCGGGTAACCTGCAAAAAAGCGTGCTCCTGCGTATATTGCGCCTTCTGCAATTGCTTGATTTCCTTGCATAAGGATTGGTGTTCGCGACAATTTTATCCCTCCGTTTCTCATTGATTGAACTTAAAATAAGTTTACCGTTTTTTACTTATGCAAGTTTTATACCAACTACAGATTTACTAAAAGATGCTTAATATCAGCTTTTATATCTTGCCTGGTATTAAGCACAAGTAAAAAAAGTAAGATAAAGCCTATAAAAAAACTTCACTCCAGATTAATACATCTGATGGTATAATTTCATTTATAATGTCTGACAGCAAATTGTCATAAATAGTAAATAACAATCTATGTTATTTAAAATACAGCTATTAAAGTTAACGAAAAAAAAGCTGTTAAAACTAAAGTGAAGAATTATCAGGTTGTAAACTGGAATTGACCCAATTCTTTTATGAAATTATCAATATAATAAAACAAATTGCAAAATGATAATTGCTAAAGAAAAGAGATGCCGATATTCTTAGCTTTGTTATGCAAATCCAGATTGGCACAAACATTGCATGATGATATATATGCGTTTTGACATAGCGCCCCCAGTATTTTAATAAGTAAAATTAGGTAAAAAGAATACACGCTGTATTTATTCATGGTAGAGGGCTTTTCTTCCGAAACAGCCCTTTATATAAAAGAGTAAAACGCCAGCTGATTTAAACCTTAAAAAAAAACAATAAGGTTAGATTAGTTGGCGTTTTCTGTTTAGGCAAGTTTGGCATAACTCTGCAAAGCATACAAGTATAATTATGTAATATTTTAACAGGAAGGAGAGAAAGTCTACAATGGGCGCAGTTTTTGTGCCAAATAATAAAAAAGGAGGGATACATAACAAGCATTTTCGATGCGGAATCCAACTATTTGAGGAATGATTTTATCATTGTGACAAAGAACCCGAGGTAATTTGAGGAAAAATTGAGTGAGTAAGTAAGGAGGAATAGTTTTGAAATTGAGAAAAAAAGGATTACTAATGACCTTAGTTCTGGTATTAGCAGTTAGCCTCCTGGCCGCAGGATGCGGCGGTAGCAGTACAACAAGCGGTGATAAAGACAGCAGCAATGGTGACAATAAAGAACCTGCTAAAAAATATGTCTTTAAGGTTGGTACAGTTGAACCTGTTGATTCTATCCAACATGAAACCTGTGTAGAGTTTAAAGAAGCTGTTGAAGAAGCCACTGATGGCAATGTAGTCATTGAATTATATCCTGCTTCACAATTAGGCAATGCCCGGGCCCAGATCGAAGGTACCCAGATGAACACCCAGCAGGGTGTGGTTCTGCCTAACTCAAACTTTGTCAGTTTTTATTCTGCAGCATCTATAACCGACCTGCCCTTCCTGTTCCCCAATCGTGAGGTATGCTATAAAATTATGGATGGTAAGGTTGGAGAAGATTATCTGAAAGGTTATGAAGCTGCCGGTTTTAAAGTTCCAGCCCTTTGGGAAAGCGGTTTCAAACAGTTTACCGGTAACTTTCCTATCACTCAGCCTTCAGATTATAAAGGCAAAAAAATCAGAGTTATGGAAAACCCGGTTCTGATTGCTCAGTATCAGGCGCTGGGCGCTACTGCTACTCCAATCAACTTTGCAGAAACTTACAATGCTTTGCAGCAGGGTGTGGTTGACGGGCAGGAAAACCCCATGGCCAGTATTTATGATATGAAATTCCATGAAGTTCAAAGCCATGTTACAATATCTGACCATGGCTGGCTTCCTTTGGTCTTTGCCTTAAACAAAGATGCATATGACGAACTGCCGCCGGAATATCAAGCAGCAGTTACAGATGCTGCTAAACTTGCCCAAGGTTGGTTACGTGAAAAAATTAAACATGAAGAAGAAGCATTATTTTTACCTGGCTTTAAAGAAACCAGTGAAGTTACCATACTAACTCAGGAACAGAAAGATGCTTTCTCAGAAGCAATAAAAGAACCTACTATTGCTGCAGCCAGAGAAATCCTTGATGATAGTGGCAAAGCAATGCTTGATGAAATCCTGGCAGCTGTCGAAGCAGAAAGATAACCACTGATTGCTAGAATAACAATAATAGAGGACGGGTGTCCCCCGTCCTCTGACAAAGATTCTTGACAGTCCGTATATAAGGAGGACGAGATGGCAGTATTTGATAAGATAAGCAACTTATTTAGTAAATACTTGGGTGCAGTAATTGGAGTTATTTTACTGTGCATCACGATAATCTTAACCATAAATGTTATTGGTCGCTATTGCTTCGGTGTTTCCCTGCACTTTGGGGAAGAACTTGCTAATTACAGTATTATATGGATAACCTTCGTCGGCAGCGGGATTTGCGTAAAAAAAGGCATCCATGTAAGCGTTGATGCCTTTATCAATTTTATGCACGGGAATTTAAAAAAAGTCTTCATTATTTTTGGCCAGTTGGTGGGAGTAGCCTTTTCTGCAATGCTCATCTACGTAGGCGTTAAAATTGTGATGATTGTTTCTGCCTCAGGTCAGATCAGCCCGGCTATGAGATTGCCAATGTCTTTTGCCTACGCTGCAATTCCGGCAGGCGCCTTTTATATGTTGGTTGAGTATATCAAAAAAATCTTAGATATGGCTATCAATGGGATTCCTGAAGAAGAAGATGATCTTGATACCATAATTGAAAAAAGTATGTAGGAAGGAGCAGCCATATGCTAAGTTTAGTTGCAATTCTTCTGGCGTTAGGCCTATTTTGCGGGTTATCTATTTATATTGCTTTAGCCCTGCCAGCTTTTGTAGCTATTATAATTCAGGATATACCTTTGCAGGTATTGGGCCAGCAAATGTTTAACGCTTTAGATAAATTCTCTCTCATGGCTATACCATTTTTTATCCTGGCAGCCAATGTGATGGGGAAAGGTGGTTTAGCCAAACGTATTCTGGATGTAGCTAATATTATCGCGGGCAAATACTATGGCGGAACTGCTATAGCTACTGTTTTAGCCTGCATGTTCTTCGGAGCCCTGTGCGGTTCCTCACCAGCTACAGTGGTAGCGATAGGTGCCCTGGTTTATCCGGCCCTGCTTGAAGCTGGCTACAGTAAAAGGTTTTCCATGGGTTTAGTAGTTGCTTCATCTTCAATAGCAATCGTAATACCGCCCAGTATAACCATGATCGTTTATGGCTCGGTAACGGGCGCTTCAGTTGGCGGCCTGTTTATGGGCGGTGTAGGCCCTGGTATTTTAATGGGACTAATTTTGATGACTTATTGTTATATCCATGCTCGCAAGAATAACATCAGGATGGTAACTAATTATACCTGGCAGGAGAAGAAAAAGATGCTGCTGGAATCCACCTGGGCCATGGGTGTTCCGGTTATCATCATCGGAGGTATTTACGGCGGAGTCTTTACCCCTACCGAATCAGCTACTGTCTCAGCAGTCTACGCAATAATTGTCGGTATGTGGGTATATAAAGCCATGAACTGGAAAGACCTGCTGCAAGTCAGTGTAGACTCAGCCGTTACCACAGCACAGATCATGATGCTGGTTTCCGGTGCCTGTGTATTATCCTGGGTATTTACTGTAGGCCAGTTACCGGCTGTTTTGTCCGGATTTATGGGATCATTCCAGGCTTCAATAGTAACTACCTTATTATTGATAAACGTGATATTAATTATTGCAGGTATGTTTATGGACTCAGTTCCATTTATTCTCCTGCTGGCTCCGCTATTCTATCCGATAGCCCAACAATTCGGCGTAAGCAATGTACACCTGGGTGTTATTATGACCATGAACGGTGCCCTGGGCATGTTCACACCTCCATTTGGACTGAACCTGTTTGTGGGCATGAATGTATTTAAAGAAAAGTATTTGCCGGTGGCAAAATCAGCTTTGCCATTTTGTGGGCTTATTATAATAGCTATTTTGATCGTAACCTTTTTGCCTGAAATTGCTATGTGGCTCCCCACCAAGGCTTACGGTCCAATGATACTGAGATAATTGCTGAAAAAGAGACCTGAAGCATCAATGAATAACCTGTCTTTTTAGCTGAGTGCGGTTTACTAAATCGCACTCAGCTATAGTCAGCACATTAGGTAGCACACATAGGTTTAGGATAATTCTTAAAAGACGGGAATGAATAGCGCATGAAATAAACAATCCCAGTCTTAGTAAGAAAAAATATAGATATGATATAAGGAAGGAGTTTTTCCAGGTGAGTATACAAGAAATAAAATTGCATGTTAATGGTCGTCCGGTCAAACTTTTGGTAGATCCCCAAAAGACTTTACTAAAAGTACTGCGTGATGACCTAAGATTGCTTGGAACCAAAGAAGGATGTAATGAAGGTCTTTGTGGAACATGTACTGTTCTGGTAGATGGAAACCCTACCAATACATGCAAATTGCCGGTAGAAAAGGTTGTTGGTAAAGAAATTATAACGATTGAAGGCTTGGGAACCAAAGATAATCCGGATCAGATTCAGAGGGCTTTTGTGGCTGTAGGTGCTGCCCAGTGCGGATACTGTACTCCGGGTATGATATTAACTACTAAATCCCTTTTGGACAGAAATCCCGATCCAACCCGTGAAGAAGCTCGCAAGGCCATTAAGCGTAATCTTTGCAGATGCACCGGATATAAAAAAATTATTGATGGAATTATGCTGGCAGCTGAATTAAGAAAGAATCCCGATGCTTATAAAGAACCGGATATAAAAGATCTGCGTCTGGGCGGGCGTATTCCCCAGCTTAATTCCTGGCCTAAAGTAACCGGCACATTGCAGTTTGGCACAGATTTTTACATGGAGGACATGTGTTATGCCAAAGTTCTGCGCAGTCCCCATTATCACGCCCGGATACTAAATATCGATGCCAGTGAAGCGGAAGCTATGCATGGCGTAGTCTGTGTAGTGACCTCCAAAGATATTAAAGGTGTAAACCGGGTTAAGTACATTTTTCAGGATACCCGGGCTATAGCTGATGAAAAAGTACGTTACTGGAAAGAACCGGTAGCCATTGTTGTTGCCCGTACCGAGGAAATTGCGGAAAAGGCACTGGAAAAAATTAAAGTTGATTATGAAGTACTGCCGGCAGTTACTGATCCCTTTGATGCACTCAAACCTGGCGCCCCTGAAGTACAGGAAGATGATTATCCCGGTAATGTTCAATGCACGCAGAACCTGGTCAAAGGTGATATAGAGGAAGGATTCAAACTGGCGGACTATATAGAGGAATGTGATTATTACGCACCTGCCAATGCCCATGGATATCTGGAACCGGATTGCGGTATAGGCTACATTGATGACGAGGGCCGAGTTTCACTCTGGTGCAGCGGACAGGCACCTCATTACCATCGGGACGAGATTGCCCGTGTACTAGGGTTGGGAACTGATGAAGTACGTGTTGTTGAAGATGGAACCGGGGGCGGCTTTGGTGCCCGTATTGACCCTTTTCATCAGTTGCTTTTAGGGCTGGCGGTTTACAAAGCACAATGCCCGGTAAAGCTGCAATTTACTGCGGAAGAAAACTTTTACGGCCAAGTAAAGAGACACCCCTTCCATATTAAATTAAAAACTGGTGTTACCAAAGAGGGCAGAATAGTAGCTCATTACGGTGAGGTCCTGGGAGACGGCGGAGCCTATGCCCTGGCCAGCCCTGGCGTTCTTATGCGCGCTATAGTTCACTCTTATGGTGCTTATGACATTGATAATGTTAAAATCCTGGGTAAAATAGCCCTTACCAATAATACTCCCTCATCTGCCATGCGCGGTTTCGGTGCTTCTCAGATGTGCTTTGCCATTGAAGCTCATATGAATAAGATCTGCAAAAAAATGGGATTTGATATCCTTGAGTTTGCCAAGAAGAATGGTTTCTTAAAAGGTGTACGTACTGCAACAGGTCAGTTGATTGAAGATGAGCCCGGTTTTAAAGAAGTTATTGAAGTTATCCAGGATCACTGGGCCAAGAAAACTAACAAAATGACGGCTCCGGAAGAATTAGCCAAACTGCCCGCTCATATCAAACGGGGCAAGGGCTTTGCAACTACCTGGTATGGAATAGGCAAAACCGGTCTTTTAAACCTTTCACGCTGCAACGTAGATGTTATGGATAATGGAAAACTGTTGGTCAGAGAAGGCGCTTCTGATATAGGACAGGGAGTCAGCACGGTTGTAGGCCTTATTGCCGGAGAAGCCATGGATATGACTTTGGACCAGATCGAAGTACAAGCTGGCGACTCTCTCAAATGTCCGGACTCTGACCTTACCTGTGCCAGCAAGCATACTTTTTATACCGGAAATGCAACTTTAATGGCTTGTGAGGATTTGAAGAAGAAATTGTTTGCAGCTGCTGCTATAGAACTGGAAGCTAACGCTGACGAGCTTGACACCAAAGAAGGTTTTGTCTTCCTTAAGGAACAACCGGAAGAGAAAATATCTTTTGCTGATTTGAAACGCAAAGGTTATGAACTTGGTGGTTTCGGTGAATTCTCCATTGAAATGGAAGGGTTGGATCCGGAAACCGGTCAAGGTAAACTTTATGCTGTTTCTACTTATGGCGCATGTCAGGTTGAAGTTGAAGTTAACACTGAAACCGGAAAAGTTAAAGTGCTTAATGCCGCTGTTGCTTTCCAATGCGGTAAAGCTATCAACCGCCTGGCCATGGAAGGTCAGATGGAAGGCGGAATCGGGATGGGTGTGGGATATGCTCTGATGGAAGAATATATAACCGGCGAAACCATATCCTATAAGGATTATCCGATGCCCCGCTCCACTGATGTACCCCTGGATATGGAATCATATGTAATTGAGATACCTCAAGGACCAGGACCTTTTGGCGCGATTGGGATGGGTGAAGCAGCTCACTTCCCCATGGCAGGTGCCATTATATCAGCAATTCATGAAGCTACCGGCATTTGGTTTAATGAAATACCTATTACTCCTCAGAAAGTGCTTGCAGCATTGGGAAAGAATAAATAACCCGATAAAAAATATAGTAGCAGGGCAGTTGCTGCCCTGTTGCTATGTTTATTTCAATAAAGGAGGGGCGAGAATTTGATTGCAGGTTATATAAAGGTTGAGAATCTGGACCAGGCATTACAAGCACTGGATCAGAACCAACCGGCTGCCCGGATTTTGGCTGGGGGGACTGATATAATGCAGAAGACCCGAGCTATTCGGCGCAATAAGACAAATGATTTAGTTTTTGTTGACATAAAAGATATTAAAGAATTTAAAAGTATAAGCCGCGAAGATGACAATCTTCTAATTGGTCCGGCTGTTACACTGGATGAACTTATTCGCAGTGAAATAATTGCTGATGCAGCACCGGACTTGATTCTTGCGGCTGGATATGTGGGTTCACCTGAGCTGCGTAACCGTGCTACGGTAGGTGGTAACATTTGCAGCAAAAATCCTGCCGCTGATTTATTGGTACCATTAGCAGCTTTGGATGCCAGTATTGAGGTCTGTGATATAACCGGGCGCAGGGATGTTCCGGTTGCAGAAATTATAGGTGATAGATTAAAGGGCTTTGGGCGGAGAATGGTGATCAGCAAAATTAAAGTCCCTACCGGACAATCGCTGGCTACCGGATATCGTCGCTGGACGCGGGAGACCATGGGGCGGGCTTATTTAACTGTTATGGTTAATATAAAGGATACGATGGACACAGATGAATATCAGCTTAAAGTGGTTATTGCCGGTGCCGGCATATGGCCGCGTAGTTTTGAAGAACTTTTATCCATCTCCAAGTTACTGCCTGGAAATGAGCGCACTGACCTGATCAAACAGATCGTCCAGGAAAAACTGGGTTCTGCTGATCCAGATGCATATCGAATGCAGTTAACAAGGGTGCTGCTGGATGAAGCCCTGGATATCGCAGTAAAGGGGGTAAATCAATGAAAACGCTTATTCATCTTGTGATCAATGGGCTTTCATGGGAAGGCGAAGTTGCACTGGGACAAACCCTATTAGAGCTGCTGCGGGATCAACTGGGACTAAATGGCGCAAAACAGGGGTGCGACGGAGGAGAATGTGGAGCTTGCGTAGTTTTGCTGGACGGAAAACCGGTCCAATCCTGTTTAATACTAGCGGCAGAATTAGATGGAAGCACTATTACAACAATTGAAGGCTTGAATGATGGTGTTTCAAAAATCATTCAGGAGGCCTATGTTGCAGTGGGAGCCGTTCAGTGTGGCTTCTGTGCTCCGGGTATGGTAGTAGCGACCAAAGCCCTTTTGGATGAGAACCCTGACCCCAGCCCGGAAGATATCAATAAAGCTATGGTAGGACACTTGTGCAGATGTACTGGTTATGTGCGGACAGTGGATGCAGTACAATATGCGGCTAAACATATTAAAGAACTTAATGGGGCTGAATAGTTCCAAAGGAGGTGAAAAAAATGTATAAAGAATTAATTGGCAAAGAAGTGCCCATGATAGATGGTTTAGATAAAATGAGCGGAAGACTTTTATTTACGGCAGATATGCAGCTTCCGGGTATGCTGTACGGAAAGGTATTACGGAGCCCCTATCCCCATGCGCGGATTGTCAAGATCGATGCCGGCAAGGCAAAAAGTCTTATAGGAGTTAAAGCAGTAATTACCGGACAGGACATGGCATTTCCTAAATATGGGGTGGCAGGACAAAGGATTTTGGATGAACAGCTCTTAGCTGGGGAAAAAGTCCGGTATATTGGTGATGAAGTAGCATTGGTTGCAGCCACTGACCCGGATACTGCAGCCCAAGCTCTTGAATTAATAGAAGTTGAATACGAACAATTGCCGGCATTATTTGATCCTCGCGAAGCCATGGAATCATCCATACTTATTCATGAAGATCAGAAATCCAATGTACCCTATAAAATTAATTTTACCCGCGGAGATATTGAAAAAGGATTTAATGAAGCAGCGGTTATAGTAGAAGACAATTTCTACAGTCCTCTACATTATCAAGGATATCTGGAACCTCATGCCGCTGTTGCTGATTGTGATGCCAGCGGGCGGATTTGCCTGTGGATCCCCATGCAGTCGCCTACCCTGGGCAGAGGAACTTACGCTAATGCTTTGGGAATCGGAGAAGATATGCTCCAGATTATTCAGATGCCAATAGGAGGCTCTTTTGGCGGGAAACTGGAGTATAAACTGCATGCTCTTTGTGCTTTACTGGCAAGGACAGCAGGCCGCCCGGTGAAAATGGTCAATACCCGGGAAGAAGACTTTCAAGCTGGCTTACCACGTGTACCCATGTACATTAATATGAAACTCGGAGTCCGGAAAGATGGGACATTGGCCGCCAAACAAACGGAAATTATTGCTGATAATGGGGCATATATAAATTATGGTCACGCCATTATGCTTAGTTCCGCTCATCGCCATGATAATTTGTACCGGATTCAGAACATTGCTACCAAGGCCCGGCTGGTATATACCAATAAAGTTGCCACCGGGTGTTTCCGCGGTTTTGGCAACCCGCAGATTCATTTCGCCTATGAGAGTATTCTGGATATGGCCGCAGAAAAGCTGGGAATTGATCCAGCTGAGCTAAGGTTGATTAATGCTTCACAACCGGGGGATGTAACACCTCACGGCTGGAAACTTTTAAGCTGTGGGCTTAGCGAATGTATTGAAAAAACTACTGAAGCTGCCAACTGGAAGGAAATAAGAGCCAGGAAAAAGGACGAAAAAGAACGCTTTGCCAGGGGGATTGGCATAGGCTGTTGCTTGCATGTATCGGGCAATCGTACTTTTTTACCCGACTGGGACGGAGCTTATTGCTTTATAAGGATAGATACCACTGGCAAAGCTATTGTATTTCCTGGTGAGACCGATTTGGGACAGGGCTCCAGAACTACTTTTGCGCAAATAGCTGCCAATGAATTGGGATTTAACGTATCAGATGTCAGTGTAAAACTGATCGATACTGATATAAGTCCACTGGGATTAGGTACTTTTGGCGACCGGGCTACAACCCTGGGAGGGAATGCTGTGCGGCTGGCTGCGATCGATGCCCGGGAAAAAATCATTGCTGTTGTGGCGCAGAAAATGGAAACAGACCCGGAGGATCTGTTTATTAAGGAAGGTATTTGCTGCAGCAAGACAGACCCGGCCAGAAAGATGTCAGTGGCTGAGGCAGCCAAACAAGCCTATTATCAAATGGCAGGCGGCGTGATCACCGGGTATGGCAGTTATGCACCACCTGATGTCAGAGTGGTTGATCCTGAAACAAAATATGGGAATGTTTCTGCCGCCTATCCTTTTGTAGCTCAAATATCTGAGGTGGAAGTTGATCGCCTGACCGGAAAAGTAAAAATCATTAACTTAGTAAGCGCCCATGACCTGGGAAAAACCATCAATCCCTTGCTGGCAGACGGTCAGGTTCAGGGGGCTATAGCACAGGGAATAGGTTATACATTAATGGAAGATATGGGTATTAAGAACGGAGCGATCCATAATCGCAATTTTGAACGTTATAATATGCCCAGAATCACTGATATGCCTCCTATAACCAGTATCCTGGTAGAAACTAATGACCCCAATGGACCTTATGGCGCCAAAGGTTTGGCAGAACCAGCCTTTACCGGTCTTCCGCCATCAATCGCCAATGCCATATATGATGCTGTAGGAGTAAGGATTAAAGAGCTGCCAATTACACCTGAAAAAATACTGAAGGCTCTGGAAGAAAAACAAAACAAGTAAAAAAGTAAGATTTTGCCCCCCTTGATATAATAGTTTTTTTAGTATAATGGTTGCCCGGAATTATAATTGATTCAGTTTTTACTGCATACAGGGGGGCAGACAACCAGAATATAGATAAAAATAAAATAGTCGCCGCTAAAAGCGGCGGCTTAATTTTGGGGATAATTAATTAAACATATGCTGAAGTTTTATCAATATAAAAAAATATATCATATTGATAAATGCGAAAAACGAGCAAATATTATTAAGTACTCCTCATAACCATCTGGCTGAAATAATTAATTAGAAGAAGCTGGCAAAGTACGGGAGGCATTCTTTAAGAAGCAGAACAAAGCAGACTTTGTGTTCATTAATCACTCTGCACTACTGAAGAAAATAAAGAGAAATAAAAATTAAATTAATAAGGTTAATTGGCATCAATATTGCATGAAGAGATAAGCAGATATAACAATATTCCCAATATAGAAAGGAGAACCAGAATGAAACCAGATTTAAGTATTGAAGTATGTGGTGTAAAATTTAAGAACCCAATAGTAGTAGCATCAGCTACCCCATCAAAAGATGCCAAATTTATGAAGAGGTGTGTAGACGCAGGTTGCGGAGGAATCATAGCCAAGACCGTAACCGATGAAGTGAAAATGCAGCATTATGTGTCCCCCCGCTTTACTGTACTGCATAAAAAAGCATGGCCTCATGATTTTTCCAACTATTCCTGTGAATTTTATGCTACCTATACTCCAGCTGAATGGGCAGAAGAAATGAAAGTAGCAACCGAATATTGTCATGCCCACGATGTTGTAATGGTAGGAAGTATTTCCGGCACCACCATGGAATCATGGGACAAACTGGCCAGAGAAATGGCAGCAACCGGTGTTGATATGCTGGAACTGAATATGGGATGCCCCCATCCCCGCGACCTGGGTTACAAGAGTGGACAGGAACTGGGATCCTCCCCAGAAGCAGCAGCAGAAGTACTGAAGGTAGTAGTCAATGCAGTAGATATTCCGGTATTCGTAAAATTAACCCCGGAAGCAGTAAGCCCCTTGGAAATGGCAAAGATGATGCAGTCAGCAGGAGCCAGCGGAGTAACAGCCATTAACCGTTTCCCGGCCCTTGATATTGACC